>SAMEA104404100__coassemble_1000_pt1 | contig 27829 bp, 26 predicted proteins | sample SAMEA104404100__metabat2_low_PE_071 | metagenome-assembled genome bin SAMEA104404100 (sample SAMEA104404100) | Balaenoptera acutorostrata
GCTTTGGGATGCTCTTTGGGGGTATTATATTAGCTGTATTGGCACGTCCATGGAGATACAGCGAGCTTTGGGACTGGCAGACAGTTATGTGCTTGTTTGGGGTAATTGTCATTGGTACAGCCATTGCTTTTTGTCTGTATCTAAAGGGGGTTAGTATGGTAGGCCCGTTTATGGCATCTCTTTTGGGTACCATAGAGCCTGTGACGGCAATTATTGTATCCTTTGTATTTTTGGGAGCGGACTTTAAGTGGATAGATGTAGTTGGTTTTGCCATGATATTGGGAACCGTTGTATTGATGTCTTTGGGAACTTCTGGTATTGAGATGGAGTAGAGAAACCCGGAGGCAGATGGACTTTTTGCAGGTGCGGAGAACCTCTCTGCCATTTCAATAGCAATGTTGGAAGAAATTATGGAAAGAGCAACAAGCAGAGAACTGTGAAAAAGCCGTGGTATATGAGATGGAATGTGGAAAATGGCAGGGGATAGGGATTTCTTCTACCAACGGAATGGGATTGGGCTTACTCCAAAGCCCCTTTTACCCATATAAAATAACGCAGAGGAAAAGAAGGCGGAGAGGGGCAGAAACAGACTTGCCCTTTTTTCTTTCCTCCTTTATAATGAAAAGACAATAGAAGCAAAGAATGGAAAGGAATTATACATGATTTCATATATCAAAGGAACATTGGCAGGATATGGAGATGGATGGATTATCGTAGAAACAGGCGGTATTGGATACCGTATTTTTGTTTCTTCCGTTATGCTGCCGCAGCTGCCGAAAATCGGTGAAGATATGAAAATACATATTCATATGAATGTAAAGGAGGATGGCATTTCTCTTTATGGCTTTTCTTCTGCAGAGGAGCAAGAGCTATTCCATCGACTTTTATCCGTATCAGGTGTAGGGCCAAAGGGTGCCCTTGGTTTTTTGGCACAGCTTCGTCCGCATGAAGTGATTATGGCAATTTTAGCAGGAGATGTGCAGACATTGTGCAAAGCACCCGGCATAGGAAAAAAAACGGCACAGCGTGTTATATTGGAGCTGAAGGATAAATTCCAGACAGCGGATGCTGTGGCAGCAGAAATGGATATGGCAGAAGGCGGTGCTGCTTTGGATGCAAGAGCAGAGGCGGTGGAAGCCTTGACAGCACTGGGATACAGTCGTAGTGAGGCGGCATCTGCCGTCAATAAAACGGCAAGAGAGCATATGACCACCGAAGAAATATTAAAAGCAGCATTACGGAAATTTTAGAATAAAGCAGGTGTAGGAAATTGGAAAACAGACGAATTGTGACGGCAGGGATACGGACGGAGGATAAGGAAACAGAGCCAAAGCTTCGCCCTGACTGTTTGGAAAGCTATATTGGACAGGATGGTATTAAGGAGAACCTGCGTGTATTTATGGAAGCGGCAAAACAGCGGCATGAGGCACTGGATCATGTTTTGCTCTATGGGCCGCCGGGACTTGGCAAAACAACCCTTTCTAATATTATTGCCAATGAAATGGGAGTTGCCATCAAAACCACATCAGGCCCGGCCATTGAACGACCGGGAGATATGGCGGCAGTTCTCAACAGCTTAAATGAAGGAGATATTCTTTTTATAGATGAAATCCATCGTTTGCAAAGAACCATTGAGGAGATACTCTATCCTGCCATGGAGGATTTTGTCATTGATATTATGATTGGGAAAGGCCCGGGAGCAAGGTCAGTGCGATTGGATTTGCCACCCTTTACGCTCATTGGGGCTACAACCAGAATCGGACTTTTGACAGCCCCCCTGCGAGATCGCTTTGGTGTGGTACAGCGATTGGAACCTTATGTTGTAAAGGATTTGAAGTATATTTTACAGCGTTCTGCAGATGTATTGCAGATTTTTTTGGAGGAAGAAGGGGCAGAGGAAATTGCTCGCCGTTCCAGAGGGACACCCCGTATTGCAAACCGACTTCTTCGCCGTGTGCGAGATTTTGCACAGGTGAAGTATGAAGGCAGAATTACAGGCGAGGTGGCACAGGTGGCACTGGATATGCTGGAGGTGGATAAAATGGGGCTTGATTATATCGACAGAAAAATGCTCCTTGCCATGATAGAAAATTTTTCCGGCAGACCTGTAGGATTGGATACCTTGGCAGCGTCTATCAATGAGGAGCCGGAAACCATAGAAGATGTCTATGAACCCTATTTGCTGCAGCTTGGATATATTCAGCGTACACCCCGTGGGCGGGTTGTGACAGAAAGAGGGTATCGACATTTTGGGATGCCCTATCCAACAGAAACAGAGTAAAGAAAAGAAAGAGGAATATGTATGAAATTGCGTATGGAAGAAGTTATTGCAAATGTGAAGGATGAACTGCTTTGCTATGAAGATATGGAGCAAAAGGCAGAAGGATGGGAAAAGGAATTTCGGGAATGGGTAAAGAAGCATATGGACAAAAGCAAAGATGTCATCAAAGAGGGGGACAAGCTTCTGTTCCATATTCGTGACGAGGAAGAAATATTTGAAATTGCGGATTCCTATATGGATGCACTGGAAGAAGGCAGTGTCAAGGCATATTGGGAAAAATTCTAACAGGTATTTGTGTATAGCGTATACCATGCTTGTATCTTGGGTAAAAATAGATGCTTTAGATGGCATTTTGGAGATTACACCCATTCAGAATGTCTATTTTTGGATTTTTATCCTTTCTGTTTTCTTGGTGTATACCTGCCTTTATGGAGATGAGCAAGGAATCTGTGTTTGGCTTCGGGCGTATTTGAAAATGACTGTCACTTTTTCTCTATAGGGAGAAGGCGACAGTCATTTTTTGATTTTTATTTCTTTTTGTTTGTGTCCTTTTTTTTCGGCATAATTTCTTCCCAGAAGGCGGTTTTATCCATTTTTTTCAAATCCCGATAGTAGGGACGACCAATGTAATCATAACGGCAAAGAGGTGCATATTTGCAGTAATCACAAGGTGTCATATCTTTTTTTCGATAAGGAGAAGGTTTGATGACACCTTTTTTCATGCTTTCTCCAATGGAAGCGGCACGCTTTGCAGCAAATCTCATGAGGGTTTGATATTCTTCTTCTGTGGCAAGATAGGAAGAAGCGGTAGGCTCCCCCTTTTTTGTATATTTCAAAGGGATGATGGAAGAAGCACCATAGATAGTTTCTCCTGTTTCTTCATTGACGAAGGCCCTGTCCATACCCTGGATTACAGAGGGATGATTTAGTACAAGTCCTGACATCTGCATTTTTTCATAGAGCATATGACTGATTTTTTCAGGGGGCAATTCTGCTGAAATGGATATGGTTGGATCTGCAACACGGAAATAAAATACACCGCCGGGACGATAGGGCAATTCCGTATTTTCATGCAGATGCAAATAAGCATCCAAATACAGCAAAAGCTGTAGCTGTAAACCATAATAAATATCCTGAAAATGGAAGGTTTTATTGCCTGATTTATAGTCAATGATTTTGACAAATTTTTCGCCATTTTCATTTAATAAGTCGATGCGGTCTATTTTTCCCCGCAATATGAGCTTACTGCCATTTTCCATAGAAATGACAATGGGAGGCAGGGCTTCTTTTGGCCCAAAGCCCACTTCGTATCCTGTGGGAACAAAAAGTCCCTTTTGAATATGCTGTACCAACGTCCATGCTGCTCGTTTGGAAATGCGTTTTAACCGTTTTATAAGATAGCGGTTGGCAGCAGAGTCTAAGAGGATTTCATTTCCCAGCAAAGGAGCCGCAGCATCTACGGCAGTTTCAATCCGACGTTCCGTTTCTTCCCTGGAAAGGTTTTGCCAGTTGATATTTTCTTTTGCCAGCTCATTTGAGAATTCTTCTAAAACACTATGGAATAATAGCCCTAAATCGGGTGTTTTCAGCTGATACAGCTTTCTTTCTTTTGCACGCAGTCCATATTCTGCAAAATAAGAGAAGGGACAGGATGCAAAGCGTTCCAGTCTGGAAATACTGGTCAGGATATTATCTCCATATAAGGCTTTCGTAACTTTGGGAGAAAGCTTTTCCTGTCGGATATGAGCAGTCATACCACGATGGAGCAGAGAAAGCCGTTCCTGCCACAGCGGATTTTTACAAAAAAAGCTGTATATATCCTGCCACATCAGGGGTATGGGAATTCCCTCCCTAGCATCACGGAGATAACTGCCTAAATGATGAAAGCAAGCAGCGGGGGACAGTGTGGAAAGAGTCAGAGTATGTGCTGTTTCTGTTTCCAAGGTGGGATACATCCGCCGGATTCGGTCAATGAGGGAAGAAGGAAAGAGGGATCTTCCCTGGGTATCCCCGTTGGCATAGGTGAGAAACAGCATTTGAGATGGTTTTGTCAGTCCACGATAAATGAGAAATTGCTCCTCAAAAAGCTTTCGTTTGCTGTCAGGGGCAAGCTCTATACCTGTTTCTGTCAGTGCTTTTCGCTCTATTTCTGTAAAAATGCCTTGGGGAGCGATAGGAGAAGGCAATATGCCTTCATTGACACCTAAGACAAACAATACCTTGATTTGGGGAAGGCGGCTTCTTTCCAAATCGCCTACCACCAGACAGTCTACGGTGGGTGGAATCATGCCTAAACTGCTTTTTTCCAGACCTGCCTGCAAAATGCGGGAAAAGGTTTGGAACGTCATGGGGGTATCTCCTAAAATTTCTACTGCTTTTTCCAGAACATGGATGACAATTTGCATAATCTGGCGATGCTCCTCCGCTTTTTGGGGATTGCCCTCTGAAAGCTCTGTTTCTGCCATGGAAGCCAGCTTTTCTTCCACCCCAAGTTCCTCCAGCTGGTGTATCAGTGCATCTGCAAATTTTCGGAGAGGATATTCTTTTTTTCCTGTCAGCCCCTTGAAATGACGGAAGGGGGCGAGAACTTCTTCCTTTAGACGGTTTATATAAGCCTGTTCTTTTTCCTCTCCTGCCTGAAAGCCCCATGTCCAAAGGTCTTTCCGCCATTTATAGCCCTTGATGCCATAGGCAAGCACATAGTTCTCCAGTACATCTAAATCTTTATGCTCTATGGGCGTGAGTCCTGATTTTAAATAAGAAAAAATTCCTTCATAGCGAAAATCATAAAGCAATGTGTCCAAAAGCCCTTGCAGAAGCAGGAGCAGAGGGTGGGCAGAAATATCCCGTCTGGTATCCAAAAAGCACGGGATGTGGTATTCCTCCAAAATACCCTGCAAATGGTGCTTATAGGTATCCATGGCGTTAGTGACAATGGCAATATCTCGGTATCTGAGTCCCTGCTCTCGCACAAGAAAATTGATTTTTCCTGCAGCATAGGCAACTTCCTCCTGTCTGGTTGCACAGGAACAAATGGTAATTCCTTCTGATTGGGAGGATTTTTTATAGTAGCCATGGAAATAGTTTTCTTCCAAAAATTGCAAAGAAGGTGTATGAGCACGGAAATTTTTTCTGAGAAATACAGGGGATTCTACAGACACACCTGCTTCTTCTGCCAGATGAAGGAGCTTATCCTTTGTGAGCTTTGGCTCAAAAAAAGCGGCAGAAGGCGGTAAAAAATCCAGATGATAGCTGCCCTCATCCATAGGCAGTGTCACGGTAATCCGCTTTACCATGGGGAGCAATGCAGCGATGCCATGGTATTCCTGTGGCGTGAAGCCATGGAAGCCATCCAACCATATTTCTGTACTTGCAAAGGAGGAGGGGGCAATACGTTCTGCAAGTTTGTGGGATAAAATAGTCAAGGTTTCATCAGAAGAAATATAGTCTTGCTGTAAAAATTCCTTGTAGGACTTGTAAATCAGCGTCATGTCCTTTAGCTTTGCCTGTATGGTTTGGGAGAGGTCTTTCTGTTGGCTGCAGGCTTCTAAAGCCTCCGGTGGGATGCTGTAGCGGAAAAATTCCGTAATAGTCAAACCCAGTTGGTCAATGAATCCATTTTTATCCATAAGATGCCGAAAGTAAGAAAATTCTTCTTCATGGGAAAGGAGTATCCTTGTAAGAGCCATATTTTTTCCGATTTCATCCAAAGGGATACGGTTTCCTAGACCTTCCTTTGTCAAAACCTGATAGGCAAGCCGCCCAAAGCTTAAAACCTCCGCCGTGAGTATGCCTCTTTTTTCTGTCAAGGCAGTCAAATCACGTTCTGCTTGGGAGGTAAATTGCTCCGGTACAATATAAAGTTGTTTTCCTTTTTGCGTTTTCTGCTGTGTGATGATTTCCTGCATACAGAGGTGGGTTTTACCTGTGCCAGCAGTACCGATAAGAAAGCGAAGAGACATGATTTTTCTGCTCCTTTTTTATAGATTTCTATTGTTTTATGATACAAAAAGAGGATGCTTTTTGCAAGGGCAATTCCTGCTAAAAAAATGCTGCTGCATAAAACGGGAATATGGGCATAAAATAAGATATGAAAGTATTGGAAGGAGAAGGCAAGGTGAAGCATACAAAATTTGTAGTTGTAAAACTGCGGGAGCTTATCAAGACCGCAATTTTTGCAGTTCTGGGCTTGGTCATCCTGATTGGACTGATTACTTTTTTCTTGCGGATGGGGGGTGGTGAAAGAGGGGAAGGAGGTTATCGTGATGGCGTATATGAAGGTGCATTGCAGACGGGACAGACGGAGGCTGCAGTTTCTGTAACCATTGATAAAGGAAAAATCAAGGATGTATCTTTGACGCAAAAAGATGATGCACTGAAGGTTATGTATCCTCTTGTGGAAACAACGCTGGCAGAGGTGAAGGAGGATGTGATGAAAAATCAGTCTGCTGTCATGAAGGAGGGAAAAGACTATACATATACCGCACAGGCGGTTATGGGAGCAGTCAGTGAATGTCTGGCAGCAGCTAAAAAATGAGAAAGAAAGGAGGTGCAACCTGTTAGAAAGATAAGTGGCTAATGCACCTCCTTTTTTGTTTTTTGCTTTTTTGGAGGAAAACTTTTCTGTGGAGAAAATGGCGAAAATTGTTGCTGAAAAGAGGAAAATCCCGTATAATAATAAGTTGATAATGTGGCATAAGTGCCATGATAATGATTCGATTTTCAAAAATCCTTTAGGAAGGCATGAGTGTATGATACAAATCAATCCCAGAGAGGTTGCAGCAGAAGCTATGGTGCAAATTATGGCAGAAGGTGCATACAATAATACGGCACTTCGCAGACTGCTGCGGCAAAATGGTGCTATGACAAGGCAGGAACGTGCTTTTGTGACAGAACTTGTCAATGGAACCTTACGCAATCTCTATTATATAGACTATATTTTAAACAGTTTTTCCAAGACAAAAACAGAAAAAATGAAGCCATGGCTGTTGGCAGTGATGCGGACAGCAGTATATCAAATGCTGTTTATGGAAACACCTGATGCAGCCGCCTGCAACGAAGGGGTGAAGCTGGCGAGAGAGAGAGGATATGGTAAGCTTTCAGGCTTTGTAAACGGTGTTCTTCGCACGGTAGCAAGGGAAAAAGCACAGATTACATTGCCAAAGCAAGGTACAGCAGAGTATTTGCATATTCGTTATTCCCATCCCTTGTGGCTGGTACGAATGTGGCTGGCGTATTACGGATATGATTTCACAGAGGCCCTCTGCCGAAAGGATAACGAAGCTCCGGCTGTAAGTATTCGTGTCAATACCCTTCGGACAAACAGCAAGGAGTTGGAGGAGATACTGGAAGAAGAAGGCGTGCAGGTACGGCACAGCATACTGGAAAATGGGCTGTATCTTACAGGAACGGCAGATTTGGGACGGATGGACTTATTTACAAAAGGGATGTTCCATGTGCAGGATGTCAGCTCACAGCTGGCGGTGGCAGTACTTGCTCCCCAAAAAGGTGAACGGATATTGGATATGTGTGCTGCACCGGGAGGCAAAAGCTTTTTGATGGCAGAATACATGGAAAATCAGGGGGGAATTGTTTCTCGTGACATTCATCCTCACAAAATACAGCTGATGGCAGAAGGAGCAGAGAGGCTTGGCATTTCCATTATGAAAGGGGAGATGCAGGATGCCATGGAGGAAAAGAAAGCGGATATTGCAGCCTTTGACAGAGTGCTGGTGGATGCACCCTGCTCTGGACTTGGACTTCTCAGAAAGAAACCGGATATTCGTTTGAAAAAAGATGGTAGTGAAATAGATACGTTGCCAAGGATACAGCGTGCTGTTTTGGAACAGGCTGCAAAGTATGTAAAACCCGGCGGTGTATTGGTCTATAGTACCTGCACATTATGCCGGAAGGAAAATGAAAAGAATATAGAGTGGTTTTTGGAAAACCATAAGGAATATACCATGGAGCCTTTGGGAGAATTTTTGCCAAAGGGAATGGAAAAGGAAGGAGAAAAGGGATTTGTGACGCTTTTTCCGCATATTCATGAAACGGATGGCTTCTTTATCGCTCGCATGGTAAGAAAGAAGGAAACACTATGGCAAAGACAGACCTCAAATCAATGACATTGGCAGAGCTGCAGCTTTTTATGGGTGAAATGGGTGAAGCAAAATTTCGTGCCAAGCAGATTTTTCAGTGGCTGCACGAAAAGCAGGTTTCTTCCTTTGGGGAAATGACAAATCTTTCTCAAAAGCTGCGGGAGAAGCTGGAAGAAACAGCCAAAATCAGTGGTGTGAAAATGGTAGAAAAGCTGGTATCCAAAGAGGATGGAACCAGAAAGTATTTGTTTGGATTGGAAAATGGCTCCATTATTGAAAGTGTTCTCATGCAGTATGAATATGGCAATACAGTTTGCGTTTCCACACAGGCGGGATGCCGCATGGGATGCAGGTTTTGTGCCTCTACCTTGGATGGTGTGGAACGTAGCTTGACGGCGGGAGAAATGCTGGCACAGGTTTATGAGATACAAAAGGATTTGGGAGATAGAATTTCCGGCGTTGTGCTGATGGGAAGCGGTGAACCCTTGGATAATTATGATAATGTGATACGTTTTATCCATTTGCTCAACGCCCCACAGGGACAGAGCATGGGACAACGGCATATAACCCTTTCCACCTGTGGACTGATTGAAAAAATGTATGAGCTGGCAGAGGAAAGTTTGCAAATCACATTAGCTGTTTCGCTCCATGCACCCAATGATGAAATCAGACGGCAGATTATGCCTGTGGCAAAGGCAAATGCCATGGACAGACTGCTGCAAGCCTGTGTGGATTATGCAGACAGAACAGGCAGACGAGTGACCTTTGAATATGCCCTCATACAAGGAGTCAACGACAGTGATGCTTGTGCAAGAGAATTGGGACAAAGGCTTCGTGGGATGCTCTGTCATGTGAATTTGATTCCCATGAATCCAGTAAAGGAAAGAAACTTTACAAAGAGTAATACGGCTCGTGTCCATCGCTTTGCAGAAATTGTACAGCAAAGCGGCGTGGAAACAACTATCCGCAGACGGCTTGGCAGCGATATTGATGCAGCCTGTGGGCAGTTGCGGCGTAGATATATGGAAAAATAGAAATTTTCGATAGATAGTATATAGCGTTTTTGAAAAATGGCATAAACAGAAATATTCCCTTGAGAGAAAAAAGCAGGAGGTGAATGCTTTGAAGGCAGTGGGAATCAGTGATATTGGAAAATGCCGAAAAAATAATGAGGATGCCTTTTATGTTTCAAAAGAGGATACACATCTGCCACATCTATATATCGTAGCAGATGGCATGGGCGGCTGTAATGCAGGCGAGGTTGCCAGCAGCAGTGCCATTGCGGCATTTTTGGAATACACAAAAAAAGTAGAAAAGGAAGAGCCTGTGGATATGCTTACAGGCGGTGTGCAGGCAGCAAATCTGGCAGTATTTGACAAGTCAAATTCTGCAAAGGAATTTGCGGAAATGGGAACAACCATTGTTGTGGCGGCGGTAGAGCCGGAAAAAATATATATAGCATATGTGGGGGACAGCCGTGCCTATTTATGGAAAGACAGTCAGCTATCTCTTTTGACAACAGACCATTCTTATGTTATGGAGCTGGTAAAACTGGGAACCATTACAAGAGAAGAAGCGGCAAGTCATCCAAAGCGGAATATTATTACCCGTGCTGTTGGAATACGGGATACGGTGGAGGTAGATACAGTCGCACATTCCGTAAAAGAAGGCGATATTCTTTTACTTTGCACAGATGGTCTTTCAGGGATGCTGACAGACAGGGAAATAGAGCGTATTTTGCAGGAAGCTACGCCCATAGAGGAAAAGGCCGCACGGTTGGTGGAGGAAGCCAATGGACATGGCGGACATGATAATATATCCCTGATTCTGGTTGAACTTTAGGAGGTAAAGATAGATGTTATTAAATCCGGGTGTCGTTTTAGGCGGCAGATATGAAATCATAGAGAAGATTGGCTCCGGTGGCATGGCTGTGGTCTATCGTGGCAAGGATAGAAAGCTGGATCGCTATGTAACCATTAAAATATTACGGGAAGAATATATCGAAGACGAAGAATTTATCGGAAGATTTCGGACAGAAGCCTGTGCAGCGGCAAGATTATCCCATCCCAATATTGTGCGTGTATATGACGTAGGGGAGGATGGAGATATTAACTATATCGTCATGGAATATATTCATGGGGATACTTTAAAAACAGCAATACGAAAAAAGGCACCTTTTGATTCCCGCTCTACCATCAATGTGGCAATTCAGATTGCATCGGCACTTTCACAGGCACATAAAGCACATATTGTACATAGAGATATTAAGCCGCAAAATATATTGGTAGGGACAGATGGTGTTGTCAAGGTAACGGATTTTGGTATTGCAAGAGCTGCTACGGCAGCCACCATGACAACTACGGCAAATGCAGCAGGTTCGGTGCATTATTTTTCTCCTGAACAGGCAAGAGGCGGCTATGTAGATGAAAAGAGCGATATTTATTCTTTGGGTATTACTATGTTTGAAATGATTACAGGGGCATTGCCTTTTCAGGGCAATAATTCTGTTGCTATTGCCCTCAAGCATATCAATGAAGAATTGCCGGATATTCGGCAGTATAATCCCAAATGCTCTCCCTCCTTGGAAGGAATCATTAAAAAAGCGACCATGAAAAAGGCTGATGAGCGGTATAACAATATTTCTTTGATGCTGGCAGACCTGATGCGTGCCAGAGCGGAGCTTGGAGCCAAGCAATCTGCAGGTGTTGAACAAACAACAGCAGCTGAGATGATGGCAGATACCGCTTCTCCTGTATATGTACAAGCAGGACAAGGAGAGTCTAGAGAAGAAGTGCATGAAGGTATACGAATGTCAAGGCGAGCAGAGGCAGCGAGAGAAATTCGGGAAGCACAGGAAAATGAGCATCCAGGTAAGGAAGCAATTTTGGAGGATACAACAAGAAAGGCAGATGGAGAGGAGATTGATTTAATACGTCTACGGAAAAAAGAATCGGCAGCATCTGCGTCCAGAGAAAAAATGAAGCATCGGGAACCAACAGGAGAAGAAAAGCCTGAGAAAAAACTGAAAATTTCCAAAGAAGATGCCTATGAAGGGGAATATATGGCGGCAGAAAAGGTGAAGGCGAGCAAACGGCCGGAGCGGAAGCACCGTAATCCCAGAAAAGAAATGGATTATGACAGCGAAAGAGACCGCAAGGCAGAACGGAAGGTAATTGGTGCTGCCATTGCAACTGCCGTTGTGATTATCATACTCATCAGCGTTTTTGGTCTGCGTGCCTTGGGCGGTTTTGGTGGCTTTGGTGCGGGAGATAAGAATATTGAACTGCCTGATTTTGTAGGGATGCCTTATGAGAAGGCTTTGAAGGCGGCGGAAAGAGAAGGTCTTGTACTGGTGAAGGAAGGCGAAGATTACAGCAGCTATTATGATGCAGGATATATCTTCTGGCAGTCGGCAAAGGAAGGCAGTAAAGTAGCAGCGAAAACAAAAATCGGAGTAAAAGTCAGTCTGGGATTGAATAGCGAAAAAATGCCTGATGTGGAAAACAAAGAAGAACAGAAGGCGAGAGAGGAAATTATTTCTCTCGTTGGAACGGCACCAACAATAAAATATGAGGAAAGTGATACGGTAGAGCCATCCAGAGTTATTTCCCAGAAGCCTGCACCAGGTACAAAAATTGATGCTCACAGCCATATTGTACTGATTGTCAGCAAAGGTGGAGAGAACAGTAATGATGTTGTAGTGCCTGATGTGCGAAAGGATAGCGAAGAACAGGCAAAGCGTGCCTTGGAAAGTGTGGGATTGACTGTAGGAAAGATTTCCCGCATAGAAAGCAATGATATAGGAGCAGGGAAGGTCATCACCCAAACCCTGACACCCAACAGTGAGGTGCCAAGCGGCAGTGTTGTTAATTTGGTAGTAAGTACCGGAGCAGCAAAGAAGGAGGAAACTCCAGAAAAAGAAGAAACAAACCATAATGGAAACCAAAGCAATGGCGGGGGACAGCCTGTACAGCCTACAAGCAGTACAAAATACTATACCTTGACGGCACCTGCCGGTGCAGGGGATACGGTTCATGTACGAGTGGTAAAAACAGACATGGATGGCGTTACCGTTATTCTGGATGAATCCAAGAATAATTCAGACCTTCCCTTTAGCATTGCAGTAGCAGGAAAAGGAAGTGGAACCATAACCTGTTATATGGATGGACAGGAGCAATGGTCTGAGTCAGTGAATTTTTGATAATAAGGGGAATCGGATATGCTGAAAGGCGTCATTTTAAAAGGAATCGGTGGATTCTATTATATAGATACAGAGGAAGGCGTGTATGAATGTCGTGCAAGGGGTATCTTTCGAAAGGAAGGAATACGTCCCACGGTGGGGGATGATGTGGAAATTTCTATTTTGGATGAGGTTCATAAAAAAGGCAGTTTAGATGTTATATTACCAAGAAGAAATGAGCTGATTCGCCCCAGAGTGGCAAATGTAGACCAGGCAGTGATTGTATTTGCTGCCAAAAGTCCCAATATGAATATGGATTTGTTGGACAGGTTTCTGATTCTTGCAGAGGAGCAGGAGCTGGAGATTGTCCTTGTCATCAACAAAATTGATAAGGACAAGTCCTTGCGTTACAAGGAGGCAGCGGAGCTGTACCAGAAGGCAGGGTACACGGTGATTTGTACCAGTGCAGAAAAGGGAGATGGCATCGACAGATTGAGAGAGGTACTGAAGGACAAAATTTCTGTATTTGCAGGTCCTTCTGGTGTGGGGAAAAGCAGCTTAATCAATAAAACATTTCCAGGGCTTTCCTTGCATACAGGAGAAATCAGCGAAAAGATACAAAGGGGCAAGCATACTACCCGTCATGCAGAATTGATACAGATTACAGAAAAAAGCTATATTGTAGATTCTCCCGGATTTACTTCCCTGTATTTAAACCATATTCCTGCGGAAAAATTACAGTATTATTTCCGTGAGTTTGAACCTTATGTACACAAATGTTATTATAACGGCTGTCAGCATATCAATGAGCCTGACTGTGCAGTGAAAGCAAAAATTGGCACTCTGATAGACGGTCGCAGATATGAAAGATACCTGACACTATATGAAGAATTGGAAAACGAAAGGAGAAACTGACATGGCAATTTATCTTTCCCCCTCTATGCTGTCCATTGATTTTACAAAGGTAGGTGTACAGCTGCGGGAAGTGGAACAGGCAGGTACACAATATATTCATCTGGATGTCATGGATGGGGTTTTTGTTCCCAATATTTCTTTTGGGATTCCTGTCATCAAGGGGATTCGTAAAGCAAGCAACATGGTATTTGATGCACACTTGATGATTGTAGAACCGGAACGGTATGTGCAGCAGTTTCGGGATGCCGGTGCAGATATTATCAATTTCCATGTGGAAGCCACAGAAAATCCAGCGGAATGTATTGCAAAAATCAAAGAAACAGGTGCAAGGGTTGGGATTACCATTAAACCTAAAACATCAGCAGAAGAAATCAAGCCTTATTTGAAGGATTTGGACATGGTTTTGGTTATGACAGTAGAACCCGGCTTTGGCGGTCAGAAATTCATGGCAGATCAGGTGGATAAAATCAGTCAGTTGGCTGCATGGAAAAAAGAGATGAATTTGAATTATGATATTGAAGTGGATGGCGGCATTACACCGGACAATGTAAGGACAGTATTGGATGCCGGTGCAAATATTATTGTAGCAGGCTCTGCTGTATTTGGAAAAGAAGACATTGCCGGTGCAGCAAAGGTTTTTTTGGATATTTTCAAGGAGTATGAGGCGGAATGAATGTAGTTTTATTTGCAGGGGCAAAAATTGACGATTATCACTTTTGCAAGACATATATGGAAAATGCAGATATTATCATATGTTGTGATGGCGGAATGCATCATACAAAGAAGCTTGGTATCATTCCAAATTACATTGTAGGCGATTTTGATTCTGTCAAACCAGAGGTATTAGCAGAATACAAACAGATGGGCATTTCCATGCGTCAGTTTCCAACGCATAAAAATGAAACAGATATGCAGCTTGGGATGCTCTTGGCTATGGAGCTGGGTGCAACGGAAATTACGATGATTGGTGGAATTGGTGACCGTTTCGACCACACCCTTGCAAATGCCCATTTGCTTTTGCAGCTTTTGAAGCATGGCATCAGAGGGGTTTTGGTCAATGAAAAAAACCGTGTAGAGCTTATTGATAAAGAAACGGTGCTATATGGCAAAAAAGGCGATTTGGTTTCCACGATTCCTTTGAGCATGATGGTAGAAGGGGTAACATTGGAAGGTCTTGAATACCCTTTAACGGACTATCCTCTTGCATTGGATGATGAATTGGTTGCTGTCAGTAATGTTATGATGGGAGATAGTGCCAGAATACGAATCAAAAGCGGATACTTATTTGTGATGCAAACAAGAGATTAAATAAAAAATGGGAGTTTTTTCTTAGAGAAAGCTTCCGTTTTTTTATTTGGAAAGGCACAGAAGCAAAATTTTTGCATAGGATGGTAACAGGGGGTGCTGTCATGGGAAGAAGGTGCAGAAGAAACCAGAGAAAAAAATGGTGCGGTATTTTGCTTGTGACACTGGGATTGGGGATGTTTCTGGCTCTCCTGCTACCCAGATGTATTGTATTGGTAGCATTGGCTCTCATTTGTATGGGTGGCTGGCTTATTTGTATTAGTTAAAGATGATTATGCAATCGGAAATAGATGGAGTCCATATGTATAAAAAGCCCCTTTCGGGACAGTCTGATAACAGATATACTGTAAAAAGACTTTTGCGAAGGGGGCTTTTCCTGTTTTTTAGCTGTTTTTGCAGATATACTTTGGAAATCAGCCGTTTGTTTTATCAGCCATCATTTTTTCTTGCTGCTCAATCATTTTTTTCACCATATAGCCACCTACATAACCATTCTGTGCGGATGTCAGGTCGCCATTGTAGCCTTTTTTCAAAGGTACACCAATTTCATTGGCTACTTCATATTTGAACTGTTCCATAGCTGCCTTTGCTTCAGGTACGTTCATTTTATTTGTTGTGCCAGATGTGTTATTACTCATTGTTATTACCTCCTTTATGGTTGTTTGATTTTGTGTTGCAATTTTAGTATGTCATAATCATGTTTGATTATGACAGGAACATCCTTCCACAGAAGGAAGGTCATAGCAATTCTTGCTATTGGACAGAAGCATAAGATATGTTATGATAGGTACGGAAATAGAAAAATATTTGTACAGATACAGATAAAAAGGTATTTTATAAAAGAAAAGGAGATATTTTTTATGGGCGTTTTAGATGGATTGGGAACGGACAAGGTGTTTTATTATTTTGAAGAAATCACAAAAATTCCCCATGGAAGTGGAAATGAAGACGCATTGGCAGATTATATTGTAAATTTTGCAAAAGAAAGAGGATTGTATTGCCGAAAAGATGAAGCTGGTAATGTGGTTGTAAAAAAACCAGCAGCAAAAGGCTATGAAAATGTAAAGCCTGTGATTTTGCAGGGACATATTGATATGGTATGTGAAAAACTGGCAGATATAGAACATGATTTTACAAAAGATCCCTTGGAACTTGTGATAGATGGGGATTTTATCTGTGCAAAAGGTACAACTCTTGGGGCAGATAATGGTATCGCTGCTGCTTATATGCTTGCTGTTTTGGATAAAGCGGATATGCTCCATCCTGCTATGGAAATGGTCTTTACTGTAGAAGAAGAAACCGGTATGGATGGTGCAAAAAAATTAGATACTTCAGATTTAGAAGGAAAATATTTTATCAACATGGATTCTGAAGAAGAAGGTAAGTTTCTCATTAGTTGCTGTGGCGGCAGACGAGTACACGTTTTATTGCCTGTGGAAAGAATAGCGAAAAAAGCGGATGGACTGACATATCTTTTGAAAATCAGGGGATTAAAAGGCGGTCATTCCGGCAGTGATATTCATTTACAGCGTGCAAGTGCCAATAAGCTCATAGGCAGAGTGTTATATGAATTGGAAAAATCTATTCCATTCGCTCTTGTTTCTGTAGACGGTGGGAAAATGGATAATGCCATTTGCAGAGAAGCAGATGCTGTTTTGACTATAACAAAAGAAGATGCAGAAAAAGCAGAAAAGATTGTAAAAGCTATGGAAAAAATGTTACAAGAAGAATATCATCACACAGAAACGGACATGATGATTACATGGGAAAAACTCCATGAGGAAACAACAAAAGTTTTAACAGAAGATTGGAAAAAACGTGTGATTGCAATGCTTCTTTTGATTCCTTATGGTGTAGAAGCTATGAGTCTGGATATTGTAGGACTTGTGGAAAGCTCTAGCAATATTGGTGTTGTCAGCACAAAGCAGGATGGTATCCACTTTGATAATGCAATTCGCAGTGCGGTTGCTTCCAAAAAAGAAATGATTTGTGAAAAGATTGCAGCTCTGGCAGAAATTTGTGGTGGTAAGACAATGGAAAACAATGATTATCCAGGCTGGGTATATGATGTAAATTCCAAGCTTATGAAGGTATTACAGCAATCCTACCGTCAGGCAACAGGAAAAGAGCCTGAGCTGACTGCCATTCATGCAGGGGTGGAATGTGGGCTGTTTGCAGAAAAAATGGAAGGGCTGGATATGGTTTCTTTAGGGCCTGATATGTATGATGTGCATACACCGAAAGAACGTCTGTCTATCTCCTCTACTATTCGGATGTGGGATTTCCTAAAGGAAGCACTGCGGGAAATGGAAAATATATAAGAAAAAACATAAAAGTCAGAGGGAGGTTTTTTATTGAAGCTGCCATGGAACAGAAAGTATTTTGAGATTTCGTTTTATGTCATCATTACCATAAGCGTATCAGCACTTTTGGGGGCAGTGTGTTTTCATCTTTTGGCAGCGAAAAATGTCATATGGGAAACGGCGGGGAAAATCCTCGCCGTTTTTGCACCCTTGTTTTGGGCGGTGGGGATTGCGGTACTCTTTGAGCCACTGACAGCTTTTTATGAAAGACATTTTAAAAAATGTGGCAGTGGAAAGAAGAAGAAAAGCAGAACCCCAGCGGCAACTGCAGCATATCTTACTGCAGGAGGTGTTTTGGCAGGACTTTGTTTTTTGGCTGTAAAGCAAGCAGGCAATGGTAATTTGGAAAAACTGGCAAAGCAGGCAGGAGATTTTGTTTTGCAGCTAGGGGATTGGCTAGTGCTTTTACAGCTACGCTTGGCAGAGAAAGGCGTTTTGCAGAATGTAGAAGGGATGATTTCGGCAGCAGCAAGAGAAATCAGTTTTCGTTTGCAAGGATTTATTACAGGTGTTGCAAAGGGTCTGCCTCAAGCAGGTAGCATGGTTTTGGATATACTCATTGGACTGGTGGCAGCTTTTTATTTTTTGGCAGAGAAAGAAAGTATACAAACTTTTTTGAAACGAATGGCAACAGTTTTCTTTGGACGGGAATTTACGGAAAAATGCAGAGAAATTCTGTTGGAGATATATACTATTATTATGGGCTATCTCAACGGTCAGATTACAGATGCCTGTGTGATGGGCATATTATTTGCCATAGCATTTCATTTTATAGGCATACCTTATGGAATATGGATTGGTGTGATTTCGGGATTTTCTAACCTAATTCCTTATTTTGGGGCGATTACGGCGTTTTTTCTTGCTGTATTGGCCGGGATATGCAGCAATGTACCTATGCGTGCTTTGTATGCAGCCATTGTAATATTATTATTGCAACAGTTGGACAGTGCAGTGATTGTGCCGTATGTCGTTGGGAAAAAGAGAGAGCTGCACCCTGTTTTGGTACTATTGTCCCTTTCTGTATTTGGCGGTCTTTTTGGTTTTTGGGGCTTTGTATGGGCGATTCCTTTGGGTGCAATGGCAAAAAATATTTTTTTTCGGCTGTATCGTAGAAAAGTATACCGAAGAAATAAAGAAAAACAAGAAAGCTAGGTTTCGCTGTTTTTTTGTTTTATGAGGAATTCTGTGCATTTGTCACTTTTTTTTCTGTGCCAGATATGCTACAATAACACAGAACCCCATGAAATAAGATTTTGTGGGGGGATGATAGGATAATAAAAAGCATTTTTTTGTAAATAGAAAGGTGGTAAAGGATATGAAAGGTCTTGTAACAGATGCAAACGGCAGTTTTGTAACGGTGCATATTATTAGAAAAGAAGCCTGTGGCGAGTGTCGTGCCTGCTTGAGTGGTATGACAGAAAAGGATATGGACATTCATGCAAAAAATCTTTGCGAGGCAGAGGTTGGCGATTGGGTAGAGCTGGAATTACAGGATAACGCATTTTTTCATGCAGTACTGATTATGTATGGGATTCCTTTGTTGGGATTTTTGGCAGGTGTATTATTAGGCAATTTTGTGCTGGCTTCTATACTTCCCATTCGCTCAGAATTGACAGCATTTTTGACAGGCTGTATTGGGGTTGGCGTATGCTATCTTTGGATACATAGCCAAAATCATCGTTGGGAAAGCGGTAAGTACCGCCCTCTTGCAACGAGGCTGGTAGCAGAGGATGAAGAATCCTCCTGCACAATTTAAAAAATCAGATGGAGGAGAAGAAAATTTTCAAAAAGGAGATTTTCTTCTCTTTTTTCTTTTTTGCATTTTTCTGGATGACACTTTGTCCAAAAAATTTCATATGATACAGAAGGGAGGGGTTGGAGATGAAAGAAAAAGTGTTATTCTACTGCAAAGAAGGAGAAGGCTGTGCAGCTGCAATCTTAAAAGCAGCCGCAGAGCAATATGATTTTCCCATTTCCTATGAAATGGAAAGGGGATGCAGTGCCATGAACGCAGGCTTTGGCATTGGCGGATTTTGCGGAGCTTTGGTTGCCTGCATTATGGTATTTGGAATATTGTTTCCAAAGGAAGAAGCAAAACAGAAACGGCTGTTATTTTTGATGACATTTCAAGAGCGTTTTTGTTGTTTTGATTGTAGTGTATTATCGGCAAACCGTGCAGATTGTATGGAACTTATGGGAGAAGTGGGGCAGATGCTGGAAGCAATTATAGAAGAAGCGAGAAGATAAAAAGCCCGAAGACAGCTTCGGGCTGAGAGCTAGAAAGAAGCTTCGCCGTCTTGTGTTTCCAAAGATGTGGGAGCTATTTCCTCTGATACTTCCTGCACAGAGGAGAAGCTGACAGAGGAAAGACGGCTTTGCAGTATTTGATTTTCTTCTTTTAGCTGAGAAAGAGAGGATTCTAAAGCTTGAACCCGTTGCTGCCATTTGTCGTTTAGTTGTGATATTTCGTTGCTGCGTTGTGTCAAAAGTGCCGTCAGCTCCTGCACATGGATTGCTTCCGCCGTTTGTGCTGCTGTATTTTCATGACGAGAAAATGGGTGTGAAAATGCCATAAAATCTATGTTTTCCTTGTCAGGAGCAGGGGGGTTTTTGGAGGGAAAAGCAGTTTCTCTTTTTTGTTCCTTTGGTGCGGATGGAGCATATGCCGACTGCAGTACGGTATCAGGCGATGCAGGCAGGAGAACAGGAAGAAAATCACGTTCTCTGTTTCCAAACAGCTCTGCGGCATTGCCAAAGAAGTCCCTCGCCGATACCAGCTCTCCTTTTATATGGCAAGGTGGCAAAGGAGCAATACACTGTTCGATGGGACCAAAAAAGTAGCCGTTATTTTCAGAAACACAGCGGAAGGTTTGCCCTTGTGTTGTCCAGTATAAAATCAAATGTCTTGCATCGGTATGGAGCAGACAACCCGTGCAGCTATTGCCTTCCCAAAGAAGGCGAGGATTGCTGATGGAGGTACTTTGCTTAAATCGGTAGAGCACCTGTGTACGAAACATATTTTTGACGGCATAAAGAATGTGCATTTTTTCTGCATCATGCAAAACAGAAAAATCTATGCAAGGCAGACCGGTTTGAATGAAAGGCACAGCACTGCCCACAGTAAAAGGTGAAAGGAGCATTTCCCTTGCCGAAATGGTATTTCTGCCACTGCGGTAGTACAAAATGATATGCTCATTTCCAAGACGTCTTGCTCGAAAAATCTCTTGCGGCAAAGGCAGAAAACGGTCGATACAATAAGGGGTTTGCCACTGTCCTTGGCGAAAGCTGCTATACATCAGGCTATGGATACCGCCTTGTTCTGTTGGTACATGATAGACCACATGGAAGGTATCCTTTTGTGGAATCATAAAGTATTTGACAGACCCAGTTCCGGCATTTTGGTAGAGTGTTCTTGGCTCCCAGTGTGACAAATCACCAGAGGCACAAAGTATCAATTCTCCTGCTTCTGTGGTATAAAGCAGATATGTATGACGGTCATACTGGCAGAGAGAAAAAAGAGGAAGTACATGGGTTGCCACGGAGGTTGGGGCAGACCATCCTGATTTTGTGGAGATACGGCAGAAAATTGTATGGTTTTCCTGATAAAAGCAAGCATATTGTCCTGTTTCGGTTTGCAGATATTTTACGTTTGGAATTTGCATGAAAGCACTCCTGTCTTGTTTTGGAAACAGTATATGCGTCAAAATGGGTAAATAGAAGATAAGAAAAGGCTTTGGATATGGAAATGCCCCAAATCGTTAGATGTTAGACCTAACCTTTGGGAGCAGTTCCGTACAATCCAAAGCCTTTTTGCGATACAAATATTACAAGCGTTCTACTTCGTCCATCCAGATACGACTGAAGGCATCTGTTGGCATACGCCAGTCACTGCGAGGGGAAAGTCCCAATGCACCGATTTTTGGCCCGTCAGGCAGACAGGAGCGTTTAAACTGTTGGATAAAGAAGCGGCGATAGAAGTTCTTCAGCCATTTCAGCAGGGTATCTCTGTCATATTGTTCCCCAAATGCTTGCTCTGCCAGATACAATACCTTTGCAGGGTGGAAGCCGAAACGGAGAATCTGGAACAGGAAGAAATCATGGAGTTCATAAGGCCCTACCAAGTCTTCCGTTTTTTGGTTGATTTTTCCGTTGGAATCAGGAGGCAGAAGTTCTGGGCTGATGGGCGTATCCAGTACATCCAGAAGAATGGCAGAGGCTTTTTCGCCAAATTCTTTAGACTGTGCAATCCAGTTTGTGAGGACACGCACCAATGTTTTGGGAACACCTGCATTGACACCATACATAGACATATGGTCGCCATTATAGGTTGCCCAACCCAATGCCAGCTCTGACAAATCCCCTGTGCCTACCACAAGCCCATTTGTTTTATTTGCTAAGTCCATGAGAATCTGGGTGCGTTCTCGTGCTTGTGTATTTTCGTAGGTTACATCATGGACATGGGAGTCATGCCCGATGTCTTTGAAATGCTGCAAGGCAGCGTCCTTGATGGAAATTTCTTTTTTCTCTACACCTAGTGCTGTCATCAAATCCAGTGCATTGTGGTAGGTGCGGTCTGTGGTTCCAAAACCAGGCATGGTAACAGCGAGGATATGGGTTCTGTCAATTTTCAGGAAGTCACAGGCCTTTGCTGCCACTAAAAGTGCAAGGGTGGAGTCCAGACCACCGGAAATACCAATGACAAAGGTATTTCCATGGGTATGTGCAAAACGACGGGCAAGCCCTGTTGCCTGAATACGAAATATATTTTCGCAGCGTGCATCCAGCACATCTCCCTTTGCAGGGGCGAAGGGGGTGGGGGAAAGGGGACGCTTTAAAGTCTGTAAAGGTGTGGTTTCCATAGAGAACAATACTTCTCGATAGAACCGCTGCCCATCCGGTTGTGAAAGCTGGTCCGCAAATGTGCTGTGGCGACGGCGGTCGTTTGCCAATATTTCTAAATCCACGTCTGCATAAATCAGCTGACTTTCCGGACAGAAGGCTTTTGTTTCGGAAAAAACAGCACCATTTTCACAAATCATGCTGTGTCCACTGAATACTGCGTCTTGCGTAGATTCCCCTATGCCTGCGGAGGCATAGACATAGGCGGCAATGCAGCGGGAGGACTGCTGTGCAATCAGTTGTGTACGATAAGTGGGCTTGGAAGCCTGTTCTGTACTTGCAGAAAGATTTAGAAGCACAGTCGCACCATAAATTGCTTGATAGGAGCTAGGCGGAATGGGAACCCACAAATCCTCACAGATTTCCACACCGATTTTTAAATCGGGTATGGTGTCGCAACGAAACAACAAATCGGAACCAATGGGAACGGTTTGGCCTGCATAGAGGATTTCTTCTCGAATCAAATCCTTTGCAGATGCAAACCAGCGTTCCTCATAAAACTCATTATAGTTGGGAATAAAGGTTTTGGGGACAATGCCCAAGATGCGTCCCTGATGCAGTAAAACGGCACAGTTAAAGGTTTGATTGTCTGCAACAACGGGAACACCCAGTACAATGACCATATCCATAGCGGCAGAGGCTTCTGCGATTTCCTTTACTGCCTGTTCGGCTGCATGAACCAAAGGAAGCTGGAAAAACAGGTCTGCACAGGTATAGCCTGTTATGGAAAGCTCTGGAAATGTAAGAACTTGCACACTTTTTTTGTGGGCATCCTCTATGGACTTGATGATTTCTTCTTTATTGTAGATGCAATCGGCAACGTGTACCTTTGGTACAGCAGCACCGATTCTAACATAACCATACATAAATATTTTCACTCCTTAAAATTTTCTGAATAGTCCGATGACTTTACCGAGTATGGTGACATTTTGCACCAAAATGGGAGTCATGGCAGGGTTTTCGGGTTGCAGACGGATAAAATCATTTTCCCGATAATAGGTTTTTACGGTGGCATAGTCTTCAATGAGGGCAACCACAATATCACCATTTACGGCAGTATTTTGCTGTCGAACCAAAATGAGGTCTTTATCAAAAATACCTGCACCAATCATGCTTTCCCCTTTGACACGCAGCATAAACACATCATCGTTGTGCACATAGTCTACAGGAATTGGGAAGGTATCTTCGATATTTTCTACAGCAAGAATGGGTGTTCCTGCTGTAATATTCCCAATGACAGGGACTTGTATCAGCTCTCTTGGGGCAACGCTGTATTCTCCCTCTAAAATTTCGATGGCTCTTGGCTTGGATGGGTCACGCCGAATCAGTCCCTTTTTTTCAAGACGTGCCAAATGCCCATGCACTGTGGAGGTGGATTTTAGACCTACACCATCACAAATCTCACGGACGGAAGGGGGATAACCTTTTTCCCGCACTTCAGACTTTATATAATCTAATATCTGCCTTTGTTTTGCGGATAATTCGTTCATGGACTCACTCCTTCATAGTTTCGATAACAATTGTATCAACGCAATCTCAATTTGTTTACTTTTTTCTGTAAATGAATTTTTCAAAAAAAGAAAACAGGCGGTATAGTACAAATACTGCCTTTTTTACACAGCTTTCTCGCAAATTATACCACAAGAAGGAAACAAAATCAAACCTGTGTTCGTTAAAATACGGAAAATATATTGACAAAGAACTATTGTTCGTATATGATACGGATATAGGTGAGAAAATATGTTCGTAAAAGGAGTGGGAAAAATGAGAAAAAGAGGAAAAAGAAGCACACAGAAGAAAAATAGAGAGATGAAAAGAATCTTTTTATTTGCCATTGCTATACTATGGCTTATTGGCATAGGTACAATCGCTATGGCGGCACAAGCGGAAAAGACTATATACTATGAATCTATACAGATAAAGGATGGGGACACCCTTTGGGATATTGCGAAAGAGTACAAAGAAGATTCGGAAAACACCGAACATATGCTACGGAAAATAAAGGGGTTAAACGGAATGTTTACAGACAACATTTGTTCTGGTGAAAAGATATTGATTCCCATTGCAAAAGAAAAATAAAGACAAAATTGTAGAAAATCTATCAAAACGTAGACAAAACAGAGCGTAGATAAACGGATTGTTTTAGTTTTTGGAAAGCCAAGGGTTCCAGTATATTTGCTGTGAAAATGTCAGCCGAAAATGGTGGATTATCTAAATCTTGATGGCGAGTGGTTTTCGTTGAAGCGAATAGAACAGCATGGCAAAGAGAACGCCACTGCACAAAGGGAATTCTTACAAAAATATAAAGGATAAGAAAATTTTCTATACATTCATTTTTTCCTATGCTATAATTAGGATGTATCCAGAAGTTCTATGGATTGTCTTTTTTCCACATATCTGCAGGATGCTTTGTCTAAAGCTGCTCTGTATATTTTCTTTACAGTTGCGTTTTTATGTTTTTGCATGATTTGCTCCATAAAAAATCCTGCACAAGCGAATTTTCAGAGATGTCCTAAGAAAAAGCATATATGTCTATGGAAAGATGGAGCTTCAGAATATACAGACAGAATCAGAAAGGAGGGGGGAACAATGGTACTGTGGATTATCCTATTGGGTATTTTAGGATTGATGTTAGTTTTTGCAGAAATGCTGATACCCGGTTTTGGTGTATTTGGAATTATTGGAAGCCTTGTCTTATTGGGAACTGTTACGCTTTGTTATAAGGTTTATGGGGAAGTTGCTTTTTTAATGGCTTTGACTATTTTGGCAGCTGCTTTTATTCTATTGATAGTGATTGCAAAAAAGAGCGGGCTATACAAAAGGTTTGTACTGAAAGACCGTTTGGAAACAAAAGATTTTGACGAAAGTACTTTGGATGGACTGCTTGGAGCAGAGGGTCTGACACAAACAACATTGCGTCCCTTTGGTGTTGCTGATTTTCAAGGAAGAAGTGTTGATGTATGTTCCAAAGGAGAGTTTATTGATAAGGGAAAGAAAATACGTGTTGTAGACATCAAAGGAAAAATTGTAACGGTCGTAGTATGTTAAAGGGAATATAACAACAAATTTTGATTTTGGAAAGGAGTTTGTGCAGTATGTTTGGTTCTATTGGTTTTATTATTCCGATTGCAATTATTGTTGTGATTGTAGTGATTTTTCTTAGCTTTGTGCCGTTGGGACTTTGGATTTCTGCAATATCTGCCAGCGTAAAGGTAAGTATTTTTTCATTGGTAGGAATGCGTTTGAGAAGGGTAAGAGCGGATAAAATTATCCGTCCTTTGATTAAGGCACAGAAGGCAGGCATGAATGTCAATGCCAATCAGCTGGAATCTCATTTGCTTTCCGGTGGACGAGTAGACAACGTGGTAGATGCCTTGATTGCAGCACACAGAGCAAACTTGGATTTGTCTTTTGAACGAGCAGCTGCCATTGACTTGGCTGGCAGAAATGTATTTGAGGCTGTTCGCATGAGTGTAACACCGAAAATTATTGAAACACCTTGGATTTCCGCTGTTGCCATTGATGGTATTGAAGTAAAGGTTATTGCCAAGGTAACGGTAAGAGCCAATCTTGCCAGATTAGTAGGTGGTGCAGGAGAAGAAACCATTATCGCCAGAGTCGGAGAAGGGATTGTTACAACAGTTGGTTCCTCTCAAAGCCATAAGAGCGTATTGGAAAATCCTGATTTGATTTCCAGAACCGTTCTTTCTAAGGGCTTGGATAGCGGGACGGCATTTGAAATTCTTTCTATTGATATTGCGGATGTGGATATTGGCAGAAACATTGGTGCACATTTGCAGATTCAACAGGCAGAAGCGGATAAACAGATTGCACAAGCAAAGGCAGAAGAACGCCGTGCAACAGCCATTGCCAAAGAGCAGGAAATGAGAGCGGAAGTAGAACATATGAAAGCGAAGGTTGTGGAAGCAGAGGCAGAGGTTCCGATGGCTATGGCAGATGCACTGAGAAGTGGAAATTTAGGCGTAATGGATTATTATCGGATGCAAAATGTACAGGCGGATACACGCATGAGACAGAATTTTGGAGATACAGACCTGAATGGGCTGTTTCAGAAAAAAGATGAACCGAAAAAATAAGATGTAAACCAAAAGGACTGTATTGTTTAAGGATATATTATCTATGAACATACAGTCCTTTGCTATATGAAGCAATGGATACAGAAAGAAGGATAGTTTTGCAAAGAGGAATAAAACAAGAACTGCATAAAATAGAGCGGAAGGAAAAAAAGCGTTTTTCTGGTGAAAGTAAAAAGAAACCAAGAAAAACGAAGGAATGGGCAGGAAAAATGCAGGAAAAAATACCTGAGAAGCTGGATGCTGCCATTGGCACTGCCTTTTATAAGGCTTTCTATATGATTTTTGAAAAGGGAGCTAAATTTGTGGAAAAAACATTTTCAAAAGAAGCGAAAGAACTGGAATTCCGTGTGAATGATTTTCGGATAGCGGCAAGCTCTAACCAAAAAGCAATAAGACGGTCTATACAAAAAATGGAAAGCAGTGTGAAAAGAGGTAACAGACGGAATGTTTGTGTTACAATGGCAGAAGGGATTGGTCTTGGGGTTTTTGGCGTAGGTCTTCCTGACATTCCCCTTTTCCTTGGTATGGTGATGAAGGGACTTTATGAAATTGCTACAGGCTATGGATTTTCTTATGATGGGCAAAAAGAACGTGTATTTCTTTTGCGTATTATTTGTGGGGCATTGGCAGAGGGAGAGAAAAAACAGGAAGCGGATGCTTTTGTAGAGAAATGGATGGAAAATATAGAGGAAGGCGAGATTTTGGATTTTGATGCAGAAGTAAAGCGGGCATCAGATGCTTTAGCACATTCCATGCTGGTGGCAAAATTCATACAAGGACTGCCTGTTGCAGGAGTTTTGGGCGGCATTGCTAATCCATTTATCTACCATAAAATGATGTATTATGCAGAAATGAAATATAAAAAGAGATATTTATTACAAAAAATAAAAGAATGAAAAAAGTTTGCAGACAGATGAAAGGATATATTTTACGAGAACTTCAAAAAAAAGAATAGGATTTTTTAGATATGCCATACTAGGATTGTAGGATGACACCTATAAATATGATAAATATGAAAATCTTCTTGGGAGGTTACGAAAATGGAAAAAAACATGAGCAATGACAAAAAAGCACAGAAGGGCATGAACAGAGCAGAATTTGCACAGGAATACAGTCTTGATACAGGTAAACAGGCACAAAAAAGCAACCAGAAGCAAGGCAAGAGTCAGAAAATAAAATAAAATATAATATACAATATATGTGAAAAAACCAATTATTTTAGTCTTTAAGAACGCAGAAAGGTTGGGAAATCAAGGTGCTTTCAGGCATTTCATGCCTATAGAACGCATTGGTTTATACCTCTGTTTCCAAAAGCCTGACAAAATCCGGATACTTGATTTTGTCAGGCTTTTTAGAGAATAATTCGGTCATGAGGGCGTGTCTGAAATTCCTGTGGATTGTCTTTTTTCATGTCTTTGGATTATGCTTTGTCTATAGGTCTTGTTGTACATATTCGTTTGTGTGCATATAAAGTAGTTTCATAAATAAAACCAAAATATAGCAGGGTGCAAGGGAAAGTTGAATTTTATAGATGCTTTTGCGGATAGGAGGCTGCTGATATTTTATTTTGGCATAAGATTTTTTGTTTTTTAAAAAGCAGGATACCTTTGAAAGAGATTAAATGGAGCATAACCTTTCAGAAGGATATTTTATAATAAAACAGAAATGAATGGGGAGCAGATAAAAAGGAG
>SAMEA104404100__coassemble_1023_pt1 | contig 27411 bp, 21 predicted proteins | sample SAMEA104404100__metabat2_low_PE_071 | metagenome-assembled genome bin SAMEA104404100 (sample SAMEA104404100) | Balaenoptera acutorostrata
ATGCACGTTTGGGGAAAAATTGGTATTCCTGTTTACATATTGGAAAAGCCGGGGCGTTTGACAGAGGATGAAATGGATATTATGCGGATGCATATTATTTTGGGCGAACTCAGTATTTCTGATTGTGTGGATGAGGAGGTGGCTCAAATTGCACTTCGACATCATGAAAAAATAAATGGAGAGGGCTACCCCTTGGGATTATCGGGAAAGGATTTGACCTTGCCTCAAAGACTATTGGCAGTAGCAGATGTACTTAGTGCCCTTTGCATGGCACGGAGCTATAAAGAAGCCTTTGCAAAAGAGCGGTGTTTGTCTATTTTGCAGGATATGGCAGAAAAAAATCAGATAGACAAGGAATTGGTTGCTTTAGTCGTAAAAGAATTTGACTTTATTATTGAAACGGCTACAAAGCGATGCGAACCAATCGAAAACAGATATATACAGATGCAGATAGATTTCAAAAAGTTGATATCCTACTACATATTATAGAATATAATATGTTTCATATATTTTTCCATTATTTTGCATAAGACCAAATTTGATATAGGAGGAGCTTTTTTATGAAAGAAATGGCAATGGGAACGCTATATACCATAAATTTTGAACGCATAGGGCAAATAGAATATACGGAAATGGAGGATTGTATTTATATCAAAGAAAATGAATATTTGAGCGGAGAACTGCCGGAGAAGGTTTTTTTACTGCAGGAGTATGCGAAATTTCCTTTTCTTATTTCTTTGGAGAGAGTTGCTGCCCAAGAGGGAGCAACAGAGGAAGAAGATATTGAAGCGGAGATAGTAGGGAAACGGATTATTGTGCGGAAGCATGAAAACATAAGGGCGGATGTTCGGATTCCGATTTCTCTGGAAATGCAGATTCACAATTCGACTTTTACAGAGCCAAAAACTGTAACCGTACATAATTTAAGTGCCAGTGGACTTCTTTTTGCCTCAGATGATGTATTGGATTTAGGTATGGACGTTTTATGTAATTTGCCAATTTCAGATCCGCCCCTAAGTCTTTTGGCTGTGATTAAAAATAAAATCCCTATGAAAACAGAGAAAGGGAAAGAAACCATAGGGTATGGATGTATGTTTTTATCTACCGATCCTCGTGTGGAAAGCCAAGTTCGCAGCTATGTATTTAAACAGCAGCTAGATGCTAGAAAGTGCGGAGAGAGATGAGGGACTGCTTCCGGAAATATCATAGTATGGTTTTGGTTTCCAGAGGAGAAGGAACGAAAAATAAAGATTATAAAAAAGAAATCGTACTTTCCAAAGGGCAAAGTACGATTTCTTTTTTATATGGGTTTTTTGGGGGGTAAAGCGTGTATATACTATGCAGCCATAATGAGAGAAATCAGGGAAACACCTGCCTCCGCTTGCTGCATCATATTATCCCTACAGTCTTCATACAGTTGGAAAATGCGTAAGGCTTTTTCTTCATCTCCATACACTTTCCAATAGCCGACATATTTGTAATCCATGCCTTTCTTTTGAATGAAAGAAAAAACATCTGCAGGAGGATAACCTAAGAAAAAACCAATTTCATGGGGGAAATCTCCATTTGCAAGAGTGCGTTTCCGCAGATACCGCAACACAGAATCCAAAGAATTTTTCTGTCCGATTGTATCCGGATATCCCAGAGAAATGAGATGCTTCCGCACAGAAGGAACACGCAAACGCCGTAGCATAGCAGCAGGACGGTACACCAACACAAAAATACGATTCTTGCAGCTATATAAATATGTAATACAAATACCAAAAGGGGCAAGCTGTTTTTGGTATGCAGCAATTTCTTTTTGATATTCAGGCATTACTGAAAAAGGGAAAGAGAATAAATTTGCTTGTTTCTTACCTAAAAGAGTTGGTGCAGCGTGATGAATCAATGCGGCTTCAAACCGGGACATAATAACACTCCTTTCATATATTAGTCCAAGCTAATGTTAGTTAAAACTAACTAATTATTAAAAAAGAAAGAAAACATAGGTTTTATAATTTATAACCATTCTGTTTTCTTAGGTACATCTGAAAACTCCATGGATTGTTTTTTTCATATATCGGCATCATCCTTTGCCTAAAAGCTTCAAGCTACATTTCCTGTATACTTCGGTTTCTATATTTAGCGAGATTCGCTCTATGAAAAATCCCACACAAGGGAGTTTTTAGATATACCTTAACAACAATACTCGGATAAAATCTTTTTCAAAGCAGAAGAAGAACTACTATGAGAACGTGCAATAGAGATATTATTCTTTACTGCTTCTTGTACAGCACCTGTTGCCATAATATGGGATACTGTGGAAGTGAACAGAATAATCAAATCCGCCTTACCAATTTGAGAACGGAAGTTCCCGGGAAGCTGTGTAAACACTTTACTTTTACAATTATATTTTTTACAGATTTCTGTATACTGGCGTACCATTCTATCGTGACCACCAACGATAACAACACTCATGAAAAAACCTCCTTTAAGAATCAATTTGACTAAATTTACACATTTTATTAGTCGCTCCGAATAAATGTTAGTCACTGCTAACTATGTAAACTATAGTACTATGATTTGTTTTAATTGTCAAGAATTTTTTTGAAATTTTTTATTTTTATAGGTGTACCTGAAAATCTCGTGATATATCTTTTTCCATATCTTTATATCATACTTTGTCTAAAAGCCTGTTCTGTAACAGCTCTGACTAAAAAACTTGTAAAAAAGCTTTTTTGCACAAAATTCCAATCAGAATGAAATAAACGAACTTGATGAATAGCTTACAAGGTACGTTTTCAGATATGCTGTAGAAAAAATAGTATGGGATAATATGGAAAAGATGTCTTGTAATATAGGAGGATGTAGGTTTTATGGAGCAGATAAACAGCAGAGAAGGGATATATCAATTCATATAATGTGATGGAATAGGGTAAAGAAAAATCCCTCTGGAAATGGACAAGGAGGGATTTTTCTTCATAAGCATTTTAATTTGTGTCGGCAAGCTGCTTTGCAACCTGCATCATAATAGCACATTCCATGCGTTTACGGAACAGCTTACAGCCATATTCATATGTGCCTGCAATATCTCCCGTTGCATGATAAGCATTGGCTGCACAACCGCCGGAACAGTACAGCTTTGCCCAACAGTCCTTGCAGTCAGGACGGGCATAGGCGTTGCATTTCCGAAATTTGTCTTGTACCTCGGGATGGGTTACGCCCTTCCAAATATCTCCCAAGCTATAGGCGTTGTCGCCAACAAACTGGTGGCAGGGGAATAATTCCCCCCAAGGTGTGACTGCCATATATTCGGTACCGCTGCCACAACCTGTGACACGTTTGTAAATACAAGGGCCACCTGTCAAGTCCAGCATATAGTGATAGAAGGTAATGGGCTTCCCTTCTTTTTCTCTGCGAAGCATATCCTTTGCCAGTAGCTCATATTGCTCAAAAAGGATAGGCAAATCTGCGTCGGTTAAGGCATAAGGCTCATTGGGAGCACAGACAACAGGCTCCATTGACAGCTCTGTAAAGCCTAAATCTGCCATGTGGAAAATATCATTTGTAAAATCAATATTGTCATGGGTAAATGTACCACGGACATAGTAGTCTTTATTTCCACGGCTTTTTACCAGCCTTTGAAATTTTGGCACAATGGTGTCATAGCTGCCTTGTCCGCCTACTGTGCGACGAAGTCTATCATGGATTTCTTTTCTGCCATCCAAGCTCAATACCACATTGTGCATTTCTTTATTGGCAAAATCGATAACATCATCATTAATAAGCAGTCCGTTTGTAGTGAGGGTAAAGCGGAAATTTTTATTTTTCTCTTTTTCAATACTGCGTGCATAAGCCACAACCTGCTTTACTACATTCCAGTCCATAAGAGGCTCTCCGCCGAAGAAGTCCACTTCCAGATTTCTGCGGCTGCCGGAATGGTCTACAAGGAAATCAATGGCTTGTTTTCCTACTTCAAGGCTCATAAGAGCACGTTCCCCCTGATATTTACCCTGACTTGCAAAACAGTAGTCACAGGTCAGATTGCAGGTGTGGGCAACGTGCAGGCAGAGTGCTTTTATAACAGTATTATCCATTTTAAAATGCTGTGCTATATCTGCGTAGGCATCTTCTGTAAACAGCTTTCCCTGTTTCTTGAGTTCCGCAATACCTTCAAGAATTTCTTTGATTTCCTTTTCGTTTGCTTCGGGGGTAGCCGCATATTTTTCTAAAATAGTCTGTATGATTTCTTCCTGTGTATGATTTTCGTACATTTCTATCATGTCGTAGGTCATATCATCCACAACGTGTACAGCACCGCTGTAAACGTCCAGTACGATATTATATCCGTTTAATTTATATTGATGAAGCATATGATTCCTCTTTCTGTTTTATGTATAAAATGAATTTTATGAGTTCTGCAGCAGCCGTAAAAAATCGCCATCCATGACCAAGACATGGACAGCGATTCCTCCTGCCGTAATTATCTTTTTTCGCACTGCTGGTTTGCAACACCGCAAGATGTTTTGCAAGCAGACTGACAGGATGTCTGGCATTCACCACAGCCACCATTTTTTGCACTGGCAGCCAAATCACGGGTATTCAATGTCTGAATATGTTTCATGTATATCACCCTTTCTATATGTGATGCAGTTGTCTTTTAAAAAGACGTATTGTTGGAAGTGTCCAATCAGTGCATACAAAACGCAATGATTTTCCTTCTTCCTTAATATTTAACCATATCTTCTGCAATCTGTCAAACGAAAGAAAAAAATTCTGGAAGGGTTTTTATTTTTGTAATATTTGTATCTGCCCTTGGGGGGCATATGCGGCAGAAAGGGTAATTCCTGCCTTTTCCATCTGCATCCATTCTGCCAAAAGAGAGCCGGATATCTCCTCTCCGGGGATAATGAGGGGAATACCGGGAGGATATGCCCAAAGATAGTCGCAGGAGATATGCCCTGCACTTTGGCAAAGATTGATATGGATGTGAGATGCTTTCAGGGCATTTTTTATGGAACAATGGGATTTTGGCAGAGACAGAGAGATGGATTCTTCTCTGTTTTCGCAGGCAGAGAGGGTTTTGTCGATGGAAAGGAGGGCATCCGCCAAGCGTTTCAAGCCTTTCTGTGTATCGCAAATACTTGTCATGGCAAGAACAGAATCCTTTTCAGCCATTTCTGTTTCCAGAAGGTATTGCTCCCGCAAAAGAGCTGCAAGGGCTACTCCTGTTATATTGGTATTGCGGGTACTGATAAAAAGCTTCCCCCTGTCGTGAGCAAATATAGCAGAATCTCCTCCTTGCAGTAGACGTAGGTGGACAAGCTGTTCCATTTGTCTATAGAACCAATCCAAATTTTTTCCATAAGAAGGAAAAAGCTGTGCATGATTTTCTTTTATAAAATGGATACAGCCATCTATAGCTGCCAAAAAAAGATAAGAAGGGCTGCTGGTTTGAAACACAGAAAGCTGTCTTTGTATATTTTTAACAGAAACGCCCCTGCTTTTTATATGCAAAATACCCGTTTGGGTTGGACAGGGCAATGTTTTGTGCAGACTTTGGATGACAATGTCTGCACCAAGATGGATGGCAGATTCCGGAAAGAAAGGAGAAAAACCCAAATGTGCTCCATGGGCTTCGTCTACCAATAAAATGCCGTTATGTTCATGGACGATTTCTGCAATACATTTTATATCGGATAAAATACCCTCATAGGTGGGAGATGTAAGAAAGACCACCCTGCAGTCAGGATTGGCTTTCAGATTTTTTTCTACATCCCAAGGGGAGATACTGCCTGCAATGCCCCATTGGGGCAGTGTGGGAGCCGAAAGGAAGATAGGCACAAGGCTGCACAGCTCAATGCCATGATACACACTGCGGTGACAATTCCTTGCCACAAGGATTTTATCTCCTTCCTTGGTACAGGCACGGATTGCAGACAGAATACCACCGCTACTGCCGTTTACAAGAAAGAAGGAATGGTCTGTATGCCAAAGAGCAGCAGCTTGTGCCATGGCTTCCTGCAGGATGCCTGTCGCATTGTGCAGTTCATCAAATCCGGATATTTCGGTAATGTCAAGATGCAGGGGGAGGGGAGAGGAAAAGTCTTTGGTATTACGTTTATGTCCCGGCATATGAAAGGGGTATATATCCCTTTTTGCATATGTCTGCAGCTGATTCCATAAGTTCATAAAAACCTCCTAAAATTACAGAATAGGAAAATAGGAAAAACCTCCCGCTGCAAAAGCAGGAGGTTTTTGTGTACGTTTTATGCTTTGGCAGAAATCATGCCAGAATCATTCCGGTCAAATCCATGGGATCTACGATTTTACCATCCTTGTATACACGCATATTGCCGCTGGCAATTTCATCAATCAGAATCACATCACCGTTTTCGCTGTAGCCGAATTCAAATTTGATGTCGTACAGCTCCAAGCCCTTCTTAGCCAAGTCGTCTGCAACAATTTTTGTGATTGCCAGTGTCTGTTCTTTCATACTGTCGTACATTTCAGGTGTCATAACACCCAGTACATCCAGTGCATCCTTTGTTACGAGAGGATCCCCTTTTTCGTCATCCTTCAGTGTTGTTTCTACATAGCCACCTTCGATTTTTGTACCGTCAGCCATGTATTCACCGTAACGACGGATAAAGCTGCCTGTTGCAACCAGACGGCAAATAACTTCCAGACCATGACCGAAAACCTTTGCAGGCAGAACTTCCATAGTTGCTTCCTGTACATCTGCATTTACATAATGTGTTTTTACACCTGCGTTTTTCAGCATTTCAAAGTAGTAAACAGAGGTTTTTAGATTTTCTCTGCCAATTCCTTCGATTGTCAGTCCCACTGCATTTTCGCCGGGGTCGAATTTCCCGTCTTTGCCTGTGCAGTCATCTTTGAACTTTAACAATACATTCCCATTGTCCAGTTTGTATACATCTTTTGTTTTCCCTGTGTAAATTTTTTCCATGCTTCCGGCTCCTTTATGGTATGATAATTTTTATGAAATCAATTTGTTCTAAAAGAACAAGTCTGTACATAATATAAATACCACATTTTTGCAGAGATTGCGAGAGTTTTTTTCTTGTATCAGATTCCATTGAAAAAAATTGAAAAAAATAGTTCCAAAAAAAATGAAGATATAGGCAGAATCCTGCTGTATTTTACCATGAGATAGGGGCTGTTTTGCATGAGATATGGTTTTCTTTCCATATATAGTATTTATTTTGAAAAATAGGACAGTAGAATCCCTATAAAAGTAGAGGAATTTGTATAAAACAGAAAAAAACAGAAAAATAGCCTATACCTATTGTAACACTATGTTTCGTATTTTATAATGGAAAAAACAACGAAATACGACAATTTACGATGTCTTTTTGGCATCCAATCAGGCTGTTAAAAAAACCTCATATACAAACAAAAACTGCAGTGGAATAGTATGAGAAACGAAGCGTTTCTCGTCTGCCTATTCCGCTGTCTTTCCCATCAAAATCAGGATTTTGATGAAGTGTGTTAACTTATTTGACACGCTGTTACGATGCCTTTTCGGCATCGAATTTTTTTTGATTCGGTGGTTGAGAAAGCTTGGGACATATCTGAAAATCCTGTTGCTTGTCTTTTTCCGTATATCTGCATCATCCCTTGTTTAAAGACCTCGTTGTATCCTGTGCAGCTGCGTTTTATATTTTGTGTAGCTTGCCTTATGAAAAATTGTACAAGGGGATTTTGGGATATACCTCAAAAGAGAGGATTTGCAGAAGGCATAAGGAAGCAGTCACGCTAAAAGAAAAATTCAGTCGTAAATTTGGATAAAATTGTCGGAATAACAGGGGTTTTTTGTAAGAAAAGAAAAAAAGTAGGATAACGGTTATGTTATGATATGGAGGTGGAAAGAAAAAATGGATTTTGGAAGTATTCCATTTATGATATGGTTTTTACCCTGTTTTTTGGTGGTATATTATTTACAAACTTCTGATGCTAGACGTAAAGTATGGATTATAACAGGTTCTTTGCTTTTTTATGGTGTTTCCTTTGGTGCATGGCTCATTCCGCTTTTGGGATTGGCTGTTGGGGCGGTATTAGCGTATGTGGCAGTACGGGAAAAAGGAAAGGCTGCACTGATTGTTGGAACGATAATATTTACAGGGATATTGGTTTATGCAAAGGTTTCTGGTCAGCTAATGCCGGGAATTAGTTTTCTTATTTTTACCATATTATCTCTTTTAATTGATACATATAGAAATCCAAAAAGAAAATATGCACCGGCAAATATACTTTCCTATGTGTTATGCTTTCCGAAGCTGCTTTCGGGACCCATTGCAAGGATACAGGAGCTGCCCTTGCGATATGACCCTGTGGTATACACAAATCGAAAAGCGGTGATATTGGAACGTTTGGAAAATGGAAGCCGCACGTTTATCATAGGCTTGGGATACAAGGTATTGCTCGCAAACCAGCTTGCGGGGCTGTGGCGAGATGTACAAACCATAGGGATTCCCAGTATTTCTACGCCCTTAGCGTGGATTGGACTTTTAGGCTATAGCCTACAGCTCTATTTTGATTTTCATGGATATTCCCTTATGGCTGTGGGAATCGGGCAGATGCTTGGATTCTCTCTGCCCCAAAACTTTCATTTGCCGTACCTATCAAAATCTGTATCTGAGTTTTATCGCAGATGGCACATGACGCTTGGGAATTGGTTTCGGGACTACATCTATGTACCCTTGGGGGGCAGCCGAAAGGGGATGGCAAGAACCATCGGAAATCTGCTTCTTGTATGGATGCTGACAGGGCTATGGCATGGATTTGGATGGAATTTCTTTTTGTGGGGAATATTTTTATTCTTCTTTATTGCTTTGGAAAAACTGTTTTTAAAGCGATTCCTGACAGGGATATTCGGACATATTTATGTTTGCCTTCTGATTCCCTTGTCATGGGTATTTTTTGCTCTGGAGAATCTTGCAGATATAAAATGGTATTTCCTGCGGCTTTTTGCACCGATTTTGGGGAACACAGGTGTGAATGTGGCTGGGGGAGATTATTTGAAATATGGAAGTATCTACCTACCGTTTTTACTGCTGGGTTTGCTTTTTGCCTTTGTTTCTCCTGAGGATTGGCTGACAAAGCATGGGCATAAATGGTTTACAGCGGTGATTCTGACCGTTGTATTTTGGCTGGCAGTTTACCATCTTTCCATAGGGGTACAAAATCCGTTTATGTATTTCAGTTTTTGAGGTGATGAGATGAAAAATAACAAATATCCTTTGCTGCTAATGCTTATTTGCAGTGTAGTGCTGTTTGAAGGCTTTGGCTGGTATGTGCAGCATCAGAAGCTGGTGGAGATTACAACAGATAAGTTTCAGCCGGGCGTGGTTTACAGCTGCCTATATCTGCGTGATGCGGTGCATGGTACTACAAATAAGAATAAGGGAATCCAAGCGTTTGCAGGCAAAAGCAGAGATAAAAGCTGGCAGGAAAAGGAGAAAAAGCAGCTGGAATTTCAAGAGGTGGATGAAAGCTATTTTGATAATACATTATTTATTGGAGATTCCCGCACAGTAGGGCTTTCCGACTATGCAAATCTTGGAAATGCGTCTTATGCTGCGGAAGTGGGACTTACCATCTATTCTCTTTTTGATAAACCCATTATAAAATTGCAGGATGGCAGCATGGGAACCTTGGAGCAGGGGCTGAGAGAAAAGCAGTATGAGAAAATATATCTCATGGTGGGTATCAATGAATTGGGAACAGGAAACAGAGAGAAATTTTTGGAAACCTACAAAGAAGCGGTGAAAAAAATACAGTCCTTGCAGCCGGATGCCATTCTTTTTGTACAGGGGATTCTGTACGTTACACAGGAACGGTCGGAGAGCGATGCCTATATCAATAATCCCAATATTATACAGCGGAACGCAGATATTGCAAAGCTGGAGGATAAGGAGCATATCTTCTATCTTGATGTCAATAGTGTATATTCCGATGGAAAGGGAAATCTTGCAGAGGAAAATACCTTTGACAATGTGCATTTGAAAGCAGCGTGCTACGGACAATGGAAGGACTTTTTCTTGTCACATGGTATTGTACCCACTGCAGAAGCGGCAGAATCAATAAAAAATCAATAAAATAGATAGGACGCAGGATATTTTTATGTGTGAGCATGGGAATATCCTTTTTCTTTTGCTTTTTTTTCGGATTCAGCCATTGTGACAAGTTTTTTCTTCCTGTCTGCCTATAATGAGGGATAGGAGGGGGGATCAGGTGGAGGCAGATTTATACATAGATGTGGTTTTTCTCTTTAATGGTACGATGAATAGCTTGATACTATTGGCAGCAGGAAAGCTGGTAGAACCATCCCCAAAGCTTTATCGGGCATTTTTGGGCGGATTTGCTGCTTCCTTCTGTAATTGTCTGTTATGGATATGCTTATTTCCTCTAGGAGGAGGGATATGGCTCTCCCTGATATTGCAGACGGTGGGGATTTTTATTGCCTATGCTCCTAAAACAAGGAAACGCTTTTTTGCACTGCTGGCAGCTGTGTGGCTTTGTTCTTTTTTGATAGGAGGCGGTATGGCAGCGTTATCAGCTTTCACAGATATACAGCGTATTTTTGGCACAGGTATCCTTTTGCGGAAGGGGCTTACACCATGGCAATTTGTGTGGTGGGCAGGATGTGTTTTTTATGTACTGCTCCATTTTTGGGGTAGGTGGATGGAGGAGCATATTGCAAAGAAGCAGCTCTTTTGCAATGGAGAAATCATACGAAGGGGAAAACGATGTGAGATAAGGGGTTTGCTGGATACGGGAAACGGATTGGAAAAGGAAGGAAGGGGAATTGTTGTTGTGGAATTTTCTTCCTGCCTTTCTCTTTTTGACAAGGATTTGGTTTTAACACTTTTAAAAAAAGGCAGTTTATCAAAAGAAGAAATGGAGCTTGAAGGATTTTCGGAAACCGGTTTTTCCGCTTTGGGTGTGGAAAAGGGGAATATTCTCCTGTTTCAAGGGGATAGTCTGCAGCTGTTTTATAACAAAAAAAGGCGGATTTACAGGGAGATAAAAATAGGTATTTATTTTGGCACATTTGCAGGCGGATATACCGCATTGGTTCCGCCGACTTTATTGGAGGAGGAAGAAGGATGAAGCATTGGCAGTATGCACTTTTTATTTGGAAATACCGCATGGAATCACATTATCGAAAATGGCGGAAGCGAGATGGAGTATTTTATATTGGCGGAAGCGATGTTTTTCCGCCCCCCCTGAAGCCGGAGGAAGAAGCAGTTTTGCTGGAGGAGCTGGGAGGAGAGAATGATGTACAGACAAAATCTATTTTGATTGAAAGGAATCTTCGCTTGGTTGTATATATTGCAAGAAAATTTGAAAATACAGGTATCAATGTAGAGGATTTGATTTCCATTGGTACCATTGGGCTGATTAAGGCAATCAACACCTTTAAGATTGACAGAAAGATTAAGCTTGCGACATACGCCTCTCGATGTATCGAAAATGAAATACTCATGTATCTGAGAAGAAACAGTAAAACAAAGGCGGAGGTTTCCATTGATGAGCCTTTGAATGTAGACTGGGAGGGGAACGAACTGCTTCTTTCTGATATTCTTGGCACAGAAGGGGATACTATTTACAAAAGTATTGAGAAAGAAGTCAACTACGAACTGCTTCACACAGCTTTGGAAAAGCTTTCCGGCAGAGAACGTAAGATTGTGGAAATGCGTTTTGGTATTCTGCCAGAAACTACAGAGAAAACGCAGAAAGAGGTGGCTGACCTTTTAGGAATTTCTCAATCTTATATTTCCAGATTAGAAAAAAAGATTATGGGCAGACTGAAAAAAGAAATCAGCAAGCTTATGTAATGGAAAAATCCTTATTTCATGTAAATTCTTTTTGAGGAAGCAAGACGTAAAGCCATGGGTTCCATTGGTATGAAATACCCTGAAACCCATGATTTTTCCAACAGAATACAATTTCTGTCTGCAGATTCCACTCGGAAAGCCCTGTGGCATCAAGATTAGGATGGGCAGCCATTTGCGTGGCAAAGGCAGCGGAATCCTTCGTTTTCCAATGATTTCCCTTTGGTCTGTTTTTTCTATCAGGTGTCTATTGTGTGAAGCATATCGAAGTCCGGATTCTTTGTTTTTCCAAAGCCTCTATCCAAAAACTGCTGGGTGTGTCCGCAAATAAAGCGATTGATATGGCGGGTACTGTTTCTTGCCTCCTGCATTTGGCAGATAGCCTCTGCTTGTGTCATATAACGCATTAAACTCCTCCTTCCATGGTTTTCACAATGAAACATATCATTTTTTTGTTCTTTTTGGGAGTATGTCCTTTTTTTAATATGTTATGCAAAGATGCAATGTCAGAATATGGAGGTCTTTGTGACGTATATTTTACAGCCCTGTGGGAAGATTTTAGATATATCCTTTCTGCTTTGCGAAAAAAGGATATGGCAAAGAAAAGAACGGGGTGTTGGAAATGGGATATTATAGAAAAGTAGAAATCAGCGGTGTGAATACGGCAAAGCTGCCTGTCCTTAGTGCAATGGATGCCAAAGAACTGTTCCGCCAATACCATAATGGAGATGAATCAGCAAGAGAAAAACTAATAGAAGGGAATTTACGACTGGTTTTGAGCGTCATCAAACGCTTTGAAAACCGAAATGAAGATATGGATGATTTGTTTCAGGTGGGGGTTGTGGGATTGCTGAAGGCTATTGAGAATTTTAATCCGGACATGGATGTGATGCCCTCCAGCTACCTCTGTCCGATGATTAGCGGTGAGGTGCGGCGGTATCTCAGGGACAACAACAGTATTCGTGTTTCCCGTTCTCTTAGAGATACGGCTTATAAGGCATTGCAGGCACGGGAGCGGCTCATGGGGGAACATTCCAAGGAGCCTACTGTGGAAGAAATTGCCAAGGAATTGGACTTGCCGAAAGAAAGTGTGGTGCTGGCATTAGATGCCATACAAGATCCTGTTTCCCTCTTTGAACCAGTCTATCATGATGGTGGAGATACTTTATATGTCATGGATCAGGTCAGTGATGATAAAAACGGAGATAGACTATGGCTGGAAAACCTATCTTTGCAGGAGGCAATGAACCATTTGTCCGACAGAGAGCGGCGGATTGTTGCCTTGCGTTTTTTTGAGGGGCGTACCCAGACAGAGGTTAGCGATGAAATTGGGATTAGCCAGGCACAGGTATCCCGCTTGGAAAAAAATGCGTTGAAGCGTATGAGAAAATACGTTTGACATAGACAAGCACGGGATTTTAGAGTAAAATAAATCCATATCTTAAAAGAAAAAGAGGAGGACGTTTATTTATGAAATTGCGTGCAGAAGAAACAGCGGCTTTGTTTATTGACTTTCAGGAGAAATTGATGCCTGCAATTCACGATGTGGATGCGATTATGAATAAGACTGTTATTTTGGCAAAGGGCTTGCAGGAATTTGGTGTACCTGTTGCGTTTTCGCAGCAGTATACCAAAGGTCTTGGCGAAACACTGCCTGTACTTTCTGAAGCAGTAGAGGGATTTTCCTATATGGACAAGACATCCTTTAGCTGCTGTGACTGTGATGAAATTGCAGCATGGGTAAAGAGCTGCGGCAAAAAAAATATTCTCGTTTGCGGTGCAGAAGCTCATATCTGTGTAATGCAGACCGTTCTGGATTTGATGGATGCAGATATGAATGTATTTGTTGTAGCAGACTGCATCGGCTCCAGAAAGCCCTATGACAAGGAAATGGGTATCAAGCGTATGGAAAAAGAAGGTGCATATATGACTACCTGCGAGGCAGCGTTATTTGAAATGACAGGTGGTGCAAAATCTCCTCATTTTAAGGTGATTTCCAAGCTGGTGAAGTAAGAAAAACAGAAAAAAGGCATCCTGCAAAGTATTATCTTAGGCTGTTGAATATGTGATTTTCTATGACAAAAATATATAAAACCATAGATTGGAAAATATAAAGACTTTTAGGAGTTCTTTCAATACAATCGGAGCAAGACCTTCGAAAGCAATTAGGGGATGGAGTCCTAAGGTCTTAGGTTATGGTTTGGATTTTTCTACAGTCTGAGACATCCTGCAAGGGATGTCTTTTCCTGTGTAAAGCAAAAGGAAAGGGGGAATGGCAGGTGAAAGCAAGAGAACATTTCGCCACCATCACATACCATAGAAAACTGGTGCGGCAATATTGTTTTCGGGTAGGATTATATAAACAGGGATTGCTTCATGATCTTTCAAAATATTCTCCCACGGAATTTTGGGTGGGGGCAAAATACTTTCAGGGTAATCGCAGTCCCAATAATGCGGAACGAGAGGATAAAGGCTATTCTGCATCATGGCTACATCATAAAGGAAGAAATAAGCATCATTTTGAATATTGGATTGATTACAGCTTTCAGCCGGGGCAGATATTGGGCGGTATGAAAATGCCTGTACCATATGTGGTGGAAATGTTTATGGACCGGATTGCTGCTTGTCGCACCTATCAAAAGGAGACCTATACAGATGCAAGTCCATGGCTGTATCACAAAAAAAGCCGCCAGTTTCATGTGATGCACGAGGAGTCTTTGCACTTGCTAGAGCGTCTTTTGAAGATGTTGGCAGCAAAAGGAGAAGAAGAAACCTTTGCCTATGCTCGTAAAATACTCCGTGAAGATAGAAAAAACAGATTGCAAGGCTTTTGGAGAAAATGCAAAACACGGAAAAAATACATGACCGTACATACAAAGCGTCCTTTCTGATGCTTTGATATGCTTCTGATTTCCGAATATTAGAAAATCCATAGTATTGACAAGGTAAAACAGTATGAGATATACTTACAGTGATTTTATCATAGGACGGCAGGACGAAACCGATGCAACCATCGGTTTTTCTGTTTTCGTGGAAAAGGTATAAGAGGTTTGAATATATGGAAATAGAAATAAAGGATTTATGGCAGCCTCTTTGCAGCTGGTACAGAGCCAATAAAAGGGATTTGCCTTGGCGTAGGACGAAAAATCCCTACTGCATCTGGGTGTCGGAAATTATGCTGCAGCAGACACGAGTAGAAGCAGTGAAGCCCTACTATGCTCGCTTTTTGGCGGAACTGCCAACGGTAAAGGATTTGGCAGAGGCAGAGGAGGAACGCCTTTTGAAACTATGGGAAGGTCTTGGATATTATAGCAGGGTACGAAATATGCAAGCAGCAGCAAAGCAGGTTATGGAAGAACATGGAGGCAGTCTGCCGTCGGATTATAAAGCACTTCTTTCTCTCAAAGGAATTGGCAGCTATACAGCGGGAGCTGTGGCATCTATTGCTTTTTCTCTGCCTTTTGCGGCAGTGGATGGTAATGTGCTTCGTGTGATGTCCAGAATTTTTCTGGATAGCAGGGATATTCTTCTACCGTCTGTAAAGAAGGACTGGGAAAAAGAAATTTCTGCTGCACTGACAAAGGAAAATGCAGGTACAGTCAATCAGGCACTTATGGAGCTGGGAGCAACGGTATGCCTGCCAAATGGAGAGCCAAAATGCAGGTCTTGTCCCATGCGGGAGCTATGCAGGGCTTATCAGGTGGGGAAAATATCCGATTTTCCTGTCAAGGGGGAGAAAAAGCCTCGCACCATAGAGAGGCTTTCGGTATTCTTTTTGACAGATGGGGAAAGAATTGCTTTAAGAAAACGGGAGAGAAAAGGACTTCTTGCAAATTTATGGGAACTGCCCAATGGGAAGCGGGAGGAAGGTTTTCCTGGGTTGCTGCAAAAATGGGGCATTTCAAAAGGCAATGTGCTACAGATGAAAGGGAGAAAGCATATTTTTACCCACATCGAGTGGCAGATGGATTGTTATTTTGTTTTGGCGGAAGAAGTGAAGGAAAATCCCTTTACATGGATTAGACCGGAGGAAATGCAGGAGAGCTATGCACTGCCCTCTGCCTTTAAAAAAAGCTGGGAGGAAGGAATTTCCTTATTGCAAAATGAGAATATCTGTTGACAAAATTTATATCATTTAGGGTGTATCCGAAAACTCCGTGGAGGGGATTTACGGAGAAAGAGAAAACATCCTTTCTTTTGGCATAAGAAAAGAAAAAGAGTCGAAATTCGCAGAATAAATAAGAATGATTCTTATTTGACTTTTCTTTTAATTTGAGATACAATGGACGGAGAAAATATGGAAAGTGGGAATGAGGTGGAAAGATGGAGCAGGTACGCATAGCAGAACAGAAGGACAAAGAGGATTTTCGCAGGCTTTGGAGAATTTGCTTTGGAGATAGCGATGGCTTTTGCCACTGGTTTTTTGAAAATCGTTTTTCTCCTTCCCATTCGGTTTGTCTGGAGCAGGATGGAGAGCTGAGAAGCTGTATGCAGGCATTTCCTTACACGGTTTCTATACGAGGAAGGAATGTAAAAGGAGCTATGCTTTGTGGCGTTTCTACCCATCCCAATCATCGCAAAAAAGGGTATATGGGAAAAATATTTTCCTATACTATGGAGGTTCTTCGGGAAAAAGGAATTGCAGTTGCAGTACATACGCCTGCTGCGTTGGAAAGCTATTTTTCTTTTGGACATGAACCAGTAGCAGATGCCTGCTATCTACTTGCAGAGGAAATTCCTTTCTATGAAAAAAAAGCAGATGTTTTCTTTTTGGAGGGGGAAAAGCGGATGAGAGCTTATCCTTGCTACAGCCAATTTGCATCCCATTATAGCGGTATGATTCAAAGAACAGAAGATGATTTTTTGCGAAAATTAGATGATTATGAAGCTGACGGCGGAAAATGTCTTGCTTATGGAAAAGAAGAAATAGAGGCATATGTTTGTTTTTACTCCACAGAAGCAGAATTGACCTGTGTGGAAGCTGTGGGGGCAAAAGAGGCACTGCATCATGTAGTGGAAGGAATGTTGGCTTATGGAAGGGGAAAATCTCTTTCTGTGAAATTACCGCCGCAAATGGCTTTTGAACTGCCTTTTGGAGAAAGCGTACTGCGACAGAAAGGTGTCATGGGGCTTTGCTCTTTGCCTTTATTACTGCAAGGCTTAGGCTTAGAAAGCAATGCAGCGTTTGCACTGACAGATTCTGTTATAAAGGCGAATAATGGCTGCTTTGACTTGTGTGGGAAGCCAACAGAAAAACCACCGGCTTTTTCTATTTCTGCAGGAAAATTTCTTCCGGTTTTGGTAGGATATAAAACGCTGGAAGAACAGAGGGAATTTGCAGAGATATATGAAGAAGCAGGATTCTTGGAAATTGGAGAAAAACTGCCGAAGGTGGATTGTTATATTATAGATGAGTATTGAGAAAATGGAGGCTTGCGATATGCCGGAAATGCAATGTTTGGAAAAAGAAACAGAATGTAGCAGGGAGCTTTGTTTTCGCCCCTTTACATTAAAGGATAAGGAAAAAATAGAAAGCTATATGAAGCCTTGGGAAACAGGCTCCTCTGATTTATCCTTTGCCAACCTTTATATTTGGGGAACAGAGGGGAAAATGGAGTATGCGGAAAAAGAGAATGTACTATATATCAAGTTGAATTTTGCTGGCGTTCCTGTGTTCCTTTGGGCACCCATTCCCAAAAAAGGTGTAGCTGTGGATTATCGTCAGGCGGTATATGATGGAATTGCCTATATGCAGAAAATTGGAACAGAGCCGACGTTCCGCTCTGTTTGGACACCATTTCGAGATAAGATGCTGGAGGCTTGCCCAGAGCTTTTTTGTGTTCCTACAGATATTGCATGGGACTATGTATATGAGCGGGAACGTCTGGCAACACTAAAAGGAAAGAAGCTCCATGGAAAACGGAATCATATCAATAAGTTTTTGGCAAATCATCCGGACTATGTTTATAAAAAACTGGATGCGGCTGCGGTGCCGGATTGTTTGGCACTGTATGACCATTGGATTTCGGAGCGGGAAAATACAACAGAGCTGATGGATGAAAAAAAATCTGTAAGACTTGCTCTGGATAATATGGAGGAGTTGGGGCTGACAGGCGGCACAATCTATGTAGACGGGCAGCTTGGTGCCTTTACTGTGGGAGAACGCTTGCAGGACGATATGCAGCTTGTGCATATTGAAAAGGCAAGAACGGATATAGATGGACTTTATCCGATGATTAACCAGCAATATGTATTGCGGGAATGTGCAGATGTAGCCTATATCAATCGAGAGGAAGATATGGGGCATGAAGGGATGCGAAAAGCAAAGCGTTCCTATGCACCTGCATTTATGATTGAAAAGTATATGCTAAGTCTTCATGACTTGACAAATATGACAGGTATCTGGGGTAATGAATCAGAGAGATAAGTGATGGAATAAAAAAGGAAGCGAGGTATCGTTTCCTTTTTTATTGGGGAAACTGTGTCAAAAAGAGGGCATATAATTTATTTGGGGTGGGATAGTATATATAAAATATAGCTTTCATAAGTGAATCGGCATAAGAAAAAACCAAATTAAAAAATTTTAAAAATTGCTTGCAGTTTGCAAAAAAAAATAGTATAATCTATAAAAATAAAAAAAATGTACGATTTCGTGCAATATTTGCAAAAATAATAGACAAAATGCAATGTATTCTGTTTTTTATTGTTGCATAAAAATATTAGTGTGATGGAAAGATTAGTACTTTTTTTATAATTTAAAATGATAAAAGAATAGGTCTTTTTTTAGAATGGCAGATTATAGTTTCTTATAAATAGAATTTATAAGAAACTATAATGAAAAAATAATGAAATTATAATAAAAAGATGATTTCTTATAAGCACTAACTATTCAAATGGCAATAAAGATGCGATTTTAGCAGTTTTATGGCTTTTTTTGTGCGTGCATATAATATTTTCAGAATAAACTAGTGATAACAGAACCGGTTCAATCAATTGCAATATTGTATATATCGAAAGTGTGCAGAAAAATCGTAATTGAAGGAGGTATCCCTTAAAAATAAAGCATGAAGCAGAAAGTATAAAACATAAAGAAAAAAAGGAACAAAGAAAAGGAGAGGGAAGAAACTATGTTCAAAAAAATGAAGCTGAAAAAGTATTTGCTTACAGTATTTTCTGTTATTATTCTTTTATCAGCGATTATGACAACTGTCAGCACAGTGGGCTTTTTAAAGACAAAAGGCAGTATGAATGTATTTATTGATGATGTGTTGGGTGCAGAAACTGCTGTCAGCACCTGTCGAATCGAAGCAAATATTGCTGCACGTGAATTGCGTGAAATGGTGATTACAGAGGATCCCCAAAGAAGAAAAGAATTGAAGAATCGTATTGATGAAGCAATTAAGAATATTCATGAAGCAATCCGTACATTTAAAGCTACTTACGGAGAAGAAGATGGACTTGCAAAGCAGTATGAAGATGTCTTTACCAGATGGTTCGACATCGCATCTAACGTAATGGCGGAAATAGATGCGGGCAATAAAGATAAGGCAATCAAAATGATTCAGTCTGAATGTTCCCCTGCCCTTCGGGATATGGTAGGTATTGTAAAACAAATTAGTGCAAAAACAGAGGAACAGAAAATTACTTCTGAAAAGCATACACAGGCAATGATTATGGCATTGATTATCATTACAGCTGTATTGTTCTTGATTGTAGCAGTATTTAGCATTATTTTTGCAGCAAAGACAACCAATAATATTGTGGGAGGTACAAAGCAGCTGCAGGATGTTGTGTATGAGCTATCGAAAGGAAATTTGCACGCCAACATGGATTATGAAGGGGAAAATGAATTTGCCGACTTGGCAGAACGACTGAATTTCTCTTTGAAAGAGCTTGCAAAATATGTAGAAACCATTGACTATACGATGACAGAATTTTCCAAAGGAAACTTTGCAGCAGAAACCTCTGTGGAATTTTTAGGTGACTTTGCACATATTCAAAAGTCTGTGGGTGAATTCCAATTTAAGATGAATGATACATTGCGTGAAATGGATGAGGCATCTGCACAGGTGAATGCAGGCTCCAACCAAGTAGCAAGCGGTTCTCAGGCACTGGCACAAGGTGCAACAGAACAGGCAAGCAGCGTACAGGAATTGTCCGATACCATTACAGAAATTTCCAGTCAGATTACACAGACAGCAGAGTTCTCCAAAAATGCAAATGAATTGGGTGTACAGGCGGGAGAAGTCATTGAAAAGAGCCGTTTGGAAATGAATCAGATGATGGAAGCCATTAAAGATATTGCAGTTTCTTCTGAAAATATCCAGAAAATTATAAAAGTCATTGATGATATTGCATTCCAGACCAATATTCTTGCTTTGAATGCAGCGGTGGAAGCAGCCCGTGCAGGCAGTGCAGGGAAAGGATTTGCCGTTGTGGCAGATGAAGTGCGAAATCTTGCACAGAAATCTGCAGAAGCAGCACAGAATACAACGGAATTGATTGAAAGCTCTTTGATGCAGGTATCCAAGGGTGAAAAGCTTGCAAATAATACAAACGAAGCTTTTGCAAATGTAGCAAGCTATGCACAGGATATTTTGCAGATGGTAGCAAAGATAGCAAAGGCATCTGATGAACAGTCCGTATCTATTGTACAGATTTCTCAAAGTGTAGACCAGATTTCTTCTGTTGTACAAATGAACTCTGCAACTTCCGAAGAAAGTGCAGCATCCAGTGAAGAATTGAGCAGTCAGGCCGGTATTATGAAATCACTCATTGACCAGTTTGTATTGATGGATACATCAAATCAGAGAGCATCCCATATGGAGGCGGCTTCTTCCATGTATGAAATATCTTCTAAACCGTCTGCATATGAAACGAGCATGGAGGATGACATATCCTTCCACTATGGAGATAAATACTAAGATATTTCCGAAATATCTGTATGGAAAAAGGTAAATCATCAAAAAAATACAGTACATGAATAAAATAAAAACATCCATGCAAGGATAGCTACACAGAAGTCTGTCTTTGCTGGATGTTTTTATTTTGGGAAAAGGCATCAAAAAAAAACAGCCGCATTTTCTGCGGCTATTTAGGGAAGCTTTATTCGGCGTGATCCACTTCATACATATGATTGATTAAATCCAAAACCTTATTGCTGTAGCCCCATTCGTTGTCATACCAGCTTACCAGTTTCACGAAGTGGTCATTGAGAGCAATACCTGCTTTGGCATCAAAAATAGATGTGTGAGAATCGGAAAGGAAGTCGGAAGATACAACATCTTCATCAGTGTAGTCCATAATTCCTTTCATTTCGTTTTCGCAGGCGTGCTTTACAGCTGCTTTGATTTCATCATAGGTAGCAGCTTTTTCCAAACGACAGGTCAAGTCTACAACAGATACGTCAATCGTAGGAACACGGAAGGACATACCTGTCAGTTTCCCATCCAGATGGGGGATAACCTTACCTACGGCTTTTGCTGCCCCGGTACTGGAAGGAATAATATTTGTTCCGGCAGCACGCCCACCTCTCCAATCTTTCTTTGTAGGCCCATCTACAGATTTTTGTGTGGCAGTAGTAGAATGTACAGTTGTCATAAGACCTTCCACAATACCGAAGTTGTCATCAATTACCTTGGTCAAAGGTGCCAGACAGTTTGTGGTACAAGAAGCGTTGGAAACTACATTCATATCTTTTGTATATATTTTATGATTTACACCCATAACAAACATAGGAGCATCAGCAGAGGGTGCAGAAATGATAACCTTTTTTGCACCACCGGCGAAGTGGGCAGAGGCTGTTTTTGTAGTAGTAAACAAACCGGTTGCTTCCAATACATATTCTGCATCTACACTGCTCCAGGGAATGTCTTTCGGCTCTGCCAGATTGAATACCTTTACTTTATGCCCATCTACAATGAGATAGCCATCCTTTTCTGTGATTTCTCCACGGAAGCGTCCATGTGCGGAGTCGTATTTCATCATATAAATCATATAGTCGATATCAATGAAAGGGTCATTGACAGCTACAACATCAACGTCACCTCTCTCGATTGCTGCACGAAATACCAAACGTCCAATACGCCCAAAACCGTTAATACCAATTTTTACCATTATTCTATTCCTCCTCTTTTTTCATGGATACTGTCCTATCAAGAACCTGCAAAAGCTTACAGGGAGATATTCGGCATGGCAGTGATTCATTTTTTCTGTATTACAGTATAACATATTTCTATCCAAGTACAAAGAAAAATTCGGGAAAAAAGCAAAAAAAATTCTTGCATTTATCATTTCTAAAACAGAATAAACATTGATTTATCAAAGGATTTTCAGAATTTCAACAAAGATGTCCAAAAGGGACTAAATGTGTCCTGTTTTTCATGGATGGGAGAAGCTAAGCTATTTTTATATGCAGTATTTCTCTCTTGGGTGACAAAGAAAGATGTGATTAGTTATCCCTAAGATTTTATTTTTATGCGTACAAAAAATAAGACAGCAGGATAAATTGCTGTCTTAAAATTTTAGTGTTATACTTTCTTTGTGAAATTTAAAAAATCCAATAGGGATAAAATGAGAAGTGCTGCGGAAACAGCCAGAGAAACAGCACTGACTGCCAATTTTGCAATTTTCATAGATGACCTCCTTTGAACTGTTTCAAGGCATTGCTGCCTTTCGTGCTGTTATAAAAAATTTGCATTTTTCTTTCAATTATTTTATCATGTTATAATAAAATAAATCAAGAGGGATATGTATATTGTAAAATGGAGTTACTAAGAGGAGATAAGAGGTGCAGTGAATGATATTTATAGGAGGGGCTTCCAACGCAAAAAAAGTACTGTTTACACAAGAGAGTATTTGTAAAAAATGCGGAAAAAGAACAGTACTGACGGTATATATGACATATATGTGTGTCAGCATATTTTTTATTCCGATAGTGAAATGGGGCAGAAAATATTATGCCCAATCATCCTGTTGTCATACGGTATTTGCGATTCCGGAAGAAGTGGGAAAAGCAATCAGCCATAAAGCGAAGGTAACATTGTCAGATGAGGACTTAATTATGCCGCAATACGATAACAGAGAAATTGTCGTTTGCCCCTATTGTGGATACCTGATTTCAGAACGGTTTGATTTCTGTCCGAAGTGCGGAAAAAGAGTAAAGAAATACCTGATTTGAAAATTTTTTTCATGGTGTTTCCTGCTCAAAGAAAAATGTTCTTGAAAAAAAGACAAAATGTGTTGACATTGTATTTTTTCGTGCTAAAATCTTTATATTATGACAAATAACTTTTCTATTGCATGATTTATGTGAGGGAGAAATGGAGGAGGAAGCATGGAAGAAAATGTTAAAAAAATTGCCCTGTTGGGTATGGGAACAGTGGGCAGTGGTGTTTATGAAATTATAAAAAGACAGCGGCAGGAATTGCCTGCAAAAGCAGGCTGTATGTTGGAAATAGATAAGGTACTGGTTCGGAACAAGGCAAAGTATGCAGATATTGTACCGGCAGAAAAGCTCACCAGCCGCTGGGAAGATATTATTGCGGATGACAGTATTGATATTGTGGTAGAGGTGATGGGTGGTATTGAGCCTGCATATACCTATATCAAAGAAGCATTGGCAAAAGGGAAACACGTTGTAACAGCCAATAAAGACTTGATGGCAACACATGGACATGAGCTTTTGGAAGAAGCAAAGGTTCATGGCTGCGATCTCCTTTTTGAAGCAGCAGTTGCGGGGGGGATTCCTATTATTCGTCCTATGAAGCAGTGCTTGGCAGGTAATGACATTACAGAAGTAATGGGTATTATCAATGGCACTACAAACTTTATATTGACAAAAATGGCAGAAGAAGGCATGGAATTCAAAGAGGCTTTACAGCTTGCAACAGACCTTGGCTATGCAGAAGCAGACCCTACTGCAGATATTGAAGGATACGATGCAGGAAGAAAGCTGGCAATTTTATCCTCTATTGCATTCCATTCTCCCGTTACATTTGATGATGTATATACAGAAGGTATTTCCAAGATTACTTCCAAGGATATTCTTTATGCACATGATTTGGGCTGCGAAATCAAATTGCTGGGCATTGCAAAATTGGAAGAAGATGGTATTGAAGTAAAAGTGCATCCTACGATGATTCCAAAGGATCACCCCCTTGCTATGGTAAAAGATTCTTTTAATGCAGTATTCGTGCATGGGGATGCGGTGGACGATGCAATGTTTTATGGTCGTGGGGCAGGTTCTTTGCCTACAGGCTCTGCGATTGTAGGGGATATTATTGATATTGCAAGAAATGTACGATTTGGCTGCACAGCTCGTATTGGCTGCAGTTGCTACAAAGATATTCCGGTAAAGCCGATGGAGGAAACACACAGCAGCTACTATATTCGCATGAAGCTGGAAGACCGGGCAGGAACATTGGCAACCTTGGCTGGCGTATTTGGAGATAATCATGTAAGTATTTCCAAGCTGCTGCAAACCACAACAGAAGGGGACACAGCAGAGGTTGTTATTGTTACATATGATGTAATGGAAAAACAATTCTCAACTGCTATTGACACGATTTCTTCTATGGATATGGTAAAAGAAATTTCCTCTATCATTCGAGTGGTACACGCAGAATAAAAAAGATTTATGAAAAGGCGATGCTTCGGCATCTCCTTTTTTGTTTTAAGACAGAAAGAGGAATTGGAGATAATAGTCTTTCGATTACAGCAATCCCTGTGTTATTGCCAGAGATAACAGGAAATGCTATAATATAAGGCGGTATAAAACGTCTTATTTCCTAAAAAGAGAGGATACTAATTTGTATCAGCTGTATTGAAAATATTGCAGGATTATTGTTTTGCGTATATACGTTGAGATGTCAATACATAGAATTTTATGCACTACAGAAGTTATTTGCAGGGAACACGGTTCATAATGCAAAATAAAGAGGAGGAAAAACAGAGGTGAAAACATTATTTGATTTTTTTGAAGAATTGGATGAGATGATATATATATCAGATATGGACACCCATGAATTGGTTTATATGAACCGTCATTTGAGAGAAAGCCTTGGTTATTCTGCACATAAATCATATAAAGGCAAAAAATGCTATGATGTACTGCAAAATGGGGTTTCTCCTTGTACCTTTTGTAATAATGATAATTTGAATTCGGGAAAGTTTTTGACATGGATGCACGAAAATCCTGTCCTTGGACAAAAAGTAGTCGTAAAGGATAGCATGATTGTTGCGGATGGGCGTAGATACCGCATTGAGATTGCAGTGCAGGTTGGAAATAAAGAGATGGTATATGACAGCCATTTCTATACACGCAGAGAATCTGTTATAAATGAGTGTATGCAATATTTTTTTGCAACGCCCAATCCAGAAGAATCCTTGGATATGCTGTTGGCATATTTGGGAGAAACATTTCAGTGTGATCGCACCTATATTTTTGAAATTTATCGTGATGAAACAGCTAGCAATACTTATGAGTGGTGTAAAAAAGGAATCAATCCACAGAAAAATATACTGCAAAATCAACCAGTCAGTGATGTTGCGTACTGGATGACGAAGTTTCGAGAAAAGGAATCAGTTATCATTAAGGATTTGGAGGATATTTGCACGATGTACCCTTCTACATATTCTTTGCTGCACCCACAAGGAATTACGTCCTTGATTGCGGTTCCTATTTATGATGGGGACAGCTTAAAGGGATTTATTGGAATGGACAACCCCTATGAAGGAACATTTTTGTTGCTGAAGCAGGTTGTAGAGTCCTTGGCAGAAGTCCTTACAATGCAGTTAAAACGAGGCAGCCTCTTTAAAAGATTTAATGAAATGAGTTATCAGGATTTGCTGACAGGTGCTTATAATCGCAATGCCTTGGTGGAACACAATAGTATTACATCCAATACATACAAATGGAAATCCTTTGGCGTGGTATATTGTGATATTAACGGGCTGAAAGAAATCAATGATACCCAAGGGCATGATGCCGGAAACAAGCTGATTCAAGAGTGTTATCGGATTCTGGAGGACACCCTAGATACAGAATGGATTTATCGCATTGGCGGAGATGAGTTTGTTGCACTTTATCACAATGTAGGCAAAGAGAAAATAGAAGAAGATGTCAAGAGATTAAAACTAGTAATTATGCAAAGCTATTGTCAAGTTTCTGTAGGATATGCTTGGTCAAATCAGCAGCCCATCGATATGGATGAGACCATCAACAAAGCAGATTCCATGATGTATGAAGAAAAAGAAAAGTACTATGAGCATTTGGAAGTAAGTGAGGCAGATTTTCGACCGAAGATAAAAGACAAGCAGCCAAGCTTTTCTGCACAAAACATATCGGACTTTCAAATGAAGCTGCAACGCTTTTTATCCAACACGTATTGTGATATTCCATTTTTACTGGAGATGCTCAGTAATAATAATACAACCAGTTATTTTTTCTTTGGGGATATGCAGCGGAATTTATACTTTATTTCAGATAATCTGCGAGAAAAATTTGGATTTGAAAGTAATATTGTATCAGATTTGATTTCTGAATGGGCAGGTCGCATACATGATTCCAATTTGCTGAAAAGATTCTGGAAGGATATTCATGCACTTCTTGAAAAAAAACAGACCAGCCATAACCTTTTGTATCAAATAGAGGATGTAAATGGGAATCATATATGGGTTCAGTGTTTTGCCAGAGTCAAGTGGAGCGAAGACGGTACAAAGCCCTTATTTTTTGCCGGACGACTGACGCATCAGGATGAAAGCTTTACTGTGGATTCCATAACAAATTTTCTTACAGAAGCAGTTTTAATTAGAAAATTGGAAGATTTGGCAGAACAAAATCATCGTTGTCAAGCCATTGGTTTTTCTTTTCATAATATGGCACAAATCAATAATAGTTTTGGACGTAAATTTGGAGATGAGTTGATTCAGGAGATTTGCAAAAAATTGTATATGCAGTTTTCCGGACAGATGACATTCTATCGCTTGAGCGGCATGAGATGCTTGGCTCTTATAGAAGAACCTTTGGAGGCTGCGGAAGAAATCATACGAGGAATCAAAGGGATTATTGAACAGGAGTATAAACATAAGGGCTTAACAATGCAGCATCCCTGTTCTTTTGCTCTTTTACATTATCCTTCGGAGCATGGCTTCTCACCACGAGATTTTATTGAAAATATGATGACACTTGTGAAGGTGGCACAACATGAACCGACACAACTATATGTAGATAATTCCAACAATAATATTCAGCAAATGCAAGAACTGGCTAATATGGAAATGCGTTTGATAGAGGATATTATCCATGGGATGGAAAATTTCCGTATTGTGATTCAGCCGATTGTGGCTGCAAATGGAGGGGAGTCCATAGGTGGAGAAACATTGATTCGTTGGCGTTTTGGAGGAAATAATATTTCCCCGGCTGTTTTTATTCCGATTATAGAAAGAGAAAATATGATGCACAAGGTAGGGCGTTGGGTATTTGAACAGGCAGTACGAGTTTGTATACGCATTTTATCTTATAGTGACGCTTTTTATTTAACGGTTAATGTTAGCTTGCAGCAGCTCAACG
>SAMEA104404100__coassemble_1054_pt1 | contig 26891 bp, 20 predicted proteins | sample SAMEA104404100__metabat2_low_PE_071 | metagenome-assembled genome bin SAMEA104404100 (sample SAMEA104404100) | Balaenoptera acutorostrata
CAGTTTTACCCCCCCAACATCGGATTTGTGGAGAATGTCATCAGATTCAACCTTCATAACCAGAGGATGGCCGATTTTTTCTGCATATATTTTCACATCATCCGGAGATTTTGCAACGTATCCCAGCTCGACAGGAACTCCATACTGTGCCAGAAGATTTTTGCTTGCATATTCGCTGAGTGCCTTTGTCTTAGTTGTTTTGATATCCGGAATAGCCAGCTTTGTTTCCCTTTTTATGCTATGGTGCTCAATAAATCCTTGGAGGTGCTGTAAAGCACGGAATCCATATTTTGTCGTGGGAAGGACAGGAATCCCTGCATCCTGAAAACGTGCTACCAATTCCTTATTTCTGGCTGCTTCCATAAAGCTCATGACTGCCAAGGGTTTTTCCGGTATTTTGTTATACGCACGCTTGATACCCTCAAACATAATCTCATTGGAAACGGTGACAGTATTGGAAATAGTAAGACCAACCAAGCCCATTTCTATGGATGGATCAGACATGACCGTTGTAATACCTTCTGCAAAAGCATCCGCATCATAGCATAATGCCGCTGTCATATCCAGAGGATTTCTTGGAGTTGCAAAATCGGGCAACAATTCTCTTAAATGCTCCAGTGTTTTTTCCGAAAAGTCCGGGTATTCCAAATTATGTAAAAATCCCGTATCAGCAGAAACTGCCGTTTCACCACCGGATAAGCACATAGCGGAGAACGCCGCTTTTTTCGGCAAAACATTTAGAGTTGCAAGGAGAGAAGCTGTACTTCGCAAATCCTGCATATCATCTGCACGAATGACACCAAATTTTTTAAATACAGCATCATAAGTTTTATCACTGCCTGCCATACTCCCTGTATGAGAAGCGGCAGTAGCCTGTCCCTTGGGGCTTCTGCCTGCCTTCAAAATAACAAGCGGTTTTTTCTTTTCTGCTGCCTTTTGCAAGCACATTTCAAACTTTTTAGCGTTTTTGACACCTTCCAGATACAGTGCTACAACCTTTGTGCGTTCATCCTCGATTAAATAATTTAGGTAGTCCTCAATTTGTACTACGCCGCTGTTCCCCGCCGAAATAGCATAAGAATATTTCATTTCCGCACTTTTCATCATGTCGATACAGAATTGACCGCTTTGGGAAACAAAACCGATATTCCCTTTTTTGTTTTTATAATCTCCAATAAATGCAAAGCTGAAAATATCGTCACAGAAGTTGATATATCCCGCACAGTTTGGCCCCATAACTGCCATATCCAGTTCTTTTGCTGCAGCAATCAGTTCTTTTTCATTCTCTTTTCCTTCCGCAGTACCTGTTTCAGAATAACCACTGGCATATACAATGGCTGCTCCTGCCCCCTTTGCCTTTGCTTCCTTCAAAAAACCAATGACTGTTTTTTGGGAAGTACATAGAATTACCAAATCAATGGAAACAGGAACGTCTGCCAAGGCTGCATAGCATTTTTTCCCAAATACAGTTTCTTTTTTAGGATTGACAGGATAGATATTTGAGGTATCCTTCTGATTCTCCATAATATTGCGGCAGGTATCCCCGCCAAAGCCTGATTTTTCACTGGCTCCTACAATAGCCACCGTTTTTGGTCTGAGCAATTTTGATATATCCATACTGCACCTCCTTATTTATGTACATATGAAGCACCCTTTTCAAAGCAAATATCGTTTTTGGGATTTACTTTGCCTTTATCTGCAAAATACTGTGTAACCGCTTTTTTCAAATACTCTCTTTCAAAAATATCTGTTGCTTCTGCCATGGCACCCAGCATAATAATATTTAATCCCTTTGGATTTTCTGTTTCTGCAGCAATATCGTTTGCAGGAACTTTTACAACCTGAATATCATCACGATAAACTCTGTCCTCTGAAACAATGGAGCTATTTACCAATAAAACACCACCAGAACGCAGCTTATTTTCAAATTTATCAATGGAGGTTTCATTCATGGCAAGCAAAACATCAATCTGTTTCACATAGGGACTGGCAATTTCATCCTCACTGATTTTTACAGTACAGTTTGCCGTTCCACCTCGCATTTCTGCACCATAGGAAGGAAACCATGTGACTTGTTTCCCCTGCCCCATACCAGCATAGATGATAATCATTCCTGCTACAAGGACACCTTGACCACCAAATCCGGAACAAATAATTTCTGTCATATCACATACCTCCTTCCACTTGCTTATCAACAAATTCCCCAATCTCAAAGAAATTCTTCTGTTGTTCTCGCATAAATGTCAGACTGTCTACAGGAGAGAGTCCCCAGTTCGTTGGACATGGACTTAATACCTCTACCAAGCAGAAGCCTTCATTTCTTTGCTGCTTTTCCAAGGCTTTCCGAATATATTTTTTCAGCTTCATGACTTCAGCAGGGCTATCTACAGACCCTCTTGCCAAATAGGCAATATCAAATTCTTTCAGTGCTTTTGTCACATCAAAGGGGGTTCCGTTATAGCCGGCTTCTCTGCCGGCAGGGGAGGATGTCGTTTTCTGTCCAATCAGCGTTGCAGGAGACATCTGCCCACCTGTCATGCCAAAGACACAGTTGTTTACAACCAGTGCCAATATATTCTCGTTTCGTAGTGCAGCATGAATGGTGCTTTCCATACCAATGGAGTATGCAGAGCCATCACCGGGATGTGCAATAACCAGTGCATCCTTTCTAACCCGCTTTACACCAGCAGCCGTAATAATCGGTCTGCCATGGGCACCGCCCACATTATCGTATGTCACTACACTGGAAATCATAGCTCCACAGGCAACATCTCTTACCATAATAATTTTGTCAGAAACCCCCATTTCTTCCGCAACTTCAGCTAATACTCTTGCGACGATGCCATGTCCGCATCCGGGACACCATCCGCTTTCTACAGAAGTAATGGTTTTCGGAATTTGCAGTTTCATGATTATTTCCCTCCTTTATATTTCTTCAGCATATCTTCCGCCATCTGAATTGCAATATCCGGTTCCGGAACATTTGCAAATTCGTTATAGCACATAACGGGATATTTCCCATCGGTAGCGAGCTTAATATCGTCTACCATCTGCTTCAGAATACTCATTTCCACACTCAAAAATCCAACAACAGAATCACCCAGAGCATCAAATGCTTTTCTGGGGAACGGCCACAATGTCTGTGGGCGAATCAGTCCCAGCTTCAACCCTTTTTTTCTTGCGATTTTCACTGCTTCTTTGCTGACACGAGAGCTGATTCCATACGCAACCAATACAATTTCAGCATCCTCTGTGCAGTAAGCCTCAAAACGCTGTTCTGTATTTTCTATTTCCTCGTATTTTTTCAATAAATACTCTTTATAGTTATCCGCTCCCATAGCATAATATACGTTTTCTGCGGTTCTTTTCGGCTCGCCATCCTTTCTGCCACGCACAACCCAATCGTATTGGTTTATATCATGCTCCTTAAATTCTTTGAGTTCAACAGCTTCTACCATTTGCCCAATGGCAGCGTCGGAAGCAACGATAACAGGATGTCTGTATTTTTCAGCCAAATCAAAGGCTTCATAAGCCATATCCGCATTTTCCTGTACACTTGCAGGTGCTAATACAATGGTTCTGTAATCTCCATGACCTCCGCCTCTCGTCAGCTGCCAATAGTCCCCTTGCCCCTGAAAAACATTCCCAAGAGCAGAACCAATACGCATAACATCTGCAATTACCGCCGGAAGCTCTGTTCCGCACAGATAAGAAATGCCTTCTTGTTTTAAAGAAAATCCAGGGCCGGATGATGATGTCATTGCTCTTGCCCCTGCTGCGGCTGCTCCAAATACCATATTGATACCGGCAATCTCCGACTCTGTCTGGATAAATTCACCGCCAACCTCTTTCATTCGCCATGACATATATTCCAAAATTTCTGTTTGCGGTGTAATGGGATACCCGCTGTAAAATCTACACCCTGCCCGCAATGCGGATTCCGCCAAGGCTTCATTGCCTTTCATAAGAATCTTTGTCATCTCTTTCGACCTCCTTTTATAAAACTTCAAATACATAGTCCGGACACATTCTGTAACAAGAGCCGCATCCAATACATTTTTCTTGATCTACTTGAATCTCCGCATACCCTTTTTTATTCACCTTATCCGAGATGGAAATTGCTTTAACGGGACATACGCTCATACATAAATAACATCCTTTACATCTTGAAATATTCAGTTTTAATTTTTCCATAGTAACCTCCTTAATCTCTTGAATATGTTGTGGTCATGCAATGTACTTTTTCTTGTACAAAAAGTATAAAGCAACTATTGTGCCAAAATTTAAAAAAACCAGATTTTTTATGTGTTTCTATTTTTTTCAACATAGTTTTTGATATTTGTAGTATATTTACATTGTGTTTTTTGCATCAGTCCCTTATAATTTTGATTAGATTATGATTTTATTTGACAAAATAGCAAAAACAAGCTTCTTGTTTGTCAAAAATGACAAACTTTATTATTTTGAGCAAAAAGGGAAAGGAAGTGTCCAATTTGATAGATTTGAATCTTTGCAAAAATGAATTACAAGCCCTATTTTCTATGTATTTTGATTTATTTGGGTTGACCTGTGCCATTTATGACAAAAATTGTGACCTTATCGCTTATACAGCATCCTACGAAAAAACTTGGGGAACGAAGGTATACAAACCTCCCATAGAACGTATTTTTCAAGTAGACCATGTCATCAATACTTCCCCCGGAGAAAAGGATATTTGCAAAGGATGCAGCTGTTTCCAAAATTGTCCTGCTTCTTTTGAAATTTCCCAATGCGTCTACTGTAATGGTATTCCTGTGGCAGTCTTATTATTCGTATCTTTTTCTAAAAACAAAAAATTAAATACACAGAAAAAAATCAATGACATGATGGCATTGATTCAAAAATGTGCAAATTTTATCAATACAATCCTTTCTGAAAAATTTACGCACCAACTCTCCTCTTCCCGCCCTTTTTTTGATGCAATGCTGAAAATCAACCCTCAGCCCTTATTCGTTGTTACGCCAGTAGGGGAATTGATTGCAGAAAACGAAGCCTTTCGTATTTTAAAGGAAACCTCTAACCTCCCTTGGGATAACCCCCTCGATGCACTTTCTCCAAAAGATGTTGCCTATATTTTGTCCGGAAAGAAAATAATAGATGACTTTTTATTTTTAGGACAGACAAAAATAACAATAGAAACTTTTCCCATTAAAAATGAGCTGCAAATATTGATTGGTATTATTCTGAAACCCAAAATCGTAAAGCAAACATCTTCAAAGGTTTCTACATATGTGGCAGATATGAATAGAGCCATTGGATTTTCCGTTTGGGACATCAAAGGAAGGAGTCCCCAGATACAGGAAATGAAAAATCGAATTTTACAAATCGCAAACAGCCCCTCTACTGTATTTATCCATGGAGAAACAGGTACAGGAAAAGGGCTTATTGCGAAAGTACTGCATTATGAGAGCAATCGGAAGCAGGGTCCTTTTATTTCTGTAAATTGCTCTAGTATCCCAGAGTCATTGTTTGAATCTGAACTTTTTGGTTATGAAGACGGTGCTTTTACAGGAGCAAAGAAGCAAGGGAAGCCTGGTAAATTTGAATTGGCTGATGGCGGCACCCTATTTTTAGATGAAATCAGCGAAATCCCTTTAAATATTCAGGCAAAATTACTAAGTGCCATTCAAGACCGTGTTGTGGAGCGAATTGGCGGTATCAATCCCAGACCTGTGGATATTCGGATTGTTGCAGCCTCCAACAGAGATCTTCCGAAAATGATACAGGAAAAAAATTTTCGAGAGGATTTATATTATCGACTGAATGTACTGCCCATTTATATCCCGCCTCTGCGAGAAAGAAAAGAGGATATTGAGCTTTTGGCAGAAACCTTTTTATCCTTTTATGCAACAACCTTAAACAAGAAAATTTTAAGAATAGAAGATGATGTATTGGGTCTGTTTCAGCTTTCTTCTTGGCCTGGAAATATTCGGCAGTTGCAAAATATCATAGAATATAGTGTGAACCTCAATACAACCGGCATTATTTCTCAAAAAGATTTGCCCGAAGATTTTGTGAAACCATATAGCTGCCCAATAGACGATACAAGCTTTGTATTGAATGACGATTTGCTTCGGAATACCATTATCAATTTATTAAACAGATATGGGTGGCGAGTGGAACAAAAAAAGATTGTTGCACAAAAATTAAATATAAGTTTACGGACACTCTATCGCAAAATGAAAGAGTTCAATATTGAACCACCCAAAAAACCAAATGCTTAAAGAAAAATGCAGAGATTCCAAATGGATATCTCTGCATTTCTTGGGGCTGCTTTTGTTCAGTCCCTTTTCCTCTATTCTTTTCCATCAGCCTGTTCTTTTTTGCTGCATATATAAGACCATCGGCAAGCTGTACAGATTTCTTTCCGTTTGTCTTTTGCAAGAATTTGTTTCTGTACCAATAAAGAAAATGCTTCCCATGTCATGATAGTATTTTCTGCTATCTCACACTGTTCCAGAACATTATAGTCATATGCCGCAACCTGTTCCGTCTGTTCACAAATGCCCTGTTTTAAATGGGGGCATTTTTTACAAATGACATCCGCCTTTGTGCCAATACGCAAAATCGGATTTTCTGCCATTTTCATTTGTATCTCAGCCATGTGCCTTGTAAAGGTGTCGTTATAGCCCTTTCCTTCAAAAAAGGCAAGGCACATACCATGGTGTGCCCGCAATGTTAACACTTTCATATCTGTACAGCCCTCCGGATTCGTTCGGATAGAAGCATCGCCACTGCAATTTTGATGCAATCCGGTACAATGAAAGGCAGAACACACCAGCCCAAAACCATGGGTATGCTGACGGGATTTCCTGTTCTTGTATAGACCATCATAAACCAAGCTGTTCCGATAACATAGCAAACCAATAATCCCAAAATCATTGACAGCAGCAAAACCCTTCTGTTTTTGCCCCAAATACATTCCATCCCCCACATCAAAAGTGCGGAAAAAAGAAAACCGAAGATATATCCACCGGTAGTTCCCAAAAGAACTCCCATACCCCCAGAAAATCCTGAAAATACCGGAATTCCCAATGCCCCCAGTAAAATATAAATCAAGACAGCAAGGCTTCCTCTTTTTCCACCCAATATACCCACTGCCGAAAAAACCGCCATGGTCTGCAATGTAAAGGGGACGGTTGCCGGTATGGAAATCCAAGAGCAAATTGCAATAAGTATACTGCACATCCCAATGTATACCATATCTCTCGTCTTTTTTGTTGCCATATTCATTTCTTTTCCCTCCTTCTGGGAAAATTATAGCAGTAATAGCTAATATTGTCAACTATTTTATTATGATATAGTTTACAATATAATTTTTAATAAACAACGAAAAAACACCCTATACCCTTTGGATATAGGATGTTTTCATATAAGCCTTCCCTATAAAATAAAGAAATTATATCTGATTTTCGTTTCTCAAACGGAATTTGCTCACCAGATTTTCCAGAATAGCTGCCTGACTGGACAATTCTTCGCTGGCAGCAGCACTTTCTTCTGCTGTAGCGGAGTTTGTCTGTACTACGCTGGAGATTTGGTCTACACCTTGATTCACCTGTACTACGGCAATAGCCTGCTCATTGGCAGCATCTGCAATTTTTTCAATCATTTCAGAGGTTGCTTCCGTATTTTGTACGACCTGCTCCAAAGAGTCCGCCGTTTCATTTACCAGATTCAATCCATTTTCGACAGCTGTAATAGAACTGGTGATTAAGACAGCTGTATTCTTGGATGCCTCTGCAGATTTTCCTGCCAGATTACGTACTTCATCTGCAACAACAGCAAAACCCTTTCCGGCAGAGCCTGCACGAGCTGCTTCTACCGCTGCATTCAAGGCAAGAATATTCGTCTGGAATGCAATATCTTCAATGGTTTTAATAATTTTGCCAATATCAGCGGATTTCTGATTGATTTCGTTCATTGCCAGCTTCATGTCATGCATCTGTTTATTACACAAGTCCACTACATTGCTTGTTTCCATCGCCTGTTCTTTTGCCTGTTGTGCATTATCAGACGTATGGTTAATGTGTTCAGAAATTTCAGAAATAGTTGCTGCCAATTCTTCTACAGAGCTGGATTGTTCTGTAGCACCCTGTGCCAAAGCCTGTGCTGCAGATGCAACCTGCTGAGAGCCGGAATTAACCTGTTCGGATGATTGGTTAATCTGCACCAGCGTATCGCTTAAATTGCGGTTAATGGTGCGGATAGAACCAAGCACAGCAGTCAAATCCCCTACATAGCTTGCCTCATTTTGTGTTTTGACACCAAAATTCCCATGAGCCATTTCGTCCAAAAGATAGCATTCGTCTGCAATCACATCTTTCAATATTGTTTGGCTGGTACGCAATGCGTTACACATATTGCCAATTTCGTTCTGTCCTTCATAATTTACCGGAATATCCAAATTCCCTTGACTAAAACCAATAAGTGCATCGCATACTTCCTGCGTAGGCCCTACGATGCTTTGGATAAGTCTTGTTACAAAAAGCAACGACAGCAGAAGAAGAATAATCACAGCAATGACAACAACGCTTATCATGATGGCTGTATTCCTCTGAATTTCTTCTTGTACCGTTTTTTCTGAAGCAGTAAGAGCATCATCCAAGGAAGAACCAATGCTGATTGCTTTATCCATATAAGCTGCAGTTTCCTCTATTTCCCTTGCTGCTTCTTTCATTTTGCCGCTTTTTATCAACGACAAAATCCCATCATTTACATTTTCCCACTCCTGTATTGCCTTGACATAATCCTCTGCCATGGTGTCTTGCAGAGGATAAATGGCAATTAGTTTTTCCAGTGTTGCATGATTGGCATCCACTACTTCATCTATTCTGACAGCCATTTGTTCTCTGTCGGATATACTTTGGGTTATAACCATCTCTCGCATATTACGGGCTACAATATTGACATTCAGACGACAATTTGTTGCAATCTTACTTGCCTGTACCTGTTGTTCAAGCAAATCCTGATAAACATTTTTTTGCTTTCCGATTACACCAAAAAGAATCAGAATAAATATAACCGTAATTCCTAAAAGGCCACCAAACCCAAGAAAGAGCATCTTCTTAATCTTCATCTTTTTTAACATTACTTTCCCCTCCCAAACTGACGATTTACGAAGATACCTTCCGTTTAAATAACGGTAGTACCCTAAAAATTTCATTTAATAACATAGCATCTTTTATGCAAAAAAACAAGACCCTTTACAAAAATATTTACAGATTACGCATAAAATTTTCAATAAAAAAGGCATATCTATCTATATATTGCATATATCCCTTTAAATAAATGTAGTAAAAGCCCTCTATTTCTCTACGAAATAACCAACCTGCTTCAAAGCATGGCAGATTTCATCCAGTATTTCTTCACTTTCTGCAGCTATCAGATGCATATGCTTTCCTTGCGTTAATTCCAACAGAGGCATACAACCTGTTTCTTCGGTTTTATATAGAAAAATAGAAATATCCCTGCGGCTTTTAATATGTAGATTCTTTTCCACCATGCCATAAACGGGATGTTCTATAAAGGTTTGTAAAACATTTCCTCCTAAATCTACAATGATTTGCAGTTCCTTCTCAATATCTTCTTTTTGATGGCATACAGAAATTCTCCTTTTTTTTAATCTATCTGTACTTTCTTCCAGAAGATAGCCTTTTGCCGTGGACAAAATCTTTTCTCCTCCAGCCTTCAATATTCCTATGTCCTTTACGATAACCTGTCTTGTTACGCCAAAAAACTCAGCCAGCTTCTGCCCGCTGACAGGTTCCGATACATCCTGCAAAATCTGTATTGTTTTTTGCCGCCGTTGTTCACCATCCATCTGCCTAGCTCCTTCCTAGCTTTTTAAAATTGCTGCATAGCAGGCATTGCATCGCCCATATATATAAAATCGGCTATCCTTTCAAAATTATGATACCTCCATGACATATAATCGAAGAAAACGGCAGCCATGTATAAAAATATAGGGGTATGTATTTTTATGCCATTTTCTTGCTGATGTGATATAAAAATATTATATTTAATTTTCGCATAATTTTTATAATATTTTTATAGAATTATTAAATTATTAAATATTTTTAATCCTGCTTTAAATAAAAAATATTGATTTTATCGCATTTTCTGTAAAATATTACGAAAAAAAGCATTTATATTTAGCATATATACTATTGACTTTCAAAAAACTTATTGATATATTAAATAAAAACAACTCAAATTCACATCATGAAAAATAAACGAATACAAATGTCTTTATAAATAAACAGAAAGGAAGATTGCATATGCTTACATACAACAAAGAAAAAAATCTTCTGGAGCTGCGAAAGTACCAATACAGCTTGCAGGATGTAGCAGAACCAAATCTTTACCGAGATAACTACAGCTATGACGAAGTACCAAAGGTTACATTCAACTATCGTCTGGTTCCTCTCAACTGCCCTGACGAAATATGGATTACAGATACAACCTTCCGTGATGGACAGCAATCCCGTGCCCCTTACACAGTAGAGCAGATTGTAACACTTTACAAAATGCTGCATCGTTTGGGTGGGCCAAAGGGAAAAATTCGCCAATCGGAATTTTTCCTTTACAGCGAAACAGACAGAAAAGCTATTCGTGCCTGCCAAGAGCTTGGATACGATTTCCCTGAAATTACAGGCTGGATTCGTGCAACAAAAGAGGATTTTCAGCTTGTTAAGGAAATGGGGCTGAAGGAATGCGGAATTTTGGTGAGCTGCTCCGACTACCACATTTTTAATAAACTGCATAAAACAAGAAAGCAGGCCATTGACAGCTATCTGGAAATTATCAAATCCGCTTTGGAAATGGGTATTAGCCCACGTTGCCATTTTGAGGACATTACAAGAGCCGATTTCTATGGCTTTGTGGTTCCCTTTGCCCAGACACTGAAACATTTAATGGATGTTTATAAAATTCCGATTAAGCTGCGTTTTTGTGATACCATGGGATATGGCGTTCCCTATCCCGGTGCAACACTGCCCCGCAGCGTTCCGGGTATTGTATATGGGATTCATCACTTTGCACAGTTCCCCAGCGAGCTTTTGGAATGGCACGGACATAATGATTTCTATAAAGCCGTCGTAAACTCCACGACTGCATGGCTCTATGGTGCGTCAGCAATTAACTGCTCCCTTTTGGGAATTGGAGAGCGTACTGGCAATACCCCTCTTGAAGCAATGGTTATGGAATATGCTTCCATCCGTGGTACATTGGATGGTATGGATACTACTGTTATCACAGAAATTGCTGAATATTACGAAAAAGAATTAAATTACAAAATCCCTGAGAGAACTCCCTTTGTAGGCAGGGATTTCAATATTACCCGTGCAGGAATTCACGCCGACGGCGTAGCAAAGGACGAAGAAATCTACAATATTTTCAATACAGAAAAATTGCTGAATCGCCCTTGCTCTGTAGAAGTCAATAAAAATTCCGGTCTTGCCGGGATTGCCTACTGGTTGAATCAGCATCTGAAGCTGGATGGTGATAAAAAAATCAGCAAAAACTCTCCTGAAGCTGCTGTTCTGAAGGAATGGGTAGATAAACAGTATGATACAGGTCGTGTTTCTTACATCAGTGAAGAAGAACTCATAGGTGTGATGGCAGAATTGACACCACATTTATTAGCATATAAGAAATAATCAGATAAGAAAGAATAAGGAGGAAGTACCATGAATTTAACAGAGAAGCTCATCAAATCCCATCTGGTAAGTGGTGAGATGACAGCAGGTAAAGAAATCGCAATTAAAATTGACCAAACATTGACGCAGGACTCCACCGGAACAATGGCATATCTTCAGTTTGAAGCCATGGGGATTCCACGTGTCAAAACCGAAAAATCCGTTGCGTATATTGATCACAATACCCTGCAGACCGGCTTTGAAAATGCCGATGACCATAAGTATATTCAAACTGTTGCAAATAAACATGGTATCTATTTCTCCAAACCCGGTAACGGTATCTGCCATCAGGTGCATCTGGAACGCTTCGGCAAACCCGGAAAAACCCTTCTCGGCTCTGACAGTCACACACCGACAGGCGGCGGCATTGGTATGCTCGCCATTGGTGCAGGCGGCTTGGATGTCGCTGTTGCCATGGGCGGTGGTGCCTATTATCTTGCAATGCCAAAGGTATGCCGCATTGTATTGACAGGAAAGCTGAGTCCCTTTGTTACAGCAAAGGACGTAATTCTGGAAGTCCTTCGCAGGCTGTCTGTAAAAGGCGGTGTGGGAAAGGTCATGGAATATGCAGGGGAAGGTGTCAAAACCCTGAGCGTTCCGCAGCGTGCCACAATCACCAACATGGGGGCAGAATTGGGTGCAACCACATCTGTATTCCCCAGTGATGACGTGACAAAAACTTTCCTTGCAGCACAGGGACGAGAAGATGATTGGATTGAGTTGAAGGCTGATGATGATGCTGTATATGATGAGGAGGTTGTCATTGCCCTTGACGAAATCGAACCCTTGGTAGCTTGTCCCCATAGCCCTGACAATATCAAAAAAGTCAGTGAAATCAAAGATTTGGCTGTAGACCAGGTTGCCATTGGCAGCTGCACCAATTCCTCTTATACCGATATGATGACAGTGGCAGCACTTCTGAAAGGCAAAACCGTTAACCCTAACGTAAGCCTTGTGATTGCACCTGGTTCCAAGCAGGTTATGAATATGTTAGCAGCAAACGGTGCTTTGGCAGATATTATTTCCGCCGGTGCCAGAATATTGGAATGCGGCTGCGGTCCTTGTATCGGTATGGGACAGGCTCCGGCTACAAACGCTGTTTCTCTCCGCACAATTAACCGTAATTTTGAAGGCAGAAGCGGCACAAAATCTGCACAGGTTTATATTGTCAGCCCGGAAACTGCTGTGGCAAGTGCTTTAACAGGGAAGCTGACAGACCCTCATACTTTGGGCGACGCACCTCTTATCTCCATGCCGGAGCATTTTATGGTGAATGATAATCTCATCATTCCTCCTGCAGAAAACGGAGCAGACATAAAAGTAGTGAGAGGCCCCAATATTCAGCCCTTCCCCCAAAACACCAAAGTTCCCAAGGAAATCCGTGGCGGTGCTTTGATAAAGGTAGAGGATAATATTACAACAGACCATATTATGCCTTCCAATGCAAAGCTTCTGCCCTTCCGCTCCAATGTACCTTACTTGGCAGATTATTGCTTGACACCCTGTGACCCCGACTTCCCTGCCCGTGCAAAAAAAGCAGGTGGCGGCTTCATCATTGCAGGACAGAACTATGGACAGGGCAGCAGTAGAGAGCACGCCGCACTGGCACCTCTGCAGTTAGGTGTAAAAGCAGTTATTGCAAAATCCTTTGCCCGTATTCATATGGCAAACCTCATTAACAATGGTATTCTGCCTTTGGTATTTGTAAATGAATGGGATTATGATAACATTCAGCTTGGAGATGAATTTATCATTCCTTTTGCTGCTGATCAAATTAAAGGTGCTGTAAAAGGACAGCCTGTAGCAGTTACTTGTGTAAGAACAGGCGAAGAAATTTCTACCAGATTAAATATTTCAGAACGTCAGGGAGATATTCTCCTTGCAGGCGGTCTTTTAAACTATACAAAAGAATCCAACTAAGGAGGTATTCTCATGGCTTATCAAGTAACACTTATCCCTGGTGATGGCAGTGGCCCTGAAGTCATTGCTGCTGCAAAAAAGGTTGTAGAAGCAACAGGCGTAGATATTCAATGGGAACAGGCAGAAGCAGGTGCTGCTATGATTGAAAAATATGGCACTCCCCTTCCCGATGCCACCATTGAATCTATTCGTAAAAATAAAGTAGCATTAAAAGGTCCCGTTACCACACCTGTAGGTACTGGTTTCCGTAGCGTCAATGTGGCTATGCGAAAAATGTTCGACCTTTATGCTAATGTACGCCCTGCAAAAACATACCCTGGGGTTATCACAAAATTTGAAAATATCGACCTTGTTGTTGTACGAGAAAACACAGAGGACTTGTATGCAGGGATTGAACATATGGTAGGTGAAGACGCAGCAGAAAGCATCAAGCTCATCACCAGAAAAGGCTGTGAACGTATCATCCGTTATGCCTTTGAATTCGCTGTCAGAGAAGGCAGAAAAAAAGTAACTGCTGTACATAAAGCAAATATCATGAAATGCACAGATGGTATGTTTTTAGATATTGCAAGAGAAATTGCAAAGGAATATCCACAAATTGAATTTAATGACAGTATTGTAGATGCAATGTGTATGCGTCTTGTGATGCATCCGGAAGACTATGATGTATTGGTATGCCCCAATCTTTATGGCGATATTGTTTCCGACCTTTGTGCCGGCTTGGTTGGCGGTTTGGGACTCACCCCCAGTGCCAATATTGGTGTTGGCGGTGCAATTTTTGAACCTATTCATGGTTCCGCTCCTGATATTGCTGGACAACATAAAATCAATCCCACAGCCGCTATCCTTTCCGCTTCTATGATGCTTGCACATTTGGGTGAAGCAAAAGCAGCTGCTTCCATAGAAAAAGCAGTTACAGAAGTGATTTCCGAAGGAAAGACACTAACACAGGATATGGGCGGTACTGCATCCACTGAAGAATTTGCAGATGCAGTTATTGCTTATATGGCTTCTCATTAAAAAGAACTTTATTCTTTAAAACTTTTGTTTGAATAGAGAAAAGTTTTAGAGAAATACATATTTTGAACATTCAAAAAAGAGGTACGCATTTTTAATGCGTACCTCTTAAGCTTTCAATAAAGTTTTTTTGAAACCCTTTCAACAAAGTCAGAAAATATTTCCTTAATGGGTCAAGGGATGAAATCCCTTGTGGGGAATTGGGGTGAAACCCCAAGGTTTTTAGTTTTTCAACACTCTAAGAGGTATATATTTTTAATACATATCTTTTTTCTAAAACCAGTGATTCTTTTTAAAAAATGCAATCCCAATTCCAATAAACAATATAGAAAGCAATATGACCATTAAATAACCATGGGAAAAATTATACTCTGGCATTTGAAAATTCATACCATACCATCCTGCAATGACCGTCAAAGGCAAAAATATCGTGGTTACAACTGTTACAATCTTCATGGTAGTATTTAGGCTTATATCTACTTCCGCCTCATAAGACTCTCGTATTTGGGTGACATATTCCCGTAAATTCAATATATTTCCATAGCTGCGTTCCATTCTTTTAGACAATAGCTTAAAGGAACGCAATGTTTTTCCATCAAAAATGTCATTTTCATTTTCCAACATACTGTCCAAGACATTTAAAAACTGCTCATAATATCGTTTCATCATCAGAAGTTGTTTTCTGAGGGTAATAATTTCCCCTACATAATTTTTATTTTTTGATGTAATGAGGCTTTGTTCCAGTCTCAATATTTTTTGCTCTATTTTATCAAAAGTATCTTGTTCTTCCTTTGTCTGCATCTCTAAAAATCCATATATCATACGATGAAAACTAACCTTTTCCCCCAGTCCTTCTGCATATTTTCGTAAAATCTCTATCACAAGTTTTTGCTGTGATGTAAAAAAACAGGCTCTTTCCTTTTCCAGATAGATGACAACACTCCCAAGACTGGTCATATTTTCAAAATTTTGTAATTCTACACTAATACAATCAAATTTTTCATAGCTATCATATCTTGCAAATCCAAAATGCCTTGCTTCCTCCAATAATGTATAAGGTATCTTTTTTTCCGTGGCGGTCTTTTCCATTTCTGCGTAGCACAAAACGCCAATCCAAGACTTGATATTTGCAGGTATATCTGCCCTTTCGACGTATTTTCCATTTTCTATTAAAAAATACATTCCTTGCACTTCCTCTCCCATGCAGTATGCCCAAAATCCCATTCCTATAAAAGCATAGAAAGTAAAAATGTATTGCGTCATTCTCTTGTGAGTGTTTATCAGGTGGATGCAGCAAGCCGACAGTAATCACCAGAGCGTCCTGTATCTCCCGCTGTTCTGCCTCAAACACTACCAAAAAGCAGCGTACAGCAACCAGACCAACCGCTGCGGAATCTTTGTTTTTTAGCTTCCTTTCTGCTAATAACTAAAATCCTCTGCCAATTTTGTTTTTTGAATTAGATTTTTATATACCTTTGATGTTTCTTTTAATTCTTCATGTGTCCCTACTTTTTCAACGACTCCATCATCAATCACCACAATTTTATGAACCTTCTCAATGGATTTCAGTCTATGGGAAATAATCATGACTGTCTTATTCTTGATTAGCATATTCAAGCTGTCTTGGATTTTCTTTTCATTATCAACATCAAGACTTGCTGAAATTTCATCCAGTATGAGTATCGGTGCATCTTTTAAGAAGGCTCTGGCAATCGATAATCTCTGTCTTTCTCCCCCTGAAAGTTCTGCACCATTTTCTCCAATGAGGGTATCGAAGCCTTCGGGGAGTTTTTCGATAAAGTCTATACAATTCGCAAGCCTTGCTGCTCTTTTTACTTCTTCATCCGTTGCAGTTTCCTTGCCAAGACGGATATTCTCCAGAATACTTGTATTAAATAAAGTAACATCCTGAAAAACAATAGAAATATCTTGAAACAATGAATCAGTAGATATATCCTTAATGTCTTTTCCGTCAATGAAGATACTTCCGTTATCATAGTCATAAAGCCTAGATATAAGTCTTAGGATAGACGTTTTACCTGAACCGGATGCACCTACAAGAGCTGTCACTTCCCCCTGCTTGGCTGTAAAACTGACATCCTTTAAAACCTTTGTATCTTCATCATAAGCAAAGGCTACATTTTTAAATTCAATGTCGTAGTGATTAAAGCTTATATCCTCTCCCCCTTGCATAACCGCACCTTTCATTTCTTTAATACGCCTTACTGCCGGCTCGATGTAGAACATTTCCAAGGTTCCTTCTTTGGAAATATCAAAGATTTCCTTTACTTTAATTGCTCCAACAATATAGCCAATTAAATACAACAGACTGATTTCATTTTGAATAAGCAGGTTAATACCCACAGCGATGACTACAGCAACACTGATATAAGAAAACAGTGTTGATACCCCCAAAACTGCTATTGTTCCAAGTTCAACCTGAAAGTGAAGCCTTTCGCTTTCTTCCATTTTTTCATATAAAGTTTTTTTCACCTTTGCAGACTGATTAAAGCTGCTGATTTCCTGTTGCAATTCTATGGCTTCTTGGAACATTTCAGAGTTATCTCTTAAAACATGAAAATACTTGCTGTGTGCAGATACTTCCTTTTTCTTAGCCAGTGGTAAAACGGCAAAGCTTAATAGTGTTGGAAGAATCGCAGCAAGTCCCAGCTTCCAATTCCCTATAAACATTGCAAGTCCCATAAGAGGAAAAAACAGCCACATACCCATTACTTTAGGCACTGAATGACTCATAGCGTGTTCAATCGTTTCCACATCTGCCATAATTGTCTGTGATAAATCAGATAAATTATGCTTAGAAAAGTAAGCAATGGGAAGATCTGCTAAATTATCTGCAATCCCCTTTCTTAATGTAGCAGATTCTTTGTAGGTAGCATTGAAAAGGTTCACATATTCATTTGATAAAAGGACATACATCACACCTAAGGTAAGTACAGCAATAGCGACATAATGCCAAGTTTCTGTGACATTATCTAAAATAAGCTGATTTAAAAGTGCCATTAAAATAAACATCGGTGCCAGATTCATCAGATACGTCAAAAAACAAAACCAAGTGGCTTTGGTTAAATTCTTTGCCCCCTGCTCAGACAAAGCATAATGATTTTTATAATAATTCTTCATTTGACACCCTCCAATCATTTGCCGTTTCATAGAGCTTTGCAAGTCTGCTGTATAAGCCTTGTTTTTCTCTTAATGTTTTGCTATCTCCTCTTTCCATGAGCTTCCCATGTTCTAGGACTAATATTTCATCAACATTGGTGATACTTGTTATTCTATGGGCAATCATAATGACGGTTTTATCCTTCATAAGATTCCGAAAAGCTTTTTGAAGCTCATATTCATTATCTGCATCAATAGAAGCACTTGCTTCATCCATAATGACGATGGGTGAATTTTTTAGTATTGCTCTGGCTATAGCAATTCTTTGTTTCTCTCCACCTGATAAATAAACTCCTTTAGTACCTATCATGGTATTTTCTTTATCCTTAAACTTAGAGATTATTTCATGGCAGCCTGCAAGACGTATGGCCTGCATCACTTCCTCTTTAGTTGCATTTTCATCAGCTAAAGCAACATTTTCATATATAGTTTTTTTGAAAAGCTTGCTATCCTGAAAAACAAAAGAAATATTTTTTATAATAGCTTCTTTTGTATAGTCTTCCAGCGGATAACCACCAATTTTGATACTGCCGCTATCTACTTTATAAAATCCTGATAGAAGCTTAGCAATGGTCGATTTGCCTGAACCGGAAGAACCCACTAGTGCATAAGTCTTTTTCTCCGATAAAGATAAAGAGAAATTTTCTAAAACTTTATTCTCTCCATAAGAGAAACTCACATTGTCAAATACAATGTTTGCATTTTCAAAATATGTTCTCTTGCCATAAGAAAGCTTATCTTCCTGCATTTGCTTATAGAGATTTTCCAAATTATCCACTGCGTAATTTGCTGTAAATATATTTTGCCCTGCCCACATAATTTTCATAAAGGAAACCATCATGACACCGCTTAAAAAGAAAATCATAATGAGCTCTACCGCTACCCTCCTAGGCTCGCTCAAATCCGTCAAAAAGAAACTGAACGGAATTGCAATGATGGCAATGAAGCCTAAAAATATAAGCTGATACATCACATAAGGCTTCTTGCAGGAAATGGAATAGCTGTAGGCGTATTTTGAATAATTCATAATGGCTTCATAAAGTGCCTTAAAGGATTTGAGCTTGTTGCCAAATATTTTGACTACTTGCATTCCTCTTATATACTCCACTGTTTCACTGCTGAGTTTTCCAAGAGAATCTTGATATAATTTCATAAACTCGCCATTCCCCATCATCCCCTTTAAGATAAGACCGCTCACAATAGATAGTGTCATAATTACAATACCCACAGGCAAACCAATAAGAAATGACAATACAAGGGCGAAAACCGGAACGAAAAGTGCCTGCATATTATCCGGAAGCATATGTGCAACTGCCATATGCGTTTTTGCTGCATTGTCGTCTATGGTTCTTCTTATATAGCCCGATGAATTCAAATCGAAGAAACGAAAGCTGGAATCCATCAATCCGTCAATCCCCTTTTTTCTTAGATTTGTTTCCAATCTAAAAGCCAGCTTGTGTGAGGCCAATCCCGATAAAAGATAAAGCATGGCACTGAATGTTAGGTAAAGGACAATTTTCATAGCATGAACACTTGCACTTTCCAAATTACCATTTACAACAATATCATCGAAAAATCGGTATATGTAATAGTATCCATAGACCATAAAAAAAGCCGAAATACCGGATAGTATAATGGCCAAATACCCATTTAGCCTTTCACCAGGTACATAGGAAAATAATTTTTTATAAACCTTCATTTTCTTCCTCCTCTCCTTGCATAAATATATCCATAAGCATTCTTTCCAAAAGATTTCTATTTTTCTTAAATCCTTCTCTCACTTCTAAAATATCTGATGCCAGAATCATGGCGTTAATAAAATCGCTCACAAATTGAAACCTCTCCGAATCAAATATCCATTTTGGAACATCACTCATAAATGCTTGAAACCCTTCTTTTGTATGCTCCTGCAATTCGAGCATAAGCGTTTGCAATTCTGGATTTCTTTTCTTAGCAAGTAAAAACTCAACATAAAGGGGCATATAAGGATTATCGTCAAGCATTTTGGTGACCAGTTCCTTGACCATAAACTCCTTTGTTGCAAGCTCTTGAGATTCACCCAAATGCTCTTTTATGATTTCATTCCTATATTCAATTCCATAAATCATAATATCTTTGAAAATTTCGATAACACTTCCATAATAATGGTAGACACCACCCTTAGATAACGTTGTTCCAGCAATAATTTCTTCCATAGTTGTCCTTTCGAACCCTTTTTCCATGATTACCTTGGCCGCTGCATTCATAATTTCTTTTTTTCTTTCAGCTTCCGTTAATCTCCTCACAGCACACATACTAAATCCTCCTTTCGTTACCGACGCTACAGTCTATAATGGTATTATACAATAGTTAGTTATAACTAACAACCTTTTTTGAAGTTTTTTCTTCCAGAATATATGAAAACTTGTTTGTGCAGGGTTCTTTTCATAAGAAGTTACACAAAATATGGAAACATAGCTATACAAAAAATATATAGTAAGACTTTGAAACAAATCTTGATATAGATATACGATGAAAAACAATAAATAGTTTTTCCATAGACCAAAAAGGAGGTGGCTTGTATTTTATCCGTTTCTTTTCAAAAATTCTCTCTTTCATTTATACACATAATAGTATACACATAATAGTATACACATAATAGGAGTCATTTTTTATGATGTAATAAAATCCTATATAATAATGATAATAAATAAAATAGTCACAAAAGAATAAAATTTTCTCTTGTGACTATAAGAAGCCGTAATTTTAATAAACTTTTCCATGGTGTGCCTTGCTGATTCTTTTTCCTGCTAAAAATAACATTTATATCGGGAAGGTCTTTTCTTAAGGAATACTCCCTAATTGGAGTTTTCATAAAAGCATTTATATTCAGCCACGGATATATGCAAATCACAAATGGAGAAGGGTAGATTCCCGGAGAATAAATTACCGCTACACGAGAAAATATCATAGAGAACTCAGCAAAACGCCGTACATTCATTCCCATGAATCGTTTTACATCTTCCACACCGAATACATTTCACTTGCTTCTCTCTATTTTCCTTCCATTGTGCAACCAAATCAGGTTCTGTAAAAAATGGACGAGCAATTCCAATACCAGTAATCTTTCCATAGGTCAGAAGATTTTCTATGCTCTCCAATGTACGAAATCCGCCTGTAACAAAAATACACATATTCTTTGTCTGCGGCAACGCTTTTGCAAATTCAACAAAATATCCATCCCTTTGGATTGCATGACCTTCCAATATCTTTCCTGCTAAAGAACCACATTGTGTATAATTATTGCCAGTAATTTCTACTGCATCTACCCCCCAGCAATCCATCCATTGGCATATCTGACAACATTCAGAAAAATTAAATCCACCTTCCATAAAATCACTGCAAGGCAATTTTACAAAAATGGGGAAATCTTGTCCAACCACTTTTCTAACTTCCTCATAACATTCTTTCAAAAATCGAACCCGATTTTCCAATTTGCCGCCATACTGGTCTATCCTTCGATTATAATAAGGAGATAAAAACTGATTCAATAGATAAAAATGTGCTGCGTGCAATTCTATCGCATCAAAGCCAGCTTCCTTTACACGCCTTGCTGCCTGTCCATGAGCTTGCACCACGGAGTCAATGTCTTTCTGCGTCATAGGTATACCTTGTGTGCCAGTAGCTTTTTCCGGAATATCAGAAGGAGCAAAAATATTTCGTTCTCTCGTTTTATAAGTTGTCTTTGTACCACCATATGCAATCTGCATCATAATCCTTGTATTATATCCATGCACCATCTCTGTCAGATGCCTATATTCTTCTATAAAGCTATCTGCATAGATTCCCAGCATTTTTTCATTTGCACATTCCTGCTCCATAATTCTAGTCATTCCCGTGCAAATAAATCCCACTTCATTTTTGGCTAAATTTTCATAGACTTCATATAAAGCCGAAGTCATATGTCCATCTTCGGTTGCCTTTGCTTCCCATGTCGCACTTCTCATAAAACGATTTTTACAGCACAAAGATTTGATTTCATACGATGTAAAAGAAGAATTCATATTCGTTCCTCCTGATTTTTATTTATTTTATTTCCTTAAGGTCAATCCAAATTCTTTGCAAATTCTTGTTGTATCCTGCCCTAGCAATGGTGCTCCTTTTCTAATTTCCGATGGTGTTTTACTTAATTTCATCGGATTATTTACAGCACGATACTTTCCTATTCCTTCATCATACAGCTCTACCAGCATTTCCCGATCTGCTATCTGAGGATGCATCATAATTTCAGGAACTGATAAAACAGGTGCATTCGGAATGTTGGCTTCGGTAAAAATTGTCTGCAATTCACTTCTTGTATGCTCTGCAAAATATGGCAGCATTACTTCCGTAAATGCGTGATAATTTTTACAACGCAAGGCATTATCCGCAAAACGCTCATCTTCTAACAGCTGAAACATACCAACCGCATGACAAAATGGTTCCCACCCGGCATCACTTGCCAAACCAACTGAAAAATAGCCATCTTTACAAGGATATACATCATAGGGTACCAATGTTTCTGCATCGTTATTGCCACATCTGCTTATTTGCATTCCCTTTAAGGTATGGAATAATACCGGACTCTCCATGATGCTAAACAACGTATCTAACATTGCAACATCTACCCTTTGTCCCTCACCTGTTTGCATTTTATAATAATACGCCATTATAATACCATTTGCAAGCATTAAAGCAGTTAAGCTATCTCCGATTGCCGGGCCAACACGAACAGGTGCATCCTCCGGAAATCCTGTCATTTGCATAATACCACTCATCGCCTGAATTACATTTTCATAAGCCGGTTGATTTTGATAGCTGCCTGTTTTACCAAATCCAGAAAGAGATGCATAAATCAATCCTTTATTTTCTTCCTTCAGGTTCTCATATCCAAGCCCCCATTTTTCCATAGTCCCACCTTTATAATTTTCAACAAGAATGTCTGCATGGGCAATAAGCTTCTTAACCATCGCAATGCCTTCGTCTGTATTAAAATCTATTTCCAGACTTTCTTTATTACGGTTCAGCATCGCAAAATAGCCACTTTGTCCATTTTGCATGGGTTCCCATCCTCGTGCCATATCTCCGACGCCTTTTCTCTCAATTTTAATTACTCTAGCACCAAAGTCGGCTAATTGCATTGTGCAAAAATCCCCACTATATCCCTGTGAAAAATCTAAAACCAACACATCTTTTAAAATTGACATGATTAAACTCTCCCTTCCATAATTCCCCGCTCCAGCAAATTCTGTATTTCTGCTTCACTATAGCCAATTTGCTCCAGATAATGCTTCGTATGCTCACCCAAAGCCGGAGCCGAATTTGTAAAGCCACCAGGCGTTCTATCCATTTTAATTACAGTTCCGGGCATTTGAACCTTGCCCAACTTTTCATCTGACACTGCAGCCACCATATGCCTTTCTATAATTGGTGCAAACGTCATTGCTTCTTCAGGAGTTCGTACCGCCCCCGCTGCAACACCTGCCTCCTGCAAAAGAGTTTCTACCTGTATTTTAGTCTTTTCATGCAGAATTTGTTCCAAATCTGCTTTCAGTTGCTGAGCTTCTTCCCATCTTGCCATATTATTCGGATATTTCTCCAACAGATAATCCGCTTCCAGTGCAAGGCATAATTTTTCCCACTGCTTCTGTGTAGATACACCAATAACAACATATCCATCCTTTACTGCATATGCGTCATATGGGGCAAAAAATGCTACACTATTACCACTTCTCTCCGATACAGAGCCTGTCATTTCATAACATACCTGTGCAGTTTCCAATACTGAAAACAACGCATCCAAAATGGCAATATCCACGGTCTGCCCTTCTCCGGTTGCCTTGCGATGAATTAACGCCAGATTGATTGCCAACGCCAAATACAAGCCACTAACATGATCGCCCAATGCAGCACCTGCTTTTACAGGTGAGCCTTCCGCAAAACCGGTTCTGTCCATCATGCCGCTCATGGCCTGAAGCTGCAAATCCAATCCAATGGCATTCTTCATTCTCCCATACTGCCCAAAACCATTTAAAGAGGCATATATAATAGATGGATTTATCTCTTTTATCACCTCATAGGAGAGTCCCATTCGTTCCATACTGCCATATTTGAAATTCTCGCAAACCACATCAGCATCTTTGATTAAGCGAGCCAGAATTTCTTTCCCCTCTGGTGTATTTGCGTTCATGGAAATACTCTTTTTTCCTCGATTCAGATATACATAATAACCGCTTTGTTGATTTACTATTGGTTCCCAATATCTCGCTAAATCACCAACACCTTTTCTTTCAATTTTGATTACTTCTGCTCCAAAATCTGACAACAGCATCGTTGCTGCACTGCCAGCATGTGCTTGTGTAAAATCAATAATCCTCACACCTTCTAAAGGTTTCATAAATATACGCCTCCTATTTTTTTGCGTTAACAACAAAAAATTATTCCTGTACATATAACAGGTTTCTCTAGTGCTTACTTTCATATTTCTTTACTCAATCATCCAAAAAATATTTCATCAACAGACAAGACAAAATACAATTCCCTGCCGAAAAAATAATCAGCAGGGAATCATAAATTATAACAGTTATGGCAAATCGGTCAATATGAGATAATAAATTATGTGCTTACTTATTTTTTTGCATGATGAATGACTGTTTCCTTGCACATCCGCTTATTCGCTTATTTTATTCGCTTATTTTTATAAAAAGCAGATTTTTAGTTTCTATATTATTTAGATATTACAAAAAAGGAATTTCTAATCTACTCAGATTTTTCTCCCAAGCTTCTTCCAACGTCGTTTTGCCGTCCTGAATTTCAGCTACCAATTCCACAATCTTATCATTGAAGGGTGTAGGAATATTCAGCTTTCTAGCCTCATCAACAAATTTTCCGTTAATTTGATAAATTTCACATTTTCTTCCTTTTTCCAAATCCTGTATCATGCTCGCTTTTTGATTTCTGTAAGCATTGTAAATATTGCTCCAGTATGTAATAACAGCATCTAATTCTTCTTTTGTTTCAAAAGATACATTCTCCATTGTTGGGCAAAGTCCAAATAGTTCTACCGGCTGAATACCTTTTGCTTTAATAATTTTTGCACATTCTCTGCCGGTATATGCAATCATTTTCATTGCAATTTCATTATCCAAAATATCACTAACCAAGCATCCCAAAGCCGTAGCCAAACCACTAAAACAGGAATTATCTGTCAGCTTGGTATACCTAACACCCATGAGATTATCTGTCAATTCGCAATGCCCCAAGGCGTTTTGAAACATCTTTTGGATTTCCAAAGCTTTGTCATCAATAATACCAGTTGGTCTTCCGAAGGAAATGCCCAATGTTTCTTTTGCTGAAGCAAGTTTACTTACGCCAGGTTCGATGAATGTGCCGCTAAATTCCATACCACCGCCAACAACTCTATCAATACCTACAATTTCAGCTGCAATATCTTCAGGAATACCATTTTGCAATGTCATGATTAAAGTTTCATCATGCATGAAGGGTACTGCCTTGTTCAAAGCTTCTTTCATTGTGGTTTGCTTTGTTAAGGAAATAATCAAGTCATACTTACCTGTCAAGCCATCATCATATACTGCTTTTACAGGAATAATTTCATCTACAAAACCCACAATATGTGCACCTTTTTCATTTAATACATCCACATGGCTTTTGTAATTATCTACCAACTCTACATCATATCCCGCCTTTGTCAAATATGCACCAATAATGGTTCCCATGGCACCAGCACCAAGTAAAGCAATTCTCATTATTCATACACTCCTTTACTTTCCTTTATAAATTAACCAAATAATTGAAATTCAGATATTGCGATATTACTCGCCTCTTTGTTCTTTTGTCAAACCATTCTTGTTGAACCAGCCTGTTTTTAAGCTATATTTTCCATCCTTTTCATCTTGCTTTACCATACCAATAAAACTTTTTACAAGTGCAATACAAACAAAGGTGCAAGGTAATGCACATATAATAACAATGGTTTGAATCGCTGTCAAAGGACTGCCTGCCAAAATAAAACCTGTTGGCAGTGCAACCAAACCTGCAGCCCATACCAGACGCAGCCATCTCTTGGATTCACCGGCTTCATCTACTCTTGTTTGAGATACAGATGCCAATACGCCAGATGTAGCATCATATGTAGTTACAACAAAGGCAACCATAACAAGCAAAATAATTGCCTTAAACACACCGGCCGCAGGGAGCGTGTCAATCATAGAAATAATTGTATATGCTCCGCCAGCTTCATTGATGGATGCAATTAAATCCATTTCACCTGTCATGTGCAAATTGATACCAAAAGAACTGAGAATCAGGAATACAAAAATACAACCTACAGAAAGAGAAGCCACTGTGCCTAAAATCATCTGTTTAATGGTTCTTCCTTTTGAAATTCTAGCGTAGAACAAACCATAGAACGGTGCATATACTGTTGAATAAGACCACATATATACAGACCAGCTTTCTGGATAATTATTGGTAATATTACCAGGGTCCATCCAGCTATTCAACTGAATAAAGTCCTGTGCAATGATACCAACAGCCGTTGTTGTCATATCTAATGTAAAGACAAGTCCGCCGGCACCCAAAACCATGATTGCAATCAATACTGTAATTGTAATTCTGATATTCCAGTCAGATACAAATTTTAACCCCTTGGAAACCCCCAGATAAGATGTGCAAGCAAAAATTGCAGCAATCACAATCAATGTCACAACTTTCAATGTGTTGTTGTCGGGTATTCCTGTTAATTCAGAAAATAATGCGGTAATCAACGGTGTACCTGCACTAAATGCTGTTGCAGAGCCGCCTACTAAACCAAAAATAAAACCAATGTCTATAATTCTGCCTAAAACCCCGTCTACTTTATCTCCAAAAGCACCACGACAAGCTTCAGAAATTCTAAAGACGTTAATTTTTCGAACATAAATCATATAGCCACAAGCAGCGGCACCAATGATATAAATTGCAGAAGACATAAATGCCCAATGATAGGGGCCTAATGCT
>SAMEA104404100__coassemble_1064_pt1 | contig 26721 bp, 24 predicted proteins | sample SAMEA104404100__metabat2_low_PE_071 | metagenome-assembled genome bin SAMEA104404100 (sample SAMEA104404100) | Balaenoptera acutorostrata
TCGAGTGCTTGACTATTCTATCAGCTATCTCCCTTCCTGTCAACCCTTTTTTTCACTTTTTTTCAAAAATCATCAAATTTCTTTATTTGCTTGCCTTCTCCGCTTCCATCTTACAGCAGAATCCTCTCCTTCCTCCCTTAGAAAATGGCTCAGAGTACGCCGGAGCATATCCGAAAACGCCACAGATTATCTTTTTCCGTTGGTCTGCGTCCCCTTTGCCCAAAAGTCTTGCAATCTTTTCGATACAACTGTGTTTTTCCACTTTATACAACGAATCCTGCACCTGCAATCTTTTAGATGCACCTTTCCTTTTTCCAAGTATATCGTAAGCAAAAACCATCCGCTCGCCAAAAAATGCCGTCTCAGAAAACCTCTGAAACGGCATTTTGTTTTTCCTTCTATTTATTTTATGTAGCTTCAGCCCCCGCAAAAGCCACAATGTTTCTTTCCCTTATCTAGGGAAGTTAATCTGTGCCTGTGCCGCTGCCAATCTTGCGATGGGTACACGGAAAGGAGAGCAGGATACATAGTCAAGACCAATCTGGTGGCAGAATTCTACGGAAGAAGGATCGCCGCCATGTTCACCACAGATACCCAAATGAATATCAGGACGTACTGGTTTCGCCTTTTCTACTGCCCACTGCATCAGCTGACCTACACCGGTTCTATCCAGTCTTGCTGTAGGATCACATTCATAAATGTTCTTATCAATGTAATCAGATAGAATCTTACCTGCATCATCACGAGATAAGCCGTAAGTCATCTGTGTCAGGTCGTTTGTACCAAAGGAGAAGAATTCCGCTTCTGTTGCAACCTCATCAGCTGTCAGTGCCGCTCTTGGAATTTCAATCATAGTACCAACCAAATATTTCAGCTTTTTGCCTTTTTCTTCCATTACCTTTTCTGCTGTTTCTACAACAACACGTTTCACATATTTCAGTTCCTTCACTTCTCCAACCAAAGGAACCATGATTTCAGGTACAATCTCAATCCCCTTTTCCAAGGAAACTTCAACAGCAGCTTCTATCATTGCTTTTGTTTGCATTTCTGCAATTTCAGGATAGCTAACAGCAAGACGGCAGCCTCTGTGACCCATCATAGGGTTCAGCTCGTGCAGACCTCTTGCCTTGATTTTCAGTTCTTCCACAGGTCTGCCTGTCTCTTTCGCAAGAATTGCAAATTCTTCTTCTGTGTTAGGCATAAATTCGTGCAAAGGAGGGTCTAGCAAACGGATAGTAACCGGTCTTTCGCCCATTGCTTCATAAATGCCTTTAAAGTCCTCCTTCTGGAAGGGTTCAATGCCTGCAAGTGCAGCCTTTCTTTCTTCTACAGTATCTGCCAGAATCATTTTTCTGAATTTCATAATTCTGTCGCCTTCAAAGAACATATGCTCTGTTCTGGTAAGACCAATGCCTTCTGCACCAAAATCAATGGCTGTCTGTGCATCACGAGGTGTATCTGCATTTGTTCTGACCTTCAACACACGTTTTTCATCTGCCCAAGCCATAAATGTGGCAAAATTTCCGCTGATTTCAGGATCAACAGTAGGAATATCCTCGCCGTAAATATTGCCGGTAGAACCATCCAAGGAAATATAGTCCCCTTCTTTGAATGTCTTACCATCCAAAACAAATGTCTTGCCTTCTTCATCCATCTTAATTTCTTCACAGCCGGATACGCAACAAGTTCCCATACCACGGGCAACTACAGCTGCATGGGAAGTCATACCGCCACGCACTGTCAGAATGCCTTGGGAAACAGCCATGCCTTCAATATCTTCGGGGGAAGTTTCAAGACGTACCAAAACAACTCTTTCGCCTGCTTCTGCTGCTTCCTTTGCTTCTTCTGCTGTAAAGTAAACCTTGCCTGCTGCCGCACCGGGGGATGCAGGCAGACCTTTGCCGATTGCTTTTGCAGCCTTCAGTGCTTTCTGGTCGAAAGCAGGGTGCAAAATCTGGTCAAGCTGCTTAGGCTCTACTTTCATCAAAGCCTCATCCTTTGTAATCAGACCTTCCTCTACCATATCTACCGCAATACGCAGTGCAGCATTGGCAGTTCTCTTACCATTTCTTGTCTGCAGGAAATACAGCTTCCCTTCTTCTACGGTAAATTCCATATCCTGCATATCTTTATAGTGGTTTTCCAGTTTTGTTGCAATTTCAACAAACTGTTTGTATACTTCCGGCATATCCTCTGCCAGCTTTGCAATGGGCTTGGGTGTACGCACACCGGCAACAACGTCCTCGCCCTGTGCATTTACCAGATATTCGCCCAGCATTGCCTTTTCGCCCGTTGCTGCGTTTCTTGTGAAGGCAACGCCTGTACCGGAGGTATCTCCCATATTACCAAATACCATCATCTGTACGTTTACAGCAGTTCCCCAGCTGTAAGGAATATCGTTCATTCTTCTGTAAACGAAAGCACGGGGGTTATCCCAGCTGCGGAATACCGCCATGGCAGCTTCAAAGAGTTGTTCCTTGGGGTCCTGAGGGAATGCCTTGCCCTGATCCTCAAAGTAGATTTCTTTGAACATCTCCGCAACCTTTTTCAGGTCATCTGCGGACAGGTCTGTGTCATACTTTGCACCAACCTGTTCTTTGTATTCGTCCAGCTTTCTTTCAAATTTGGACTTGGATACACCGATTACAACGTCAGCAAACATCATAATGAATCTTCTGTAGGAATCGTATGCAAATCTGGGATTGCCTGTTTTTCTTGCCAAACCTTCTACAGAAACGTCGTTCAAGCCTAGGTTCAAAACTGTATCCATCATGCCGGGCATGGATGCTCTTGCACCGGAACGTACAGAAACCAAAAGGGGATTTTCGGGATCGCCCAATTTCTTTCCTGCCATTTTTTCCAATTTGTCCAGTGCCACATCAATTTGGGCAATCATTTCGTCTGTGAGTTTTTTGCCGCCTTCGTTATATTCCGTGCAGGCTTCTGTTGTAATGGTGAAGCCCTGTGGAATAGGCAGACCAAGAATGGTCATTTCGGCAAGGTTTGCCCCCTTGCCACCCAGCAGGTTTCTCATGGACGCATTGCCCTCGTCGAACATATAAACATATTTCTTGCTCATATTTCTACCTCCTGTGAATGAAAATAAATTCGGGTATATTCCGATGCAGAAATCTTCTGTTTGAAAGTCATAGCCACTGTCTTTTTCCGGAAGAATTAAAAACGGGAAAACCTTGTTTTTGTGTCTGCATTTTCAAAGGAAGTCACGTTGCCCAACGCATATTTTCTGCTTTTTTGCAAACACATCATCCAAAATTTTCCGCCTTTCCGCCACTGGAAACTTCCCTACCCTAAGAGTATACCAAAATGACGCAATACGCAAGCCGATTTTTTTGAAAATCTGTTTTCTTTGCCTATTATTTCCCCGAAAAATTTATAAAAACCTTTTCTGCTTTAAAATCCATACGCTTTTTGTATTGATAAAAATGCGGTACAAAATAGAGAATTGCTTTTTAAAAGAAGCCGTTGCTTTCATAGATGATACATCTATTTTTGCAACAGCTTCTTTGCATATCAAATTATTTCCTTGTCCTCTGTATCTTCGTCCGTATGTTCCAGTATTTTTTTTAATTGCATAGACCTATATAGCTGTATCATCAATATACAGACAAGAACAATATCAATCCCTGTCATTCTCCAAACCATTTGAGGAAGATGAGCATTACGATTCATGATACATTCAGATATTAGTAAATGTGCAATCTGAATCGTTTTACCTATAATTACAGCAATATAAAAAGCTATATTCACTTGATTTATTTTTCGAAACTGTTTATATTTTTGTTTATCCATAAAACTTATTTTTTCCTTATTATTTAATAATATTCTTTACAGTTAAAATATGTTTTGTTGGTTTTTTCTCCGGTATAATTTTTGTTGGTAAAAAATACGCCGACCATCTTTTGTACACAAAGAGTTCCATGTACTGCAAACTTACCAGTTTTATAATAATATCTTTTTATTTTCCAAGAAATACTTGTGCTTTGAACTCCACTATTTTTACCATTGGTAATTAGGTCCGTAGCAACTCCAAAGGCAATGCTTGCCTGAATTCCTGCTGGTGGAACATAAATACCAACGAGTGTGGAAATAAGTAAAGCTAATGCAGAGATGGTCATAGTTTCAAGTCTTTGCCCAAGTTCTGCATTTTTTTGTTCTATCTGTCATTGATATTGCGTATAATCAGATGGAGAACCATACGGGCATCTATCTACATCATATATAGTACTACCATTAGCTAATAAAGAAATTTCATTTTCTATTTCATTTTCTTGAGAAAGTTTCACCTCAAATCCATCTAAATAAACTTTATTATTTTCTGTAATAATTACTTCATTATGAAGATTCCCTTCAGTAATATCATATTTTTTTGCCCCATCTAATGTTTCAGAGCAAGCAATTACTGATTCTACATTATTGGGAAGCATATATGTATATATTGTGGCTTCATCATTTATGGCTACATCTTGCAACCAATCAGACTGAATACCGTGAGAATTTATTTCCTCTACTTCAGAAATCAACTTTAATTTCTGTTCTTCATTTAGCGTATCATCTACCATAGAAATAATCCGTGTCGTATCTAAATCTAGTTCTAAATTACCAGAAGAATCTTGCGCATAAACACTTATACCTGACTGGAAAAGCCATAATCAAGACATACCCATTGACAATAACCGTTTTTTCATACTAATTCCTCCTTCTGCAAATAACACAATTTAATCACCGTTATAATACTTAATGTACAGCTATGTTTGAATTGTAACACAAATCACAATTGTTTTCAATAATAAATTCATAAAAATGTGAAGTTTTTGCAATTATTTGATTAGAGGTAGTACGTATTTAACAAATCCATATCGTATTTATTGGATTTTATGATAAAAATATCCTTATGACCAAGCCCAAGGGGAACAATTCCTTTCGGAACTATTCCCCTTATGATAGCAGTCGTATATCAGAATTCCATTTTTTCTCTCAAATATGCGGAAAGCTCTGCAATAGGCATTCTAACCTGCTGCATGGTATCTCTGTCACGAACAGTTACGCTCTTATCTTCCAAAGAATCAAAGTCAAATGTAATGCAGTAAGGTGTACCAATTTCATCCTGTCTTCTGTAGCGTTTGCCGATGGAGCCGGCTTCATCATATTCGCAGTGGAATTCTTTTGCCAGCATGAAGTAAACCTCCTGTGCCTGTTCGCCCAGCTTCTTGGACAGAGGCAGAATCGCTGCTTTTACAGGAGCCAGTGCAGGATGGAAATGCAGAACGGTTCTCACATCGCCTTCCCCTACTTCTTCTTCATCATAAGCGTCACACAGGAATGCCAAAGTCATTCTGTCTGCACCCAATGAAGGTTCGATGCAGTAAGGAATATATTTTTCGTTCTTTTCCTGATCGTAGTATGTCATGTCCTGACCGCTTGTTTCGTGATGGCACTTCAGGTCGTAGTTTGTTCTGTCTGCAATGCCCCACAGCTCGCCCCAACCGAAGGGGAACAGGTATTCAATGTCTGTTGTGCCTGCACTGTAGTGAGAAAGTTCTTCTTTGGAGTGATCTCTCATACGCACATTGTCCATGGTCATGTTCAAATCAACAAGCCACTGTTTGCAGAATTTCTTCCAGTATCCCCACCATTCCAAATCAGTGCCGGGTTCACAGAAGAATTCCAGCTCCATCTGTTCAAATTCTCTGGTACGGAATGTGAAGTTACCGGGTGTAATTTCGTTACGGAAGGATTTCCCAATCTGCCCGATACCAAAAGGCAGCTTCTTTCTTGTGGTTCTCTGTACATTCTTGAAGTTTACAAAAATACCCTGTGCTGTTTCAGGACGCAGATAAATGGAGTTCTTTGCATCCTCTGTAACACCCTGAAATGTTTTAAACATCAGGTTAAACTGACGAATATCTGTGAAGTTGTGTGCACCGCAAGTGGGGCAGGCAACCTGATTGTCGTCTACGAATTGTTTCATCTTTTCATTGCTCCAGCCGTCTACCACTTCCTCCGGCATACCGTGGTCTTGGATATGCTGCTCAATGAGCTTGTCTGCACGGAAACGCTCCTTACATTCTTTACAGTCCATCAGAGGGTCACTGAAGCCGCCAACGTGACCGGAGGCCACCCATGTCTGGGGATTCATGAGGATTGCTGCATCCAGACCTACATTGTAAGGACTTTCCTGAATGAATTTTTTCCACCATGCACGCTTTACGTTATTTTTCAGTTCCACACCGATGGGGCCGTAATCCCATGTATTTGCCAAGCCCCCATAAATTTCAGAGCCGGGATATACGAAACCTCTGTTTTTTGCCAGTGCTACAACCTTTTCCATAGATTTTGCTGCCATTGTCAATTCCTCCTTCAAAAATAAATCATACATTTTGTACCGTTGAGGAACGAAAGAGCCTTTTCCAAAAAAAGAAAGCCTCCGTCCCTCGCTTGTAAAGCAAGGGACGAAAGCAAATATTTCATCTTCCGCGGTTCCACCCTCATTGACCTACATTGGTTTATGCAGACCCACTCTTGTGAAAATTTCTGCTCCAAAGTGCCTTTCCCCGATTTGTCCTGTCGTTTCCCACCTGCCAACGACTCTCTGTCAGTCCAAAACCGAATACTCCTCTTTTTCATCGCAGATTAAATTTGTTACTAATCTAACACGTTCCCCATTCTTTGTCAAGAGAAAACTGTGCTTTTTTCAAAAACAAATGTCTGCTGCAAAGCGTCTGCTTTGTAAATCCACGCCTATATGGATTTGTATGTATCGCCGAAGAACTTTGTCCAGCTGTGCCAAGGCTTCCTCCGAAAGGCGGAAAGCAAAAATATCCTTCCCCCCCTCCTCCAATACATAGGTCAAGGCTTTCTGCACAGCAGGCAAAAGAGGCTCTGCCCCTTGTGTTTTATGTTTCTGACACAAAAAGCATCCTTGTGCCATATCAAAATACACAGCATCCCCTGCATCCCCTGCATCCGCGCAAACGGCACATTCCACATCCGAAAAAAGACCGGAAAAGAAAAGACTTTTGATTTCAAAAATACGTCCTGCCAGCTTAGGAGGTAAACCGCCCTTTTCCATATGCTTCAGCGTATGGAGGAGTAAAAGCAAAATATCATCCTGCTCCATGCCCAAAGGACAGATTCTGTCTGCAAGCTCTGCAAGATATACCGCCTGTGAAAGAACAGACACGTCATTCCGCAACCCATAGAAGCTGTCCAAAAGGTCGATTTGATTGACAGAGGCAAAGCCGTTTTTTGCAAAAAGCGTAAAATCACAGTAGGCAAAAAGCTGTGCCCCTGCCAAAAGACGGCTTTTTGTATTTTTTGCCCCTCTTGCAGAAAGATACAGCTTACCTGCCCCCTTGGCAAGAACAGTCAGCTGTTTGCTGCTTTCTCCCTGCTGCCGCTCCCCGATGACAATGCCTCTGATTTTCCCTACACGCATACTTCTTCACCTAGTACCATTTTCTTCTTTGCGGAATATCCCAAAGTCTGCAGGGAAGTCCGTCCTTCTCAGACTTGCTTTCCTTACAGTATTGTAAATAATCCTGCACCCGACCCGTCTCCAAAAATTTTCGCCAAAAGCTATCCTGTTTTTCCTCCATAGCATCCTCTCCCTTCCTTATGTTAGAGTATGAGCCACAGAAAAAACCATACAGAGCAAATCCTTCCAAAAAAACTTTTTTCAGATATTCCGTTTGTCATAGCCAAAATTCCGCAAAAGGAAATCGCTGTCACGCCAGTCCTTCTTTACCTTAACCCAAATTTGCAAAAAGATTCTGGAGCCTAAAAGTCGCTCCATATCCCTTCTTGCATAGGAGCCGATTTTTTTCAGCATTGCTCCGTTTTTGCCAATGATAATTCCTTTGTGGGAATCTCTTTCGCAGTAAATCAGAGCCTGTACATCTACCATATCCTGATCAGCACGTTTCTTCATGGACATAATCTCCACTGCAATGCCGTGCGGAATTTCATCCTGCAGCAGATACAGTGCCTTTTCCCTGATAATTTCCGATGCAATCTGACGTTCCGGCTGATCTGTCACCATATCCCCAGGGAAATACTGAGGGCCTTCCGGAAGGAATTTCCGAATCACCTGCAACAAAGTATCTGTATTGCTGCCTGTCGCTGCGGAAATGGGGACCACCTCTTTGAAAGGATATAGCTTTCTGTATGTGTCAATAATGCCAAGAAGCTTATCCTTATCCGGTACTGTATCAATTTTATTGATTACCAAAATCACGGGTGTCTTTACATTTTCCAATTTTTCTATGACAAATCTGTCCAATTCCCCCACAGCTTCCGTAGGTTCCACAAGGAACAGTACCACATCCACTTCCTTGAATGTATTTTCAGCGGAACGCACCATAAATTCCCCCAGCTTGTGTCTAGGCTTATGAATCCCCGGCGTATCCAGAAAAACGCACTGAAAATCATCCTTTGTCAAAATACTTGTAATCTTGTTTCTGGTTGTCTGTGGTTTGTTGGACGTAATGGCAATCTTTTCCCCCACAAGACAGTTCATCAGTGTCGATTTTCCTACATTTGGTCTGCCAATCAAAGATACAAAGCCGGAATAAAATTTCCCCATATATTTCCTCCTGTTTATGCCTGTTGCCCTTCTTTTTCCTCTGCTTCCTTCATTGCTTTTTCTCTTGCGTCCCATTCTGCCTGCATTTCCAGCATCAGCATATATTGCAGCCATCTGTCATTTTTGGCAGCAATATCCTCCTCCGTCAGACCTTTGTAAAGGGTCAGTGCCTGATAATACTTCATGCCGTTTTCCGCTGTGATATATTCAGACTGCATACCCAAAACTACAGCAATGCGGTTTGGCAGCATATATCTGCGGATTTCTTCCTGCACGCCCTCTGTGCTTTTGCCAAGACGCTGCATAAATTCCATGGCATTGCGGTAATGCACCACATATTCACTTTCCAGTATTTTCACTCGCTGTCCCTTCCATTTTGTTTCAATGTACTCCACCACTTCCTCCATCGTCTTTGCGTTGGGTGTCATCTTTACCCCTGCAAAACGTTCCTTTAATGCTTCAACGCCTTTTGTATCCATACTGTTTTCTCTCCTTTTTTTCTTCTATAAAAGACCTCGATGCTTTCCTCCGCAACCCCCAGTTTGTACAAAGCTGCACAATAAGAATAAAATAAGCTACACATTTTCCCCCTCGTTATGCCATGGAAAACGGCATAACATAATAGGTCAAGGGATGAAATCCCCTGCAGGGTATGGGGAACAGCGTCCCAAGCTCTTTGGTCTTTCGTCCTAACTCTTTTCCCTAAGCTCGTCCCATTTTGCCCGAATGGCTTTCATATCCTCCCAAGCAGGACGTTTTTTTGTTTCATCCCGCAATAATGCTGATGGGTGATAGGTAGCAATCATCTGGTATCCTTTTCGCTCTACCCATTGTCCTCTTTGTTTCGTAATCCGAAAATCAGGGGAAAGAATGGTAGTTGCCGCCACACGTCCCAGACAAACAATAATCTTGGGCTGCACCAACAAAAGCTGATACCTGAGGTAATTGAGGCAGGCCTCCTTTTCGTCCTCATGGGGGTCACGGTTGCCGGGAGGGCGGCATTTCACTATATTGGCAATATATACATCCTCCAAAGTCAAGCCCACCGATGCCAGCATCCTGTCCAGCAGCTTTCCTGCCGGCCCCACAAATGCCACACCGGTCAAATCCTCCTGCTCGCCGGGGCCTTCCCCAATAAACATAATATCTGCATGGGGACTGCCCTTGCCAATGACCACATTGGTACGCATTTCCCAAAGCCTGCATTTTTTGCATCCCCTGCAAGCTCCTTCTAAGGTTTCCCATGTCCGCTGTGCCATATATTCACCTTCTTTCCCCTTTGCAAAATATCATTTTATATCTTCTTTGCCAAAACCCATAGGCAATAAATCCGAAAGGGAAAATACTCTCTCTCCTTCTTTTTCACTCCACAAAATAACTTGCCCCATAGGCATAAATTCAAAAAGCACCTGTCTGCAAATGCCGCAAGGCGGTGTAAAATCTGCACCGGAGGAAACAATGGCGATTTTCTCAAATTCCCTTGCTCCCTCCGAAACAGCCTTTGTTATTGCCGTTCGCTCTGCACAAATTGTTGCCCCATAGGTGGCATTTTCCACGTTGCAGCCTGTAAATACCCTGCCATCCTTGGCAAGGAGTGCCGCCCCCACAAAAAAAGAGGAATAGGGTGCATAGGCATTTGTCATGGCTTCCTTTGCTTTTGCAATCAATGCTTTGTTTTCCAAAAAACCACCACGCCCTTCTTTTGACTTTTACACTCTGGGAATCCCCGCCAAATCCAGTATTTCCTTTTGCTTTGCAAACATTTCCTTTTCCTCGTCCTCCTCCATATGGTCATAGCCCAAAAGATGGAGCATACTGTGGGCAGTCAGGAAGGCGATCTCTCTTTTCAAGGAATGACCGTACTCCTGTGCCTGCTCCTTTGCCCGCTCCAAGGAAATGATAATATCGCCAAGGACAATTTCCCCATTTTCGTTTTTATCAGGAATCTCCCCTTCTGCAAAAGTCAGCTGCGGAAAGCTCAAAACATCCGTGGGGCGGTCAATGGCACGAAACTGTCTGTTGATTTCCCTGATTTCTTCATTGTCCACAATAGAAACGCTGATTTCGCAGCTTTCGGAAAATCCCTCATACCGCAGACTGTCCCCTGCAATTTTCTCTATGACCTGTTCCAGCTCTGCAGGAAACCCTTCTGCCCGTCTGTCAATGAGTACTGTCATTTGCCTGTTCCTCCTGTTTCTCCTCTTTTTCCTGTCCTTTTTCCTTTGCAGCCTGTATTTCCTCTTTGTCAGGGTATGCCACCCTTTCATGGTACATCCCATGAAATACTGTCAAAAAGGCTTCTCTGATAACTTCCAATTCATCAATACGCAAACCGCTTTGATTGAGCTGTCCATCATCCAGCTTATCCTTCATAAGCCCCTTCACAGCCTCCTCTGCCTCTGCAAAGGTCTTGCCGTTTCCAAGCATAGAGCGTACGGCTGCCTCCACCGTGTCCGCCAGCATAATCACTGCCGATTCTCTGCTGGTGGGGACTCTGCCCTTATAGCGGTAATCCCCTTCGTCCACCTTTTCAGCCCCATATTGTTTCAAGGCTTTAAAGTAAAAATATTTTACAATGCCTGTCCCATGATGCTCCAAAATAACATCCTGTATCACCTGCGGCAATCCATATTCTCTTGCCAAATCCACACCCATTCTGGTGTGCTGTGTAATGAATTTTGCACTCTCCTCCGGAGGCAGCGTATCATGAACATTTTGCCCATTCTGGTTTTCCGCAAAATGAAAGGGAGAATATAGCTTTCCCACATCATGGTAATAGGCCCCTGCCCTTGCCAATGCCACATTGCCGCCAATTTCATATACTGCCGTTTCCGCAAGATTTGCCACAATCAAACTATGGTGATAAGTACCCGGTGCTTCAATAAGCAGCCGCCGCAAAAGCTCGTGATTGGGATTTGTAAGCTCCACAAGGCGTAAAGGGGTATTGGCTTCAAATATATTTTCCCAAAAAGGCAGACTGCCCATGACAAGAAACACAGATAATAAGCCCAGCAAGCCTCTGATGCCACTTTGTACCACAAGAGCGAGGGAGTATTCCTCCGTGAAAAGCAATCCCAAAGAAACAGCCGTCACAAAATCCACTGCCGCAATGCCAAGTCCCACAGGAATTTGATAGGCACGTTTTTCTGCCTTCTGAATCAAAAGTGCTGCCAAAATACCGGTAATCAACGTGTATAGCAAAAGCTCCACGCTGTCATTGCAAATAAAGCATCCCAAAATGCAAAACAACGTATTCAGCCATAATGCCATTCGTCTGCCAATGAGAATGCTTACCAGCATAGCAAATAGCCCGGACGGCATTGCCAAAAACAGCGGAAATGGCTTTAAAATACGCATAAGCAGCAGCATAATCACATAAACCGTAAAGAGCATCTTTACTTCGTTCTGCTTTAATACCACAGCATTTTTCCTCTTTTTTCTGCCCCAACGGAAAAATAAATAAATGGCAAAGAACAGCAGGCTTGTCACAGCAAGACTTCCCAAAATCGGGAGAATACTCCCCTTAAAATTGCCGCTTCTTACCAAGTGCAGTGTCACCAGACGGTCATAAATCTCCTCTGTAATAATTTCGCCTTCATCCACAATTTTCTGATTCTTGCGAATCCGCACTTCTTCCACATCTGCTCGTTTTGCTTCCTTGGCTTTTTCCATGGCATTCTCATCCAAAATCTGGTTCGGCTCTACTGCTGCTGCCAAAATCATGCCAGCCATTTCCTTCAAGATGGGACTCCATGGACTTTCCGCAATGTCCCCCTGTATTTTTTTCCGAATATCTTCCAGCTTATCTGCCGTAATGCCTCCATCATATGCTTTTTGCAGTACGTTGATACATCCCTGTGCAAAGCTGCCTCTTTCCTCCACAGACAGCTTTTCATAGCCCAGAAGTTGCCTGTCCCGCAGTACCACAGGCAGCTTCAAGGAAGCCGCTCGCACAGCCTCCGGAAAGCTCTCTCCTTCTTCCATGGTATTTAATATGCTGTCCAATTCACCAAAAAGCTCCTCCACCTGTGCCATATTTTTCTCCTGTATGGCAGTATCGGTTTTATAGATTGGGCCTACACTGTTTTCTGCTGCTTCCTGCAGCTTTCTCGTTGCAGCCATATCCACCGTATCCTTTGGTGCAACATATCGCTTTGTGGCAACATCTCCCACCTGCACCCTGTCCCTGCCCTGTGCCGAGCCTGTACCAATGCAGAGAATAGTCACAAGAAATGCAATCCCCAGCAAAAAATATCGGAGCCTTTGTCTTTTATCTGCTTCCTTTTTCCTGTTTTCCATGGGCTTCACGCTGCTTTCTGTTTTCAAACCTTTCGTATGCCAAAATAATCCTCTGTACCAAGGGATGCCGCACAACATCTCTGTTGGTCAGCATAATTTGCCCAATGCCCTCGATGCCGTCCAATATGCGTGTTGCTTCCGTCAAGCCGGAACGCTTGCCCTCTGACAAGTCAATCTGCGTCACATCCCCTGTAATGACCGCTTTGGAGCCATACCCAATTCTGGTAAGAAACATTTTCATCTGCTCCGGCGTTGTATTCTGAGCTTCATCCAATACAATAAACGCATTGTCCAAGGTACGTCCACGCATATATGCAAGGGGTGCCACCTCAATCAAGCCCTTTTCCATATTCTTCATGAAATTTTCCGCCCCCATAATTTCGTAAAGGGCATCATAAAGGGGACGCAGATAGGGGTCTACCTTCTGTTGCAAATCCCCAGGCAAAAAGCCCAGCTTTTCCCCTGCCTCTATGGCGGGACGTGTGAGAATAATGCGATTCACCTCGTTATGTTTAAAAGCAGTGATTGCCATAGCCATGGCAAGATATGTTTTTCCTGTTCCTGCAGGGCCAATGCCAAATACCACTGTGTTTTTCCGTATCAGGTCTGTATATTTTTTCTGTCCCAATGTTTTCGGCTTCACAGGTCTGCCATTTGCCGTAAGACAAATGAGGTCATCATAAACCCGTTCCAATTCTTGGAGGTCTGCCTCCTCCACAGAGGAAAGGAAGTATTCCAAATTCTGCTCTGTGATTTCTTCTCCCCTCCGTGCCAGTGCCGCCAAAGACTCCAGAACACGCTGTGCCTTTCTGACACTATGTTCTTCCCCCACCAGCTTCACATCATCGCCACGGTTGACAATTTGCACACCCAAGCCTTTTTCCACTTTTTTGATATTACTGTCAAACTGTCCGAATACCGGCAGGATGATTTCATTCTCCATCTGTATTGTCCGTTCCGTCTGACTCATCTACCGCATCATACCCTTTCTCTTTTTTCTCTCCTATAGACAAGGAAATGGTTGCGGTTCCTGTTGCCCGCACCTTGTCTGTATAGGCTTCATACTGTATCTCTATATGCTCTACTGTGCCATTTTCCTTGGCATATGTCTGTGCCTTTTTTTGCAAAATTTTCTCTAACTCTTTTTTCGCCTGCTCCTCTGTCCTTGTTTTCTCCTGATTTTCATAGGCACAAAGCCTTTCCCTTCGGAAAGAAAGGGGCAGTGTAAAATCCCCCAATGCAAGGGGCTTTTCCTCCACGGTTTTTCTCTCCCACAATATTTTTTTGTTGGGATGTATAAAATCAAGCTCTGTATCCTTCCAAAGAAGAACATGATTTTCTTTTTCTTCTCCAAGAAATCTTTTTTCTGTATAGGCAAGGGGCATTTCCTCCGAAAGCTCTGCCCATATTTTCGCTGTCACTGTACCTGCTGCCGCTTGATAAACGGTTTCCTGTTCCTCCCCCTCCAAGCCAATGGTCACCTCAGAAGCAATGAGTACATCACCTTTTTCCACCACATCACCTGTCTGAACGAGAGGAGTACCCCGCTCTGCCGTCACTTTTTGGATAACGCCGCCCTGCTTTGCCACAATGTCGCAGGGAATCTCTTTCTCCACCATTTCTTTTTTCTCAATGGTTTCTGCCAAACGGATGGTCACATCCGTCCCCTGTATGGCTACACTCACCCAGGAAATATCCGCAAAATCCCCCAGAAGTGTTTTTGTCACCAAGGCTGTATCCACTTTGTTTTTCCATGCACCGGGATACAGGTGCATCTTTCTGCAGACCTCCAATATCTCCTCTGTGGTAAGTCGTTGATTGCCTTCCACCTGCACCACCCAGACAAAGGAAGATAGCAGATATAAAATACCTGCAAAACAGATCCCCCCATAAAGGAGTGCCTGTCTTTTCCGAAAACGGCGGCACTTTGCCGGCAGCCCGCCATAGCCCAATATTTCTACACGGCAGCCCGTCTTTTCCCCGCAATACTCCATTTCCTGCAAGCCGCCAAGGGACGTTTTCATCTCCATCCCCATGCCGCCTGTTCGCACATCCCAAAAAGCAATATTGCGGTAAGATGCCATATTCATAAAACGTTCCATAGAAAAACCGGATACCCTTATCATAACATATCCACGCAAATAATACCATAACGCAGGAAACAAAAACCTCACCCCGTCAGCTCAAAAATTCCAATCCCAAAATCCTTCCCTTTGCCACAATACACTCCGCCGTCATCTGGCGTAAAACCATACCGCTTCCTCGAATACAAAGGCTTCCTGCCTTTGTGCCAATGCGGATTCTTTCTTCGCTGTATTCCAGAAGCCCTTTGTGGTTTTCCACAGAAATTTCCTCTCTGCCCGTCAGAGAAATAAGCGGCATATCCAGAATCACCTCTTTTGGCAGCTCCAGCCTTTGTACAACCTCTCTGCCCATTCCCATTGCCATCTCCCCTTTCCTTCCTTTATCCATATGCGAAAACATCTTCTCTCATGCCTTTTCCTTTTTGGGACAAAAAAAGAAGATGCAAAAAAACCTTTTCAGGTTTTTCGCACCTTCTTCTATCTCTCTTATTTTATTTGCCTTGGAGCAACTTTTTTACAAAATTCCCAACTACCTTGTTGTCGGCACGTCCCTTTACCTTTGGTGTAATCAGAGCCATAACCTTGCCCATGTCCTTCATGGTTTTTGCGTCACACTCTGCCACCGCAGCTTCCACGATTGCCTGAATTTCGGTTTCACTCAACTGCTCTGGAAGGTATCCCAATAAAATTTCGATTTCTCTGTTGAGTCGGTCAATCAAATCCTGTCTGCCGCTTTTTTCAAAGTCAGGCAAAGAATCTCTGCGACTTTTCAGCTGCTTTGTAATGACATCCAAAACGCCGTCCTCATCCAACTCAATTTTTTTATCCTTTTCAATCTGCAATATACCGGAACGCACAAGCTGTATAGTGTCCTTTCGTACAGCGTCCTTTTCCTTCATTGCAGTTTTAAGGTCAGCGAAAAGCTGGTCTTTTAATGACATATCCATCATCCCTTTGCCGATTCATATATTCTTATTTGAATTTACGTTTTCTTGCGGCTTCGGATTTCTTTTTGCGTTTTACGCTGGGTTTGTCATAATGCTCTCTTTTGCGAACTTCGCCCATGATACCATCTCTGGCACAAGTTCTCTTGAAACGACGCAGTGCGCTGTCTAAGGATTCATTTTCTTTAACTTTTACCTCTGACATGAATTTCCCTCCCTCCCAGATGCGAGATTCGTGTACGGAAAAGGTACTTATGAATATCTATTTTCCTTTTTTACCGTACATTTTAGAATTATACACAAAAAGGGGCATTCCGTCAACAAGAAAAGAGCTGTTTTCCGATAAAATCTTTTTGGTACATCCTTTTTTTCATTTCTTTGCCACGGAACTGTATTTTGTATGCCAAAATATCCTGTTTTCTCCATTTTCCATATGGAAATTTATTCCACAGAAAAGGTTATTTTTTGCTTTTTATTCCTTTTTTTACCTTTTTATTCTTTTTATCCATTTCCTGCTTCAAAACTGTCATACCCAAGGGCGGCACCATGATAGAAATACTGTCTGCATATCCATTCCAAGGAATTGCCTCAGTGGATACCTTTTTTTCATTGACAACGCCGCTGCCGCCAAATTCCTCTCTGTCACTGTTAAATACTTCTTCATACATTCCTGCAAAAGGCACACCCAAGCGGAAATCCCTATAGACCTCCGGTGTAAAGTTGCACACAAAATAGAGTGCATCTCTTTTGCTGCGGCGAATAAAGGAAACCACAGAGGATGCCGCATCATCACATTCAATCCAGCAAAAACCCTCTGTATCTCCGTCCATTTCCCAAAAAGCAGGCTCTGCCAGATAAAAGTGGTTTAGTGCCTTTACATATGCCTGCATTTCCTGATGGTCTTGATATTGCAGAAGATGCCAGTCCAAGCTTTGCTTTTCGTTCCATTCATGGAACTGGGCAAACTCTCCGCCCATAAACAGGAGCTTTTTCCCTGGATGCCCATACATAAAACCATAGGAAAGACGCAGATTTGCATATTTCTGCCACAAATCTCCCGGCATTTTCCCAATCATCGCACTCTTTTCATGTACCACCTCATCATGGGACAGCACCAAAATAAAGTTTTCCGCATAATGATATGCCATACCAAAGGTCAGGTTATGATGATGATATTTGCGATAAATAGGGTCTTTTTTGATATATGAAAGAAAATCGTTCATCCAACCCATATTCCATTTCATGGTAAAGCCCAGTCCATTTTCCTCAGGGCTTTTTGTAACACCCTCCCAAGAGGTAGACTCCTCTGCAATCATCACCGCTTTTGGCACTTGCTTTGCCACAACAGAATTCATATGCTTGAGAAACTCCACAGCCTCCAGATTTTCTCTGCCGCCATATACGTTGGGTGTCCATTCCCCCTCGTTTTTGCAAAAATCCAAATACAGCATGGACGCCACCGCATCTACACGCAGTCCGTCGATATGGTATTCCAAAAGCCAGAACAAGGCATTGGCAATGAGAAAGCTGCTGACTTCCTTTCTGCCATAGTTAAAGATATAAGTCCCCCATTGCAGATGCTCCCCCTGCCTTGGGTTTTGATGCTCATAAAGTGCTGTACCGTCAAAACGCCCCAGCCCGAAATCATCCTTTGGAAAATGTGCAGGTACCCAGTCCAGAATGACACCAATGCCATTTTGATGACAAGTGTCCACAAATGCCTGAAACTCCTCCGGTGTACCATAGCGGCTTGTAGGTGCATAATACCCCGTCACCTGATAGCCCCAGCTTCCGTCAAAGGGATGCTCCTCTATGGGCATCAATTCAATGTGACTAAACCCCATCTCCTTCACATAGGGAATGAGCTTCTCTGCCATTTCCGTATAAGTAAGAAAACGGTTTTCTTCCTCAGGCACACGCATCCATGAGCCAAGATGCACCTCATAAATATTCATGGGAGATGAAAGAATATCTGCTTTCTTTCTTGCTGTCATCCAGCTTCTATCCTTCCATTTATACCGTTTGATGGGAAAAATCACAGAGGCTGTTTCCGGTCTTACCTGTGCATAAAAACCATAAGGGTCGCTTTTGTCCACCTGCCGCCCGTCAGCCTGTACCACATGGAACTTATATTGGTCAAAAGCTGCAAGTCCCGGAATAAACAATTCCCAAATACCGGACTCACCTAAAAGCCGCATGGGGTGCCGTCTGGTATCCCAGTTATTAAAATTGCCAATAATGCTGACACTTTTTGCATTGGGTGCCCACACGCCAAAGGCAACCCCCCTTGCCCCTTCAAACGTCACAGGATGTGCACCCAGCTTTTCATAAATTCTGTAGTGATTTCCCGCTCCAAATAAATAGCGGTCGTACTCCGAAATGGTCGGTGAAAACCCATAAGGGTCATAGCTGTGCCAGCTGTTTCCCTCATAATCGCTGCATTCCAAGCGATAGCGAAACCATTCCTGCCTGTCTGTAATTACAGCCTCAAAAAATCCATCCACGTGCAATCGTTCCATGGGATACTTGTTTTTTTTGGATGCTGCATCCACAACCGTTATGGTTTTTGCACCGGGAATAAAGGCACGCACTGCCAACATTTTATCCCCGTTCTCCCGAATTTCATGCATCCCCAGTACATCATGGGGATTCGGATGCTGTCCGCTGATAATCCGAAAAATTTCATCTAGCTGCTTGATGGCTATCATCCCCTTTTTGTTTTTCTTCTGTTTTCTTTGTGGTTATTTTTATTATATACTATCTTCCTTTTGTTTTCCAATAAAAAACCATAGCCTTGCCCTAAAAATTTGACATTTATCGAGAAATGTATATTTTCTCATAAATGCAGATTGTAAATTCTATACAAAAAAGATATACTAAAGATATATTTTCTGACTATTTTTGAAAAATACATCGTTCTAGGAGGGATGTTTATGAAGCTGATGTTTTTAGGTGCTGCCCATGAGGTAACAGGCAGCTGCCACTATATGGAAGTCTGCGGCAAAAGTATTCTTTTGGACTGCGGTATGGAGCAAGGACGGGATACCTACGAAAATCAGGAAATCCCCGTTGCCGCTTCTGCCATTGACTATGTATTTCTTTCTCATGCCCATATAGACCATTCAGGGCTTTTGCCTCTTTTGTATAAAAAAGGCTTCCGTGGCAGGATTTTTGCCACAGATGCCACCACAGACCTATGCCGGATTATGCTCCTTGACAGTGCCCATATTCAGGAATTTGAAGCAAAATGGCGAAACCGAAAAGCAAAGCGTGCCGGTCAGCCGCCTATAGAGCCTCTCTATACCACAGAAGAAGCTACGGCTGTCTTTTCATACTTTTCCCCCTGTGCTTATGGGCAAATGATAGATGTTTGCGAAGGTATTCGCCTGCGGTTTACCGATGTTGGGCATCTGCTCGGTTCTTCCAGTATGGAAATCTGGATTACAGAAAATACTGTGACAAAAAAGCTGGTATTCTCCGGTGACATCGGCAATACCAATCAGCCCATTATCCATGATCCCCATTATACAGAAGAAGCCGACTACGTCATTATGGAAAGCACCTATGGTGACCGTTATCATGGTGCCGTGCCGGATTATGTGGCAGAGCTTTCCGGTATCATACAGGAAACACTGGATCGTGGCGGTAATCTGGTAATCCCCGCCTTTGCCGTAGGGCGTACACAGGAAATGCTCTATTTCATACGGGAAATTAAAGAACGGGGACTGATACGAGGACACGAAAACTTCCCCGTCTATGTAGACAGCCCCCTTGCCATCGAAGCCACAAAGGTCTTTATGGAAAACAAACTGGACTGCTTTGATGCAGAAGCCATGGCACTTGTAGAAAAAGGCATCAATCCCCTGACATTTCCCGGTTTGGAGCTTGCCGTAACCCCTGAGGACTCTACAGCCATCAACTTCGACCGCAGACCAAAGGTGATTCTTTCCGCTTCAGGTATGTGTGAAGCAGGGCGAATCCGTCACCACTTAAAGCATAACCTTTGGCGGCAGGATGCTACCGTTTTGTTTGTAGGCTATCAAGCCATTGGCACCTTGGGACGAAACCTCATAGAAGGTGCATCAGAGGTGCGGCTTTTCGGCGAAACCATCGAAGTCAATGCACATATTATGCAGCTTGGCGGTGTCAGCGGACACGCCGACAAAAAGGGACTGCTAAGCTGGATTGGGCATTTTAAAGAGAAACCCCAAAAAGTATTTGTTGTCCATGGGGAGGATTTGGTCTGCGAGGATTTCAAAAAATGCCTGCAGGAGGAATATGGCTATAACGCCGCCGCACCTTATAGCGGTGCTTGCTATGATTTGGCAAACGGCTCTCTCATTTCCGAAGGTGTACGGATTCCCGTTGCCCCAAAACCCTCTCCCCACGCACGCACCATGTCCGAAGGCGGCAAACGTGCCATGTATCTTTCCTCTCAGCTGGATGAGGCAGGAAAACGGCTTTTGCGTATTATCGGGCAGAATAAAGGCGGTGCAAATCGGGATATGGAAAAGCTCTTAAAGCAAATCAACAGCCTTTGTGATAAGCTGGAAAGCTAAAGTCCTATATTTAAAAGTCTTATATTTTATATGTATCTATAAAAAAACCGAGAGAATCCTTTTGGGTTCTCTCGGTTTTTGAAAAATCTATTATCTATTATCTAGTGATATAGGGGGACAATGTCAGTTGCCTTTTACAGGTGCATCATTAATCCACAATGCTGCCTCCAAAACCTTTGTGTTGGTATAACCAAAATGCTTTAATCTCTGCTGCAGCAAATAGCTTCTCTTTCCTTTTGTACAAATCAGCAACAGCTTTTCTGCCTTGTCTACGCCTTCCAGAGGGCCATTCACCTTTGCCACATCCACAAACATGGCATTTGGCAATGCGGGCTGCAAAGATACGTCAATGACACGATAGCCCTCACCCTTGTTTTCCAGATATTCCGCCGGTGTCATGGTATCCAAGCGACCTTCCAGCTTGTTCAGCATAATGTTGACTGCCCCAACAAAGGGATGGATTGCAGTAGAGAAGGGAGGTGCATAAGCAAGGTCCATATTCTCCAGCTGCTCCAGTGTTGCACCAAGTGTAATGGCTGTAACACCAATATCAACCATCTTGTCTACGGCACCTGGGCCTAATACCTGTACGCCAAGGAGCTTATGTGTCTTTTTATCGGCAATGAGCTTTGTGACAAAGTTGTCTGCACCGGGATAGTAATGTGCCTTATCGTCATTTACAGTCACCACAGTTTCAATTTCATAGCCTGCTTCTTTTGCTGCATCCTCATTCAGACCGGTTCTTGCTGCATTCAGACCGGGCATTTTTACAACTGCTGTCCGCAGTACGCCTGGGAATGTTTTCTCTGCCCCTGCAATGATTTCTGCCAAAAGACGACCTTCCATATTTGCGGAGGAGCCCATGGGTGCCCATGCACTTTCCCCTGTCTGCAAATTGGATACCACAGCACAATCCCCTGCTGCATACACATGAGGCAGAGCTGTACGCAGAGAACGGTCTACCAAAATTGCACCGTTTTTCGCAAATTCCAATCCGCTGTCCTTTAAAAATGCTGTGTTTGGACGAATTCCCAAGGACAATACCACAACATCTGCTTCCAAAAGACCTTTATCTGTTTTTACGCCTGTTGCATGGGTATCTCCTGTGATTTCTTCCATTTTGGTGGCGGTCAATACGGGAATCCCCACTTTTTCCAGATGCTTCTGTGCATAAAGGGATAATTCCTTGTCAAAGCCAGGCATAATGGCAGGTGCCATATCAATAACTGTGACATCAACGCCTTCTTCCTTCAGGTTTTCCGCAATTTCCAGACCGATAAAGCCGCCGCCTGCAATGACTGCTTTCTTTACCTCATGCGTTTTGATATACTTTTTCAGCTGGTCTGCATTATCGGGGGTACGCATGGTAAATACGCCCTGTAAATCAGTTCCCTTCATGGGAGGAACGATGGAGGATGCACCTGTTGCAATGACACAGGCATCATAAGAAAGAACGGATTCTGTACCTTCCTGCAGATTTTTTACTGTCACCTGCTTTGCTTCTGCATCCAAGCCAATGGCTTCTCTGCCTGTCAGTACCTTTGCACCTGTCAGTGCTTCAAATTTTTCAGGTGTATTTACAATAATTTGATCCTTGCTTTGAATCACATCCCCTACATAATAGGGCAAGCCGCATCCTGCATAAGAAATATCCGCATCCTTCGTTAAGATAGTTACCTCGCTGTCAAACTGCATTCTTTTCAGCTTTGCTGCTGTCTTTGTTCCTGCCGCAACGCCACCTAAAATTAAAACCTTCATGTTTCTTCGCTCCTCTCCATTGCCATACCATCATTTTATATGTTTGGAATCAATTTTTTCTGTATTGTATAGTTATAGTATAGCAAAGAAAAAGAAGCCTTTCTGTAACTTCATCACATAAATAACAAAAAAACGGCAGTTTTTTGAAGAACTGCCGTCAAACTGCCATCAAACTTCAAGGTTATACCCCAAGTTTCCAAGGGATTTCATCTCCAAATCCATCCTAGCTATTTTGGTATCTGTCACGCCACTGCACCATGAGCGGAACAATAAAATTCTACTGTTTGCGATTTCGGAAATGCAACACCTGCCATTTCCAAATCTCCGAAAAGTGTCACCACACAAGTTCTGCCACAATCTATAAACTGATATTTGTAATCTTTCTGTGTCCACTTTGCTTTATCCTCTACTGATACAGAAGAAATCTCCTGAAGTCCTGAAAATTCCTGTCTGCCTGTAAAAGCATTGTATTGTGTGGTAAAGCTGCCCGTAACAGAAATGGGGAAATACATATCCTGCTCCACAAGACTCACTTGCTTTTCCGCTGAAAGAGCAGAAATATCCTCTGGATTTTGATTGGCTGCATGATGTTGGGCAATGACCGCTTGTGCCATTTCCCCCTCATATGCTGTTGCGGAAATCCCTTCTGCTTCACAACGCATATCCCAATTTGCGATGGCAGTAATCAATTCACGGTATTCCTTTGGTGCCATCCAATCTTCTTCTGCAAACTCCTCCATAGGGCAAAGAGAAATATCCGTCTTTGTTGCAGCGGCAACCTCTGCTACGATTCTTTCATATTCTGCATAATAGACTGCCTTTGTTGCATCGTCCAAGGGCTTTTCTGCTGCCCATGCCGTTCCATACATAGTCAAAGAGCCTGCCGCCATACTGCAGGACAGAAGAACTGTCATCCATTTCTTTTTCATGATATTCCGCTCCTTCCGCTATATTTTTCTACTATATTTTAGGAATAAGATTTTTCATAAATGGAAAGGCAATCCGCAAAAGGCATTTCTCCGGGGTCTGCACGGAACAATCCCCCCATGGTTTCATATGCCATTTTGGTATACAATTCCAAATCTTCTTTTTTGATGCCGTAATCAGACATTTTCAAGTCATCCACATGACAAGCGACACGCAATTTATGGAGTTCTTCCACAAAATCCATGGGCTTATCTGCATGGGGATTTCCAAGTGCCTTTGCCATGTCAATGAGGCGTTCATCCACGATACCCCGCTCTGCCCAATAGGTATAATAGGCTTCACACAGCATAATGAGTCCAGCCCCATGCTCCAGCTTGGGATTTTTGCCGCTGAGAGGATGTTCCATGGCGTGTTCGGAAATACATCCGCCAATGCTTTCGGACATACCGGAAAGGGTATTGGCAAGTGCCACATCCTCCCTTGCTTCTTTGTTACTTCCATCATTGACTGCCACAGCAAGGCTTTTGCCAATGAGTGCAATGGCTTTTAAAGCATAAAGGTCATTGATGGGGTTGGTATTTCCATTGAGATAGCCCTCTGTGCTGTGAAACAATGCGTCAAAGCCCTGATAGGCCGTCAACTTTGCAGGAACAGATACCATAAGGTCAGGGTCTACAATGGACAGTACAGGGAATGTATCATCATAGCCAAAACCGATTTTCTCTCCCGTTTCGGCATTTGTCACCACTGCCCAAGGGTCTGCTTCTGTGCCTGTGCCTGCCGTTGTGGTAATGGCAACAATGGGTAAGGGTTGATTGGGAACGGGCTTGCTGCCGCCTGTACCGCCATAGATATAGTCCCAGAACCGTCCTTCGTTGGTACACATGACAGCGATGGCCTTTGCAGAGTCAATGATAGAGCCGCCGCCCAAGCCAATCACAAAGTCACAGCCCGCAGCCTTTGCCAGTGCTGCTCCTTCCATCACATGAGATTCCAAGGGATTGGGCAGGATTTTGTCAAAAAGAATATGGGAAACTCCCGCCTTGTCCAGCTGCTCCGTCAGCCTTGCCAGATAGCCAAATTTCTTCACAGATGTACCGGAGGAAATGACCACCAGTGCCTTTTTCCCCGGCAGCTTCTGCTTGTGGAGTCTGTCCAGCTGTCCACAGCCAAACAATACCTTGGATGGAATGTAATATTGAAATTTCATAAAGAAACGCCTCCTTTCATCATAAAAAAAGTATACCATAAAAAAAGGGCAGAAGAAAATACATCTGACAAAAAATCAAAATAAAAAAGGCACAAAAGCAGTATACATCCTGTCTTTGTACCTTTTTTGTTTTTTCCTGCGGTCTTTGATAGAGCCGTTTATTCTATGGATTTTTCTGAGGACAAATGGTTCATATCGCCTTCTTCGCCGGACATTTCGTTGATTTTATACAGCAACGTCATCAAACTATCTGTCAGATGCACATTTTCCACCAAAATATCCTCCGGAACCTGCAAATCCACATGACTGAAATTCCACATTCCTTTTACGCCCCATTTTGCCAAATCATTGGCAACCTTCACCGCCTGTGCTCTTGGAAGCGTCAAAATCGCCACATCCACAGGATGATTTTTGACGTACTCCTCCATGGTGTCCACGTCATAAATTTCCACACCTCGGATAATCATTCCCACCAAACGAGGGTTAATATCAAAGACAGCTTTGATTACAAATCCTCTTTTTTCAAAATTCGTATAATTCACCAGTGCCTGACCGATATTACCACCGCCGACAACAATCATATTATACATTCTGTCCAAGCCCAATATTTTCTTGATTTCATTGTAAAGATATTCTACATTATAGCCATAGCCTTGCTGTCCGAAACCGCCGAAATTATTTAAGTCCTGTCGGATTTGGGAGGCGGTAATGTTCATCTTTGCACTGAGTTCTTTAGAAGATATTCTTGTAATATCACTTTCTAGCAAATCCCCCAAATATCGATAATATCTGGGCAATCTATTGATGACTGCCGGTGAAATTTTCTTTTCACTATCCATACTATGCCAATCCTCTCTCACTCAATTTATAAACAGTATATCACTTCTGTTATTTTATTGTCAACAATATCCATCCCTTTTCCCTTTATACTGTTATTTTATTATCAACAATGGCTCTTTTCTTCCGGCTTGTTTTCTGGTATCATAAATGAGGAAAATAGGGAAATACGGAGGTTTTTGCAATGATACTTGCAGCAAGACAGATTCAAAAATCCTATGGTATGGACACCATATTGGAAAATATCACCTTCCACATGGAGGAACGGGAAAAAACCGCCATTGTCGGCGTAAACGGTGCAGGAAAAACAACGCTGTTTCGTATTTTGACAGGAGAAATCAATGCCGACGGAGGGGAAATATATCGAAAAAAAGAAACCAGCCTTGGCTATATGGCACAGAACCAACAGATTGACAGCGAAAAGACTATCTATGAAGAAATTTTGTCTGTCTTTGATGAGATTTTAACAGCCGAAGTCCGTCTGCGGGAAATGGAGCAGGAAATGGGCGGACTCTCCGGAAAAGCCTTAGCCCATAAAATGGAGGAGTATGCTGCCCTGCAGCTTTTCTTTGAGCAAAAAGACGGCTATAGCTACAAAAGCCGCATAAAGGGTGTTCTAAAAGGCTTGGGCTTTACAGAAGATACCTTTCATAAGCCCCTCAGGCAGCTTTCCGGCGGACAAAAAACCAGAGTCTGTCTGGGCAAGCTGCTTTTGTCCCGCCCTGATATTCTTCTTTTGGATGAGCCCACTAACCATCTGGACATTGCTTCCATCGAATGGCTGGAGGACTTTTTGAAAACCTATCCGGGTGCAGTCCTCATCATTTCCCACGACCGCTATTTCCTGGATAAAATCGTCACCTCCGTAGTGGAAATCCAGCATAAACGCTCCACTGTGTACAATGGTAACTATACCTTCTACATGAATCAAAAATCCATCAACCAAGAAGCTGAGCAAAAGGCATATGATGTGCAGCAAAAAGAGCTGAAAAGGCAGGAGGAGGTTATCCGCACACTGAAGGCATTCAATCGGGAAAAATCCATCAAGCGTGCCGAAAGCAGGGAAAAGGCATTGGATAAAGTACAGCGTTTGGAACGCCCCGACGCTCTGCCAAGCCAAATGCGTTTGACGCTGACTCCCCAAATCACCAGCGGCAGCGATGTACTCCATGCCGAGGAGCTGTCCAAAGCCTACGGCGGACATACCATATTCCGCCATGTCCATTTCGATGTGAAGCGTGGGGAAAAGGTTGCCATTATCGGGCCAAACGGTGTGGGAAAATCCACCCTCTTTAAAATGCTTTTGGGAGAAGTGCCAAAAGAAACGGGGCTTATTCGCTTCGGCACCAATGTCCATATCGGCTACTATGACCAGGAACAGCAGACATTAGAGGAAAACAAAACGGTCTTTGATGAAATCTCCGACACCTACCCCACCATGACGGCAGGGCAGATTCGGAATGTCCTTGCAGCCTTTGTCTTTACAGGAGATGATGTGTTC
>SAMEA104404100__coassemble_1074_pt1 | contig 26517 bp, 23 predicted proteins | sample SAMEA104404100__metabat2_low_PE_071 | metagenome-assembled genome bin SAMEA104404100 (sample SAMEA104404100) | Balaenoptera acutorostrata
TTATATCTATTATACCCGTTTTCCAATGAAATTGCAAGCCAATGATTCAAAAACTGCACAAGTAACAAAACACGACCGCCTAACAAACGTTAGACGGTCTAAACAAATTCGAACTGACTACCTTGCAGGAGCGGCAATCCTTTTCTTATATCTATTATACCCGTTTTCCAATGAAATTGCAAGCCAATGATTCAAAAACTACGCAAAGAGCGGCAATCCCCACCCATACCACCCATACCACCCATACCACCCATACCACCCACAAGCCCCTGCTTTCCCATACGAAAAAGGAGAACCCCGAAGGGTTCTCCTCATTCGCTTGAGCAATGTGTTTTCACACGATTAAATTTCTTTTATTAAGACGATTTATCAGCCTTTGATTGCTGCCATATCTTCTTCTGTGGGGTTCAAGTAAGCTGTCTTTGTCTTGGAATCCCATGCAATCTTTTCAGCGGGAACGTTCATAGCAACGCCCAAATCTCTCAGGCTCAGGAACAGTCTGTTGTTTGTCATTTCGATACCAGCTACTGCGGGCATGGAGTGACCGTTGATGATCATTTCCTTAGCACCCAGCTTGAATGTCATGATACGGCTGTTACCGTACTGAACTGTAGCTGTCTGTGTAGCCTGGTTCCAGTAGATGTTACCGTTTGCAATACCCAAAGCTCTAGCTACTGCTCTCAGAGGAAGCATTGTGTAGTTGTCTTTGTTGATGTAAGCGGGAACTTCCATGCTGTTTTCAGCGCCTTCCAGTTTGTCAACGCCTGCGAAGATGTATGTTTCGCCAACAGGAACAGCGATTCTTGTTGTGAAGCCGTCTTCGTCACGTCTTGCTGTGATAACGTTGATGAACTTCTTGGAAACAACTTCGTCTTTATCTCTTGCAACATCATCTACAAAGTTATCACCTGTCAGTTTAACACCGTTAAACTTAGCAGCTGTTTTAACATCACCAACAAGTACTTTTGCATCATCAGGAGCGTACAATCTCTGGTTGTGCAGAGCATCTCTCAGTGTACCTGTCAGTTCCAGAGCATATTCACCCTGAGGAATATTTCTTTCCATGAACAGAGCGATGTCGGAGATTGTTACTGTACCTTTTTTGTTACCTACTGTCTTAACGTCAAAGCTCAGTTCGTTACGTTTGCTGTGGTCATTGATAGCCAGTTCGCTGTCTTTGTCAACTGCGAATTTAGCATCATCTTCAAATTTAATCAGGTCTTTTTCAACGTTGAATACGAATTCTGTATTCTTATCCCACAGACCGTCTGCTGTTTCTTTCACAACGATGTTCTTATCCAGTTTTGTCTGTCTAGCGTCAATCTTCAGATCGTTCTGTTCAGCTTCTACTGTGTAAGGTTTTACGAATTTAGCAACAACAACTTCCTGTTTGTCAACAAGTTCGCCGTCGAAACCAATCTTAACTTCTGCAGGCTTGTCAGGTGTGCCACCGAAATCGTAATCAGCAACCAATGTCAGAATAAAGCTCATTTTTGCAGGATCTTTTTCCAGCTGGTTGTTAACATCGTCAAATACACGTTTTTCGAATTCGAATTTCAGGTGATCGCCATCCTGGTAAGCTTTTGCGAAAGCATCCTGCCAGTCAGCAGTTGTAGCGGGTGTTTTAGCACCAGAATTAGTTGTTCTGTTGAAGTTTTCTGTGTTTGTTACTCTAACATCTGTTACGAATACACCTTCGGGAAGTGTAATGTCGAAACCTTTTCTCATGCTCCAAGCACCGGGGAATGTTTCTTCCAGTGTGATTTCCAGAGATTCGTGGTCATCGTTGGTTGTCAGACCTGTGTCATTTGCGTCTGTCATGCTGTAGTATACAGGTACTTCTTTGTCTTTGTCTACAGACATAACTACTTTGTAGTCAACAACTTCTGCGATGTCAACTTCTGCCTTGGGTACGTTGTCAACTTTGATGCTCAATGTTGCTTTTGTACCAGCTTTTACTTTTTTGTCAACATCAACATGGATATTTTTCAATACCATTTCATCATCTTTGATGTAATCGTTGTAACCATCGTTGTTAGCATCAGCGTAAGGAACTACAAATTCAGCTACGTTATCATCATATGCTACGCCAGTCAGCTCTAAATCAGCACCAGCATAGTTCTTCAGAACCAAAGTATTTGTAGCTGCAGGGTTACCTGTAGCAGTGTTATCGTTTCTGAATTCGAAACCACTGGGCAGACGCAGAACAACCTTGCTGCCGTCTTTAAAAGTTTCGCCAACAACACCTGTGATTGTTACACCGTTTCTGTCAATGTAATCATGTTCTTCTGTAGCAATTTTAACTACTTTCTTAACAGAAGCTTTGATGCTCTTGTCCTGTACGGAAACATATGTCATGTAATCACTGTTGTTTACTGCGATGTCACCGCTAACGCGAACTTTTGCATCACTTGTCTTTCTGTTCATAACAGATGTCAAGTCAACTGTAACTACATCGCCAACCTGAAACTTACCAGACAGAGTAAATACCAGTTCATCACCAAAACCTGCAGCATCCAGATTACCTACACGTGCAGGACTTTCAACCTTGATACCATGGCTTGCACCTGTAGCACCAACCGTACCAGATGCTGTGGTTTCTTCAGACATCGCATTAGCATTAGTAGTTGCAATCAGAATCTGATTAGCCAAAGCATTATTGTATGCTGCTGTGCCAGGTGCACCTGCAGCATTTACTGGAGCTATCAATGCTGGATTATTCTTTACTATATTTACAGAGTCTTTTACAAAAGTTTTGCTACCAGCATTAGCAGTTGTTGCATCTCCTGTTAAAACAAAGAAAGCTCTACCATCGTTGTTGCCCTCTAAGTGTTCAATGATGTAATCATAAGACGGATTCGTGCCTTTTGCAGGAGCTGCTGTAGTAGGAGCAGCAGGAACATATATAGGATTCTCTATAGCTGTTCTAGTTACTGCACCACCAGTAATAGTAGCACCACTACTAATATCTCTACCATCTTTGTCATAAACTGTGATACCCTGTGTCAAGGCAGTAACCTTACTATTATCAAACTTTGCATTATCCAGAGTCAGAGTTACTTCTGTTTTAGGAACTTGACTTGTATCGTACTGTTCTGCTTTTGTAATAGTCATACGTACTTCAGGTACTTCTGTACCTTCTACCTTGGGCAGACTTGTGGAACTTCTGTGTTCTGTCCAAGCCTTTACCACTTTGACATCAGCTGCTACATCGCCGGATTTCGCAAACGCTGTTGCGGGAACCAGAGATGCAACCATAGCTGCAGTCATTACCATGGAAATAAACTTTTTCATGGGATTCATTCCTCCTTTAATTTTTTTACTAGAGTTGTTCGTTTTATAATTATACAACGAAAGCATTTCTCTCCTCCTGCCTTTCGGTGTCTCCCCTTTCCGTTTCCCAAAAACCGCTTTGGCTTCTTTGCCGTCCTCTCACCCATTCCAGAAGAACAACGCCGTCACCGCCACCGCCTTCGAGTCCTGTTCCGCTTTGCCACGGAAAGACACGCAGATTTACTTTGCAGATTTATTATATCTGCACTTATGAAAATTGGCAATACCTTTTTTTCATCTGTAATATAACTGTAATTTCCCTGTCATATAAGTGTTTTTTAAGTGTTTTTATCCACAGCTTTCATGTGGATAACCCCCACTTGTCCACATTTCCCTGTGGATTTCCCCCTTTCCTCCGAAATTTTCTCTCATACGCCCTCCCCCGAAAAAAAAATCCCCCCTCTTTCTTCCTTATAAATATCCATACAGAAAAAAGGCTTTCCGCAAAAACGAAAAGCCCTTTTCTCTCATTTTTTGAGTATGGATAAATAGGAAAGCCTGCTTATTCCTGTTCAGCCAGCTTCTTGTAAGCCTGATATTTTTCCTTTGCATGGTCTGCCGCTTCTTTCAGCAGTACCTTTGCAGTTTCGGGGAATGTCCGAACCAAAGAGGAGTAGCGTACTTCCCCCATGATGAATTCGTTGTAGTCCAGAGTAGGCTCTTTGGAATCCAGAATGAAAGGATTCTTGCCCTCCTTCTTCAAATCGGGGTTGTAGCGATACAGGAACCAGTAGCCCGCATCCACAGCCATTTTCGCCTCCACATCGGCATTTGCCATCCCCTTGGAAATACCGTGGTTGATACAGGGAGCGTAAGCAATAATCAGGGAAGGCCCTTTGTATGCTTCTGCTTCTTTCAAAGCCTTGATAAGCTGTGCAGGGTTCGCCCCCAGAGATACCTGTGCCACATAGATGTAGCCGTAGCTCATGGCAAGCATACCCAAGTCCTTCTTTACAGTGGGTTTACCGCCTGCTGCAAACTGTACAACCGCACCGATGGGCGTAGCCTTGGAGGACTGACCGCCTGTGTTGGAGTACAGTTCTGTATCTACAATCAATACGTTCACATCTGCACCCGATGCCAGAACGTGGTCAAGACCGCCGTAGCCAATATCGTATGCCCAGCCGTCACCGCCGTACATCCACATGGATTTTTTGGTGAGATGTTCTTTGTTATCCAAGATGAACGCTTTCAGTTCTGCTCCTTCGCCGCTTACAGAAAGCTTGTCCAAAGCTGCAAGGAGAGCCTTTGTATCTTCTTTGCTTCTGTGACCGTCTTCGTAGTTGTCAAGCCAAACCTGTGCTGCCGCCTTGAAATCTGCATCATCAGTCAGAGCCAAAAGGTCTTTCAGCTTCATGGTAACACGTTCTCTCTGCTGCTCCACAGCCAGAACCATACCCAAGGAAAATTCTGCGTTGTTTTCAAAGAGGGAGTTGCTCCAAGCAGGGCCCCAGCCGTCTTTGTTTGTGGTGTAGGGTACGCAGGGTGCTGCAGAACCCCAAGCCTGTGTACAGCCTGTAGCGTTTGCCAGATACATTCTGTCGCCGTAGAGCTGTGTCATCAGCTTTGCGTAAGCTGTTTCCCCACAGCCTGCACAAGCACCGGAGAACTCAAGGAGAGGCTGTTCAAACTGACTGCCCTTGACGCTGTATTTGTCCATAGGATTTTCCTTGTCGGAAAGTGCAAGGCAGTAGTCCCAGTTGGGCTGTTCGTGCATCTGTGTTTCCAAAGGTTTCATAACCAGAGCCTTTTCCTTTGCAGGGCAAGCGGTTACGCAGACACCGCAGCCCTGACAATCCAGAGGGTCTACCTGAATGCGGAATTTGTACTGTGCAATATCGCCGGCACCCTTTGCAGGTACTGCTGTGTAGCCTGCGGGAGCGTTCTGTGCTTCTTCGTCTGTCAAAAGGAAAGGACGGATTGCTGCGTGAGGACATACATAAGAACACTGGTTGCACTGGATACATTTTGTTGCATCCCATTCGGGAACGTCAATGGCAACGCCACGTTTTTCATATTTGGATGTACCAAGAGGTGCAGTACCGTCCTCTCTGCCCACGAATGCAGAAACAGGCAGACTGTCCCCTTTCAGCTTGTTCATGGGAATCATCAGCTTTTCTACATATTCAGGCAGAATGTTCTTCACATCGTCCTTGTTTACATCCTTTGCATCCTTCCAGCTTTCGGGAACGTCGATTTTAACCAAGCCGGACAGACCTGCGTCTACAGCGGCATAGTTCATGTTTACAACCTTTTCGCCCTTCAAGCCGTAGGATTTCTGAATCGCTGCCTTCATGTAGTCCACTGCATCATCCACGGGAATAATGTTTGCCAGTTTGAAGAATGCAGACTGCAGAACGGAGTTTGTTCTGTTGCCCAGACCGATTTCACGGCAGATTTCCACAGCGTCGATGGTGTAGAAGTGAATGTTGTTGTTTGCGATATAGCGTTTCACATCTGCAGGCAGGTGCTGTTCCAGTTCTTCGCCCTTCCAGCCGCAGTTCAAGAGGAATGTACCGCCGGGTTTAATTTCAGAAACGATGTCATATTTCTGAATGTAGGACTGATTGTGACAAGCTACGAAATCAGCCTTGAATACCAGATAGCTGGAACGGATGGGTACATCACCGAAACGCAGGTGAGATTTTGTAATACCGCCGGATTTCTTTGTATCATATTCAAAATATGCCTGTGCATATTTGTCTGTGTGGTCACCGATAATTTTGATGGAGTTCTTGTTTGCCCCAACAGTACCGTCAGAGCCAAGCCCCCAGAACTTGCAAGCGATTGTATTCTTGTCTGTCACCTCAGGCTCTGCCCCCACATCAATAGAGGACATGGAAACGTCATCAATGATACCCACGGTGAAGTGGTTTTTCTGACTGTTTTTCATGTTGTCGAATACAGCCACGATCTGTGCAGGTGTCACGTCCTTAGAGGACAGACCATATCTGCCAGCCAGAATCTTAGGTGTTCTGCCGGATTCGATGATTGCGGAACAAACATCTTCGTAGAGAGGTTCGCCCAAAGAGCCGGGTTCTTTTGTTCTGTCAAGAACAGTAATCACCTTAGCTGTTTCAGGCAATGCCCCAAGGAAATGTTTGATGGAGAAAGGACGGTACAGATGAATCTGCAGGAAACCAACCTTTTCGCCCTTTGCTGTCAAATGCTCCACAACTTCCTGTGCAACACCTGTCACAGAGCCCATGGCAATCATAACGTGTTCTGCATCAGGAGCACCAAAGTAGTTGAACAGCTTGTAGTTTCTGCCTGTAATCTTGTTGATTTCGTTCATATAGCTTTCAACGATTTCAGGCAAACGTGTGTAGAAAGGTGTTGCTGCTTCTCTGTTCTGGAAGAAAACGTCGGGGTTCTGTACTGTGGAACGCTGAACGGGATGTTCGGGGTTCAGAGCGTTCTTCCGGAATTTTCTGAGGGCATCCTCATCCAAAAGCTTTGCAATATCGTCATAGTCCATCACTTCAATCTTCTGCAGTTCGTGAGAAGTACGGAAACCATCAAAGAAGTGCATGAAAGGTACACTGCCTTTGATTGCAGCAAGGTGTGCAACGCCGCCCAAGTCCATAACCTCCTGTACAGAACCGGAGGACAGCATCGCAACGCCAATCTGGCGGCAGCTCATAACGTCAGAGTGGTCGCCGAAGATGGAGAAAGCGTGTGTACCAACTGTTCTGGAGCTAACATGGAATACACCGGGCTTTAACTGACCGGCAATACGATAGATACCGGGAATCATCAGCAAAAGACCTTGAGAGGCTGTGTAGGTAGTTGTCAGTGTACCTGCCTCCAAAGCACCGTGCATCGCACCTGCCGCACCTGCTTCAGATTCCATTTCCACCAGACGTACTGTCTGACCGAAGATGTTCTTTTTGCCGTTTGCAGACCATGTATCAACGTGTTCTGCCATAGGAGATGAGGGTGTGATGGGGTAAATCGTTGCTACTTCTGTAAAAGCGTAGGAAATATAAGCAGCAGCTTCATTACCATCCATGGTTTTCATAACTTTTGTACTCATGAAAAAAAACTCCTTTCATATAAATATCTTGAAGTAACTGTTTTTATACATACTACATTGATAATTTCATGATAGTGTATTTTGCATACAATGTCAATGAATTGATAAAAAAAGTACAAAAAAAGTACAAAATATTTCATTTTTTTTGGATTGTATTTACATTTATACATAATTTATACATTTCCTGTTTTCCCATCGGGTTTATGAAGATGCAGAAAGGAGTATGCAAATGAAACAAACGGAAAATCAGCTTCCCATCATGGCGATTACATTTTTACGTCACATACAGGATAGAAAATTGCCCAAGTGGATAAAACCAATGCCAAAAAAATGGCAGGAATATTATACACTGCACCACCAACCATTTTTACAGCAGGATACAGCCTATGGCACTGAAATTTGTATGCAAATAGACAAAATCGGATATTTCTCCCCTCTGTGGCGGGAGGAAACCAAAAAAGCCTTGGAGCAGGGGAAGGAGCAGGGTGCCATCATTGCCCTTTCCTCTATGGCAGAGGACTTGCCAAAGGGAATTCTGCCCTTTGCAAAGGGGCAGCAGCTGACTGCCCTTTTTGCCATGGAGGGTGCTGCATTGGCAATGGAGCGTATGGGCAAAAAAAAGGAGGATGCCCGCTATGTCATTGCAGATGGTGCCTTTTCCCCCGTTCTTTTGGACTGCCTGCCTCTGTGGGTAAATCACCTTGGCATTATGACAGACCGTCCCGCCTGCTACCTCCCCTATCAGGAGCATTTTCTTTCGGAGCAAGGTCTTTCCATGGAAATTTTCTCCTCCATGGGAAATCCTGCCTTCCGAAATGCAGATGCCGTCTTGTCTTTTTCCCAAAACGGCAAGGGCATGGTCTATGCCATGCAGGACAATAGCTTTTTTCTGGAGCTTGCAGGCAATCACAGACTCCTCAGACATTTTGCAGAAACCAGAGGGGAAGTTGTGACTGCCGACGGCTTCTTTTTCGAGTGGAAAAAGGAGGACTGTCCCCCTATGCTGGCAGAAGCATATGCTTTTTGCCTTTGCCCTGCCTTCCGCCATTTTTTTCTGGAAAATCGTGATGCCAAAGCAGCAAAGGAAGCCCTTCTGGCACTGGGCTTTTCTCCCTGCGGCTTTTCCATAGAGGAGAAGCGAAGAAAAATACTGCGTCATGAAAGCAAATTTCCTTCTTCTTTCCTGTGAAAAACCCTTGAAATATGCCGTTTTTCCTCTGCAAATCCGCAGAAAACATTGACAATATCCCTACCTTAGTATATAATTTATCAATAAATTTTGGAGGGTATAGAAGTAGCCCTCCCTTTTCCTTGTTTAAAAGGTAAGTAGGAAAAGCTGTTTTTGAACTACACATAATGGGAGATGAGAAATATTTATGGCAGATAAAAAAATCGTCATGACCTACGAAGGTCTGAAAAAAATGGAGCAGGAACTGGAAGAACTGAAAACCGTTCGCAGAAAAGAAGTTGCAGAAAAAATCAAAGAAGCAAGAGGACAGGGCGACCTTTCCGAAAATGCGGAGTATGACGCTGCAAAGGAAGAACAGGGCGAAATCGAAAGCCGTATTGTCCAGCTGGAAAACCTCCTGCGTAATGCAGAAGTCATTGATGAAGACCAGCTGAAGAAAGACATTGTCAATCTAGGCTCTACCGTAAAGGTACTGGATGTGGAATTTGAGGAAGAAATGGAATACACCATCGTAGGCTCCACAGAGGCAGACCCTATGAATGGCAGAATCTCCAATGAGTCCCCCTTAGGGCTTGCACTTCTGGGACAAAAACAGGGTGCAAAAATCATGGTAGACACACCTGATGGGGAGGTTGCCTTTCAGATTTTGGACATTCGCAAATAAAAAAAGCATCAGGGAAACGGAGGAAAAGACAGTGGCAGAACAAAAGAATCAGCCGACACAGGAAAAAGAACTGACACAGCAGGAAGTAAGCGAGCAAATTCAAATCAGGAGAGAAAAGCTGGCACAGCTGCAGGCAGAAGGCAAAGACCCCTTTGCTGTAACAAAATGCGATGTAACACACCATAGTGAAAATATCAAAAAAGACTTTGACGCACTGGAAAACACAGATGTAGCCATTGCAGGACGTTTGATGAGCAAGCGTATCATGGGAAAGGCTTCCTTCTGTAACATTCAGGATAGAGATGGCACCATTCAGTCTTATGTAAGCCGTAACGATATTGGCGATGATGCTTATGCCGCATTCAAAAAATTCGACATTGGTGATTTGGTCAGCATCAAGGGCTTTGTTTTCAAAACAAAAACAGGAGAGGTTTCCGTACACGCAAAGGAAGTGGTACTTCTTTCCAAAAGCCTTCAGGTACTGCCCGAAAAATTCCATGGTCTGAAAGATCAGGAACTGCGTTACCGTCAGAGATACATGGACTTGATTGTAAATCCCGAAGTAAGAGATACCTTTATCAAGCGTTCCAAAATCATCACAGAAATCAGAAGATTTTTGGACAGCAAGGGCTTCTTGGAGGTGGAAACACCTGTTTTGCAGACCATCCCCGGTGGTGCTTCCGCAAGACCTTTCATCACACACCATAATACCTTGGATATTGATATGTACTGTCGTATCGCTTTGGAGCTGCCTTTGAAACGCCTCATTGTAGGTGGTTTTGAACGTGTCTATGAAATCGGTCGTGTATTCCGCAACGAAGGTATCTCTGTGCGTCATAACCCGGAATTTACCCTCATGGAACTGTATCAGGCATACACAGACTATAACGGCATGATGGATATTACAGAAGAAATGTTCCGTACCGTTGCACAGAATGTACTGGGTACCACAAAAATCAACTATGGCGGGCATGACCTTGACCTTGGCAAGCCTTTCGCAAGAAAGACTATGACAGAAGCCGTAAAGGAATTTTCCGGCGTAGACTTCGACCAAGTTGCCGATACAGAAGAAGCAAAGAAAATTGCAAGAGAACATAATGTAGAATTTGAAGAACGCCATGTAAAAGGTGATATTCTAAACCTGTTCTTTGAAGAATTTGTAGAAAAGAACATTGTAGAGCCTACTTTCATCATGGACTACCCTGTGGAAATCTCTCCTCTTACAAAGAGAAAACCCGATAAGCCTGAATTTACAGAACGCTTCGAACTGTTTATCGTTGGCAGAGAATACGGCAATGCTTATACAGAGCTGAATGACCCCATTGACCAGCGTCATCGTTTTGAATATCAGGAATATCTTCGTGAAGCAGGGGACGATGAAGCCAATATGATTGATGAGGACTTCCTCACCGCTTTGGAATATGGTATGCCTCCTACAGGCGGTCTGGGCGTAGGCATCGACCGTTTCGTTATGCTGTTGACAGAATCCGTTTCCATTCGTGACGTTATTCTGTTCCCAACCATGAAACCATTGGGCTTGGCAGAAACTGTAAAATCCGCTGCACCTGCTGCCCCCACAGTAAAAGCTCCTGAAAAAATTGACTTCTCTAAAGTTGAAATCGAGCCTTTGTTTGCAGATATGGTTGATTTTGATACCTTTGCAAAATCCGACTTTAGAGCTGTAAAAGTAAAAGAATGTACCGCTGTACCTAAGAGCAAAAAGCTTCTGAAATTCGTATTGGATGACGGTACAGGCACAGATAGAGTTATCTTGAGCGGTATCCATGATACCTATGAACCGGAAGAACTCCTTGGCAAAACACTCATTGCCATCACCAACCTTCCTCCCCGTCCCATGATGGGTATCGACTCCTGCGGTATGATTATTTCCGCAGTCCACCATGAAGAAGGTGTGGAAAAACTCCATTGCCTTATGGTAGATGACCGCATCCCCGCAGGTGCAAAGCTGTACTAAAATAAATAAAAAACTGCCCTGTCGGCTTTTGCTGACAGGGTATTTTTTATATTTTCATAAAAATTGCAAAAACCTATTGACTCTCACGGAACGTCATAGCGTACCATAATCGTATCAAGATACAATACCAAATATCATGAAAAACAAGAGGAAATACTGATGTGAACTATAAAAGAATTATCCAAACTAACAGGGATTCCTGTACGCACACTTCCCTAGTATGATGAAAGCGGATTGCTTGCCCCTACAAAGAAAAGTGAATCCGGCTATGGGCTTTATGACGATAAAACCGTAGAAACTCTGCAACAAATCTTGTTTTTTCGTGAATTTGATATGCCACCAAAAGAAATCAAAGCCGTTATGGAAAATCCTGCTCTTGATAGAAATCAAATTCTGCATATGCAAAGGAAAATGCTGCTTGCAAAAAAGCAGCGTGCAGAACGGCTTATTTCTAGTATTGACGCAATTTTGAAAGGAGAGAATCCTTTCGATTCCTTTGCCGTAAGAGAAGTTGTAGCAGTGTATAGCTTTGTTATGAAACAGCTTTGCCAAATAAAAGAAGAAAAAGGACTTACGCTGGGACTGGCACAATATGATAAAAACGGAAATATGCAACCTATGATTGAGGAAAAGTATGGAGAAGGAGCTTCGTTGTATTTTGCAAAAGCAATAGAATCCTTCTATAATGAAGAATACATATATCCTACATAAAGTTTGAAATTACCAAATAGAAAAATGTTATATGTTGCAAAACACTCTGCACACTTCCCTGCAATATGATATACTAAAGACATTATTTTCACAACGGAAAGGAGTCTATCCATGAACAAAACCATCACACTGCCAGAGGATGTCCTCTACCTTCTGGACACCTTACAAAAAGGCGGTTATGAAGCATATATTGTGGGGGGCTGTGTCCGAGATTCCATACTGGGACGGACACCGCAGGACTGGGATATTACCACCTCTGCTCTGCCAGAACAGACAAAAGCACTCTTTCCCCACACCTTTGATACCGGTATACAGCACGGTACCATTACCGTTGTCTGCCACAAAACCAATTATGAAATCACCACCTACCGCATTGATGGTGATTATAAAGACGGCAGACATCCTGACAGTGTTGCCTTTACCCCCAATTTGGAGGAGGACTTACTGCGACGTGACTTTACCATGAATGCCATTGCCTACCATCCTGACAAAGGCTTTCAAGACCCTTTTCATGGGCAGGAGGATATTGCCACTTCCTGTATCCGTGGTGTAGGTGAGCCTGCAAAGCGGTTTCAGGAGGATGCCCTGCGTATGCTCCGCTGTGTACGGTTTGCCGCACAGCTTGGCTTTTCTGTAGAGCCTGCCACATACAGAGCCTTGCAGGAAAACGCCCCTCTCATCGAAAAAATCAGCGTAGAACGGATTCATGAGGAATTGGACAAGCTGTGGAAATCCCCTTTTTCGGAAAAGCTCCCTCTGCTTTTGGAAAGCGAACTTCTCCCCCATATAGATACGCTTTTCGCCCGAAGAATGGAGGAACAGGGAACTGCCTTGATTCCGCTTTTAAAGGCTGCACCACCTCTTTCTCTCCTGCGTTGGACATTAGTACTCCATGACTACACAGAAAAAGAAGCAAAGGATTTCTGTAAAAAATTAAAATTTGATAACACTTCTGCCCGCAATATCCAAATCCTTCTCAGGCATCTTTCCAAGGAACTGCCAAAAACACCTTATGCTGTGCGGAAACTAGCAGGAGAGTTGGGTATTGAAATAACAGAGCATCTCTTTTTACTTTGGGAGATCTTAGGGAAAGAGGTTTCTTCTCTCCGCAATACCTTGGAAAAAGCCCTTTCTGATGGAGATTGCCTGCATCTCAAGTCCCTTGCGGTAAACGGACAAATGCTTATGGATATGGGTATCCCAAAAGGAAAGGAAGTAGGACGTATTTTGGGGATTCTTTTAGATGATGTACTGGAAACGCCGTCCCACAACACAAAGGAGTATCTCATGGAACTGGCAAAACACCAAAGGGATTCAGACGGCAAGGCTATTCTCCTTGACGCATAATGACTTTCTGCAAAAAAGGATGTACGAAAAAACTTCTGCAAAGAAATCAACTTTGCAGAAGTTTTTTATCATAAAGAAATGTCTATGCTTACTTTTCATATAAATCAAAGGAAAAACGCACCCCTTTTTCCTCTTGTACCTCCCCTTTTTCCACCAAAGTCCAGCCTTCTTCTTTATCCAGATTGGGGAAATAGGTATCCGCAGGAAAGGTATCGTATATCTTTGTTACATAGGCTTTTTTGCAAAAAGGCAGCATCTGCTTATATATACTGCCGCCCCCTACCACAAAAATCTCCTCCCCTTCGTACTGCTTCAGTACAGCAGGCAAATCCTCCACACTATAGCATAGGGTAACGCCTTCCGCTTCATAATCACGGTTTTGTGTCAACACAATATGGGTACGATTGGGCAAAGGCTTTTTGTTTGGAAAGGACTCCAATGTTTTTCTGCCCAATACCAAAACATGACCTGTGGTAATGGCACGAAACCGCTTCAAATCCGTAGAAATGGGACACAGCATATCATTATCTTTTCCAATTCCCCAATTTTCATCTACTGCAACAATACAATCCATTTTCCTTCCTCCTTAAATGGCAATGGGTACTTTGCCAATGGGTTTTCCGTGTTCATAGTCCTCTACAATGAAATCCTCTACAGTAAAATCATAGAAGTTCTTCACCGCAGGATTCAAACGCACCTTGGGTGCAGGAAAACTTTCTCTTGCAATCAAATCTTTGATAAGGGGGACATGGCGGTCGTAGATGTGCATATCGCTAATGACGTGTACCAACTCCCCGGCACGCAGTCCGCTAACCTGTGCAAACATCATTAAGAGTGCCGCATACTGCACCACATTCCAGTTATTTGCTGCCAACGTATCCTGAGAACGCTGGTTCAAAATGGCATTGAGCCTATCCCCCACTACATTAAAGGTCATGCTGTAGGCACAAGGCTCCAATCCCATTTCGGAAAGGTCTGCAAAGTTATAGATATTTGTCATAATACGTCTGGAATAGGGTGTATGTTTTAGCTGCCACAGCACATTGTCCACCTGATCCATTTCCCCATGGGGAAACTGATATTTTACACCCAGCTGATAGCCATATGCCTTTCCAATAGAGCCTGTTTCATCTGCCCAAGAATCCCAAATACGGCTGTTGAGGTCATGGATATTGTTGGACTTTTTCTGCCATATCCATAGAATCTCATCAATAGCCGCCTTCCAGTTGGTAGCACGAAGTGTCAAAAGGGGAAATTCTTCCTCCAAGTTATACCGATTGACTACGCCAAAGGTCTTAATGGTATAAGCAGGTGTACCATCCTCCCAATGAGGGCGAACCTTCTCCTGCTCTGTAGAAAATCCATTTTCCAATATTTCTCTGCAATTTTTCTTAAAAATCTCGTCTGCTCTACTCATATTTCCCTCCATCCTGATAAAACAAGAACAGCGGAAGCCCAAAAAAGAGTCCCCGCTGCCTTTTTCATTTTTTGTTCTTTCTTTGCAATCCTATCTTCTGGGTGTTTCCTCCACCAAAGGAATATCCACAATAATCTTTCGGCAGGAAGGACAAAGACAGCCCTCCATCCTTGCACCACCCATATAGCTTTTTGCCACCAGATATTCCTCGGTTTTTTTCCCATTTTCTGTTTCCTGAAACTGGATGTACCGACCGGACTTTAAGAAGCCCTCTGCCATCTCTTTACCGCAAAACGGACATTTCATGTCTGCCATCTCCTTTTTCCGTCTGTTTATTTCCCTTAGGCAGTCGCAAATTGTCAATAAATTTAATCTAAGACCTTGGGGACTCTGTCCCAAGCCCTGCAAGGGAGTTCCTCCCTAGGAAATCAGCTCCACGCCTTTATAATATTTGAGGACAGCCTTGCCCAAGATCTGGTCTTTTGTCACAAAGGTGTTGTCCCAGAATCGGGAATCCATCGAGCGGTTTCGATTGTCCCCCATCATAAAGTAACACCCCTCCGGTACAGTCACAGGGCCGTATTTCCCCTCTGTCCTTTCCTTGATATAAGGCTCATCCAAAACCGTGCCGTTTACACGCACCTCTCCTTGGTTGACTTCTATGGTATCACCGCCCACCCCCAGAATACGTTTCACATAAAGGGTTTTTCCTGTCGCATCATCAGGATAACGGAATATGACCACATCTCCCCTTTCCGGTTCACGAAACCAATAGGAGGTACGCAGTGCCAGAAGCCTGTCCCCTGTCATAATGGTGTTTTCCATAGAACCGGTGGGAACGGTAGCATTGACAATCAATACAGAATCCACAAACATGGCAAGTATCAGAGCAAGTACAATGGTTTTCACCCAGCTAAAAAGCTCCTTGCCCATAGATTTTCTTTCTTCTTGCTTTTCCGCTTTCTTTTTTGTTTTTTCCAATTCCTATCCAGCTCCTTGCAGAAGATATTTCTTTTTTGTCCTGTTATTTCAGGAAACCGTTGATAATCTGGGCCTCTGCCTCTTTTTCGCTCAAACCCAGTGTCATGAGCTTTACAAGCTGTTCCCCTGCAATTTTGCCGATTGCCGCTTCGTGAATCAATGTTGCATCTACATCATTTGCCAAAATCTCAGGCTCTGCCGCTACAATCCCCTCATCCATGATGATGGCATCACATTCGGAATGACCATAGCACTCTGCATTGCCGATGATTTTAGAGCGGAACAGCTGACGGGAATGATCTCTTGCAACGCTGCGGGAAATGAGCTTTGCACTGCTGCCTGCCCCTTCCAATTCCACATCAAAAGAGGTTTCTGCATACTGCTCTCCGTGCGTCATAATCTTTTCTTTAATAATAACCGTTGCACCCTCTGCCAGCTTTGCACTGGAAATGCGTTTTGTGGAATCCACACCCTTCAGCTGTACCGTATCCATTTCCAGATAGCTGTTTTCCTCTGCCACAATGTGTGTCTGGGGGTTAATCACTCGTTTGCCGTTGCCATCACCTTCCCCAACGTGCTTTTCCACATATCTTACCTTTGCATCCTTCCCTACAAAAAAGCTGTGAATCCCTTCGTGCAAGGATTCTACATTGCCGCAGCTGTGAATCCCGCAGCCTGCCACAATGGTGACATCCGCCCCTTCTCCAATATGGAAATCATTGTATACCACATCATGCACACCTTCTTCTGTAATCAAGGCAGGAATGTGTACATTCTCGTCTTTTGTAAAGGGCTTGATATAAATATCAATACCGGAGCTGTTTTCCTTTGGCACAATCTGAATATTTTCTGTAGAATTTCTGCCTTGACTCTGCCCGTTTGCACGGATATTAAAAGCACCGTTTAAAGGAATATCCACCATATCTGCCACTTCGGCAAGGAGTTTTTTTACAATACCGTCTAACATTATTTATCGCCTCCCTGAAAATATCTGCATCCTGTTGTCACACCAAACAAATCAGGCAAAACCTGTTCCTTTGTCCCAATTTTTGCAATTTCCCCGCCGGAAATCACAACCACCTGATCCGCAATATTCAAAATACGCTCCTGATGGGAAATAATGAGAATGGATGCCTGCATTTCTCTGTGCATTTTTTCAAATACATCAATCAAATTTTTAAAACTCCACAGGTCAATACCCGCTTCCGGTTCATCAAAAAGCGTGAGCTTTGTTTTTCTTGCCATCACCGTTGCAATTTCGATACGCTTCAATTCTCCGCCGGAAAGGCTTTCGTTTACTTCTCTTTCAATATAGTCTTTTGCACAAAGACCTACCTCGGACAGGTATTCACAAGCTGCCGCCGTAGAAAGGTCTTTGCCGCTTGCCAGCATAATCAGGTCTTTTACGGTTACGCCCTTGAAGCGAACCGGCTGCTGAAAGGCAAAGCTGACACCTGCTTTTGCACGTTCTGTGATGCCCAATTCTGTAATATCCTGTCCATCCAACAGAATCTGTCCTGCCGTAGGCTTGATGATACCTGCAATCACCTTTGCCAAGGTGGATTTGCCGCCGCCGTTTGGCCCTGTGATGACAACAAATTTTGCATCATCCACAATCAGATTGATATTTTTTAAGATTTCTTTGCCGTCCTCAGCGACATAAGAAACACCCTTTAGCTCCAACATATACATTATCCTCCCGTATTTTCGTCAATCTTTTCCCAAAATCAGGAACTCTCTTTTGTGTTTTTGAAAATCCAAATATTTACCCATATAAAAAGACCGAGAAAAGCGGTCAAAGCATGGATTCTCAACATAGCAGACATACTGTCCCTATATAATCTGCCATAAATTATACCAATTCTTACAAGAGAATGTCAATGACTTTCCCACGATATCCGGAAAATCTCCAAGGAAACCCAAGCATATTCCAAAACCCCCTTCCCAATGGCAAAAACGAAACGTAATACCTAGCCTCCGAAGCCTTGCAAATGAAACATGGCTTTCGGCTGCAAGCTGCCATATTGCTTCCTGTAAAAAAGTTGCGAATTTCCCCTTCTCATGCTATATTTATGTAAAAACATGGGGGATACACCCATTCCTTCCATGAAACGAAAGGCAAAAGGCTAAAGATGACTTTTCATCCCAAAACTGCCTATCCATTTCTATCTAGCAAAAAAGGAGGATTTTATTATGCTTGGATTTCATTCTGACGGTGTACGCCTGTATGGGGCATCCGACACCTTAAAGCAACAGCTGAAAAAGAAAAAAGTACCCCTCACTTCCGCTTTGACAGGGAATACATTGGTCTTTTCCATAGATGACAAAGAGATTATAAAAAAACGTCCCCATTATATTTCCTTTGGTGCATCCTCCGCTCCTTGGTTTGTCTGCACCTTGCAAGGGGATGCCTCTTTTTCTCCCCAAGCTCTGTGTTTTGCAGACGAAACGGCACTTTCTCATTTTATTGCAGCCGTTTACTACGCATCGCAGGAATTTTTGCATCTGGATATTGAATTTTCTTTTCTAAAGGAAACCATGGGCGTTGGCACAGGGAAGGTCATCCATGCCTATACAGAAGATATTTTCGGCGAAATCCCAAAGAACCAGCCTGCCATCTGCTTCTACTTCGGAAATGGCGGCTTTTTGGAAACAGACCGACTTTTTACTACGCTCACCAAAGACCTCTGCCTTTCTTCGGAGCTTTTGACACTTGCAGGCTCTTTTTCCTCCAAAAGAAACTTCCTCACGGTATTTGCAGCGAAATAAGGAGGGATGTTATGAATGACCTCCATAAAAGGCTCTATGGAATCTGTCTTGTTCTCATGGCATTGACTTGTCTTTTTGCCTACGGAAATTTTCGCACCATTTCTCCGGATAAAGAAAAAACCATGCTTTTGCGACAAAAAATCCATCAGGAATCCACCCTCAATCTGGATGATGAAATCCAAGGGGATTGGGACTCTGTGTTGCTAATTGGCGGATATACCTCCAAAAGAGAAGTCAAAAAAGCCACCCATGTCAATATAAAGTGGCTGCGTCCCTATCATGCCCAGAGAACCGAAGAAAATATTCTGGTATTCTGCAAGGGAAAAAAGCCGATTTCCTATGTACGCCTATCCCATATAGGAGCTTCCTTCCGTCAGGATACAGAATCCAAGAAAAGCTTTGCAGAAAAGCTGCCGAGAAATAAGGCTGTGTTTCATATTTCCCAAACAGAGGATAAATATCTCCATCTGCCCCACTATGTCTTGCATCCTGTTTCCTCATAAAAAAAGGCAAAGAAAAGATGCCCCCTTGCTCTTTACAGCAAAAAGAAAGGATGCTACAATAAAAACGCAGCATATGTCTATGGCTGCAGCAAATACAGAGTAGGATTTTGTGCGTCAAGTGTCTTGTGGACGGGGAGTTGTCACAGGAACGAAAAGGGATTTCCCTTGCGATGCAAAGTCCGCATCCCGCTGTCCATAATAAAGAAGAAGTGAGCGCTCTTTGTTATCCACAGCAAGCCCAAAAAGGGGTATTTGCAAATTAAAGCAAAAAACAAGGAGGGCTTTTTTTCTATGGTACAAAATACAAAAAAAATCACAACAAAGCAGCTGGTTATGATGGCAATGCTCATTGCCCTGCAAATCATTCTCTCCCGTTTTCTTTCCATATCCGCATGGAATATGAAAATCGGATTTTCCTTTTTGCCCATTGCCCTTGCAGGGATTCTCTTTGGGCCTATTCATGCAGGGCTTGTTGCTGTTATTTCCGATATTATCGGTGCAGCACTGTTTCCCACTGCCCAGTTTCTTCCGGGCTTCACGCTGACTGCCTGCATTGTGGGTATTCTCTATGGATTTTTGCACAAAAATCCTTCCAATATGCGGATTTTGGTCATTGTCCTTTTGACAGAGCTTATCGGCTCTCTTTTCCTAAATACCCTCTGGCTCAGTCAGCTCTACCACACTTCTTATATGGTGCTGCTGCCCACAAGAATATTCCGCTGTGTGGTAAATGGTGTCATTGAATTTTTAGGTATTCGCCTGATGGCAGGCTTTGCCCCCCATTTGCAGCGTGCTGTCTAAGAAAACCCCTGTATCTCCGCTCACGATACAGGGGTTTTCTCATTGGCTCACAAAAAGAAAGACTCTTTCAGCGAAATATGGTAATCCATACACAAAATCACTCATTTTTATTTCTTTATTTTCCTTTATAAAGGCTTTTCAGCCATGCAATTTCTCTTTTATATCCTGCTGCATCATTTGGCGTTTCCAAAAGGAAGGGAAGCTCCGCAAAGGCAGGATGGTTCACGATGGCAGAAAGGGCTTCTATCCCAATTTCTCCTTCATCCAAGGAGGCATGACGGTCTTTGTGGCTGCCAAGGGGATTTTTGCTGTCATTGAGATGGACTGCATGGAGATGCTCCAGACCGATAATGCGGTCAAATTCCGAAAGCACGCCTTCCAAATCATGGACAATATCATATCCCCCATCAAAAACATGACAGGTATCCAGACAAACACCCATTTTCTCCCGCAGCTCCACCCGCTCCAGTATTGCCTGCAATTCTGCAAAGCTCCGCCCAACCTCTGTACCTTTTCCTGCCATGGTTTCCAAAAGTACAAGGGTTTTGGTGTCCGGGGAAAGGACACTGTTCAGCATATCCGCTATTTTTTGAATCCCCACATCCGCCCCCTGCTTCACATGACTGCCGGGATGAAAATTATACATAGCCTCAGGCAGAAAGGAAAGCCGCTCCAAATCCTCCCTCATAACCCTTTCCGCAAACTCCCGAATCCCTGCATCAGCGGCACAGCTGTTCATGGTGTAGGGTGCATGGGCGAGTATTTTCCCAATCCCCTTTTCCTTTGCAAAGATGCGGTATGCCTCCACGTCCTCCAAATCCAAGGGCTTTACACTGCCGCCTCTGGGGTTTCTGGTGAAAAACTGAAAGGTATTGGCTCCAAGCTTCACCGCTTCCTTTCCCATGGCAAGGTATCCCTTTGCCGATGACAAATGACATCCTATATAAAGCATACATTTTCTCCTTCCTGATGATATGATACAGCCTGCTCTGCTACAGCTTGCCGTAAATAAAAAAAGCCAAAGCCATACCCACAATGCCGGCAATGGTAAATCGAATCTGCAGCCCAAGCTGTAGGGACAAAACCCCAAGCTCTACCACAAGGGGCGTTGTTGTGCCAAAGGTTTTCCCATAGGTCAGCCATTTCAAGGCAGGAATCCCGCCCAATAGCTCTCCCAAAAAGCCGCCCAATACAATGCCTGCCAAAAGCAGCAACACCAATATCCATATATTCTCCGATTTTCCTTTCATCTCTTTCCCCCCCTGTTTTTCCTTTTCCTGCCACAAAGTATATCATATTTCCGCCCTATGGTAAAGGACAGGCACCCCCTATCCTTCGTTTTTTTCCTGCTTTTATAGATATTTTGCACTGTTTTCTTCTTTTTTTCCTGTATAATACAAGCAGAGTACACAAAATAAAAAATTTCTGCAACTTTCTGCTCCTCTCATTCATCTAATAATCAGAAACACAAAATAAACGAAAAAAGGAGGAAGGATATGTGAATAAAAAACTGGAAAGCAAAGTAGAAAATATCCTCCTAAATCAATATGATAGGTATTACCGTCTGGCATACAGCTATGTACAAAACGAAGCCGATGCCTTGGATATTGTACAGGAAAGTGCCTTTCGTGCCATTCGGGACTGCCATCGTGTACGAAATGATGCTTATTTGGAAACATGGCTCTATCGTATCGTCATCAACACCTCACTGGAGCTTTTGCGAAAGCAAAAACGAGAAGAAATCGTAGAGGATGTAGAGCCTTTTGGAAATGTACAAAGCTTTTCCGAGGACATCCAATCCCTCCACAGCGACTGGGAGCTTGCGGATATTCTGAAAAATCTTCCACCCAAAGAAAGAAGCTTAATCATACTCCGCTACTTTGAAGATATGCGTTTGGAGGATATTGCACAAATCTCAGGAGAAAATCTTAATACCATAAAAGCAAGACTATATCGAACGCTGCGAAAATTGAAAAGAAATCTTTCGCAGCAAACAGGAAGGGAGTCAGGCATATGAAAAGAACAGAAAGACAAGGTAAGGAGTGTATCCAAATGTGGAAACAAGAATATGAGGAAATTCCCGTACCCAAAGAAGCAAAAGAAAGAATGATACAAGGAATCCATAAGGCAAAAGCAGAACAGAAAAGGAGAGATTTTATGAACACATGGAAAAAAACAGGTTTAACAGCAGCAGCAGTAGTCATTACATTCGGTGCAGCCGTAAATATCAGCCCCACCGTAGCAAATGCAATGGAGGGTATTCCTGTTATCGGCAGTATTGCAAGAGTCGTAACCTTCCGTCACTACACAAATGATACAGGAAATACACAGGCAGATATTAAGGTTCCCCAGATGGGAAAAAACACCGCTGTCAATGATGACCTCAAAGCCTATGCAGAAGCACTCATTGCAGACTATGAAAAAGAATTGAAAGAAACATCCGGCGATGCCCACTTCTCTGTACAGTCTGATTATCAGGTGGTATTCGACAACGATGCTTATGTCAGTCTGGAAATTGATTCCGAAATCATAAGTGCAGGCGGTACACAGAAGGTAAAAGTATTCACTGTAGATAAAACCACAGGAGAAGCCGTATCCTTGCTGGATTATGTAGGCGGTCAGAGCAAGCTGGATGCCGTAACGGAAAATATCAAAAAACAGATGGCAGAGCAAGTGGCTGAAGGTAAGTCCTATTTTGCAGAAAAGGAAGACGGTGGCTTCAAAGCCCTTCTGGGAACAGAAAGCTTCTATCCCAATGCAGATGGCAGCATTGTCATCGTATTCAACGAATACGATATTGCTCCCGGCTCCATGGGCGTGGTTCGCTTCACCATCCCCCAAGCTGCTTTTGCATAAGCACCTTTGGAAAATGCAGGGCATATCCAAAAACTCCTTTGTGCGAGGTTTTGTCATAGCAGAAATTCCAAAAATATCAAACAGCCCCTTTATTTTATCCAAATAAAACATATAGAAAAAAGGACTATTCTTTTGCAATAGTCCTTTTTTCCCCTTCTCTATTTTTCCATACGAAAAGGGTGCAGGCAAAACCCACACCCTTTCCTTATGAGAAAATTTCTGCTCCAGTACAAATTCCTTTGGAATCCTCCAAAGAGGAACCACCTATGTACTGTTTCACAACAGCTTTCGTGAAGTGACTGTATTATTCAGCAGCTTCTTCTGCAGCAACATCTTCTGCAGCGTCTTCTGCAGCAACATCTTCTACTGCTTCTTCTTCTACAGCATCTTCTTCTACAGCTTCTTCTTCTACAGCATCTTCTTCTACTACTACTTCTTCTTCTACAGCCTGCTGATCCTGTGCATCTTCAGCGGGTTCGCCGCCACCGCAGCCTGCGAAGGACAGTGCTGTCATAGCTGCCAGTGCCAGTGCAAATAATCTCTTTTTCATTTTTCATTTCCTCCTTTTTTCAATGCCCATTAAACTTTAGCATTGTCTGGGTACAGTATAGTACAAAGTTTTGCAAATGTAAAGTTAATGTTTTATAAACTGTTAAAAATTACATTAAAATTACTTTTTTTCATTCATAGACTGTATAGACTGCAAATTTTGTCTTTCCCTCCAAGGTCTATTCGCCTCTGCTCCGATTCTGCTTAGACTTCCGTTTTTTCCATTTTCACGGCTGTTTCCAGTGCAACCTCCATCATCTGGGTAAAAGTGTTTTGTCGTTCTTCCGCCGTTGTGGTTTCCCCTGTCACAAGGTGGTCGGAAATTGTCACAAGCGTTAAGGCACGTTTCCCCAAAAACTGTGCTGTCAGATAGAGTCCAATAGACTCCATTTCTACCGCCAAAGCACCCATACTGCCCCATTTCAGCGTATTTTCCTTTTTAAAGGCATCATAAAAGGTGTCAGAGGAGAAAAGCGTTCCCACTTTCAGAGAAAGCCCCAATTCCTTTGCAACTTCCACAGCGGCAGATAAAAGGGTATAGTCTGCAACAGGGGCGATGGTGCCGGGCATTTGATATTGTTGGGCAAAGGCAGAATTTGTGTGGACACCGATACCTGCCACCAAATCCCGTATTTGCAGCTTTTCATGAATGGCTCCTCCGGAGCCAATGCGGATGATATTTTCCACATCATACATATTGTATAATTCATAGCTGTAAATTCCCATGGAGGGAGCACCCATACCGCTTGCCATCACGGAAACGGGAACACCGTGGTATGTGCCGGTATAGCCTTGTATCCCCCTTACATTGTTGATGAGAACGGGGTTTTCCAGAAAGCTTTCTGCAATGAATTTTGCACGAAGGGGATCCCCCGGCATCAGCACTGTTTTGGCAAATGCACCCTTTTCGGCAGAATTGTGTGGTGTAGCCATATCTATCATCCTTCCTGTTTTGGTTTTGTATTCCTTTTCGTATCAGTATAGCAGTTTTTTTTCGGAAAAGAAAGCAGAACCCTCCCCCTCAGGAGGGAATTTATTGAAAAAGGTTGACTTTCTCTTTGGGATATGTTATGAATGTAAAGAAGAAATATCCCCAAAGTCGGGATGTCAAAAAACAGATAGAGGTGCGGTATTTATCAGTAACCCCTTTACAATAAATGTAAGAAAATGTAAGGGCAGCAAAAAGGGGTGAAAGGAACTGCCGCCGAAGTTGGGAAGGCTTGCCCCAAGGCTTTCCCGATTGGGACCATACAGAAGATGTATGGTACTGTCACATTTGTGGAGCGCTATCGAACACTTCGCCTTTCGCCCCTTTTTGTCGGGCGGCTTTCTATGCAGAGGAAAAGGAGTCTTGTGTGCTTTACAAGGCTCTTATTTTTTTGCTTTGGTGACATCTGTTTTTGTGCCTGCAAAAATGCGGGACTTCATGGATTTATCGTATTTTTTAAGTGTGAGAGGAGTTAAGGGTATGTTACAAAAGAAGAAAAATCGGATGTGGCTTCTGCCGGTATTCTTTGCTGTACTGATGCTGTTTACCGTAACGGCTTTTGGTGCAGAGGAAGAAGTGGTGGAGCACACCAGCAAGATGTATGCAACCTTCTGGTCTTTGGTACCTCCATTGGTTGCCATCATTTTGGCACTGATTACAAAAGAAGTATTTTCCTCCCTGTTTATCGGAATTGTAACCGGTGCATTGTTCTACACCAATTTTAATGTAAAAGAAGCATTCATCGTTATGATTACCAACCAGACAGAGGGTGGGCTTCTTTCCAAAATTTCCAACCCCGGCAATAGTGGTATCTTGATTTTCCTTGTTGTTCTTGGGGTTTTGGTTGCCCTGATGAACAAGGCAGGCGGCTCTGCTGCATATGGAAAATGGGCAAGCGGCAAAATCAAAACCAGAAAAGGGGCACTTCTGTCCACATTTCTTCTTGGGGTTTTGGTATTCGTAGATGACTATTTCAACTGCCTGACAGTGGGCAGCGTAATGCGTCCTGTAACAGACAGCCACAATGTTTCCCGTGCAAAGCTTGCATACATCATTGATGCCACAGCGGCACCGGTTTGTATCATTGCACCCATTTCTTCTTGGGCAGCAGCCGTATCCGGCGTTGTAGATGGCTATAATGGTTTGGAGCTGTTTATCCGTGCCATTCCCTATAACTTCTATGCACTTTTGACCATTGTAACCATGATTACATTGACTGTTTTAAACTTCGACTTTGGCCCCATGTCAAAGCATGAAAAAAATGCACAGGAAAACAATGACCTGTTTACCACAGCTTCCAGACCCTTTGAAAATGCAGAAACAATGGAAATCACAGGAAAGGGCAGTGTAATCGACTTGGTACTGCCTGTTATTGTTTTGATTATCTGCTGTGTCATCGGCATGATTTATACAGGCGGTTTCTTTGAAGGAGAATCCTTTGTCAATGCGTTTGCAAATTGTACCGCCTCCATTGCACTGGCACTTGGCTCTGTGGCAGCACTTTTGATTACATTCCTGCTGTACATCCCTCGCCGTGTTTTGAAATTCAGAGAATTTATGGAATGCTTGCCGGAAGGCTTCCGTGCCATGGTTCCCGCTATTTTGATATTGACCTTTGCATGGACACTGAGCGGCATCACAGGGCTTCTGGGTGCAAAGGAATTTGTGGCAGGTATTTTGGCACACAGCACAAATATCATGAATATACTCCTGCCTGTTATCGTATTCTGCATTGCGGTGTTCCTTGCATTTTCCACCGGAACATCTTGGGGTACATTCAGTATTCTTTTGCCCATTGTAGTGCCGATTCTGGATCCGGGCAGTGAAATGATGGTAATTACAGTGGCAGCTACCTTGTCCGGTGCAGTTGCAGGGGATCACTGCTCTCCCATTTCCGATACCACCATTATGGCATCTACAGGTGCACAGTGTGACCATATCAACCATGTTTCCACGCAGCTGCCCTATTCTATTATGGTTGCAGTGGTATCTGCCATCAACTATATTTTGGCAGCACTCATTCAAAACTGGTTCATTAACCTGCCCATTGCCATTATTTCCATGATTGCCGTTGTATTCATCATTCGTGCAATCCATAAAAAACAAACAGCATAAAGCAGTCCAAAAAAAACAGTCCTCTGTGCCAAGCCTAGGGGACTGTTTTTTATGAAAATATATCAAAAAAGCAAATCGTGGGTGAGCGTGATAATTATTTTTCCGAAACGTGTGCTGTGTGAAGCAGGGCAGTTTTTCTTTCCGCATCCCAAGAAAGGTCTGGAAGCTGCAAGGCGTGTCCAAGGTCACGAAGCCCAAGGAAAGCTCGGCCGTCCATGATGGTGACAGTAGTTTCCGCAGGAATCACGGTTCCGATAATATGGATTTCCTTTTCTCCGCCTTT
>SAMEA104404100__coassemble_1142_pt1 | contig 25247 bp, 22 predicted proteins | sample SAMEA104404100__metabat2_low_PE_071 | metagenome-assembled genome bin SAMEA104404100 (sample SAMEA104404100) | Balaenoptera acutorostrata
TGTCAAATCATCCTCTGTGGGGCCAAGCCCCCCTGTGGTAAGAATCAAGTCCGCTCTTGTCAGTGCCTGAAAAATAGTATCCTGCAAACGTTTAGGGTTGTCCCCCACAACAGTCTGAAAATAAACCTCTATACCAAGTGCTGCCAATTCCTTGGACAAATACTGTGCATTTGTATTCAGAATATCCCCCAAAAGGATTTCTGTTCCTACTGCAATAATTTCTGCTTTCAAATAAAAACGCCTCCGTTCTCTATCCGTTTATCTGCTTTTGTACAGATAATGATGTTCATGCAATACATCTCCATACATCTTATGTTTCGATATCTTTTTCCTTCTCCTCTTTGTTTATTGTACAAAACTCCGAAAAAAAAAGCAAGAAAGAGCAAGTAGGCATAAAAGAAAAAAAGAGCAGCTTTCACTAAGTAAAACCACTCTTTTTTCTTCCTAAAGACCGCTCTCGCCTTTAATTTCAGTTGTTCTTCTTTGTAGCATACTTGTCAGCTGTTCTTTTTCTGTCTGCCATACCGTCTGGAAAGGAATGGGGGTTTCTCTCTCTGCAATGACCTTCTCAAGCCAAATCAAGTCGAGCCATTTTCCATGCTTAAAGCCGCATTTAGGAAACACAGCAATTTCCTGAAAGCCCTCTTTTTTGTGCATCGCAATACTGCTGTCATTTCCTGATGCCACACAGCCATAGAGCCGTTGCACCCCCTGCAAATACAAAATATCTTCCAACGCCCCATAAAAGGCACTGCCAATTCCTCTGCCAAAAAAATCGGGGTGAAGGTAAACAGATAACTCTGCCCCCCACTTAGAGGCTTCCCGCACCATAAACTGATGGGCATAAGCATAGCCTCCGATTTTTCCATTCTCCTCAAATACAAGATAGGGATATTTCTCTAAGATTTCTTTTATCCGTCCTGCAAATTCTTCTACAGAAGGCACTGTATATTCAAAGGTAATGGTGCTATTTTGGATATAATCCTTGTAAATTTTCAGTATCTCCACTGCATCCTCTGCTTTTGCCATGCGTATTGCCATAAATTTATCCTTTCAGTACCTGCTTATTCTTCACAATATAATCCACGCCGGATACAATGGTAAAAATTACCGAAAGCCAGATGAGTACCGTTTCTACCATTTTCATGCCGGAAAAAGGCAGCTGCAAAAGTACCAGAATAATCATAACCATCTGAGTTGCTGTCTTAATCTTGCCCCACCAGCTTGCTGCCATGACAATCTTTGCCTCCATGGCAAGGGTACGAAAGCCGGTAATGGCAAATTCTCTTGCCAAAATCACAATAACCACCCACGCAGGCAAGTCTTCCAATGCTACCATAGATACTAAAGCAGACATGACAAGCAATTTGTCTGCAAGGGGGTCCATAAATTTTCCGAAATTACTGACCAAATTATATTTTCTTGCAAGATGTCCGTCCAAAAAATCCGTCAAGGATGCCACAACAAAAATCGCAGTCGCAATATAACGGTTCATGGGTGCATCCATCAAAAATAATACCAGTAAAAATACAGGAATCAAGACCACCCGCATAATTGTCAGCTTATTGGGTAAATTCATCTCCATAAACTACATCTCCCATCAAATCATAATCTCCTGCCTCTTTAATTTCCACTGTTACAAAATCGCCAGAGCAAGGTTCTTCCTCTGCATGGAAAAATACCATGCCATCAATATCAGGGGCATCCCATTTTGTTCTGCCACAGTATACATCTTCTTCTGGCAGTCTGCCTTCCACCAAAACCTCCAGCTTTTTCCCTACTTCTTCTGCACAAAGGGAAGCTGCAATATTTTTCTGTACATCCATGATGATTTTCTGTCGTTCTTCCTTCAAATCCTCATCAATCTGTCCATCCATTTTGGCAGCAGGCGTTCCCTCCTCCTGCGAATAAGTGAATACACCCAAGCGGTCAAAACGCATTTCCTCCACAAAATCCTTGAGAGATTCAAATTCTTCTTCTGTTTCTCCGGGAAAACCTACAATGAGTGTAGTACGAATTGCGATATCCGGCATAGCCTTCCGCAATTTTTTCACAGTTTCCCGAATCAACGCTTGGTTACTCTTTCTGCCCATACGTTTTAAAACGGTATCGCAGCCGTGCTGAATGGGCATATCAATATAATGGCATATTTTCTCGTTTTCTGCCATTACTTTTATGGTTTCCTCCGTCAATGTTTCAGGATAACAGTATAAGAGGCGTATCCACCGGATGCCTTCAATTTCAGACAGCTTTTCCAACAGCACATGAAGCTTTGGTTCTCCATATAAATCTCTGCCATAAATGGATGTATCCTGTGCCACAATAACCAGTTCTTTCACGCCCTGCTGCGCCAATATTTCAGCTTCTTCCACAAGACTTTCCATACTGCGGCTTCTGTGCCTGCCACGCATCTTAGGAATCACACAATAGGTACAGTGATTGTCACAGCCCTCCGAAATTTTCAGATATGCAAAATATGGTGCTGTAGAAAGCACACGCAGCTTTCCATTTTCATCTTCCATGGGTTTATCAATATTTTCCATACACTGAAATCCACTTTCGCCTTCCAAAATACGGTCTGCCGCTTCTGCAATATCCTCATAAGCGGCTGTACCCAAAATTGCATCCACCTCTGGCAACTCCGCAAAAAATTCATCCTTATACCGCTGTCCCAAACAGCCTGTCACAATCAAGCCTTTGCAGCTTCCTGCTTTTTTATATTCTGCCATTTCCAAAATGGTTTCAATGCTTTCTTCCAAAGCATCCCGAATAAAGCAGCAGGTATTGACTACAATAATGTCTGCTTCTGCCTCATCTGCTATAGGCTCATAACCTTTCTTTCCCATGATGCCAAGCATCACCTCGCTGTCCACTCTGTTTTTATCACACCCCAAAGAGGTAAATGCTACCTTTCCTTTCATTCAGTTCCTCCTTCATTCATTCTTATATTATCAGTGTACTATAATTCTGCTAAAAAATCTATATACGTCATGTATCCGCTAAAAAAGTATACCCCCGACCTCCGAAGAAATCAAGGGTATCCCTTTTTCCTTTTTTTGTCCTACTGTAATCTGCATGAAATCTTTGCAGCCGTCATACAGTTTTTCATGAGCATGGCAACTGTCATCAAGCCTACGCCGCCCGGCACAGGCGAAATAGCTGCTGCCACTTCGCCCACTTCCTCAAAATCCACATCACCGCACAGCTTGCCTTCCGCATTTCGGTTCATACCTACATCAATGATAACGGCATCTTCCTTTACCATATCTGCTGTCACCGTATGAATCTTTCCCACAGCACTGATAATAAAGTCTGCCCTGTGGCACACCTCTTTTAAATTTCTTGTTTTGGAATGACAAATCGTCACAGTAGCATTTTTCTGCAAAAGAAGCATGGCTATGGGTTTTCCTACATTGTGGCTACGCCCAATCACCACGCACTCCTTTCCTTCTACCTTGTATCCGCTTCGTTCAATGAGGGCAAGTACCCCTGCTGGTGTACAAGGTACAAAGCCCCTTCTGCCTGTTTGAAGCAGACCTACATTTAAGGGATGAAAGCAATCCACATCCTTTTTGGGGTCAATGGCAAATATCACCTTTTCTTCGTCTATATGAGGTGGCAGAGGAAGTTGTACCAGTATCCCATGAACACTCTTATCCAGATTCAACTGTTCCACCAGATTCAAAAGTTCACTTTCTTCTGTATCCTCTCCCAGCTCATAAGCTCTGGATAGAATGCCTACCCGTTCACAGGCTTTCTTTTTGTTTCTGACATATACAGCAGAAGCAGGATCATTCCCTACCAATACCACAGCAAGGCAGGGTTTTATCCCCTGCCTCTGTAATGATGCTATTTCCAAAGCTACTTCATCTTTTATTTCATCAGAAATCCGTTTTCCGTCTATGCGTTCTGCTTTCATGTTCTCTCTCCTGTTTTCTATTCGCCTTAGAATAATCCTATAATATTTCCGTCAGCATCAATATCAATCTGCAATGCTGCAGGCTTTTTTGGCAGTCCCGGCATTGTCATCACATCCCCAAGGAGTGCCACAATAAATCCGGCACCTGCGGAAATACGCACTTCTTTTACTGTTACTTCAAAACCTTCTGGGCGGCCCAATATCTTCGGGTTATCGGACAGGGAGTACTGGGTTTTTGCAATACATACAGGGAACTGAGAAAATCCCAAATCTGCTGCCTGTGCCAACACCTTCTTTGCCGATGCAGAGAAATTTACATGACCTGCTCCATAAATTTCTTTGCATACCTTATTGATTTTTTCTTCCAAAGAAAGGCTATCTTCATACAGCACATGGAAATTGTTCTTCTTTGTTTCCAGTGTTTCCAATACCTTTTCTGCAAGATCAATGCCGCCTTTGCCACCATCTGCCCATACCTTTGCCACTGCAAAGGTTGCACCCATCTTTTCGCAGCGTTCCTTTACATACGCTACTTCTGCATCTGTATCCGCTACAAAATGGTTTAATGTTACCACAACAGGCACACCGTATTTCTGAATATTTTCAATATGCTTTTCCAGATTGACAAAGCCCTTTGCAAGGGCATCCAAATTTTCATTGCTAAGGTCTGCTTTTGCAACACCGCCATTATATTTTAATGCACGGATAGTTGCCACCAATACAACTGCATCGGGCTGGATACCTGCTTTTCTGCATTTGATGTCAAAGAATTTTTCCGCACCTAAATCAGCACCAAAGCCTGCTTCTGTGACAACATAATCCGCAAGCTTCATGGCAAATCTTGTTGCACGCACGCTGTTGCAGCCGTGTGCAATATTGGCAAAAGGGCCACCATGAATGAGGGCAGGTGTATGCTCCAGTGTCTGTACCATGTTAGGCTGCAAAGCATCCTTCAAAAGCACCGTCATAGCACCGTCTGCACCGATTTCTTTTGCTGTAACAGGCTTATCCTCATAAGTATATCCCACAATAATTTTTCCAAGCATATCCTTTAAATCATGAATATCTTTTGCCAGACAGAAAATTGCCATAATTTCAGATGCCACAGTAATCTGGAAGCTATCTTCTCTGGGCGTACCGTTTACTTTGCCGCCCAAGCCGGAAATCACATGACGAAGCTGTCTATCATTCAGGTCTACCACCCTTTTCCATGCAATTTTTCTGGGGTCAATATTTAGTTCATTTCCCTGCTGAATATGGTTATCTACCATAGATGCCAGAAGGTTATTTGCTGTCGTAATGGCATGAATATCACCTGTAAAATGCAGGTTAATATCCTCCATAGGTACAACCTGTGCATAGCCGCCGCCGGCAGCACCACCCTTCATACCCATACAAGGCCCAAGGGAAGGCTCTCTCAGGCAAGTCATGGCATTTTTGCCCATCTGCTGTAATGCCTGTGCCAAACCAATGGTAACGGTAGTCTTGCCTTCTCCTGCAGGTGTAGGATTTACTGCTGTCACCAAAATCAGCTTTGCATCTGGATTGTCCTTTACCTTTTCATAATATTTGTCGCTGATTTTTGCTTTATATTTCCCATAACATTCTACATATTCCTCAGGAATCCCCGCCTTTGCTGCAACGGCTGTGATGGGCTCCATGATACATTCCTGTGCAATTTGCAAATCTGTTTTCATACGCAAAAAAGCTCCTTTCAAAATACGGTTCTGCCATGTTCTCTCTTAATTGAAAAAAAGCCGACAATCCGAGCGGTTATCGCCCAGACGGTCGGCATTTTGTACGTCATACTCCATGTGGTTTTTCCACTTCCGTCAGTCATATGACTCTTTTCACATGGTACTATATCCCATAGGCTTTGTCAATGATAAAAATTTTGTTTCTTATCATATTTCTTACAGAAAAAATTACTTCTGTCTGTGGGAAAGAATGTAATAACGGTCTTTATCCCGTTTCAATTTTAACACTGCCGTTTCGCTGTCCAGCGTTACCATATCTCCCTCCACCCTTCCCCCAATGCACCGAAAATGTCCGGGGCCAAAATCGCTGGTATAGGTATAAAAGCACTGATATTCATCCGAGTAAATGGCACCCCCCATATTCTTCATATCCGCAAGATTCACATTGGCATACCTATGCAAATAGGATTCCACTGTTTCATAAGGCACCCTGCCAAAGGGAATAGGGCTGTCTTCTATTTTCCCAAAAGGCAGGCAAAAACCCGCCTCTTGTAGTTTTGCAATTTCCTTTGTATCATCTTCTGTCAGGTAGCTTTCTCTCGGTATATAATATACAAATTCCCCCATATCTATTTCTGATACATCATCATAATCAGAAGAAAAGAAATGACAAATTGGATTCACCATATACTCAAATTCCGAAGAATCCTGCATCGGAATCAGCTGCTCAAAATGAGTATTCACTGCATCGATTTGCCCTTTCGTTAACTCCTTTCCGTCCGGCTTTTCTGTCACAAATAAAGCACTTACGATACATAGGATAGTAAGACAGCTCATTATGATAATTTCCTTATGCTTCTTAAAAAATTCTCCTAATTGTGTCATCGCAATTCTCCTTTCCACTACCGTAATCTTATACTGTATGATACGATAAGAATATAATCGTAATCATAAAAATCAACAAAATACAGTATCCTACTCCCAAAACAGCAAAATGGCAGGTAAAGAGCAAAATCTCTGCCTGCCATTTTTATCAACATCAAAAATGCCCGCTATTGGTGATTTTATTCCTATCTTCTTTGTACAAATCTGAATCATCCAATAAATCAAAAGCAATAGCCCTATAGATTTTCAAAGTCCGGTTTTCTTAGTTCATAACTGCACCATCTACAGAAAGAATTGTGCCGGTCACATAGCTTGCAAGGTCGCTGGCAAGGAACAAAAAGGCATTTGCCACTTCTTCCGGCTCTCCCATCCGTCCCAAAGGAATGGATGCGGAAATCTTTTGTACCACATCTTCAGGTAGTGCTGCTACCATATCTGTTCTGGTCACACCGGGAGCTACTGCATTGACACGAATTTTATCCTTTGCCAATTCACGGGCAAGGGATTTTGTAAGACCATTTACCGCAAACTTGGTTGCAGGATATCCACAACCGGAGGGCTGTCCATAAATACTTACCATAGAACTGGTATTGACAATGGAACCACCGCCCTGCTCCTTCATGAGCCTTGCGGCTGCCTGAGAGCAAATAAATACAGAGTGCAAATTCAAATTCAAAATTTTAGAAAAATCTTCTGGAGCATATTCATACAAGCTATCTCTTGCGGAAATCCCTGCATTGTTTACCAAAATATCTAATCTGCCAAAGGTATCCCGAATCTCCCCAAATGCTTTTCCCACTTCTTCCGAAGAAGAAAGGTTTGGGCAGATTCCTTTGACTTTCCCTTCATATTCTGTCAAATTCTGCAATGCCTTGTCCACAGTTTCCTGACGGGATCCGGCCAGTATGACACTTGCACCGTTTTCCAAAAATTTCTTTACAATGGCAAATCCAATCCCTCTTGTACCACCTGTTACCACCGCAACTTTTCCTGTTAACATAAGAATTTCCTCCTTTCATATTCTGCTTTTTACAGTAATATATTTTTTCAGTATAGCAGTTTTTGCTTGAAAATACAAACAATATCTATGACAAAAACAAAATTTAACAATCACTGTTCTTCTGTATGCTCCCTTTCTGTACCACCTGTCTGCATTTCTTCCCATTGCTGCTTTGTAAGGAGAACCTTTCTCGGCTTACTGCCTTCTTCCTGTCCTACCATGCCATGCCGCTCCAATTCGTCCATGAGCCTTGCGGCACGGTTATACCCAATACGGAACTGCCTTTGGAGCATGGAGACAGACGCTTTTTCCTTTTCCAATATCAGCTCTACGGCAGGGATATAAAATTCATCCATTTCTTCCTCATTTCCAGCTGCTGTCTTTGTAGAAGATGTAATATGCTCCACCATCTCCTGTGTGTAATTGGGCTTGCCAGTCTTTTTCAAGAAGTCCACAATATTTTCTACTTCTTTATCTGTCACAAAAGCCCCCTGCATACGGGCAGGCTTACCTTGTCCGGAGGGATAAAAGAGCATATCCCCTTTCCCAAGAAGCTTTTCTGCCCCTACCATATCCAAAATAGTACGAGAATCAATGCCTGAGGATACCGCAAAAGCAAGACGAGAGGGAATATTGGCCTTGATGACACCTGTAATAACATCCACAGAAGGACGCTGTGTTGCAATAATCAGGTGCATCCCCGCAGCACGAGCCATCTGTGCCAAACGGCAAATAGAATCCTCCACTTCCCCAGGTGCTGCCATCATCAAGTCTGCCAATTCATCTATGATAATCACAATTTGCGGCATTTTGGCTTCGGGTTCACCCTGTTCTTCTTTCATGGCATTAAATCCCTTCATATCCCGCACACCATAGGCAGCAAAATCATTATACCGCTGCAGCATTTCCCGTACCGCCCAGTTTAAGGCAGCAGAAGCTTTCTTTGGGTCTGTCACAACAGGAATCAGTAAATGAGGAATTCCATTATATACACTCAGCTCCACCACCTTTGGATCAACCATCAGCAGTTTTACTTCGTTGGGATTAGCTTTATATAAAATACTGGTAATCAAAGTATTGATACATACACTTTTCCCGCTGCCCGTTGCTCCTGCAATGAGCAAATGGGGCATTTTAGCAATGTCCGTTACCACAGGCTCTCCTGCAATATCCTCTCCCAGTGCAAAAGCCAACTTGGAGGGATGCTCCTTGAAGGCATCACTTTCTAAAACTGTCCGCAAATATACGGACTGTGTTTCTTTATTGGGTACTTCAATGCCCACAGCCGCTTTTCCCGGAATGGGAGCTTCAATACGAATACCACTTGCGGCCAGATTCAATGCAATATCATCTGCAAGGTTTACAATCTTGCTAACCTTCACGCCTTGATTGGGGGACACCTCATATCTTGTAACAGTAGGGCCCTTGTTAATTTGGACAACCCTTGCATCCACACCAAAGCTTTTCAGAGTACTTTCCAATTTCTTTGCGTTGGCAATCATCTCTGCCTTTCCATCATTTCCCTGTCTGCCAGTATCACGCCCCAGCAAATCTATGGGCGGGAATACATATGGCTTTTTTGCCTGTACAGATATCCCTTCCGATTGTTCTGCCAAGGATTGTCCTTCCACCTGTTCTTCTGGTATTTCCTGCTGTTTTGCCATGGACGCTTCTGCCTCTTGGACTTCTTCTGCCGTGGCAGCCCTTTCCTCTGCAGAAATTTCCACAAAAGTATCTTCTGCAAAAGGGGTTGCTTCTGTCCCATGGGAGGATGCCATCACAATGGGAATTTCTTCTTCTGTCCCTTCCGTTTTTGAAAGCTCTGCCTCATCTGCATAAGGCTGTGCCGTTTCTTTTACAAAATCATAAATGGGGTCTCTCGGCTTTACTACAGTAATGTCCGGTCGTTTGGAACGGAATACTGTTTCCTCCACTCTTTGTGGCTTTATTTTTTCCTTCGGTTCTTCTTCTATTTCAAAATTAAAATCTTTGCTGACTGCTTTTCGTTTTGCTGCAGTCTTTTCTTCATAATCCTTTTGCTCTTTCTGTACCCTGTGTATCTCTCGCTCCGCTTCTTTTTGCTCCATATGGCGAAGGTGGTCTGCCTGACTTTTCCTATATTCCTGCTTCATCCGTTTTCTTTCTTTATGATGGTCTGCTGCACCACCAATAACAGAAAAAAACGAGCGTCCTGTCATTAAAATAACAGAAATCAAGGAGGATACTACCAATACTAGTACACTGCCCAGTGTATCCAAAAGACGATACAATCCTGTGCCTACAAGACCACCCACAAGCCCTCCATTGGAAACAGCCCCTTCACAATAAAAGGCTGCACACCTTCCAAAAAAACCCGCTCCTTCCCGTAGGAAGGGAGGGTGCATCAGATGAGCAGCTGCTGCTATGGTCAGCAAAAACAAAATGCCACCACCTACACGGACACCCATCCATTTTCTTTCTTTGGAAGCCAGCATCCAAATACAATACAGGATGACCAAAATAGGTAGTATCACACCGCCAATCCCTAAAATTCCTTTAAATACCATCCCAAAAATATGTCCTATGATACCCATTTTTTCCGTAACCATACTAATGAATACCACAACAGACACCAGAATAACCAAAATCAAAATAATTTCATCTGTAATGCTATCGCCAAATCGTTTATTCTTCACAGGCATATAGGTGGTCTGCCTTTTTGCGTGATTTTTTTCTCTGCTTTTATCGCCATTTGCTATTGTCTTTTTTCCTTGCGACGATTTTGTCGCAGTCTTTTTCCCCTGTTCTGCCAAACTGCCTCACCTCGTTTCAAAATTTTATTACCAAATCATATCCTAATTTTTTATTATATAATATTCCTTTGTATTTTTCAAATAAAACAGCGTACTTTTGTTCTCTTTTTCATCAAAAAACAGCAACAAATTTTCTGTTTTTGCTGCCATTTCCACATCATCTTGGTGATTTTTTCATACAAGAAGGTAGTTATTATTTTTTATCCTCCATCACGACTACCTCTATTTTTGCCTCCTGCAAGATTCTTCTTGCCAATTCATCTGGATATGTCCCCTTATGCACGATACGCTTGATACCTGCATTAATCAGCATTTTGGCACAGATGACACAGGGCTGCAATGTAATATAAATCGTTGCTCCTTCTGTGGAAATCCCAAGCTTTGCTGCCTGAATAATGGCATTTTGTTCTGCATGAAGGGCACGACAAAGCTCATGACGCTGTCCGGATGGAATCCCCAGTCTTTCTCTTTCACAATATCCCAGCTCTGTACAATGGGCAAGCCCCGCTGGTGCACCGTTATATCCTGTTGTAATAATGCGGTTTTCCTTGACAATAACAGCCCCCACTTGCCTACGCAAACAGGTTGCTCTGGTTTTTACAATTTCCGCAATCTCCATGAAATACTCATCCCAACTGGCTCTCATATTTTACCCCCCTATATGACTTGTCTGCTTTTCCTATACCAAAACAGTTCCTTATGATTTGTATTTATTATACAAATAAGTCTTTCTCAATGCAATTACTATTTTAGAACAGCTATATGACCTGTAGCCTCCGCTGCAGTATTTCGCCAAAGCACAACCTTCTATCTCTAAATAAAAAGAAAGCCTATTTTTCGGGTTTTCTGAAAACACCTATTCTATAACAGCATAACGCAAAAACCCAGCAGAAAATGCAACCGATTGCTGTTCCTGCCGGGTTTTATAATTTTATTGAGAAATTTATGTGTAGACAAGTACCTTTCGTACAGCCTTTTTTCTATGGTCTGATTCTCAAATAATCAGATTCATTTTCTTTGCTTCAAATTCCAATTCTTCTCTAAACTGCGGTGCAGCCAGTGAAATCAGCATTTTTGCTCTTGCACTTGCGGTCTGCCCTTTCAGCCGCACAATGCCATTTTCCGTGACCAGATAGTCTACTTCTGTACGAGGTGTTGTAACAATAGAACCAGGTGTCAGAACCGGTTTAATCTTGGAAATCGTACCGCCTTTTGCTGTAGAAAGCATGGCAATGAAGCCTTTTCCGCCCTTAGACATATTTGCACCTCTCACAAAGTCAAGCTGACCGCCAGAACCGCTGTAATGCTTTGTCCCAATACTCTCGGAGCAAACCTGCCCAAACAAGTCCACTTCCACGCAGGCATTTACAGATACAAAGTTATCATGTTGTGCAATAATGTACGGATTATTTGTATAGCTTACAGGATACATTTCAAATGCAGGGTTATTATTCATGAAGTCATACATTTTCTGAGAACCCCAAGCCAGTGTTGCAATGGTTTTCCCTACATGAATCGGTTTTTTCATGTTTGTAACAGCACCACATTCAATCAAATCTACCATACTGTCTGTAAACATTTCTGTATGGATGCCCAAATCTTTTTTATCCTGAAGCAATACCCCTACTGCATTGGGAATACCGCCGATACCCAGCTGCAATGTTGCACCATCGCAAATTTCGTCTGCAATCATCTGCCCAATCTTTCTATCTGTATCAGACAAAGGCGTACTTGGCAGAACAGAAAGAGGTCTGGAGGATTCACAAAGGGCTGTTACCTGAGAAATATGAACCAAGCAGTCACCCATAACACGAGGCATCTGGTCATTTACATCCAGCAGGATTTTGGATGCTTTGTCACGCATTGCCACAACTTCCGCACCTGCCATTGCACAGCTGAAATAACCATGCTCGTCCATGGGAGATACTTCTGCATAAAATACATCCAACTTGGGCTGCACATTTGTCCAATAGCCTGGAATATTGCTGTAGTTGTTGGGAACATAGGTATAAAAACCATCCTGAATCCCTTTTCTGCCTGCACCACCTGTAAACCAAGAAACATAGTCATATTTCCCTCTAAGTTCAGGATTCAGAAAAGGGCCGCCTTTCACAGACAGTGTTGCATGATGCACAACACCTGTCAATTCGCCACGAGCAGCTCTTGCACCGACTGCTTCTACAATGGCTGTCGGTTCTTCCAAGCCTGTAGGACAGGCACATACGTCACCGGATTCTACATACATCGCTACTTCTTCTGGCGTTTTCTTTTTTGCCTGATACATTTCTTGAAATTTGTTCATCTTTTTCTCACCTTTCTTTGATATATTTTATAAAATAGCGTTTTTCATAAATTGCTCATTCAGATTGCATACAATATACTGTAATCATACCATACTATAGCAGAAAAAGTAAAGAATCGTACTCCATGTTTCTAATTATATACAATTTTATACTGTAGCTGCAAAATAGGGTTCTATATATTCCATATTATTGTCTACTTTCTTTCCATCAACACAAAAGCGACAGCGGATTTTTTATCCGCTGTCGCTTTTGTGTTGATTTTTATATTGTCTGCGTCATCTGCACATTATTTATACCAGATATTTCTGAACAGCTGCAGGAAGCAAGTCTGTTTTTCTGCTGATAATCATGATAATATCCATATTGGCGTTCTGTGCAGTTTTGTCCAGTTCTTCAATAAAGGAAACAAAATCATCATCACTGATTTTATCTACAATGTGGTTCAAGCCGTCCACATAAACCTTCTCAATATCGCTGTTCTGAGAAAGGATTCCGCACAAAAATCCTCTAAATACCTGAGGATCCTCCATAATAAATTTCGGTGTATCTACAAAACGAACACTATAATGCAAGTCGTACATACGGCTATTGTCATCATCTACAAAAACGACATTGCCTTTTGCAGCCTTTCCTGCCTCATTTGCCATTTCGATCATTTTCTTTGTTTTACCTTCACCTTTTTCGCCTGCAAGAATCTGAACCATCGCGATCTCCCCCTTCATTTTTCGGTAGTATAATCTGTTTTGTTTTCAGAAGTGCTGATGGGATTTACGACATCCTGTAAACCTATAAGATTCAGCTCTATCTTTCGTTAGATAGTATTCTCTAAAAGAGAAGGAATCCCTCTTTTTTTTACCATATTTTTTTAATTTTTATACATTTGTTGAGTTTAAACAAGTCCAATCAAAGAAAGGACAGATATTTTTGTACAGACTGTTTATTGCCATGGTTCTACAGAACATTTATAAACTACTTCATAAATCCGCTTGCGATAATACTGAAACATCTCCTCATCCAAAGGCTCCGGTTTCGTCATCAGACGCAGCGGCATAGGCTCTTGTCCCTTTCTCAGAGGCATTTGAAAATAGGATTCATCATTCCACGCAAAACCATGACGCTTATAAAAAGCAATTCGCCGTTTCTTCAAATCATCCTCCGGAAGCTCTACCTCCAGCACCACCTTTTTCCCGTACCAAGCTATAAAATCATCCAGCATTTTCCCACCAATGCCGCCATTTCTGCTCTTTTTTTCTACAGCAAAATGCTCTATAAAGATAAAATCCTCTGCCACATCCCACATGGCTACCACGGCAAAAAATCTCCCCTCCTGATTTTTCATGCCGTAAAGCCTATAGCAGTCCTCCTGTAATAACGCCTCTTGGTCTTTTTTTTCTCGCAGCTCTGTAATGGGAAAAGCCTCCTCTAAAATAGGATATATTCTTTCGAAGTCCTCTTTTATTTTTATTTCACAAAACATATTTGATTCCTCCATGATTATTTTTTCTACGTCCGCATATTTTTCAAAACAATGCAGCGTACATATAAAGCATATTTCCCGATTCTATTGCCATAGCTTATCATACCTTCTGGAAAAAAGCAAATCCTCTCTTTCCAAAATTTTACTATAGTCCTGCTGTCAAAATATGATATAATAATTTACATATCATATGAGAGGTATATCTGAAAGCTCCCTTGCACAGGATTTTTTCATAGCGCAACTCATACAAAATAAAAATACAGCTGTATAGGAAATATACAGCAAGGTATGATGCAGGCATCCGGAAAAGAAAGGCAATGGTTTTTTCAGATCGCTCTAAAATAGAAAGGAATGACCTTTTTGCGTATATTTCGTTATATTTTAACCAGCTTTGTTTTCGCACTATCTATATTATCATCTGCCTATGCACAGAACATTTCTGTCACACTAAATGGCACAGAGCTTCCTTGTCGTGCTGCCCCCATCATAGAAAATGACCGTGTTCTCATTCCGATGCGGGACATATTGGAGCCTTTGGGCTACACCGTTACATGGCAAGCGGCAGAGCAGAAAATTATTGCAAAACAAGGTGATACAACCCTCCAAATGAAGGTAAATGCCTCTTATGCCACTGTTGATAATACAACTGTGGTACTGGATGCACCGGTTCGCATAGAAAACAAGGTTGCCATGGTTCCCCTTCGTTTTGTTGCCGAACATAGCGGGGCAGCTGTGACATGGCACGGAAAAACTGCTACGGTTGCCATCCGCACCAACACACCCTCTGCCTATGACATATCCGATTCCATTGTCACGATACAAACAAACAGACAGCAGGGAAGTGGTGTGATTTTATCCGAAAACGGAAAGATTGCCACCAACTATCATGTGATAGAAAATGCGTCTATGGCACAAATTATATTCCAAAATGGTTCTGTATATCAAGGGCAGATTACCGTCACAGGACTCAATCCAAAAGGAGATATTGCCATACTAAAAATTGATAAACACAATCTTTCCCCCGTACGAAAAGCAGCACAAGCTTCCCTCGGAGAAGCTGTGGTAACTCTTTCTTCTCCCCAAGGGAAGCGGAATACCAAAACAGAGGGAAAACTCCTTGAAAAAAACGGAGATATTCTTTCCTTCTCCGCTCCCATCAAGCAAGGCAGCAGCGGTGGTGGTTTATTCAACAAAAATGGAGAATGGCTGGGTATGTGTTCCGCCTTCACGAAAAGTGCATACTACGCTATCCCGCACCAAAAAATTTCTGCTGTTACAGAGAATCTCCACATTCCCATACAGCAAATGAAAAGATATGTTTACACTCCTTCTGCACCAAAAAATGTCATTGTCAGTAAAAAAGGAAATGTAGCCAGTGTCTATTGGGAACCCATTTATGGTGCCGATTATTTCCACATTTATTATGCACCTTCCGCAAAAGGCCCTTATAAAAAGCTGCAAAATACAGCTTTGGGGAACGACCACTGGCTTTGGGGCTTTCCCCATGCCCTTGAAATAAATGCACCCAGGGAAACGCTTTTCATACAGATTGAAACCATAAAGGATGGTGTGTCCTACGGTATGAGCAATCCTGTACAAGTTTTTTGATCATCCATAATATGAAAACAGACTGATATAAACAGTATCAGCCTGTTTTCATGGCTTGGTATATATAAAAAAACCTCGGAAACACAATGTTTCCGAGGTTTCTGTTTTCGCAAGTAACCCAATTATCTCTTGGAGAACTGAGGAGCACGTCTTGCTGCTTTAAGACCATATTTCTTTCTTTCTTTCATACGAGGGTCTCTTGTCAGGAAACCAGCTTTTTTCAGAGAAGGTCTGAAATCGCCATCTGCCTGAAGCAATGCTCTGGAGATACCGTGTCTGATTGCACCTGCCTGACCTGTGAAGCCACCGCCGTGTACATTTACCAGAACGTCAAATTTTGCTGTTGTTTCTGTCAGTTCCAAAGGCTGACGAACAATCAGTTTCAATGTTTCCAAACCGAAATATTCATCAATATCTCTTTTATTGATTGTAATTTTACCGCTGCCGGGTACCAAATATACTCTGGCTACGGAAGATTTTCTTCTGCCTGTACCGTAATATCTAGCTGCTGCCATGATGCTTTCCTCCTTCTATTAAAATTTCAGTTCCAAAACTTCAGGTTTCTGTGCTGCGTGGGGATGTTCCGCACCTGCATAAACGTGCAGCTTGGAGAACATCTTTCTGCCCAGAGCATTTTTGGGAAGCATACCTTTTACAGCATGTTCGATTACTCTTTCAGGGTGTGTTTCCAGCATCTTATCCAGTCTTACTGTTTTCAGACCACCAATGTAGCCTGTGTGATGATGATACAGCTTCTGTGTCATCTTTTTGCCTGTCACAGCAACTTTTTCTGCATTTACAACGATAACATAGTCCCCCATGTCTACGTTAGGTGCATACTGAGGTTTGTTTTTACCTCTCAGAATTGTTGCGATTTCGGAAGCCAGACGGCCCAGTGTCAGGTCTGTTGCATCTACAACATACCACTTCTTTACTACATCTGCTTCTTTCGCAATGTAAGTTGTTCTCATGGTCTTTACCTCCCTTATTATTTTTTCGTTGACTCTTTGACTTTACAAAAATATGGGAATATCTCTGTAATCTCCATTATGTCCCCTGACATAACTTATTGAGTCCCACCTTGAGAAACATATATTTAAAGCGAAAATTCGCCTTAAAACCAAAATACAGCTTTATTATTATAGTATACCTATTCATTCATGTCAATAGATTTCCCTTTATTTTCAGGCATATCGTAATAAATTTTCATTAAAGTCAGCCCCTGCGGTGCTGCTGTCTGGCCTGCTTTGCGGCGTTCCTTTCCTGCAATGATTCCGGAAATTGCTTCCGGTTCTATCTTTCCCTGTCCAACAGCAATCAATGTTCCTGCAATAATCCGTACCATATTATATAAAAATCCATCTCCTGTGACATATAATCGAATATAATGTCCGTACTGCTCCACATGACAGTCAAAAATTGTCCGTACAGTTGTGGAAACAGAGCTGCCTGCGGCACAAAATGCCTGAAAATCATGGATTCCCACAAAAGCCTTTGCTCCTTCATTCATTTTATCCACATCTAGAGGTGTATAAACAAAAGTACTGTAAAAACGCTCTTTCGGATTTTTATAAGCATCTTGATAAATCTGATACATATAGGTTTTTTTTACACAGTCAAAGCGTGGATGAAAGCTGGAATCCACTTCTTCTGCTGCCACTACTACAATATCATCTGGCAAAAAGGGGCGAATTGCAAGGGGGATTTTCTCCGGCGGAATGGTTGTTTCCACATCAATGACTGCACACTGTCCCAAAGCGTGTACACCGGCATCTGTGCGGCTTGCCCCAATACATTCCAAATCGGACATATGAAATAACTGTCGCAATCCTTTTTCCAATTCTCCTTCTACTGTCCGCACCTCCGGAGATTTTTGTTTCTGCCAACCGGAATAAGCCGTTCCATCATAAGCAATGGTCAAAAGTATCCTCATATCACACCTCTTTTTTATGAATCTTTTTCTACGAAAAATCCCCCGAAACCACAAGGTGTTACGAGGGAATCTTTTCTATAGCCAAAAAGGAGCTGTATTTCCAACAAACCGCAAGCCAATGGTCAAACACAGATACAGAGCAGTCAGCACAACAGCTTTATAATCTCCGCTCTGCATTTTCATCACATTCATACGAGTTCTATTCTCATCCCCATGATAACATCTTGCTTCCATGGCCATTGCCAGCTCCTCCGCACGGCGAAATGCAGAAATAAACAACGGAACCAATATAGGAATCAAACTCTTTGCACGCTGCATGAGATTTCCTGTATCAAAGTCTGCTCCTCTTGCCTGCTGTGCCTTCATAATCTTATCCGTTTCATCCAAAAGTGTTGGAATAAAACGAAGGGCAATGGTCATCATCATTGCAATTTCATGGGCAGGCACCCCAATTTTTTTCAGTGGACGCAAAAGATACTCAATACCATCCGTAAGCTGAATGGGCGTTGTTGTCAAGGTCAAAAGGGATGAGCCTACAATCAGCAACACCAACCTGATGCACATTCTCACAGCCATATAAATACCCTCTGTAGTAATCTTTAAAAATTTCCACTGCCAAAGTATATTCTCTCCCTGTGTCAAAAACAGGTTGATGACCGCTGTAAAGAGGATGATGAACATAATGCTTTTCAGTCCTCGCAGCATAAATTTGGGTGGTACCTTGGATAGATGAATCACAATTCCCAAAAGAGCCGTTACAATGGCATAGCCGATTACATTGTCCACAATAAACAATGAAATGATGTATAAAAATGTAATAATAATTTTTATTCTGGCATCCATCCGATGAATGGGTGAGGATGCAGGGTAATATTGTCCAATGGTAATATCCCGAATCATGCTTTCACCTGCTTTAACAATTTTAACAACGCTTCCCGTGCTTCCTCCACAGTGTAGATGTTCGTCGGCACATCAAAGCCTCGTTTTTTCAGTTCTGCAAATACATAGCTAATCTGTGGTGCTGCCAAGCCCATTTGCTCCAACTCCTCCACATGAGAGAAGATTTCTTTGGGCGTTCCCTGCATTGCCGCTTTCCCTTTGTGCATGACAATCAGGCGATCCACCAGCTTTGCCACATCCTCCATGCTATGACTTACCAAAATAACCGTAATCCCTCTTTTATCATGAAGGTCTTTGATTGCCTGCAAAATTTCATCTCGTCCTCTTGGGTCAAGTCCTGCTGTAGGCTCGTCCAAAATAAGCACTTCGGGATTCATCGCAAGCACACCTGCGATGGCAACACGGCGTTTTTGTCCGCCAGAAAGCTCAAAGGGAGATTTTTCATATACATCTTCCGAAAGCCCCACTGTCTGTAAGGCAGAAACAACACTTTCATGAATTTCTTCCGAAGAAAGCCCCATATTGGTTGGGCCAAAGGCTACATCCTTATATACCGTCATCTCAAAAAGCTGATATTCGGGATACTGAAAGGCAAGCCCGATGCGGCGGCGTACTTCCTTCAGCTTTGATTTATCCTTATGAATATTTTCTCCATCCAGCAAAATTTCGCCAGAAGTAGGGGAAAGTGTTCCGTTCAAATGTTGTATGAACGTAGATTTTCCGGAGCCGGTGTGTCCAATCAGCCCAATAAATTCCCCTTTCTGAATCTCCAAGCTAACATCATCCAATGCAGTTTTTTCAAAAGTCGTATCTGCATTGTAGATGTGGGTTAAGTGGTTGATTTGAATTGACATATCGCACCTACCATTTCTTCTATCGTCAAAATATCCACAGGCAGGTCAACACCTTCCTTACGCAGCAAGTAGGATACTTCTGTCACCTGCGGTACATCCAAGCCATATTTCTGTAATTCCTCTACCTGAGAAAAGATTTCTTTTGGTGTTCCCTGCATGACCATTTCGCCATCATCAATAACGTATACCTTATCTGCACGAACAGCCTCGTCCATATAATGGGTAATGAGAATCATGGTAATGCCTTCCTCACGGTTCAAACGCTCTATGGTTTCCATAACCTCTTTTCGTCCCACAGGGTCAAGCATTGCTGTAGGTTCATCCAATATAATACAGTCCGGACGCATGGCAAGCACGCCTGCAATGGCAATTCGTTGTTTCTGACCACCGCTGAGCTTTGATGGCGTATGAGAGGCATACTCACTCATATGAACCGTTTCCAAGGCTTCTTTGACACGTTTTTTAATTTCCTCCGGCTCCACCCCCATATTTTCAGGGCCAAAAGCAATATCCTCCTCTACCACCGTTGCCACAAGCTGGTTGTCGGGGTTTTGGAAAATCATCCCTGCTGTCTGGCGAATGTCCCATGTCAGTGCATCGTTTTTGGTATCCATGCCCTTCACCCAAAGTGTACCACCCGTAGGCTGCAAAAGGGCATTGATATGCTTCGCAAAAGTGGATTTTCCAGAACCATTATGTCCCAGTACCGCTACAAAATCTCCTTTTTCAATCTCAATGTCAATCTGCTTCAAAGCAGCGACCTTTTCTTCTCTTGTGCCATGGTCTGTTTCCAATACTCTTACATATTCATAGGTCAGACCTTCCGCTTCCACCATTTTCATCTTTTTTTGTTTCACCTTTTTCCATGTGTAAAGTCTATGGTAAAATACTCACAGCTATCAATAGAATACGTTTTTTTCCCGAAAAAGTCAAGAAAAAACGATGGGTACACCAATTCCTTTTTACTATCTTACCTGAAAAAAGGATGGAAAAATCCATCCTTTCATTCGGTATTACTACCTTAATGATTGTATCATTTCTTTTTGCTTTTTATATGTGCCTGCTCTCCAAATGAAGAAGAAACCTTTTTCTCTCCAGTCCACAAGCAAAACCACCAAGTCCTCCGTTTTTCGCCACAACACGATGGCAAGGAATCAAAAGCAGAATCGGATTTTGATGATTTGCACCACCCACAGCACGAACAGCAAGAGGATTGCCTAGAATCTTTGCAATATCTTGATAGCTTCTTGTTTCTCCATAAGGAATTTCTTGCAAAGCCTGCCAAACCTTCTTTTGAAAATCTGTTCCCTTTGGTGCAAGAGGCAACGTAAATTCCTGTCTTTTGCCTATAAAATATTCAGCCAGCTGGTCTTTTGCTTCCTGCAATAGAGGCGTTTCTGTTTCAATGCCATTTTTTTCTTCTGCAACAGCAATTTCCGTAATACTGCCTTCTTCTTCCCCAATCCGTAAAAGTCCTAATGGGCTTGGAAAATAGCAAGTGTTTTTCATCCCATATCCACTTCTTTCTTTGCTTCAGTTTAGTGTAACAAAATCCTTCATGGCAGGATTCACCAGAATACGTACATCATGTATAATGGGTTCATTTCTATATTCGTGCAGTTCATGGTTTTTTAAATCTGCAAGTAACATATCCTTTAACAAAAAGAGTGTTTTTAAATCTGAATGTTCATAGCTATAGAAATAAACTTCCAAGTGTTTCTCTGATTCTGCTGCTTCTTCCAGTGCTGCTGTTCCTTCCATAATCAGTTCCGACCCTGTTTCCAAATAGCTTGTAAAATCCGCTTGAAACCTTGTGTTCACAGAAGTACACTTCACTTCATAGCAAATTTCTCCCACAGGAATACTTTCGTCCCATGTAAATTCTTTTACCAGATTTCCATTTTTTCCAAAAACATTCCGAACTTCGATTGTTTTCACACCTTCCATTGGTACATTTACAGAGGTGCGTTCTGTCTGTTCCTCTCCATCTTGCTGCAAAGAAACTTCCCCACCATATGTAAACTTAGAAAACTCCAAAAATCCAACACCTGCACCAATACCGCTAAGTAATACACCACCAAAAAATACTACTGTCAAAACCATAGCAGGCGTTCCCTTAGGCAGCCATATCCAAGGTGATTTTCTCTTTCCTTTCAGATAGCGTACCAAGGCAGCTGTGGCTGACAGAGAACTGAAAGCCATACCAAGACATACAAGAAGAATCCCCCACATAGGATATTTCTGCAAAAGGAGTACAAAGGATGTTCCTAAAAGGAATAAAAAGAAACAACTGCCGCAGCCTGCAAGAAACAAAAGGAAGAAACAAAACAGCTTCCACAGCCACTTGATACAAAATGATACTAGCTTGTAGCACCCCTTGCAAAATGCCATTATGCCATTTTTTAATTTCCTACAAAGCCCACTCCATTTGTCCCCAAAAGAAGTGATTGGTTTCTTTGTTTTTTCTCCCTCTATATCTTCTTTTTCCTTTTTTTCAAAAATATGGGAAACTTGCTTTTTGGCATCAGAAAAGAATTTCTTTCCTTTTTCTGAAACCTCTGCTTTCTTTTTGCGGTTGTCCTGTACTCGTACATGATATGCCTGCAAAATATCTGCTGTCAGTTCCTCAATATCACCAAAGCCTTCTATGGCTTCATCTTCCGTCACATTTTCATCTATCATTTTCATGGAAATATGCTGTTCGTATTCATCTAAAATATCTTGCAGCTCACTTTCCTCTATGACTGCAAGCTTTTTTTCCAGCAATGCAAAAAATGCTTCCTTTTTCACGCTTTTCCCTCCTCTGCCAAAAATGTACTAACCTTGCTTTGAAACTCTTGCCAATCCTTTACCAGCCTTTCTTTCTGCAAAACTCCCACTGCTGTAATATGGTAATATTTTCTGGGAGGGCCTTCTGTAGATTCCTTCAAGTATGTTTCAAAATAATTCTCATTGGTCATGCGTTTCAAAAGGGGGTAGATTGTACCTTCCTTTACATCTATCACTTTGGAAACCTCCTCCACAAGTTCATATCCATACATATCTCTCTTTCCTACCGATACCAAAACAATCATTTCCAACACGCCTTTTTTAAATTGACTGTTCATTTCACTCCCCCTTTCACTATCATCATATCTCTAGTACTTTGTATTGTCAAGTACAATAATAAAATAAATACTGCTTTTTTTATAATACCTTGGCAAAAAAGAGAGTCCTCCGAAAAGGACTCTCTTTTATTCATCTGTACAATACCCAAAAAGGGTGTATTTCTAACAATTACTGATTCGCCAGTCTTTTGTAGTTTTCCAGTCTTTCCTTGGCATTTGCTTCGGACTGTACAAACAGTTCTTCAGCAACCTCGGGGAATGTTCTCTGCAATGCACTATAACGTACTTCGCTAAGCAAGAAATCTCTGAAGCTTGCTGTAGGTTCTTTGGAATCCAATGTGAAAGGATTCTTGCCTGCTTCTTTCAATTCAGGATTGAAGCGGAACATATGCCAATAGCCAGCTTCTACAGCACGTTTGATTTCGTCCTGTGCACCGCTCATGCCACCTTTAATACCATGGTTGATACAAGGAGCATATGCAATAATCAGGGAAGGTCCATGATATTTTTCAGCTTCCACCAGAGCTTTTACAAGCTGGTTCTTGTCTGCACCCATTGCAACCTGTGCAACGTATACATAACCATAGCTCATAGCCATCATACCCAAATCTTTTTTCTTAACTCTCTTACCGGATGCTGCAAACTGTGCAACTGCACCGGCAGGAGTAGCCTTGGATGCCTGACCACCTGTATTGGAGTAAACCTCTGTATCGAATACCAATACGTTTACATCTTCACCGGATGCCAGTACATGATCCAAACCACCGTAGCCAATATCATATGCCCAGCCGTCACCACCAAAGATCCACTGAGATTTCTTAACCAGCTGATCTTTGTTTTCCAAAACATAGGAAACAATGTTCTTTGCTTCTGCATTGCTGCCTGCATAGCCTTCCAGTGCTGCAATGAGTGCATCAGATACTTCTCTGGATTTTTCGCCATCAAACATTGCATCTACCCAAGCATCTACAACACCTGCTACAGAACCATCAATGGATTTCAATGTTTCCAGTTTTTCTTTCAGACCATTTCTCATCTGTTTTACAGCAGAAGCCATACCTAAGCCATATTCTGCGTTATCTTCAAACAAAGAGTTTGCCCATGCAGGACCACGACCGTCTTTGTTTGTTGTATAAGGCATGGAAGGTGCGGAACCACCCCAGATAGAGGAACAACCTGTTGCGTTTGCAACATACATTCTATCACCAAAGAGCTGTGTTACCAGTTTTGCATAAGGTGTTTCACCACAACCTGCACAAGCACCGGAGAATTCCAGCAGAGGCTGTTCAAACTGGCTGCCCTTCACAGAGCCTTTGCCCATAGGATTTGCCTTAGGTGCAACTTCGTCAATTGCATAGTCCCAGTTAGCAGCTTCGGCATCCTGTGTTTCCAGAGGCTTCATCACCAGAGCTTTGTTAGGAGCAGGGCATACTACAGCACAGCTTCCACAGCCCAGACAATCAAGAGAGGATACCTGCATTCTGTATTTCAAACCTGCAAATGCTGCACCACCTTTTGCATCTACTGCCTTAAATGCAGCAGGAGCCTTTGCAGCTTCATCATCTGTCAACAGAACCGGTCTGATTGCAGCATGAGGACATACATATGCACACTGGTTACACTGGATACAGTTTTCAGCCTGCCATTCAGGGATATCTACTGCAACACCACGTTTTTCATATGCAGCTGTACCACAAGGGAATGTGCCGTCTTCTCTGCCTGCAAATGCAGATACGGGCAGCTTGTCGCCTTCCTGTGCATTCATAGGTTCTACAACATTTTTAACAAACTCTGTTGTCTTTCTTTCTGCTGCTACATGATTGTCTACAGCATTTGCCCATGCAGCGGGGATTTCTACCTTTACAGCCCCATCTACGCCACGGTCAACAGCAGCATAGTTCATGTTCAGGATTGTATCACCCTTCTTGCCATAGGATTTTGTAATAGCAGCTTTCATATATTCCACTGCCTGATCAATGGGGATGATATTTGCAAGCTTGAAGAATGCAGCCTGCAATACAGTATTGATTCTGTTGCCCAGACCGATTTCTTTTGCAATTTCTGTACCATTGATGATATAGAAGTTAATCTTCTTGTCTGCCAGCTGTTTTTTCAGCTTTGCAGGCAGCTTTTCATCCAATTCTTCAGGTGTCCATACTGTGTTCAGCAGGAATGTGCCGCCTTCGTTCAGTTCTGTTACCATATCATACAGGTGTACATATTCCTGTTTATGACAAGCCACAAAATCTGCTGTCTTAACCAAATAAGTGGAGCGAATAGGCTTCTGACCAAAACGCAGGTGGCTCTGTGTGATACCACCGGATTTTTTGGAGTCATAGCTGAAGTATGCCTGTGCATACATATCTGTATGATCGCCGATGATTTTGATGGAGTTCTTGTTTGCACCTACTGTACCGTCTGCACCAAGTCCCCAGAATTTACAGGAGATTGTTCCATCGTTGCCTGTTACATTTACTTCTTCGCCAACCTCCAGAGAGTGATTGGTAACGTCATCCACAATACCCATTGTGAAGTGGTTTTTGGGTTTATCCAAGGACAGATTTGCATATACTGCAATAAACTGTGCAGGTGTTACGTCTTTGGAACCCAGACCATAACGACCACCCACTACAACAGGAGCTTCTTCTGCTTCAAACATGGCAGTACATACATCCATGTACAAAGGCTCGCCCTGTGCACCGGGTTCTTTTGTTCTGTCCAGAACTGCAATTTTCTTTGCTGTTTTTGGAATAACCTCCAGCAATTTTTCAG
>SAMEA104404100__coassemble_1165_pt1 | contig 24856 bp, 20 predicted proteins | sample SAMEA104404100__metabat2_low_PE_071 | metagenome-assembled genome bin SAMEA104404100 (sample SAMEA104404100) | Balaenoptera acutorostrata
AAAAGTAAACGATTTGCTTTCCATCATAAATACTTTCCTCTTTTTATTTTGTAAGTCCCAAATGAAAATCCTGTGCCTGTTCCTCCTGCTCTTTGGTCATATTGTCTTGTGTATAATAATATTGATATACCATTTTTGTTTCTTTTTTAATTTTGGCATCCTGCCGTGCTGTTTGTACCATGGGTTCATAAGAATCTGCCATATTCTGTAGCTGCGGCTCTGTTTTCGGGTGAAAGGTATATAAAAAACCTGCCACCGCATAAAAAACAAAAATGACAAAAGCCGCTATCCATTCTCGTTTCTTCATCCATACCACCTCATTGGCAGTATGCACAAATTCCGGTAGAATTATACATATTTTTCTATTTTATATTATTTTACTCTTATTTCATAGGATATAAATAAAAAGCTGGGGCATCACCAACATATAGACAAGCTCCATTTCTTGTACTACTCTTAATCTCATACATAGCAGTATCTGCTACTGTTAAAAGTTCCTCTAGAGAATTGTCATTATCAACTATGTGGATACAAGCTCCAATAGAAAAAGTAACCTTGACTTCATTCCCATCTTTACTGGCAATAATAGGGGTCATTTCTTGCAAAGCACATATTTTTTCTTGTAAAAGTTCTTTCATTTGAGTCTGAGTCATTTCTGTTGTCAAAAAAGCAGCAAATTCATCTCCGCCTATTCGACTTAAAAAATCATTTTTCTGAAATACATTATTTAGAATTTCCGCAGTTTTCTGTACTACTAAATCGCCCTGCTTATGCCCCAAAGTATCATTTACCTCTTTAAAATGGTCTAAATCTATTAAAACAACACAAGCTACTGTATTCATATTTTGATGTTGCTTCAATACCTCATGAAAGTATCGTTGATTAAATAGTCCTGTCAGTCCATCTATATCCCGCTCACTTCTGAGTCCAGACTCCAAGGCGAAAAGATGATAACGATCCATTGCATAAAGCTGATTTACAACTACAGCAACCAGTGTAACTACCAATGTATCTAGTAAATAATATCCAGTATCTCTTTTTGTAATACCTCCCAGCAAACAAAAAAACACCTCTGGAATAATCAATGAAAATAAAATCAATAGTTTGTATGCTTTTGGATCAATATAAGTCATAGCAATGCTAAATAGAACCATGTAGATTATAATATAGGATGTTTCTATAACGAATGTTCCAATGATATACAAATAAACGGTAACAATAATACTATATATATTCCGTATTTTATGAACGTGGTATTGATCTCCTTTTTTATGAATGGAACGAATACAAATATATGTAAACAAAGAAAAAATAAATGTAGAACCAAGCCCTACAATATTTGTGATACTTTTTTCTTGGTTAATCAGAAATAAAGCACTTCCATAAAACGGAAAAAACACCAAAATAATATACATAAAAATCAATAGCGTTTTACGCTCAAAAGCCAATGCCTGCTCTGCATATTTCTCTTGTGTTTCTGTATCAATATAAAAATATCTTTTGATTTTTTTCCATGCAGTCATTGTTGTTCTCCTCTATATTTGCTCTAATGTCCTTAAAACATTCATCTTCCAGCTCATAGCCATTTTAGGTATGTTCATATTTTCTAACTATACTGAGCAATGGGTTCTATTCTAAAAACTGTATTATCTCATTTATACTGCTAAATATAATTGATATGTAGCTGATCAATATCACTGCTTTTTGATTCATTATAGGACTTTTTTTATTTTATCACAATTCTATCAATGTAAAAACTACAAATTCTAAATTATAATTTCTATAGACATTCCCGTTTTCGTTTCTCTGTCTGCCTGTCTAATATTACAAATATTCTGATTGCATTATATTCCTAAAATAGAAATGGCAGCATCTAAAACTTATGATACTGCCATTTCTATGAATAGTTACCAAAAACTTCTATCTTTTTCTGTGATATTTCTTATTTTTCCAGTTCTGCCAGCTTCTCCAAAATACGGTTACTTCTGTCAATAAAATCTGTCATTTCCTGACTGGTGAGATTTCTGTGGCTCATGAGTGCCAAATCATATACTTGTCGGCAAATGATATGGCACTCATCCTTCTTTTCTTCCTGTTCTGTTGCATCCAAAAGGAATTGAATCAGGCTATTGGATTTATTCAATACCAGTGTTTCATCCGGCTGTATATTGGCAAATAACGCCTTGTACTGTTCGTTATTTCCATAGGCTTCCATCATTTCCATCATACGACGGCTTTCTTCGCTCAAAAGAATCATAGCAGAAACATCTGCTGCTTTCAGATTCTGTGCTTTCACCTTCAGCTTATCATTTCCAAGAACACTGCGGAACAATGCTTCCATACGATTGTTTGTAAAATCATCTGCCTGTTTCTTTGCTTCGCTTTCTTCGCCATCTGCCTTTTCCTGTAATGTGTCAGAAATATCCGCATCAATACGCTGTACCTTCACGCCGGGGTTTTTATATTCCAAGAAGGAAACAAAAGGCTTATCCACGGGAGAAGTGAGAATAGCCGCTTCCAACCCCTGTTCCTGAAACATCCGAATATATTGTGCCTGCTGATTTTCGTCTGTTACAAAGAAAATCTTGTTTTCATGCTTTTCCTTATTTTTCTCCAGATATTCTGCAATGGTTTCATAGGTGCCGTCTGTGGTTTTCAAAAGCAGTGCATCTTTCATTTTATCATACAGCTTTTCTTCTCTCATGCAACCATATTTAAAGAACATTCCAATATCATCCCAGAAGCCTTCATAGGCGGTACGGTCTGATTTAAAAAGGTGATTCAGCTTATCCGCTACCTTCTTTGTGATATAGCTATTCATCTTTTCCACATATCCATCGTTCTGCAATGCACTTCTGGATACATTCAAGGGCATATCAGGGCAGTCCAAAACGCCTTTCAAAAGAAGCAAAAACTCAGGAACCACTTCTTTGATATTATCCGCAATATACACCTGATTCGAATACAGCTTAATCTGCCCTTCTACCACGTCCATCTGTTCTACCAGCTTCGGGAAATATAAAATACCCTTCAGGCGGAAAGGATAATCCATATTCAGATGAATCCAAAACAAAGGATCATTTAGGTCAAAGAACACTTTATGATAGAATGCTTTATATTCCTCGTCTGTGCAGTCTTTTGGCTGTTTCAACCACAAAGGCTCCGGGTCATTGAGCGGTAGAATGGTATCCTCTTTTTCTGTATCTGCAGTATCTTCTCCCTGCTGTTCTCTCAGCTTTGCCAAAGCTTCTTCCTTTGTCAAATCCGCAGCTTCTTCCGGAGATACATGAATGACATTATCCTGTTTCTCTTCTTCTTCTGTCTTTTCTTCTTCTTTTTTCAAAACATCCATAAATATGGGAACAGGCATGAATGCACAATACTTTTGCAACACTGCATAGAGCTTGGATTCATCCAAAAACTCCTCGCCGTCCTCACTGAGATATAGCGTTATGGTTGTACCACGTTCTGTACGAGTACCATCTTCCATTTCGTAGTCAATCCCATCTTCACATCTCCACTTCGCTGCCTCTGCACCTTCTTGATAAGAAAGTGTATCAATTTCCACTTTATTTGCTACCATAAAAGCAGAATAGAAGCCTAAACCAAAATGACCGATAATTTCGTTATCTCCTTCTTCTTTTTCCTGATACTTTGCCAAAAAGTCTGTCGCACCGGAAAAAGCAATCTGATTGATGTACTTTTTGATTTCCTCATGAGTCATGCCAATGCCGTTATCCATAATCTGCAATGTCTTTTCATCCTGATTCAGCACAACCCTCACTGCAAATTCTTCCTCAGCAGAAATATGGTCTGCTTCTCCCATGAGCATCAGCTTTTTCAGCTTGGTTACTGCATCACAGGCGTTGGATACCAATTCTCTGATAAAAATATCCTTATCTGTGTAGAGCCATTTTTTAATAATAGGTAAGAAATTTTCGCTGTTAATGGAAAGATTCCCTTGTTCGTTCATATCTATCGTCCTCCTATATAAATATAAAAATAAATTGCAATATGTTGTGTACAAAAGATATTGTATCACCTGCAAAGGAAAAGTCAAGAGAAAATTAGCACTCATTTCATTTAAGTGCTAACAATTTAAGAAACCCGTAAAAAAGAGCCTGTTTCTGCATCCAGTAAAATCAAGCTCTTTTTTCTGCCGTATTCTTTTTGGGACTATCCGAAAATCCCCTAAATTATTTTTTGCCATATACCAACACAAGTGCATTTTCAGATATGCTCTTATGAAATATGATTATACTTCTTCTTCCTCTTGCTTCACACAGACATTAGGGCGGTCAGGGAAAATAATCATACCAAAACCATTGATTCCTGCCATTTTTTGCAGCAAGGCCTCACTGCCCTCTTTCTGCTGGAAATCAATTTCTTCTTTGTATAAGGGCATGAGTGCATACAAATTCAACAATGTACCATCTTTCGCATGAAACATACTGATGCTTTCATGAAGTGCGGACAGCATAACACCACAAAGTTTTGTACTTTTTTCATCATATGGCACATATTTTTCAGAGTTTGGAATAACGTGTCCAAAACCAAGCCAGCTTTTGTACTCATGTGGAAATCTTGCCAAATACTGCAAAAGGTCTAGGGGCCACCAAAGGCTTTCTGGAGGTTCTTCCCCTTCCTTTGGTTCCTCAACCTTCCATTCTGCAGGCAAAAGAGCAATCAGCTCTGCCCGCTCCAACATTTGATATTCGGGATAGAAGTTGTCCGGAAGCTGCATAGGCAATGCACTCATCCCCACCGTATACAGCACATGGAAATCTTGCTTTGTGGGTGCTTCCAAAATATGAATATCCACCTGCAAGTAGTCAGAACGTCGGTCATAAAACACCTTTTCCTGCCTGTCTGGAAAATATTTCTGCATATGCTTTTGAATCTCCTGTGCAAACGGTGTGGTATGCACAGGACGTTGCTTCGTATGCTGCTTTGGCTCCTTATGATATACGGTATCCGCTGTTTTCTTCTGTTCTTCCATGATAAAACGCCTCTTTTCTTACAGTTCTCCAAACAATGCCTTTGCAAATTCTGCTGCATCAAATTTTTGCAAATCATCAATGCCTTCCCCAACGCCAATATAACGAACAGGAATTTTGAGTTCGCTCTTAATGGCAACCACAATCCCGCCCTTTGCCGTACCATCCAGCTTTGTCAGGATAATTCCACTAATATCTGCAACCTCTTGGAACAGCTTTGCCTGCTGCAAAGCATTCTGCCCTGTTGTGGCATCCAATACCAAATAGGTTTCCCTATGGGCTCCTGCATATTCTCGGTCAATGACACGAGAAATCTTTCTCAGCTCCTCCATAAGATTTTTCTTGTTGTGCAAACGTCCTGCTGTATCACAAATCAGCAAATCCGATTTTTTGTTTTTTGCCGCATGAACCGCATCATATACCACTGCTGCGGGATCTGCATTTTCTTCATGCTTGATAACTTCAATACCCCCACGCTGTCCCCATACCTCCAGCTGGTCAATGGCTGCGGCACGGAAGGTATCGGCTGCAGCAAGGAGAACCTTTCTTCCTTCCCCTTTAAAATTATATGCGAGTTTCCCAATGGTTGTTGTCTTTCCCACGCCATTCACTCCGATTACCAGCATCACCGTAGGAGATGGCAGGTTTTCTTCTTCTGCAGACTCCTCTTGCAAAATCGCCGTAATTTCATCAATGAGCATCCCCTTAATCAAGGAAGGGTCTGTGGCACGTTCCTTTTTTACACGCTGACGAAGATTCTCCACAATATCCATATTCGTTTGCACGCCCATATCTGCCATAATCAGAGCTTCTTCCAATTCCTCAAAAAGCTCTTCATCAATTTTTGTAAAGCTGCCAAGAACATTGTCTACCCCATCCAAAATATTTTTTCTGGTTTTATCCAGACCTTCTTTCAAACGGGCAAAAAAGCCTTTCTTTTTGGGCTTATCTTCTGTTTCTTCCGGCTTTTCCTCTGCTGCAGTGGCTTCTTCCACTTCTTCTGTTTCCTCCGACTGCGGCTTCTCTGCTTCCTCCGGCTTTTCCTCTGCTGCAACGGCTTCTTCCACTTCTTCTGTTTCCTCCGACTGCGGCTTCGTTATCCCTTCAGACATTTCGTGCAGAGCAGTATCTTCCTCTGCTGTATCTTCCTTTGGCAGATTTTCTTCTACACCTTCCTCATGCAGTACACCACCTGATTTTTGATGCAGCGTTACGGTCTGTTCCTTCATGGCATCCCGAACAGCACGGTTTAGAGCAGTCACTTCTGACAGAGATTCATCCACATTCAGCACAAAATCCGTCTGCTGGTCTGCTGCTATTTCTATGTCCAATCCTTCTATGCACAGACCTTCTGCTTCCGACTGTTGTTCTTCCTCGGGCTGCTGCACCTCCTTTGGCTCTGCGTTCTTTTTCTTCCAAAAATCAAATAATCCCATCTTTTTTCACCTCAATATTATTCCTTACTTTTTCCGTTCTGAAAAATCCACAGAAATCAATTTGGAAACGCCTTTTTCCTGCATAGTAACACCATACAGAATATCAGCGTATTCCATGGTTCCCTTTCTGTGCGTAATCACAATAAACTGCGTTTCCCCCGAAAACCTCGTTAGGTACTGAGCATATCGTTTTACATTGGCATCGTCCAACGCCGCTTCTATTTCATCCAATATACAAAAGGGCGATGGCTTCATCTTTAAAATGGAAAAGAGAATGGCAATAGCAGTCAATGCACGCTCCCCACCGGAAAGCAGCTGCATATTTTGCAAGCTCTTTCCCGGTGGCTGTGCTACAATCTCGATTGCCGATTCCAATGCTTTGCTGTCATCCTGCAGCTTCAGATACGCCTTTCCACCGCCAAACATTTCCTGAAATACCATACTAAAGTTTTTGGAAATCACGGCAAATTGCTCTTGAAACTGTTTCTCCATACGAATAGACAAATCCTGAATCAAACCCTTCAGCTTTTCTTCCGCTTCCAGTATGTCCTTTTTTTGGTCTGTCAGAAATGTATATCGCTCTAATACCTCTTGATATTGGTCAACAGCTGCCACATTCACATAGCCAAGTCCACGAATTTCCCCTTTCCACTGTTTGGTCAAACGGGATAATTCTTCGTAAGACCTTTTTTCTCCTGCTACAAAGGTCTTTGCACCCTGATAGGTCAGCTCATACTCCTCCCATATATGGTCAAAAACACGTTGTTTTTCCTGCCGCATATTGTCAAGCCTTGTTTCCATACGGAATATATCCTGCTCCAAAAGAGAAATGGCTTCTGCCAAATTTCCTGCATCTTCTTCCTTTGCAGAAATTTTTTCGGAAAGAGCCGCAAGCTCTGTCTTGGTTTCTTCTAAATGTGCATAAAGCTCCCTTTCTTTTTTTCGCAGGTCTGCCTGCTCCTGCTGCAAATCCGCTTGCTTTTTGTTTCGTGTGCCGCCGTTTTCCTTAAATGCAATCATCTGCATTTGAAGCAGTTTCACATGATTCTCTGTTTCTTCATATTCTTTTTGGAAACGACGAAGATTTTCCTCTGCTGCTGCAATATTTTGGCTGTTTTCCGATAAAGCAATGCGGTGGCGTGTCATTTCCTCCATAAGCTGTTCCCGTTGCTCCTTGTCTGCTGCCAAATGCTCCTGAAAAGCAGAAAGAGCGGCGTTTGCTCCCGCCACAGCCTGCTCTGATTGAGTCAAACGTAGTTTTTCCGCTGCAATATCTTGTTCTGCCCGTTCCAACTGTACCAAAAGCTGGGATTCCTCCAGCTGCAACAGGCGGATTTTTTCCTGTGCTTCCTTTTGTTCCGCCTGATTCTTTTTTCTTTCCTCCTGATTGCTCTGCTGTGCGACGTTTCGTTGTTGCAGTTCCAACTTCTTTTCCACAATCTGCCGAGAAATTTCTTCTGCATCTTCCTCTGCCAGCTGCAGCTTTTCTCGCAATTCTTCTGTTTTTCCCTGTATTTCATCCAATTCTTGGCGGAGCTTACCGATTTCACGACTTCTGCCAAAGATATTGGTGCTTTTCTTCATTTGAGAACCGCCTGTCATCGCACCACCAGGATTCATAATATCCCCTTCCAGTGTTACCATGCGATAGCGGTGCTGATATTTTTTTGCAAGGCGTACCCCATCTTCCAGCGTTTCCACAACCAGAATACGTCCCAAAAGATAGGTCATAATCTCTGCATATATTGCTTCATACTGAACCAAATCAGAAGCCTTGCCCAAAACGCCTCTTTCTGCAAAAATAACCGCATTCCCTTCCCATTGTCTTCCCTTTACTGCTGAAATCGGAAGAAATGTTGCCCGTCCGAGCCGATGCTCTTTTAAATATTGGATGGCATCCTTTGCGTCCTCCTCTGTTTTGGTAATAATATTTTGCATGGCACTGCCAAGAGCTGCTTCTACTGCAGCTTCATATTGTTCCTCTACCTGCAAAAGTTCTCCCACTGCACCGCAAATACCACGTTTTTCTTTATCCGGTAATTGCAGCAAACGCTTTACGCTATGAAAAAAGCCCTCATGCTCCCGTTCCATTTCCGAAAGGAGGGCAAGACGAGATTGCTTTGCTGTCAGCCGCCTTTCCTGCTCTGCCAAGTCCTTTTGCACTGCTAATTTCATTTTCGTGCTTTGTGCATCGTCTTGCTCCAAAGCAAAAAGTTCTTTCTCCAAAAAGGCAGCCTGTTGCTTTTGCTCCTGCCCTTTCTTTTCCAAAACCTGCCCATGTGTCCTCTGCTGTTCCAAGCGGCTTTCTCCATGGGCAATTTCCATATCAAGCTGCTCTTTTCTTGCAAGAAACTGTTCCATGATTGCTTCCTGCTTGGAAATTTCCCCTTTCGCCTCTGTTCCCGTGCGAATATGCTCGAAAATCTCATCCTTGACATCTTCGGTTTCCGTTTCCTTTTGCCGCAAGGCAATATCCAGCACTTTACAGCCTTCTTCCAAGGCAGCCAGCTTATTTTTCTCCTGCTCTGCGGTAATATCTAACGCCGTAATGCGGCTACGACAAACCTCCTGCTCTCCCTTCAGCTCCAGCTGTTTTTTCTTTTTTTCTTCCATTTCTTTTTTCATGCGGGAGATATTTTCTGTATCATGCTGCATCTGCTCAGCTGTTAAACGGATTTCCCCATCTTTTTTTTCAATAGCCCCTTTCACCCTTGCAATATCATCATTGATTTGCTGCAAAACCTGATTTTGGCTGCTCAGTTGTAAATGCAGCGTTTCTGTTTCTGCCTTATCCTTTGCAAGGGTTTGCTGCATCTTTATTTTTTGCGTAATGGCAGTATCCTTTTTATCCCCAAGCTTTTTTTCTTCTGCCTCCATCCGTTCTGTATCTGTGCAGAACATGGCAATTTCCCCTTCTTTCAGCTGTTGGCTAAGAGAAAGATATTGTCTTGCCTTTTTGCTTTGCTCCTCCAAGGGCTTTAGCTGACCTTCCAACTCCAGTATAATATCCTCTGCACGAAGAAGATTCTGCTGCTCCTTGTCCAGCTTTGTAACGGCTTCGTTTCGTCTTGTCTTATATTTTACAATACCGGTGGCTTCTTCAAAGATATGGCGGCGTTCCTCCCCTTTTGCACTAAGTATTGCGTCAATACGTCCCTGTCCAATGATGGAGTAACCCTCTCGTCCCACACCAGTATCCATAAAAAGCTCTTGTATATCTTTCAAACGGCAGGCAGTTCCATTGATACGGTACTCACTTTCACCGGAGCGGAATACACGGCGTGTCACCTGCACCTCTGTAAAAGCAATGGGAAGTGCTCCATCCTGATTGTCCATAATAATGGTAGCTTCTGCAAAGCCTTGGGGTTTTCTGTTTTCTGTTCCTGCAAAAATAACATCCTCCATTTTATCCCCACGGAGATTTTTTGCACGCTGTTCCCCAAGTACCCAGCGTACTGCATCAGAAACATTACTTTTTCCACTGCCGTTTGGGCCTACCACCGCCGTAATACCTGTATTAAAATCCAACCTTACTTTTTCAGGAAAAGACTTAAAGCCTTGTAATTCCAATCGTTTTAAATACATCCTTTACCTCATTCGTTCCTATTGGGTGTCTTTTTATTACAGCACCTTGCCATCTATAATGGTGTGCAGCACCTTACCCTTTACTTGCATATTCTCAAAAGGAGAATACTTTGCCTTGGACGCAAAATGCTTTGCTTCCACTGCATAAGCTTCGGTGCAATCTACTACAATCAAATCTGCATCCATGCCCTCTGCAATTTTTCCCTTTTCCATCAATTTCAGGATACTTGCCGGATTGGCAGACATAAGCTCTATCAAGCGTTTCATGGAAATGATGCCTGTTTCCACTAAATGTGTATAGCTGACCGCAAAGGCAGTTTCCAAAGCAGAAATACCATATGCTGCTTGTCCGAATGTTCTGTCCTTTTCTGTCTGACCGGCAGGGCTGTGTCCCGATGCAATCACATCTATGGTACTATCTGCAATCCCTGCCAAAACCGCTTCCACATCGGATTTTGTCCGCAAAGGTGGATTGACCTTTGCCAATGTGTTATAATCCTCTACAGCTTCTTCTGTAAGAGAAAAGTAGTGGGGGCAGGTTTCACAGGTTACGGAAATTCCCCGTGCCTTTGCGGCACGAATCATTGCGATGGAGCCTGCGGTGCTTACATGGGAAATATGTAACCTTGCACCTGTATTGGAAGCCAAAATGAGATTTCTCGCCACCTGCACTTCCTCCGCCTCCCTCGGCATACCCAAAAGTCCCAAGCAGGAAGCCATATAGCCTTCATTCATGACACCCCTTCCGGATAAGGTTCGATCCTCACAATGTGTTATAATAGGCAAGTCAAACATTTTGGAATAACGCATAACATTCCGCAAAAGTGCTGTGCTGTCTGTAAACTGGTCACCATCGGAAATGCCTACAATGCCTGCCTCGAACATTTCACCAATTTCCGCAATGGATTCCCCCTCACATCCCATAGACATACTGCCATAGGGATAGATATGCACCATACCCTGCAAAGCAGATTTGGAAATAATATATTCCACTACCGTTTTATTGTCAATGACAGGCTTTGTATTAGGCTCACAGGTAATAGTTGTAAAGCCGCCTCTTGCGGCACTTTTGGAAACTGTATGAATATCCTCCACATTTTCAAAGCCGGGTTCACAAATACTGCAATGCATATCAATAAAACCGGGTACTACCATACGATGATCTACATCTATTATCTTCGCATCTCCTGCATCCAGATGTTCTCCTATTTTAGAAATCGTGCCATGTTCCAGTAAAATATCATAAGCTGTATCGGGTAAAAAGGAATCTGTAATGAGCTTGCAATTTTTCATCAATGTTCTCATACCAAGCCGCCTCCCATCTGAGAAAGAATATAAAACATTGCCATTCGCACGGCAACACTGTTTCCAATCTGGTCATTGATAATACACTGTGGGCTGTCAATGACACCATCTGAAATCTCAATCCCTCTTTGTATAGGGCCTGGGTGCATGACAATCGCATCCTTTTTCGCATATTTCAAAAGATTATGGTCAATACGGAAAAATCTTTTATATTCATCCAACGAAGGTAAATATGTATGATCCTGTGTTTCCAAACGCATTCTGGTTGTCAAAATAACATCTGCATTATTCACAGCTTCTCTTGCATCATAATGAACGGTCACACCAAATTTTTCAATATCGGGAAGGAGCAATGTAGGCGGGCCTGAAACGCATACCTCCGCCCCCAGCTTCGTCAAGCCCCAAATATTGCTCTTGGATACACGACTATGAATCAGATCCCCTACAATGGCAACCTTCAAGCCTTCAAATCCACCCTTTTGTTCCCGAATAGTCAAGAGATCCAATAAAGACTGTCCCGGATTTTCATTGTATCCATCCCCTGCGTTAATGACAGATGCTCCTACAGAGCCTGCCAAAAGACGAGCTGCTCCTGCCATGGGATGCCGCAGTATAATAAAATCTGCTCCCATCTGGTCAATAAGCTGTCCCATATCCTGCAAGCTCTCCTGCTCCATGGAATGTGCAGAATTTGTCATATCTACCACATTGGCACTCAAATGCTGTGCCGCCAGCTCATAGGACAGCTTTGCTCTGGCACTCTGCTCATAAAAAAGGATAATCACCGACTTTCCTTGCAAATGGGGTGCTTTTTTATTTTTTTGGTTCAATACATATTTCATTGTTTCTGCTGTACTGAGAATATAACGAATATCCTCTGCCGTCAAATCACGCAGACCAAAAAAATCCTTTCGATGCAATGACATAGGAAAAACCTCCTCTCGGTTTTCAAATCAACTTCTGAGACGCTCTAACAATGCTTGAAAATATGACGGAAGGGGTGCTTCAAACTCCATGTATTCTCCTGTTGTAGGATGTATAAAGCCAAGCACCCTTGCATGAAGCACCTGCCCTTCCAAAGAAAAGGGCTGTTTTTTGGGGCCATATACCATATCTCCCAAAAGGGGATGTCCCATATAGGTCATATGTACACGAATCTGGTGTGTCCGTCCTGTTTCCAAAGAGGCCTCTATCAATGTAAATTTCCCAAGGCGTTCCAAAACTGTATAGTGGGTAACTGCATGACGGCTATGCTTTTGCGTCACTGCCATTTTCTTTCTGTCCTTTGGATTTCTTCCAATGGGCTGATCCACCGTCCCCTCATCCTCTTGAAATCCCTGATAGACAATGGCGTTATATTTTCTTGTAATACTATGCTCTGCAAGCTGTGCAGCCAAGGTCTGATGTGCCTTATTGTTTTTTGCCACCATCAATACGCCGGATGTGTCCTTGTCTATGCGGTGTACAATGCCCGGACGTTTTTCTCCATTGATGCCGGACAACTCCTCCCCACAATGATATAAAAGTGCATTGACCAAGGTGCCTGTATAATGTCCGGGAGCCGGATGCACCACCATACCTTGGGGTTTGTTGACCACAATGACATCTTTATCTTCATATAAAATATCAAGAGGAATCTCCTCCGGCAGTATTTCCACCTCCTGCACCGCAGGCACGTCCACATCAATGACATCTTTTTCCCGTAGCTTATAATTTGCCTTCACATTGCCGCCATTCAGGAGAATATTGCCTGTTTCTATCCATTTTTGTATACTGCTTCTGGAAACATCCTCCATGTTTTCTGCCAAAAAAACATCTATACGAGTTCCAATATCCGTTTTTTCCGCTGCAAATGTAAAATATTCCATATCATTCGTCCCTTTTCTTCTTTTCCTTCGGTTCGTCCTTTATTACAAAAAGCATCAAATACGCTAAAAGTATAACCCCTGCCACTACAAAAATATCTGCCACATTGAATACCGGCCAAGAAAAAAGCGTAATCTGAAAAAAATCCACTACATAGCCACGGAACATACGGTCAAGAATATTTCCGAATGCACCTGCACACAAGAGAATCAATGCACCACGCATCCAAGCATACTCCTTTGTTTTTGGCAGATGCACATAATAATATATTATCGCTCCTACAATGCACAGTGTCACCAAAAGAATTAGCCATCTTTTCCCCGAAAACATACCAAACGCCACTCCTCTGTTTTCCACGAAAGTCAGACTCAATACGTTTTCTATTACGGTTGTGGTATGTATTGGCTTTAGATGCACCAATGCCAGATATTTTGTCAACTGATCTACGGCAATCAATACCGCTGTGATTATGGCAGCAATCCACATATACATTCCTCCAATGCTCTTTTTCCTTATATAGAAAATCAGCCGCAGCAAAAAACCTTCTTTTCAGAGGGTTTTTCGTCACAGCCGTTTTCCATTCCCATTTTTTATTGTTCCTCCGGCATAGCCGCCATAGTTGCTTCTGCTTCTTTTTCTGCAAAAATCTCATTTTTATCAAGCAACTCAATTTCTGCATAAAGCAATAATTTGACACGTGTACGCATCAATTCATATCTGTTTTGCAATGTTTCAATTTGGTCTGTCAATTCACGAATCTTCGTTCTGGAGGAAGCAAGAATTTCTTCCCGTTCCAATTTTGCCCGTTCCACAATCTGGGCTGCTTCTGCTCTGGCTGCGTCTTTTGTTTCCTCTGCAGCCGCTTCCGCCAGTGACAGTGTACGTTCCAGTGTTTTTTCAAGACCTCGCAAACGCCCTGTATCTTCCTGTACCTCCTGTGGTCTGTTGCGTTCTTGTTGTGCTTGCTGTGCCTGTCGATACAGCATTTCATAATCTTCATATATTTCGTCCAAAAAAGTATCTACTTCTTCCGGAGAATAGCCGGACATTACTTTTTTAAAATCCTTTGTTGCAATATCGTTGGGTGTAACCACAAAAAAACCTCCCTAAACATACAAGCCTATCTCTAATCCGATTCTGTCTTTTTTTGTTTTTCCACCAATTTTCAGTAAACGAAATCTGCCATAGCCTCTTACAGACACCACATCTCCCTCTTTTAACAGAAAGGAAGGGTTTGTGATGATATTCCAGTTTACATTGGCTTTTTCTCCGACAATCAACCTCTGTATATTCCCACGAGAAAGATGCAAAGCACCGCCTGCCACAGCATCCAGACGCAAAGAGGCAGTTGTCAGTCGATGTAACTCCAATTTTTTTTGCACCGCTACTGTATCCAAAGGTACTTCTTCTACCAAAACAGGTGTTTTCGATACCCTTTCCAGATTTGTCTGGATATAGGATGCAATCTCCTCCTTGACAAAACATATGGTTTCTTGCTCAGAAACCAATATATCCCCTACTTTTCCACGGTCAATTCCAAGTCCCAAAATAGAACCCAGATAATCCCGATGTGTCAAATCCTTTTGCCCAAACCTTTGATTTTTTGTAATCCGCAAAGCGGAAATGGGAAAATCCTTTTCAGAAAATGATACATAATCCGGTGCAAAGCCTATCATGCTTCGTTCCGCATCCTCTGCACCACCAAATGCCAATATCTGCATATCTGTTTCATAGCGAAGCTTTTCCAGAAACCTTCCGCTTTTTGCTGCATCCAAAAAATCCGTAAAAGCGTATGTATGCCGTTTGTAACTAAAAGCAGCCTGATCCAGCACTTTCGCAAACAAAAGTCTTTCCTCAGGCTGTGTCATTCCTTGCAATAATGCTTTTCTGTCCATTTGTCACCATTCCTTGCCTTTACAGGGGCAAAAGCATGACCAAGCCATTGAGAAGCTGTGCTGCAAGTCCCATCAAAATCAAAGCAATGATGGGAGAAAAGTCCAGCATCATGCCGCCTCCTAAAGGAGATTTGTCCAACATTCTTCTGCATGGCCCTAAAATCGGTTCTGTTACCTGATGGATAAACCTTCCAATCGGATTATTGTATCCAATAATCGGAATCCACGACAGCATAATCCGAATAAAAATCATAAGCTCCAAAAAAGAGAAAAAATAATGTATCGCTTTTTCCAATAATATTTGTATTGTACTCAAATTATACTTCCTTCCTTACCGCCCATTGCTCATCCAGGGCAGAATAACACCTTTTGTTTTCAATTCTTCTTTAAAATCTCCACTAATATCCACATTTTCAGGTGCAATTACAAAAATATTGTTTGCAACACGCTGAATGGAGCCTTCCAGAGAATAACAGGTTCCGCTTAGAAAGTCCATAATTCTCTGGGCTGTGGGAAATTCCACTTTTTCCAAATTTACCACAACCGGCTTCTTTGTTTTAATCTGGTCACAGATTTCCTGTGCATCTTCATAACATTCCGGTTTGATAATCACAACCTGCATCTGTACACTGGTATTGATGCTGTATACCTGCGGATTTGTTCTGGCTGCAGATTTTCTGGATGTGGGCGGTACTGTATATTCCCGTTCACGAGGCACCTCACGCAAGCCATAGTTATTGTTTCCACTATTTACAGCTTCTTTTTCCTGTGCTTCGTATTCGTAATCATCTTCGTAGTAATCTTCGTCATCCTCATATTCACCAAACATCAAGTTTTTCATCTTTTCAAAAATCTTAGCCACTGTCCTATCCTCCTAGATTTATTTCTGTATATCAGCCTTTATTGGGATAATATCTTTCTCCAAAAATACCTGTGCCAACTCGAACAATTGTCGCCCCCTCCTCTATTGCCACCTCATAGTCGCCGGTCATACCCATGGATAATTCATCCATATGTATATTATGAATTTTTTTATTGTTCATGTCAACCAGTAATTCCCGCATTTTTCGGAAATATATCCGATTTTCCTCAGGTTTTTCGACAAATGGGGCTACTGTCATGAGTCCCTTGACTTTAATATGCTCCAACTTGGATAGTGCTGAAAGAAATGCCTCTGTATCCTCAGGCTTTACTCCGAACTTGCTTTCCTCATCTGCCATATTCACTTCCACCAAAATCTGCATTACAACATTTTTTGCAGCTGCACGCTTATTGATTTCCTCAGCCAAACGCAGGCTATCCACCGAATGAATCATATCCACCTTATCTATGATATATTTTACCTTATTTGTCTGCAAATGTCCAATCAAATGCCAATGGATTCCTTTTCCCATAGGCTCATATTTGTCCATAATCTCTTGCACCTTGTTTTCTCCAAGGGAAGTAAGCCCACAATCTGTGGCTTCCCGAATGACTTCCACAGGTTTTGTCTTGCTTACGGCAAGAAGTAAAATATCTTCTCTTTTTCTCCCGCTTCTTTCTGCAGCAGCAGCAATTTTCGCTTCTACTGCTTGAATATTTTCTTGTATTGTCTGCATATCTGATACACTCCTTCCTTTTTCGTATCAATCCATTATATGCTTCTATAGATTTAATAAATTTCCTGTCCCTCTTTGATGTTTTTTGCATCTGATACAATAGAATCATATGCCTGTAAACCATAATTGTTATTAGACTTTACAATGGCATACTCTTGATTCTGCTCCAATATCTTTACTGCAACAAATTTTGCAAGAGAGCTGTTTGCTACATATACACCTGTTGCAGAGCTTTTTTCGGAAACCGTATACGGCTTTGCCGTTTCTCCTGTTCCCTCCATAATGATATCCCCCACTTTTAAGGTTGCTCCCTCACTGTTTTCATCCGGAAGATATACATACTTTTCATCACTGTCAATCAGTGTAACTGGTACAAATTTTCCATTGGAACCATTGACAAGGAGTACCCCTTTATTCCCCCGGCTTTCTATAATACAGTCCACAGGAATCTTAATCATAAACTTTTCTACAAGGGCGTTGGCAGGCACCTTTAACCCTTGGACAGCCTGACTGTCCAAACGGAATGTAAGCAGTCGTTTGTTCATAAAGCTTTCCATGTAATGGAAGCAGGAGAGTATGACTTTATTTTCTTTTTCTCCTTTTTCAATGGATTCTATGGTAACTGTAGCAGGCAAAACCTCCTCCTCTGCAACCAGATGAATTCTTTTTCTTTGTCCTTCCTCCCAATCCTTGGTAGCCTGTTCCGGTAAAACTGCGACAAGATACCATTGATTGCTTTTGACAATACGGAATAAAGGATCGCCCTTTGCCACATCCTTTTCTTTTGAAATAACAGTCATATTTTCATTTCCGCCAATTTGCCTAGCAGAAATCTCTTTCAACTTTTCTTTGGTTAATTTTTCTTCCAAGCCATCATAGCTCAGTGCCAAAATACCGCTTTCCACCGCTTCCACATCACTCATGTTTTGGGAAAGCTGTTTTTGGTATGCACTTCTTTCCTCGTTTAACTGAGATAGACTATCCACATTTTCGGACAACCAAATTTCATTTCTCTGTCTGATATATCCGTCCAGTTGTCCTCGCATTGCATAGAGATATGATGTGTTATTTGACATGGATTTACCGGCAAAAGCCTCCACTGTGCCATACATATTCTGTTCCAGTCTGTCAATATCCTCAGCAAATACAGATAAATCCGTGCGGTCTTTTTGGGTTTCCAAAATATTCGCATCAATATTTTCCAATTTATCTTCTAATTTATCTGTAGAATCTGTATCTTTTATATGACATACCACGGCAGATTTTTTAACACTATCCCCTTCTGCATATTCATAAAAAGGGGTACCTGTACGATTTGCTTTCACAACAACTTCATCTCTGACAATCAGCCCTTTATGCCCCTCCGGAGCATCAATACTTCCCATGGTAACTGTTTCCACATTAACTTCTGTGTTTTTCCATGCCATAGAAGCGACCTGCCCCACCAAATACACCGCTATTACCACGAATACAAAAAGGGGCAAAGCTCTGCTCGCAAGTCTATTTTCCCTTCTTTTTTGAGAAGCTGCACGCTTGGAGGCTGTTCTTTTCCTTGATTCCGAAACCTGCATAGCCTCTCCACTGGGGTATCCTTGAGGTGGCGAAGCCTGTCTTTTTTGCCGACTACGTACCTCTTGCGGTATTTTGCGTTTTGGATGCCGCTGCGGATGAGGTACAGGCTTGCGGCGTTGTTTTTTTTTATTTCCTGAGGAGCCTTTTTTCATGAGAATCCTCCTTAATAATTGTTCAATTTATGCTTGTATTTATTTATTATATTACAAAACCCCTTGGGGGTAAATAGTATATTACATTTTTTCCCTGTATGTTTATACAAAATATGATAATCTTCGGAATCAATGTATTCATAAAAATGTAGCCTATTTTCCTCTGCAATAAAAATAAAAATGGTATACACAAAAGCACTTTATTATATTCGACCAAAAATATAGAAAATGAAGTCTATTTATAAAAAATATAATTCAATACACTTCGATAAAATCGACATCCTGCAAAAACATCTTTGGAAAAGCCGTTGCTTTTACAATTTTGATAACAATTAGTTTTATAGGATTTTTTAGTATTTTAACAAATTTTGGATTTCCTTTACTGGCCTCTATGCCTTTGCCTTTTCTGCAAGGAAGCCGCTCTGCTTCTTTATGTTGTATGGCACTTGTGGGAATTTTACTTTCTGTTTTTCGGACAGGTGATGTTTTTCAAGATTCCTATGTTGCTCCTAAAATTTCTGTTTCCTCCAAAAAAGATGACCCTTTTATACAATGGGATAATGGAAAACTTATCATTTCTTTCTATAGAAATAAAGTATGATAAAACCTAATAGAACTATTGACTTCTCACATGATAAGAACATATAATTTAGGTGAGTACAAAAAGTATTCTATATTGTAAGGGAAGGAGGATTTTTTTATGGATATTGCAGCTATGAGTATCAGTATGCATTCAGCACAGCTTATGCAAAATGTAAATCTTGCTGTGACAAAAAATGCAATGGAAACACAGGAAGTAGCAATGCAGGGGTTATTGGAAATGCTTCCTCCAAGCAATCACATCATTGATGTATTGGCTTAACTTTTCAAGAAAGACTGTCTTTTCAGACAGTCTTTTGTAGCTATAAAAATAAGACCGCAGGAATACATCCTACGGTCTTTTATCTGTTCTAACCTCAAATCCCTTGGTGGAAAGTTCTCTTAATTACCTCAAGCTGCTGGTCCTTGGAAAGACGATTGAAGTTTACTGCATATCCTGATACACGGATAGTCAATGTAGGATACTGTTCAGGATGTTCCATAGCATCCATAAGAACCTCACGGTTCATTACATTTACATTCAGGTGATGTGCACCCTGTTTGAAATAGCCATCCAAAATGTGTACTAAGTTATCAATCCGTTGTTCTTTTGTTTTACCCAGTGCATCAGGAACAATGGAGAATGTATTGGAAACCCCATCCTGACATACATTTCTGTAAGGGATTTTTGCAACAGAGTTCAAAGATGCAAGGGCACCGTTTTCATCTCTGCCGTGCATAGGGTTTGCACCGGGTGCCAGAGGCTCTCCATGCTTTCTGCCATCAGGTGTTGTACCTGTTTTCTTACCATACATAACATTACTTGTAATGGTCAAAGCAGAAAGCGTATGCTTTGCGTTGCGATAGATAGGGTGCTTCTTCAGTGCATTGGAAAAATATGTCACGATGTCTACTGCAATATCATCGACATCATCCATATCATTGCCATATTTCGGGAAGTCCCCTTCTACTTTAAAATCTACTGTCACACCATTTTCATCTCTCACAGGTGTTACCTTTGCATATTTGATGGCAGAAAGAGAGTCTGCCGCCACAGAAATACCTGCAATACCAAATGCAGTCAATCGTTCTATATTTGCATCATGCAATGCCATCTGGCTTGCTTCATAAGCATATTTATCGTGCATATAATGGATAATATTGATGGTATCGACATACAATTCTGCCACATAATCCAATACCTTCTTATAGCGTTCCCAAACTGTATCGAAATCTAACACTTCATCTTGAATGGGTTCAATATCAGGCACAACCTGCACTTTCTGCAGCTCATCCACACCACCATTCAGTGCCAAAAGCAGGGACTTTGCAATATTGGCTCTTGCACCAAAGAACTGCATCTGTTTTCCCACACGCATAGCAGATACACAGCAAGAAATTGCATAATCATCGCCATAGATTGGACGCATGACATCATCATTTTCATACTGGATGGAATCTGTATCAATACTCATCTTTGTGCAATATGCTTTAAATGCCGCTGGCAAATCTCTGCTCCACAATACCGTCATATTAGGTTCAGGTGCTGTACCTAAATTTGTCAGTGTATGAAGATAACGGAAAGAGTTCTTTGTTACCAAAGGTTCCCCATTGATACCCATACCACCAATAGCTTCTGTCACCCATGTAGGGTCGCCGCCAAAGAGTTCATTGTATTCAGGTGTACGCAAATGACGTACCAATCTCAGCTTAATAATAAACTGGTCAATGAGTTCCTGTGCTTCTTTTTCTGTAATCACGCCATTTTTCAAATCTCTTTCTATATAAATATCCAAGAAAGTAGAAGTACGACCTAAGGAAATCGCTGCACCATTATTTTCCTTTACCCCTGCCAGATATGCCATGTATAGGAACTGTACCGCTTCTTTTGCATTGGCAGCAGGCTTGCTAATGTCTACATCATATTTCATTGCCATGGATTTCATTTCTTCCAAAGCACGAATCTGCATCCGCAGTTCTTCTCTCAGACGAATCCGTTCATCTGTCATAGAACCGTCAAGCTCATCCAATTCTCTTTCTTTATCCGCCATAAGGAAATCTACGCCGTACAAAGAAACTCTCCTATAATCGCCGATAACACGACCACGACCATAAGCATCCGGCAAACCGGTCAAAAGACCTGCGTGCCTTGCAATCTTTGTTCTTTTGGGATATGCGTCAAAAACACCTTCATTATGTGTTTTTCTATATGCAGTGAAGTTTTTTTCCACTTCCGGATTCAGTTCATAGCCATACTGCTCCAAGGCACTTTTTGCCATCTTCATACCGCCATAGAGATTGACAATTCTTTTTAATGGTGCATCTGTCTGCAAACCGAAAATCACTTCATTTTCTTTGTCGATATAGCCAGGGGCAAAGTTGTCAATGCCGGAAATAACATTTGTTTCCACATCCAAAATACCTTTTTTCATTTCTTCAACAATCAAGTCATGGCATTTTGTCCAGAGCTTTTCTGTTTTTTCTGTTACGCCTTCCAAGAAGGAATCATCACCTGTATAAGCTGTATAGTTTTTCTGTATAAAGTTTCTTACATCAATTTCATTTGTCCATTTTCCTGTACGAAATCCCTGCCAAACCACTGTATTCATCCTATTCAATCCTTTCTGTCTAATCCGTATTTTATGGAAACACAATCTTTGAAATCAACTTTTGCAACTGTTCTGTTTTTTCCCGTTCCATGGGAGCCGTGTCCTTTAGGGAGTAAGGAAAACCCAGTCTTTCATATTTTTCAACACCTAACACATGGTAAGGAAGCAGTTCTACTCTTTGCACATTGGGAATGGTTCTTATCATTTCCCCAAGTCTTTTGATATGTGCTGCAGAATCTGTTAAATCCGGAACGACTACATGGCGTATCCAAAGAGGTACATTTTGTTTCTTGACCTCCTCCAAAAAACCATTGGGTACGGAAATATCTCCGCCTGTCAGTTCGTGGTATTCTTTTGGCAGTTCATGCTTCAAATCCAATATAACCAAATCTGTATATTGCAGCAATTCCCCATAAGAACCATTTCCATATCCTGCCGTATCCAAACAAGTGGAAATACCTTCTTGCTTGCATACCTTGAATAATTCTGTGAGAAACTCCGCTTGCAGCAAAGGCTCTCCGCCAGAACAAGTCACTCCGCCTTCTTCGCCATAATAAGGCTCATAGCGTTTCAGCAGCTTGATGACTTCTGCCACAGTCATTTCCTTCCCGCCCTGCAATTCCCATGTATCAGGATTATGACAGTATCTGCACCGAAGCTTGCAGCCCTGAAGAAAAAGCACAGTACGAATACCGGGGCCATCCACAAGTCCCATAGACTCAATGGAGTGGATTCTTCCTATTGCCATATGTTCACCTCTTTCCTTTTTTGATTTTCCGTTGATTTCCATAGAAAAAGCCGACAATCCGGGCTTTTTCTGCCCAGACGGTCGGCTTATGTTCAGGATTATACTTCATGTGGTTAATTCCACGATTCCGTCAGTCATATAATCTAGTCAGATAGTATCATAAGACCTTTTACCTGTCAAGCACTTCTCGTACATTTTCTTTTTTTCACAAATTCCTACAAAAATCGTATTTATTCATTTGGTATTCCTGCATAAACAAATCCCTTATCTGCATCCACTGTAAGCAGTGTATTATCCGGAATAAAATCAACAACCTTCGCATTGCAAATGATGACAGGAATATCCAATGCTCTGCCTGCAATTTCTGCATGACAATTTTCAGGATTGTCCATAGGTCCCACAATGACAGCAGATGCTCTTTGTAGATATGGCATAAAATCATTATCTGTTGCCGTTGTCACCAAAATATCCCCTCGACGAAAATCCCGTTCCATTTCATCTCGCAGCTTAATCACTCTTGCTCTACCGCTGACCTTCTTTTTGCCAATGCCAATGCCTTTACAAAGAACATCCCCTACAATGTCTACTCGCAGCGTATTGGTTGCACCGCTGATGCCTACAGGTAGACCTAGTGCCAAAACAACAGTATCTCCATTTTTAACAAGACCACTTTTTTCTGCAATTTCCATAGCTGCATCAAAAATCTGTCCCTTTGTCATTTCTCCTGTGTGAAATACCGGACGGCAGCCCCACAAAAGATTCAGCTGTCGCCAAACCTGCTCTTTTACCGTGCCTGCTACAATGGGGCAAATAGGTCTGTGCTTGGAAATCATCCTTGCTGTAAAGCCTGATTGTGTGATAGTGGAAATGCAGGTGGTATCCAACTCCGCTGCTGTTGCACAGGCTGCAAAGCTAATGGCATTTGTAATATTACACTGACCTGCATCCATACCTTTTGTGAGGTTTTTGCTATAGTTGATGCTGCTTTCTGTTTTTTCTGCAATGCGTGCCATAGTTGCCACCGCTTCGCAGGGATATGCACCCATTGCAGTTTCTCCCGAAAGCATGATGGCATCACTGCCATCAAATATGGCATTGGCTACATCGTTGGCTTCGGCTCTGGTAGGTCTTGGACTTTTTACCATACTTTCCAGCATCTGTGTTGCGGTGATGACAGGCTTGCTTCGCTTATTTGCTTTGGCGATGAGCATTTTTTGCACCAAAGGTACTTCTTCCGGGGGAATTTCAACGCCTAAATCCCCTCTTGCCACCATAATTCCATCCGCCACCTCTAAAATTTCATCAATATTATCAACGCCTTCTCTTGTTTCAATCTTTGCAATAACAAGGATACCTTCCCCACCGTTTTCCTCGATGACCTTTCGTATTTTAATCATATCTGCCGCAGAACGAATAAAAGAAGCTGCTACATAATCAAATCCATTTTCTATACCGAATTTTAAATCCGCAATATCCTTCTCTGTCATAGAAGGCAAATTCACCTGTACCCCCGGCAGATTTACCCCTTTTCTGGAGCTAAGTATACCACCATTGATAACAATACAGTTGACTTCATTCCCCACAATGCTTTCTACCTGCAATTCAATCAAACCATCATCAATGAACACACAAGAGCCTTTTTGCAGGTCTTTGGATAAATCCTCATAGGACACAGAAACACGTTCCTGTGTTCCGAGTAAATCTTCTGTTGTTAAGGTAAATCTATCTCCCTGCTCCAAACGGATCTTATCTTCTTCAAAAGTTCCGATACGGATTTCCGGACCTTTGGTATCCAAAAGCAGTGGAATTGGTGCCTGAAGCTCCTCTCTTGCCTGTTTCAATTTTTCAATCATTTTTTTATGACTTTCATATGTGCCATGGGAAAAGTTTACCCTTGCCACATCTAAACCGTTTTCAATCAACTCTTTCATTATGGCAACATCATCTGTTGCAGGGCCCAATGTGCAGACAATCTTTGTTCTACGCATATCATACCTCCTCTTTTTCTCTCCTTTGGAAAAAGAAGAAGAACCTTTTAAAAAAACATCCTTCTTCTTTCTGTATTCTTTTTAAATTGCCAATATTTTTACTACATCATAAATTTCTCTGTCCAAGTGCTTCTCCATTTGCATGGCTGCCTCCAAATCAAGGATTTCATATCTGCCCCGATTATATGCAACCACCTTATTCTTTTCCCCTGCCAAAATGGCTTTTACCGCATGATAGCCCATCATGGAAGCGTGCATCCGGTCAGTGGCAGTGGGGCTGCCCCCTCTTTGCAAATGACCTAAAATGGTAGCCCTTGTCTGAATTCCCGTAATCTCCTGTATTTGCTTTGCCAGCTTCTGTGTACCGCCAACGCCTTCTGCAACCACAATGAGATTATGGCGTTTGCCAATGCTTCTGTTTGCCAGAATCTGCTGAATCACCTTTGCCTCATCAATATTTCCTTTTTCCTCCGGAAACATTACATCCTCTGCTCCACCAACCATGGCACACCACATGGCAATATAA
>SAMEA104404100__coassemble_1198_pt1 | contig 24415 bp, 21 predicted proteins | sample SAMEA104404100__metabat2_low_PE_071 | metagenome-assembled genome bin SAMEA104404100 (sample SAMEA104404100) | Balaenoptera acutorostrata
GGCTGAAGCAATCAAAAAATACAAAGCTACAAAAGCTACAAACTAATTTTGGAAACCACATTCAAACAATAAAATACAGTGCTGCTGATGCAGAAAAAAGCAGACAGCAGTACTGTAAAAAAATCAATATAACCAATTTATTTGCGATGAATAGGAGGAATGTCAAATGAGTAATTATTCTGTATTTTTTCCGGGCTATAGTGCAGGCGAAGATGCTTATCAGGAAATTGATGCCATCTGTTCCCCTTACGGTACAAAAGCAGTTCTGATTGGTGATGACATTGCAATTGATGCAACAAAAGCATACTTATTGGAAGCAACAAAGAACAGTCGTGTGAAAATTGTGGAATTTATTGATTTTCCCGGTGAAGCGGCATTTGAATATGCAGAGGAGCTTCAGCAGAGAGATGTGGTAAAGGATGCGGATATGATTTTTTGCTTAGGTGGCGGGAAAGCCATTGACCTTGGCAAATTAGTTGCCCACAATTTGCATAAACCTTATTTTACATTCCCAACCATTGCATCTACTTGTGCTTGTATTTCTGCGTTGGGAATTTACTACTACACAAATCATGTATTCCGTGATTTCTTCCGTGTAGACAGACCACCTGTCCATGTATTTATTTCTACAAGAGTTATTGCAGAAGCTCCTGTACAATTCCTGTGGGCTGGCATCGGTGACGGTATGAGTAAGGAAGTGGAAGTCAAATTCTCTGCAAGAGGCAAAGAGGATGAGCTGACTCTTTCTGAGCAAGCAGGTGTTGCACTGAGCAGCTGCTGTACAGAGCCTTTGCTGAAATATGGTATTCAGGCCATTGAGGACTGTAAGAACAACCGTCCTTCCGAAGCAATCGAACAGGTTGCACTGGATATCTTCATCAATACAGGCATGGTATCCAATATGGTTGATTCCCATAAATACAATACAAATCTGGCACACGCCCTCTTTAACAGCATGACCATGCTGAAACAGATTGAAGAACGTCATCGTCATGGGGAGGTTGTTTCCTATGGTACATTGGTTTTGTTGACCATGGATAAGCAGTATGACAAGCTGGATAGATTCTTCGATTTCTATAAAGGCATGAAGCTGCCTACAAAGCTGGCTGATTTGGAGGTAACAGTGGACGAATTGGATCCTGTTTTGGCAGAAACTGTAAAGAAATACGATTTGGATTATTCTCCTTATCAGATTACACCTGAAATGGTGAAGGCTGCCATTCTTGAGCTGGAAGAATACAACCAGAAAAAGGAAGCATAAATATTCATCAATAAAGATAAAAAAGGCGGGGCTAGCTCCGTCTTTTTTATTGCAGTAGGAAAGCGTCTTGACAGATGGACATAAGCCATCTATACTTGTCAGTACCTTGGAAAATGGAAAGAAGGTGAAAGAAATGCCTAAGATTGGGATGCGTATGATAAAAACGGCTATTGCCATTGCAATTTGTCTGTTTATCTATGAGCTGGCAGGAAAAAGAGGGGTGCCTATTTTTTCTACCATTGCTGCTGTGATTTGTATGCAGCCTTTTGTGGAAAATAGTGTGACGGTGGCATTTAACCGTATTATTGGTACACTGACAGGAGCCGTTATGGGGCTTTTGGTACTGTATATTCTTAGATGCCTGCCAGCAGAATACGATTTTTTTCACTACTTGATTATTTCTTTTGCTGTCATTCCTGCCATGTATATTACGGTGGTTTTGAAAAAAACAGGGGCATCCGCCATGGCAGGTGTGGTGCTTTTGAGTATTACCCTTTCAGAGAGTACGGAGGCTCCCTTGGTGGATGCTTTTTATCGCTCTTTTGAAACCATAGTGGGTATATTGGTTTCTTTGGGCGTGAATATGCTCCATTTACCCAGACAGAGAAGGCGAGAGTATTTTTTTGTATCGGGTTTTGATGGTGCCTTGTGTCAGGAAAAAACAGGGATTTCACCCTACAGTATTTTTGAGCTGAATCAGCTTTTAAATGATGGCATGGCCTTTACCATTGCCACGGAACGGACACCGGCATCGCTTTTGTCCGACGTGGGCGGCATTGATTTAAAGCTTCCTGTTATTGCCATGGATGGGGCTGTCCTTTTTGATTTGAAGGAAAAGCGATATCTTGCCTGCAACGGACTTTCGCAGGAAATGACAAGGAAGATTTCCAAATACCTGCAAAACCAAGGGATTCATTATTTCCTGAATGTGGTATTGGAGGATGTGCTTTTTATCTATTATCGGGATTTTCATAATGAGGAAGAACGCAGGCTCTACGAACGAGCGAGGATTTCTCCCTACCGCAACTATATTTATGGGGACATTCCCGAAGAAGGGGAGATTGTGTATATCCTTCTGGTATTGAAAGACCAAGAGGCAGACAGAGCAGAGGCGGAAATAAAGAAGCTGGATACAGAGGGAGAACTGCTTTTTCTGCGGGATAAGACAGAAACACCGGATGCTTATTGCCATCTGAAAATATATCATAAAAATGCCACAAAGGAATATATGCTGCAGCGTCTTTTGGATACAATGGGCGGAAAGAAAAAATGGAAGGTTGTGGCCTTTGGCAGTAATAAAAACGATTTATCCATGATGACAGCGGCAGATGAGTCCTATGCAACAGGAGATGCCATTCCGGAGGTAAAGGCGGTGGCAGACTATGACCTGCGGGGCAATGGGGACAGCATTGCCCGCACCATGCTGCGGCTATATGAGCCGTTTTACTGGCAAAAGCAGCATCATCAAACCAAAAAGAAATGAGGAATATATATGGAAGCCGGATTGACAATATTTTCAAGAGAAGCACTTCTTTTGGGAGAGGAAGCTATGGAAAGACTGTGGCAGGCAAGGGTGGCGGTATTTGGCATTGGCGGCGTTGGCTCCTTTGCAGCAGAAGCCTTGGCGAGGGGCGGCATTGGACATTTGACGCTTATTGATGGTGACAAGGTCAGTCTTACCAATTTAAACCGCCAAATTCTTGCAACCCAAAAGACCATTGGACGGTATAAAACAGAAGCCATGGCGGAAAGAATCCATGATATTTCTCCGAATACACAGGTAGAGATTCATACAGTGGTCTATGGAAAGGAAAATCGGAGACTTTTGGACTTTTCCACCTATGATTATATTATAGATGCTATTGACACGGTAACTTCTAAGTTGATACTCATTGAAGAAGCCAAAAAAGCAGATACACCCATCATTTCTTGTATGGGGACAGGCAATAAGCTGGATCCTACCCGTTTTGAAGTGACAGATATTGCGAAAACTTCTGTCTGCCCACTGGCAAAGGTCATGCGAAAGGAATTGAAAGACCGTGGCATTGGCGGGGTAAAGGTGGTCTATTCTAAGGAGGAGGCAAGGAAGCCTCAAAAATCTGCGGAAACAGGGAAAAGACAGATTCCCGGCAGCATTTCTTTTGTGCCTTCTGCAGCTGGATTGATTTTGGCGGGAGAAGTTATTCGCTTTTTGGCAGGTATGGAAAAATAAAAAAATTCTTATATTTTTCTGAAACATTTCTGATTTACTTGCAAAGAATTTTTGTTTTCGCTAAAATGGTAGAAAAGGAACAGATTAAAAGTCATAGAGGAAAAAGTAACAGGAGGTTCAGAATGAGCAAAAGAAAGACATGGACAAAAATCGGATTGGTAGCAGCGGTGGTTTTTTGTCTGGCAGGCTGTGGGACCTCTGAAAAGAACAATGCAAGTGACCAGCCAAAGGGACCGGAGGAATATGTTGCCACAGCAAAAAAGGTATTAGAAGAAGCAGAAAGCTTTCATGGAACTGTGCAGATACAGGCCAATATGGAAAATACAGAAGATGGTGCTATTGCAGATGTAACTCTTTACAGAGAGCCTTTACGAATGGCTGTTACCATGGATGCAAAAAAATCGGATGATTCATCAGCTTTGCGTCAGATGTATGTTGTAAGTGAGAATGAGGATATCTATTTGTATCGCAATTATGTGGATATGCAAAACGAAGATTCTCAGTGGACAAAAAAGCTTTTGCATACAGGAATTGAGCAAAATTCCATACAGATTTACGATGTGCAGGAAAATATTTTATCCCTGTTGCAAAACGGAGCTGATTGGACAGTGGGCGAGGAAAAAAGCGGAGGAAGCAAAGAGATTGTCCTCACAGGGCATATCCCTGTGAATCGGGTGTATGAGATTACAGAGCAGGGGCAGTACTTTAGTTTTGTGGGTATGAATGGACTTCATGACAACTATTACGCAGATGCAAAGGAGATTCCTGTTCGTGTGCAAATGGATGAGCGAACCGGAAAAATCAACTCCTGTGAAATTGATATGACACAAACCTTGCAGTCTGTAATGAACCGTGTCATGAAGGAGTTGGATGCCCAAAGCCAAGGCATTGCAGTGCAGGAGTATCAGGTTCTGATGAAAATGGATCAGCAGGGAGATGTACCTGCCGTAGAAGTGCCGGAAGAAGCACACAATGCCATTAACTATGATTCTATGTAAATCCAAGACAGCAAAAAGGCGGCATAATGCCGTCTTTTTTTATGGAAAACAGGGGAAAACGCCTAGATTTGGAAACTTTTTTCCCCTAGGGCTGTTTTTTATGGGCAGGATGCGATATAATAGGGAAGATTTGACCAACAGAAACAGAAGGAGAGAAAAAATATGATCGCAGCACAGAATGTCAGTCTGCAATATGGCGGACGTATATTGTTTAAGGACGTAAATATAAACTTTACAAAGGGGAACTGCTATGGGCTTATTGGTGCCAATGGAGCAGGAAAATCCACTTTTTTAAAGATTTTGGCAGGAGAATTGGAGCCGAATAAGGGTTCAGTCTTTATTACTCCCGGTGAAAGAATGGCTGTTTTGAAGCAGGATCATTTTATGTTTGACGACTTTGGCGTTGTGGAAACCGTTTTGTATGGACACAAACGGCTTTATGATATTATGAAGGAAAAGGAAGCCCTTTATGCCAAAGAAGATTTTAATGACGAAGATGGTATCAAGGTTTCCGAATTGGAAGGGGAGTTTGCGGAGCTGGATGGCTGGTCTGCAGAATCCAATGCGGAGATTCTCTTAAATGGTTTGGGTGTCACAAATGAATTTCATTATATGCAGATGAAGGAATTGACAGGGACACAGAAGGTGAAGGTATTGCTTGCACAGGCGTTGTTTGGCAATCCCGATATTCTTCTTTTGGACGAACCTACCAACCACTTGGATTTACACGCAATCAAATGGCTGGAAGGCTTCCTTATGGATTTTGAAAATACCGTTATTGTCGTATCCCATGACAGACATTTCCTCAATAAAATCTGTACCAATATTGCAGATATTGACTATGGCAAGATTACCATGTTTGTCGGAAACTATGACTTCTGGTATAACTATACCCAGATGACGCAAAGACAGATAAAAGACCAGAACAAACGGGTAGAGCAGAAAATGAAGGAATTGCAGGAATTTATCCAACGATTCAGTGCCAATGCCTCCAAGGCAAAGCAGGCAACCAGCAGAAAGAAGCTTTTGGATAATCTGCAGATGGATACCATCAAGCCTTCCTCCCGCCGCTATCCTTTCTGCAGCTTTAAACAGGATAGAGAAGTAGGGAATGATGTACTGTTGGTGGAAGATATTTCCAAGACTATTGATGGGAAGAAAGTATTGGATCATGTGAGCTTTATGATTCGTCCCAATGACAAGGTTGCTTTTGTGGGGAAGGATGAAATTGCAAGAACAACCCTATTCCGCATTTTGATGGGGGAAATGGAGCCGGATGAAGGGACTTTTAAATGGGGTGTTACAACCAAAACCGCATATTTTCCCAAGGATAATGCAGAATATTTTGATGGCTGTAAGGAATCTCTGATTGAATGGCTGCGTCCCTTCGCAAAAGAAGGGGAGCAGTACGACTCAGACATTCGTGGCTGGCTTGGCAGAATGTTGTTCAGCGGTGAGGAAGCCCTCAAGGAGGCAGATGTCCTTTCCGGTGGGGAAAAGGTACGCTGTATGCTTTGTAAAATGATGATGAGTGGTGCAAATGTCATGATTATGGACGAGCCTACCAACCATCTGGATTTGGAGTCTATTACCGCATTGAATGAAGGTCTTATGGAATATAAAGGCACCCTGCTTTTTGATTCCCATGACCACCAGTTTACAGATACCATTGCAAATCGTGTTATTGAAATTCTGCCGGGCGGTATCATTGATAGACAGATGACCTTTGACGAATATATTGATAGCGAGGAAATTGATGATTTAAGAGAAAAAATGAGCGGGGAGAGATAATATGATAAATGGAAGAATTGATTTGCGAAGCGATACTGTGACACTGCCCACAGAGGAAATGCGAAAAGCCATGTGCGAGGCCGTTGTTGGGGACGATGTATATGGCGATGACGTGACAGTCAACGAATTGGAAGTCTTGGCAGCGGAAATCATGGGGAAGGAAGCAGGGCTTTTTGTTCCCAGCGGTGTTATGAGCAATCAAATTGCATTGTTTACCCATGTAAATCGTGGAGAGGAGGTCATTCTTCCGGATCATTGTCATATAGTTGTCCATGAAGCAGGTGCAGCAGCGATTATTGCAGGGGCTCAGCTTCGTACCGTACAAAATGTAAAAGGGGAAATGCCGCTAGATGTGGTGGAACGCTATATACGGAAAGACCCTGCAGATATTCATCAGCCAAAAACAGCACTCATTACTTATGAAAATGCAGATTCTGACGGGCAGGTTCAAAGCCTTGCTTATATGGCAGCTATACAAAGCCTTGCAAATAAATATCACCTGCCTGTTCATTTGGATGGTGCAAGAATCTTTAATGCAGCCACGGCATTGGGTGTGGATGTAAAGGAAATCGCAAAGTATGTGGATACAGTATCTGTATGCCTTTCTAAGGGGCTGTGTGCCCCTGTAGGCTCTGTTTTGGTAGGCAGCAAGGAATTTATTGCAGAGGCAAGAAGAAAGCGGAAAATCATTGGCGGCGGTATGCGTCAGGTGGGTATTCTGGCAGCAGCAGGAAAGCTTGCCCTTACAGAAATGACAAAACGTTTGCAGGATGACCATGACAATGCGGCATATCTTTTGGAAGAACTGTCCAAAATCAAAGGTATTACGGTATTACCCGAAAGACAGCAAATCAATATGGTATTTTTCTCTTTGGATGGATACTCTCTTTCTGCTGAGGAATTGGTCACGTATCTGACAAAAAACGGTGTGGCAGTCAACGGAGCAGAAAACGGCATTATGCGTTTTGTTACCCACCGCTATGTATCAAGAGAGGAAATTGACCGTGTTGTTGGGTTGATGAAAGAGGTATAAAATAGAAAAGGCTTTGCACTTTTTTGTGGCAGAGCCTTTTTGCAGGCTGTTGTTGTATCGGCAGCCTGCATTATGTTTTGTTTGCCAATACAAAGAATTTATCTGGGAGAAAATGATGGGGGAATGGGGCAGAGATGTCCATGGGACAAGGATTGCGATAAATAGCATAAAAAAAGTCATAGAAAGGGCAGGAATTTCCCCAAGCATCGTAGGCTACCGGTTCTATGAGGCAGAAAACCCATTGGTCTTAGACAATCGTCCTGCATAAAGTAAAAAAAACTATTGACAAAATAGGCGTTTTATATTATGATAGTCAGGCAAGCAAAAAATAGCATATGCGGATGTGGCGGAATTGGCAGACGCGCTAGATTCAGGTTCTAGTGGACATAACGTCCGTGCAGGTTCAAGTCCTGTCATCCGCATCTTGGAAAAAGCAGTCAAGAGGGACGGCTTTTTCTTTTTCTAATCTTTTTTCAAAAAGTAGAATTGGGGCTTTACAGAAGAAGAAGTTTCGGTTATAATAAAAAACGTGGTTTGCGGATGTAGTTCATTGGTAGAATGAAAGCTTCCCAAGCTTTAGAGGCGGGTTCGATTCCCGTCATCCGCTTAAAAAAACCTCCGATTTGTAGCATGGGCTATAGTCGGAGGTTTTTTTGTGCCTATTGCAATAGGTTGATGAAAGCTATGATGAAAGTGATAACCAATATGGTCATCAGTATGCTTTTTGCCTTTTTGCTCATGATTCCATTGAAGGCAATGCAGACACCAAGACAAAGCATGATGACAAGATGCAGAAAGTCATGGGAGAAATCAGATAACAGGATACCAAAATGTTTCCCAAAAAGCAAAAGCAAATTGGCTATGATACAAAGGAGCATGGTTATGATTTCGGTCATTCTTTTCAATCTATATGTCCTCCATTTTCTCAATCAGATTCCGTCCTGATACATGGTTTCCAAGCGTGTTTTCCGTTCCTTCCAGTCCGGCATAAGCTCTGTCAAAAGAGCATAAAACTCCTTGCTGTGGTTGGGATGGCGGAAGTGGAGAAGTTCGTGGAGGATGACCTCCTTGATGCAATCGGGGCTTTTTTTCATGAGCTGCAAATTCAGCCGAATCTTTCCCTGCCCCACTGTACAGCTGCCCCAAATACTGCTCATATCTCGGATATGGATTTTGGGATAGGGAATCCCATATGGCTCTGCTAAGGGATAGACCTCATCCAAAAGCTTTGGAAAAGTTTCCTTTGCCAGTATGTGCAGCCATTCCAGATATTCCTTGTGGAGAGATTTTTGTTCCATATTTATGGTTGCCATATATAGTGCATTGGCATTGATGAAAAAGTCCTTTTTTCCGCTTTTTAAAACAAGGGTATAGGGCTTCCCCAGAAGATATACGGTTTTTCCGCTGTAAATGGCAGAGGAAGGCTTGGAAAGACGGATTTTTTCCATTTCCGCCAAGTGGGTGATAATCCATTGTGCCTTGGACAGAACAAATTCTTCAATGACAGAAAAAGGAACCTGTTTTGGTGCAGAAACAATAACCTGTTCCTCTTTGTTGACACGCAGATTGATATATTTTACTTTTTTCCGAATCAGATGGTATTCAATTTCAACACCTTCATAGGGAATTGTGTGGGTTTCCATAAAACAAAACTCCTTTGTATAGAATATGTATTATTTTATCATGGAATTTCCAGAGAAAGGGTGCAGAATGGTCTGCACCCTCAAATGAAAAAAGTTTTTTTATGTCCTGCTTACAATGTAGTTGCTTTGATTTCGGTTACTTCGTTTCTGCTGTTCAGCTTTAGTGTTACTTTGAATTCATCCTTATCATCAAAGTATTGTCGCAGCTGTTTCAATGATTTATCTCTGCCGTCGATTGTGACGGTGGGGTCGCTGTTTCCATAGGAATATTTTTCCCCATCTACACGGATACCACTATCAAACATACCATCAATTCTGCCACTGACGGTTTTGCCGGAAGAAGAACCGCCGGAACGAATTTCTTCTGCATCAATTTTGATAACACAATCTCTGCTGTTTAAAGAAAGGGATACTACAAAGTCATAGCCATTGTCATAATCTCTTTTTAATGTGGACAAGGAGGAGGATTTTCCGTCAATTCTAACATCTGCATCCAAATCTAAATCGTATGTTTTGTTTCTGCCATCAATACGCAGGGTAATGGTTTTATTTTTGGTATCAATGTCACGCAAATCCCCTTTTGTATTCTCTACATTGGTGGCTTTGATTCTGGAAACCTCACCATTTTTAAAGCTCAATTCTACTTCATAGGTGTTATCCTGATATCTGTCACGCAATGCACTGTAGGAAGAATTTCTGCCATTGATGGTAACGTCAATATCATCTACATTACGAAGCAGGTCATAGCGGTATTCTTCTTTCTTGCTATCTCTGATTTTCAGATAGGAAGAACCCATATAATACAGCGTGCCTGTGGAAACGCTTTCCCGCTCCTTTGTTGCAGTGATACGAGTAACATAATCATCTCTGTCCAGTTTCAGGGAAACACGATAGGAAACATCTTCATAGTTTTCCCGCAGCTTGGATAAGTCGCTGCTTTTGCCATCAATGATAACCTCTACATCCCGATTCAGGTTATATTGCAGTGTTTTGCCATTGGACTTCATTTCCATACGATGGGAATTGATGAAAGTCAGCGTACCGTTTTCTGCATCATCTGTGCTGTTGATTTTGATTTCTGTTACTTTGTTATTTCCATCCAGTGTCAAGGTTACATTGAACTTACTGTCCTCATATTCCCGTTTCAGCTTGCTGAATGTCATATTGCTGTCGCCGGTTATTTTAATATCGCCGTCAGAGAGCCTGTAGTCATAGGATTTGGAGCTGACCTTAATGGTGATATTGCTGCTTGTGAGGTTTGTCAGCACGCCGGTTTTCGGATTCCGATTGGACTCGGTTGCCTCAATGGCTGTGACATAATTCTTGCTGTCCAGCTTCAGCTTGGCACTGTAGATTTTGCCGGAGTCTATGTAGTCACTGAGTTTTCCGACAGAGGAGGAAGAACCGTCAATGGTGACTGTGGTTTTATCTGCCAGATAGTAGGAGCTTTCGGAAGAACCGCTTTTTACAGTGATTTTGCTGCTGGTGAGTCTTTTGATTTCGTCAAAGGACTTGGAGCTTGTGATACCATTTTTGGAGGTATCAATATTCAGTGATTTCACCTGATTTCCATTGTAGGCTACGGTAATGGCATCCCCTCTTTGTACATCGGAAAGGGCAACGGATTTCCCTTGATATACAGGAGCTACAGCTGTGGGAACAAAAAGGTTCATGCCCGTATTACCGGGGGTGTACAGGCTGATGAATAATTGTCCGTCAGATAGTATGGTGGCAGAGTTTACTGTACCGCTTACAGTGCCGGAAGCAGGTACCTGCGGTTGCGGCTGTGGCTGCGGCTGTGGTGTATTTGCTTCTAATGAGCGATAGGATTTTACAGAAAGAACAGCCATTTCTGCACGGTTGATATTTACCTTGGGGTTGAATTTATTATTGTCATCCCCAACCATGATTTTTTTCGTATACAGCAAATCCAGATAAGGTACGGATGCCTTGTTGATGGAAGCTGCATCCTTATAGGGTAAGGAGCTGTTTGTATTTACGCTGTATACCTTTCCGAGAGCCTTCCCAAACATAACGCCCACATCCTCACGGTTTGCATTTCTTTGGGATTTTCCGTTCATGAATTTTGCAAGGTCATTTGTAACCAGTATGCCCTTATCCAGTGCATAGGCAGTTGCTTCGTGTGCCCAAGTAGGAATTTTGTAGGCTGTGATGATATGCTTCCACTTGTCCACAGTAGCAGGATGCACGTCCTCGTTGTAGTATGTTTTCATAATGGAATATACCAGCTGCACTGCTTCACAATAGGTTACATTATTTCTGGGTTTGCAATATTTTTTGCCATTTTCGGGATAGCCCTTCATAAGTCCAAGGCTTGCGGCTTCATCAATAAATTTGGCAGCACCGGCCCAAGGTACTGTGTGGATGTCTGCAAAGGGAGAAGCCAATACAGTAACACCTGCACTGCTGAAAGCCATAATGGCAGTTGTTGTAAGTGCGATAAATCGTTTCATAGGAATTCCTCCTTTTATGTATTTACAAATTTTTGGAATATATTATTCCCATAGCTTGTCTTATTTTCCAGTCTATGCTTACTATAGCATATTTTATACGGAAATTGTTTGCAATTTCCTTAATTTTTTATGAAATGTCTGTGTTTCTTTTGTTGTATCTTTTTATTCCCGGACAAGTTTCATTCCTACACCAATTTCTGTCACGAGATATTTTTCGTGCAGGACGGTACACAGCAAAGGCAGTGCAGTGGAGGAGTATGGACTCTGTTGGCATACATATCCCTTCATAGTTTTCTATGGCTACATTATAATGGAAAAAAGAAAGGAACACAACTATATGAGATGGGAAGAAATATATTTGTAATAAACAGAGGAATATAGAAAAATGGTATTTGAAAAGAAAAGCACAGGCAGATGCAAAAGAAAAGGTGAGCCTGTGCTGTATCCTGCTGTTTTTTTGTTAGAATAATCCCACTTTTGAAAGGTATTTGTCAATAAGCTCCAGCTTTGTTTCTGTGGCATAGCCCATTTTTTTGCTAACAAAAGAACAGAGCAGCTCAATGGTAAAAAGTACTGCCACATAGGAATTGAAAAAAGTATTGCTGTCTACCCCTACAGTGAAAAGCTCTGTGGCATATTGTGCCAAAGGAGAGCTTGCCTTATCTGTAATGAGAACAATTTTTGCACCTGCTTCATAAGCCATTTGTGTTGCCAGTAAGTCCATTTCCGAATATCTTGGAAAACTAACGGCAACAATGCAGTCATTTTCTGTAATATCACAAAGATGGTCAATGACATTGAGGGCAGGGTGGGATGTTTCATAAACATCTGGCAAAAGATGCTTTAAAAGCAAAAGAAGCATATCGCCAATACAGGAGTTTGCCCTAGTGGTTACGATAAACTTCCGTTTGCTTCCTGTGATAATATCTGCTGCCCGTTCAAAGGAAATGGTATCGTTTTGATTGATACATTCTTCCAGATTTTGCAGAACATTGGAAAAATAGTTTTTTACAATATTATTTTCATCCAGCCTGCCGATGCTGAGCTTTAAACGCTCTGCAGGAATGGTGATATTATCCGAAACGCTATTGATGCGTTCTGTGTAGGACTTGCGGATGCTTTTTTGAAAGTCCATAAATCCCGAATACCCCAATGTTCTTGTGAAGCGGATAACAGAAGAATCACTGACATTTAGGCGTTTTGCAATTTCTGTGGAGGTGATAAAACAGGCCTCTGTAAAATTGTCCAGTATAAATTCTGCAATCAAGCGTTCCTTTTTGGTTAATTTTACTCCAATTAGTTTGGTTCTTAGTTCTTCTGTCACAGCGTTCCCCTCGTTTCTCTGCGGTTATTTTTAAAAAATCGTACAATATATACAATACTATTTAAGCATACTCCCTTATCCTTTTCAATAGGAAACAGGGAAAACATCGGGTATTACGAAAAATAATACATTCCGGACAATAAGAATTGTTGTGTCACTTACTAATATCGTATATAATAGAGCAACAACAAAATATCATTTATTTTTAGGAGGAGATTTTTTGGCAGAAACGATTGCAAATTGGTTTGTGACAAATTTTGAAGGCAGCTTGGCAAGGGAGTGGATTGTATTTATTGTATCTCTTTTGCCCATTTTGGAATTAAGAGGCGGAATTATTGCAGGCTTTGCCATGCAAATGGAATGGCTGCCCACATTTTTGATTTCTTATGTGGGAAATATCCTGCCCATTCCCTTTATTCTCCTGTTTATTCGTTATATTTTCCGTGTTTTGAAAAAGACACCTCTTTGCGGTGTAGTCAAATGGTGTGAAGACCGTGCAGATAAAAAAGGGGACAGTATCCGAAAATATGCCTATTGGGGTGTATTTCTCTTTGTTGCATTGCCGCTTCCCGGTACAGGAGCGTGGATGGGTGCATTGATTAGTGTGCTTTTGAATATGGATGGCAGAAAAACATTTCCTGTGATTATGGCAGGTGTTTTGGTTGCCGGTATCATTGTGTCTATACTGAGCTTTGGTCTTTTGGGCAGCTTGGGCTTGTAAGAAAAAGGAGCGTAGCGTATTATGGCAGAAAGAATTGCAACGCCCTCCAGAACGAGGGAAATCATCGAAGCAAATGGTTTTTATTTCAAAAAGAATTTTGGGCAGAATTTTTTGATAGACAGTAATATTTTGGATAATATTGCAGACTGTGCCGATGTGACGGAAAATGACTGCGTACTGGAAATCGGCCCGGGTATTGGCAGCTTGACGCAGGTATTGGCAGAACGGGCAAAACAGGTTGTGGCTGTGGAAATAGACAGCAATCTGATTCCCATATTGCAAGAAACATTGAGAGAATATGAAAACATTGAAATTCTTAATCAGGATATTTTGAAAACGGATATGGATGCCATTATTCGGGAAAAAAATGAAAATCGTCCCATTAAGGTAGTGGCGAACCTACCCTATTACATTACCACACCCATTCTCATGGATTTATTGGAAAATCAAAGAAAGGTAGACAGCATTACGGTTATGGTACAAAAAGAGGTGGCAGAACGGATGCAGGCACAGCCGAGGAGCAAAGAATATGGTGCTTTGTCCATTGCGGTACAGTATTATTGTGATGCACACATAGATATGGTGGTACAGCCCTCTTGCTTTATGCCTAGACCGAAGGTAGCATCGGCTGTCATTACCTTAAAGGTATTGTCGGAACGAAAGGTTGCTGCAAAGGATGAGATACTCTTTTTCCATTTGGTGAAATGTGCTTTTGGGCAGCGGAGAAAAACCCTGTTGAATTGCCTGTTTCATCAGGGGAATTTAGGTCTTTCCAAAGAGGAGCTGGCAGAGCTTCTCTGCGATTTGGGCTGGGATGAACGGATTCGGGGAGAGGCATTGTCCATAGAGGATTTTGTCCGCCTTGCAGATATGGCGGCAGAAAGAAAAAAAGCATAATGAGAAAAACACTACGGCTACAGCTGTGGTGTTTTTTTATGTCGAAGTTTCGACAACGAAGATGCTTTTCTATTGCAGGGAAGTATTTTTTTATAGTATATTTTTCATTCCTTGCATTTTGTTACTGTATAAAACCTATTTTACCGATGTTTTTAGTAGAATTCTATGGAAATTCTGTACAAATGAAAGCATATGGATTTTTATTCGTCATAAAACCGATTGTTTTGCATAAAAAACCGGTATTTCTCGACACAGGATTCTATGCCCCGACACAGGATTTCTTTCTTTGTGTATAAATAAAGAAATCCTGTAAATTGCGGGGTTTTTTCTGCAGAATTTGTCTGTCGATACCATATTGTCACAACATGGCGGCTGTACTATAATCAACCTAAAAGCAAGTTTTATTTGCATATTCATTCATTAAACAACAAGCGGAGGGATTATTTTGAGTCAAAATATGATTAAAGTACTGATAGCCGATGATAATCGGGATTTTTGCGATATTATGGTAGGACATTTGAATAAACAGCCTGATATGCAGGTGATTTCTGTAGCTGTGGATGGGATTGATGCCATGAACAAAATACGGGAAACAAAGCCGGATATTGCCATTATTGATGGAATTATGCCCCGCTTGGATGGACTTGGGGTATTGGAGCGTCTGCAAAAAAAGCCGGATATGCACCAACCCATCACCATTATTCTTTCTGCCCTCAGTCAGGACAAGGTGGTACAGCGTGCCTTGGATTTGGGAGCAGGCTATTATATGGTGAAGCCCTTTGATATTGAGGCATTGACAGAATGTATGCGGCAGCTTATGCAGGAAAAGCCCATGCTAAAGACAGGTACACCAATGTCCGCTCTCCCCACTATGGCACAAATGACACCGCAGACCTTTGATTTGGAAACAAGAGTGACGAATATTCTGCACGAAATTGGTGTGCCTGCCCATATCCGTGGATATCATTATATGCGGGAAGCCATTATCATGAGTGTCCATGATATGGACGTACTCAATTACATCACAAAGGAACTGTATCCCTCCATTGCGAAAAAATGCAATACCACTCCCAGTCGTGTAGAACGTGCCATTCGTCATGCCATCGAAGTGGCGTGGAACCGTGGCAAAATTGATGCCATAGATGCTCTTTTTGGCTATACCATCAACAATCATAAGGGGAAACCCACGAACAGCGAATTTATTGCACTCATTGCAGATAGACTCCGATTGGAGCAAAAGGCGGTATAAAAGAGAAGCAGATGTATGCTTCCTGTGAAGAACAGCAGAGAAAAAATATGCTTCTCTGCTGTTCTTTTGTTTATAGTCCCAGTAAGGTGAATATACCATGGAGGAGAATACAAATGAGAATCCCCACTACAGTTGGCAGTAAGAAGGAAACAGCTGTCCAAAGACGGCTGCCGGTTTCCTTCTGAATGGTCAGCAGAGTGGTAGCACAGGGGAAGTGGTTCAAAGTAAACAGTATGGCACAGATTGCCGTTGTCCATGTCCAGCCGTTTGCTGCCAATAGCTGCCCTGCCTGCACCATGCCTTCTGCTTCTGTCAGCATACCGCTTTGGCTGTAAAACATAAGCAGAACGGGAATGACGATTTCATTGGCAGGCATACCCAAAAGAAATGCAGTGAGGATGACACCGGATAATCCCATGAGACTGCCAAGAGGCTGCAAAAAGGCTGCAATATGAGTCATTAAATCTGTACCATAGATTTCTATATTTCCGCAAAGCCAGATGACAGCACCGGCAGGAATTGCTACGGTAACAGCACGCCCCAGAACAAAAATGGTTCTGTCCAAAAGGCTGCGGACGAGTACCTGTCCTATTTTTGGTCTGCGATAGGGGGGCAGCTCCAGTACAAAAGAGGAAGGAACACCCTTTAAGACAGTTTTGCTCAAAAGAGCGGAAATGAGCAGTGTGATGCCTACAGAAAGTACCACGACAATGCAGACAGCAAGTCCGGATAGCCAGGGACTGCCGGCAGACAGAAACAGACCTGCCAACAGAATGATAGTGGGAAATCTGCCATTGCAAGGTACAAAGCTATTGGTGAGAATGGCAATGAGTCGCTCTCTGGGAGAATCTATAATGCGGCAGGAAGTAACCCCTGCGGCATTGCATCCAAAGCCCATGCAAAGGGTTAATGCCTGTTTTCCGTGTGCTCCTGCCTTTTGGAATAAGCCGTCCAGCTGGAAGGCAATACGGGGCAGAAGTCCAAAGTCCTCAAGCAGGGTGAATAAAGGAAAGAAGATTGCCATAGGTGGCAGCATCACCGCAACAACCCAGCTGACAGTGAGATATACCCCGTCCATCAGAAGACCTTCTGCCCATGGGGGCGTGTGCATTGCCACAAGTCCTTGGCGAAGACTGACACCAAGGTGCTGAAAGCCTTGCATGAGTAAATCGGAGGGGACGTTTGCACCGGCAACGGTAATCCAGAATACCAGAGCCAGCAGTCCCAGCATCAGCAATGCCCCTGTTTTTCCATGAAGAACAAAACGGTCAATTCTCTCTGTGCGTGTGTCTTTGTCCCCTTTTGTCTTATGGCAGACAAGGGAGGTGATGTTTTTTGCCTCCTGCAAAAAGAAAAGAGAACGCTTTTTTATAAAATCCTCCAAGGCTTCTCCGTCTGCCTCTAAAATCTGCTTGGCACCTTCCTTTCGATACATCCATTCCAATATTTCCGTTTCATTTCTTCCTGCTTTTAAAAGCCTTTTATAAAAATTTTCATCTCCTTCCAGTATAAGCTGATACAGCATTTCTTTTGGAATACCCATAGAGGGGATTTCTGCACAGCTTTCCTGTAAATAGGCATGAAGGGAGGGATAGTTTTCCCATAATACCGTTGGTTTTTCTTGTGGTGGTGCCTGTGCAGTTTGAATGAGCTGCGTCTTTAGGGCGACAATGCCCCTGCCGTCCCTTGCAGCTGTGGGTACTACAGGAATTCCCGTCAGTTTCTCCAGTTTTTTTGTATCTATGAGAATACCTTTTTTCTTTGCCTCATCCATAAGATTCAGACAAAATACCACCCTTGGGTGCATTTGTGCCGTTTGCAGTGCCAGAGGAAGATTTCTTTCCAGACAAACTGCATCCAGTATGACCAGTATGACATCTGCATTTTCATAGAGTATAAAATCTTTGGCACATCGCTCCTCGGCACTGTCAGAGAAAAGGGAATATATCCCCGGCAAATCTACCAGCTCTACCTCTCTGTTCTTATAAGAAAAATTCCCTATGGCACAGCCAACGGTTTTTCCGGACCAGTTTCCCGTGTGCTGCTTCAGTCCCGTAAGGGCATTAAAAACGGTGCTTTTTCCGGTATTGGGATTTCCTGCAAGACCGATACGCAGTTTTTTCTTTTCTTCCATTAGTCCACCACCCTTGCCTGTATTTGTTCTGCATCTCTATCCCTGAGTGCAATGAGCGTTCCTTTTACACGATATATGCGTGTACCACCGTGCATACAGCGGTAATAGGGCATAACGGAACTTCCTGGAAAGAATCCCAAATCCATGAGCCGAAGGGTATCCGCTCCCTGTATCTCCTCTACCTTGCAAAGCTGCATAAGCGGTATTTGTGCCATTGTTTTGGATTGTTCCAATGTATTTCCTCCCCCAATCATATTTTCTTATGCTTAATATATGAAGGGGGACAAAAGACGGTGCTTTTCCAAAATAAAAAACCGATTTTCTTTTTCTGAAAATCGGTTTTTGGAAACTCTTTGAGCGTGATTATTTTTTCTTGCTGTTAGGGGTGCTATTATTGTTTGACATGGTCTGTGTGACTTTTGTGGAAATTTTTTCTGTAAAGGATTTTTTCTTTTTATCCGCCAGATTCATACCTGCGATAGATACGATGTACATTCCTGCAATATCCACCTTTACATTCTTTTTTACAGGCAATACTTCGTATACAGGCTTGTCACACATCAGTGTCACAATCTGTGGGCCGGCCTTTGCTCTGACGAGGTTTGCTTTTCTTCTTTTTGCAGAATTTGGCATTTGTGCATAAACTGCCTTTGGCATATTGGAAGGAGAGGGCTTCTCCTGTTTTTTATCAATGACAAAAATTTGTACAGTCATGCGGTTTTGGTCAATAAAATCCTGTGCCTGTATCATCCGGCGCATACTTTTTTTATTGAGCTGATACAAAAGTACCACTACAACCACTACAACAACCGCCACAATCAACAGAATATCCGGTAAATTCACAAAAATTCCTCCTTGCAGGTCAAAAGCCCTTTTCCATTACTCTATTGAAAGCATGACAGGGCTTCTTATTTTCTACGTCACTTTATTGTATCAAAATTTTATGATTTAGGGAAGGGAAAAAATAAAAAAATTTTAAAAAAAGAGAAAATGGTAAAAAACATTGATTTTCAGGTGTTTTTCCACGGTATACGGTTGTTTTTTCCAAGGCTTTATGATAATATGGTTCACGATAAAGGAGGAGAGTATATGGATGCTTGGTCAGTGTTGGGGATTTTGGCAACAGCAATTTTGGTTATCAATGTTATATTGGCAGGCTTTGTGGTATTTTTTGAAAGAAGAAATCCTGCCAGCAGCTGGGCGTGGTTGTTGGTACTGCTGTTTATTCCGGTATTGGGCTTTTTGGTCTATATGATTTTTGGACGAAACAGCGGGAGAGAAAAGATGTTTCAGCAAAAAGCGGAGTATGACCATCAGGTATATTTTGACTACCTATTTCGGGACGAGCGTTCTGTGGAACGCATCAAACGGCAGAAAACCGTTATCAAAAACGGTGGCAGGCTGGTAGAGGAGGAGTATCTGACAGACCTTGCATATCTACATTTGAATTCGGGAAACTGGGTTACATTCAATAATTCTGTCAGCCGTTACACAGACGGAAAGGCGAAGTTTGAAGCTTTGATTGGAGATATTCGCAGAGCGAAGGAATTTATCCATTTGGAATATTATATCTGGCGTGGGGATAATTTGGGAAAGCGTTTGGTGGCAGAGCTGACAAAAAAAGCAAAGGAAGGCGTGGAAGTCCGTCTTTTATATGATGGCACAGGCAATGCTGCCCTGCCCAAGAATTTTTTTGATGCGTTTCATGAGGCAGGTGGCTATACAGCGGCGTTTCTCCCTCGTTTTTTGGTGCGGCTCAATTATCGTAACCATAGAAAGCTTTGCATCATTGATGGGAAAATCGGATACATCGGTGGCTTTAATGTAGGGGATGAGTACCTTGGCATTGTAAAGCGGTATGGGCCTTGGCGTGATACTCATTTGCGTATTGAGGGCGATGCAGTAGACCAGATGCACATACGTTTTATCAAGGATTGGAATTTTACGGCAAAAGCAGGGCAGATTCCTTTGGAGCTGCGGTATTTTCCGGAGAGAGAGCAGTTTGACGGTGTACGGACGCAGATTGTTTCCAGTGGCCCGGATACGAAATGGCACAATATCCGCAATGGATATTTTAAAATGATAAATGAAGCGGAAGACCATATTTATCTGACAACACCCTATTTTGTGCCGGATGACGGTATTTTTGAAGGATTGCGTGTGGCGGCACTATCTGGATTGGATGTGCGGATTTTAATCCCCGGCAATCCAGACCATCTGTTTGTTTATTGGGCAAGTATGTCCTATTTGGGACAGCTTTTGGAGGCAGGTGTGCGGTGCTATCAGTATGAAAAGGGCTTTGTCCATTCCAAGAGCCTGTGTATTGATGGCAGTATGTCCTCTGTAGGCACTGCCAATATGGATATTCGGAGCTTTGAACTGAACTTTGAAGTCAATGCCTTTTTGTACGACACAAATTTGACAAAACAACTGGAAGAAGATTTTATGAAAGATTTGGAAAGCTCTGTTGAAATTACAAAGGATTGGTACAGCAAGAGAAAATGGTGGTTCAAAGTAAAAGAATCCGTAGCCAGACTCATTTCTCCCATGCTGTAGAAAAGGAAGGCGAAGCCATGTATCAAAATGTATATAAAGGAAAGCAGAAGGTAGGATATTTTCAGTTGGATGAGAGTGGGCATATGTCGCCTGTGGCACTGCTTTTTGCATTGCAGGAAATTGCCATTGCCCATGCAGATTCCTTGGGGTATACCCTTTCCTATCTGGCAGAGGCAAAAAGAGGATGGGCAGTTGTAAATTGGCATATTCGGATTCATGGGATTCCCCAATATCAAGAGGTGCTTCATCTGGAAACATGGTGCAGTAAATGCCGCAGATTGCAGGCAGACCGTAGCTTTTCCGTTGTAGATGAAACAGGGGAATTGGTGGCAGATGCGGCTTCCCGTTGGGTGTATATGGACTTTGATGCCAGAAAACCTACAAATATTACAGAAGATATGGTACAACAGTATATCAGTGATAAAGAAGCAATTATTCCGGAAGAAAAGTTCCGTATGCCGAAAAAAGAGGAAGGTCAAAAGTTGGCAGAACGGGATATGGAAGTAACCAGAAGGGATACCGATATGAACCGTCACGCCAATAATGTAAAATATCTGGAATGGGCATTGGATGATATTCCAAAAGAAGTATATAGCAGTATGGATATACGGGATATTCGTATTGTGTACCGCAAGGAATGTTTGGAGGGGGACAAGGTACATCGAGAAACCTATGTAAAAGAGATGGTGGAAGGAAAGGAATTTTTAACCTTTCTTTTGGATGCAGAAGGGCATACGCTTGCAGAGGTGGCAACGATTTGGAAATGAATCAAGAAAAGAAAAACAGCTTCCTTTTGATAGAAGCTGTTTTTTGGTGCAATCAAAAATGTCTGTGAAGCATCACAGACATTTTTCGGCATTGCGGAGACAGGATTTGAACCTGCGACCTCCGGGTTATGAGCCCGACGAGCTACCGAGCTGCTCTACTCCGCGTCATTTATGCTATTTAGTATAGCACGGAGAAGGAAATCTGTCAAGAGATGACAGGTGGTTTTGTTTGGACAGAATACGGCATAAGGCGGCAGGAATCAGCCAAGTATTTCTTTTTTCAGTTCCGGAAGCCCATTTCTCATTTCTGCATACAGTTTTTGAGAGCGTGGATTGTGCCAAGCTTCTTCTGCCTGCTTTAAAAGCTCCTGAGCTTTTGTAAAATCCGTTGCTGCAATGGCTGCCAAAATATCCAAGGAGAAGAAATATTGTGTAAAGGCATCGGGATATTTTATATAAGCAGGGAAGCCTTCTTTTGGCTTTTCATATAACGCCATTGCTTTTTCAATTTGCCCTGTATAAAAATAACAAATACAAAGGTTTATATGATGCACAAGCTCCAATCCGCCTTTCAGCTTTGTGCGGCTCATGTTTTCCAAGATTTCCAATGCCTTTTCGTATTCCTTTAAATCGCAGTAGCCGGCTGTCAGGTTTAGAAGGAGAACCTTCTGTAAGCCCTTTCCCTTTGCTTTTTGCAGAAGCCGCTCCATGGTTTGTACATATTCCTGCGGTCTGCATGATTCCAAAAGCTGCATGGCAGAGTTCATCTTTTTGAGGTAGACCAGGTTATATCCAATATTAAACAATACAGCAAGAAGGACTACGGCAATTCCAATCATCCAATAACTGCGAAGAAAAGTCGTTTTCTCTATATGAAAGGTATTTTGTATAAAAACAGATACAATACCAATACAAATACCAAGCATCAAAATTTTTCCGAACCGTTTCATCATATCCCTTCTTTCTTTCTGTCTGTTTTTTTACTAGGATAGCATAGAGTATAAAATAAAAAAAGCATTTTTTCTCTTTTTGCAATAAAAATAGTCTGTTTTTCGATTTTCTCTTTTTCGGATGGGCATACTACAAGGTACAATAGAAAATCTGGGAGCAAAGAGGGATGAGATATGGAAAAATTTATTGTAAGGCATACAGAAAAGCTAGAAGGTACAGTGACAATCAGTGGTGCAAAAAATGCGGCATTGCCCATTCTTGCTGCCTGTCTTTTGACGGAAGATATATGTACCATCTGCAATGTACCGCCTTTGACAGATGTCATTGCCATGGCGGAGCTTTTGCAGGGATTTGGTGCAGAGGTTTGGTTTGACCAAAAGGAAGAAAAAATGACGGTGCAGGCAAAAAAACTCACTACTGCAGAAGGAAGCTACGAAACGGCAGGAAGGATGCGGGCATCCTTTCTTGCGGCAGGGCCTCTTTTGGTGCGGATGAAAGAAGCAAAGCTGCCCCTTCCGGGAGGATGCCAAATCGGCAGCCGTCCCATTGACCTCCATTTAAAGGGATTTTCTGCTATGGGGGCAAAGAATAAGCAGGTGCATGGGATGGTAGAGCTTTGGACAAAGGAGCTGGTGGGGGGAAATATCTATCTGGATTTTCCAAGTGTGGGAACAACGGAAAATATTATGATGGCGGCAGCAGGGGCAAAAGGTGTCACAGTCATTGAAAATGCGGCAGCAGAGCCTGAAATATGTGACCTTGCCCAATTCCTGAAGAAAATGGGAGCAAAGATTGTGGGTGATGGTACAGATACCATCGTTGTCACAGGGGTTGATGTGCTGCACGGTGCAACACATACTGTTATGCCCGACCGCATAGAAGCCGGGACGTTTCTGGTGGCGGCAGCAATTACAAGGGGGAATATTCTTCTGCGGAATATCCGAGAGGAGCATTTGAAGCCTGTCCTTGCAAAGCTGGCAGAATCTCATGTGCAAACAGAAATGACATCGGAAGGTTTGCGTGTGGCAAGGAAGGAAAGGCTTTGTCCTGTCCATATCAAGACGCTTCCCTTCCCGGGCTTTCCTACGGATATGCAGGCACTTTTTATGAGTCTTGCAGCCCTGGCAAAAGGAACCAGTATCATTACAGAAACAGTATTTGAAAATCGCTTTATTCATGCAGGGGAATTGAAGCGGATGGGAGCAGATATTACCATTGACAGCCGCAGTGCTATTGTAGAGGGTGTAGAGGAATTGATGGGAAGTAAAGTGCGAGCTACAGACCTGCGGGCAGGGGCAGCTTTGATTCTCTCTGCACTGGCAGCAAGAGGAGAAACAGAAATCAGTGATATTTACCACATTGAAAGAGGATATGATAAAATTGAAGAAAAACTTCGTGCTTTAGGTGCGGATATTCATAGAGAAGAATTTTCCTAAATCATAAAAAATGCTTGCAAAAGGCTCTGTCATAGATTTTTGCAAGCATTTTTTGGATTTGTGTTAGTAGAAGATTATTCTAGGGTAAGATCTAATTTTTCGCCGCAAGCAGGACAGTGCTTTGGCTTTTTTCCTCGTATAGGTAAGAGCTTTTTGCATTTTGGGCATCGAAAGAATAAAAATGCTTGTCCTATGCCCAAAAGCATTGCCATGAAACCGAAAAATCCAAGGATATTTCCAATCACTGCTATTTTCATAGAAAGCCATAAGCCAAAAAAAGTCATGCCAATACCACAAATATAGCCTAAGTGCAATGGGATATCACTTTTTTGTAGTCCATATGCTTTTCCCCTTTCTTAATATCTTTTATTCACATAATCATCAATGAGAGATTTTCTGCTTTCTTCTTGAAAAACGCCTTCTTCTCGCAAGCATTTCAGGATGAGGGTACTGGTGGAATGGAGAATCACTTCTTCTTCTGGAATATGGATTTCAAAGAGCTTTCCTTTTAGAAATTTACTTCGTATTTTGATAAAATAGGCTTCTACGCCTCCATAGTCCAGCATACGCAGTGCTGTCAAAGTGGCTTTATCTTTTTTGGAATAATAATAATTGCTTTTTTCCAGATAATCCCTTTTTAGTTCATATTCCATATCTTTGGTGGTGCTGATGGATTTCATTTCTTTTGCCAGTGCATTATAGTATTGATAGTTGAATAGAGCCTTTTCTATGGTATCCATATTGCGAAAAGGCCCAATATCTCCATAAATAACGGCTTCGTAGTTCCGTTCCAGATATTCCCTTTTTGTCATATCTCCTTTGGCATATTGGTCAATGAGGCTTTGGCGGTATTTAAAGTATTTCTGGATTGCATTCATGGTTTCCCTCTTTTCCATCCATTCCCTGTGGCAGACCGCCCCATCTCCCTGCTACAATAACAGAAGAACATAGAGAGGACGTTAGGTATA
>SAMEA104404100__coassemble_1273_pt1 | contig 23498 bp, 19 predicted proteins | sample SAMEA104404100__metabat2_low_PE_071 | metagenome-assembled genome bin SAMEA104404100 (sample SAMEA104404100) | Balaenoptera acutorostrata
AGATGCTGTACAAATGGTTTTCCTTCTAGCTGTGAAAAAAATACATATTTTGAACAAGCATGAAAACAAAAAACTATGGCTTTATAAAACTATGCAGAATGTCATCAAACAGATGTTATATAACAAAAAATATACAAAAGACGGATATATTCGGGAAATATTGTCAGATACGGTCAGGGAGTATCCATATGAAGATCAATATCCCTTTGAAGAACTTGGCATTATTACAAGCTTGAAAACGTATTTGAAGGACAGAGAATATCAATATCTGATTGCACGATTTGTTCAGGATAAGTCAAATCAAGAAATTGCAAACCTATTTGGGCTATCCTATCAAGGTGCAGTTTCCCTTGGAAAAAGGGTATTAAAAAAAATAGAAAAAATTTTAGAAAAATGAATAAAAAAGGCGAAGATAATTGATAAGTATATGGAGGCATTATGGAACAGTTACGACAAACAAAAAATAGAAAACAGAATACAGAAAAGGAGGGAAAAGCTTATGAGTTGAAAAAAGAATTAGAAATAACCAAAAAAGAACTGGAATATGCTATGGAACATATGGAAGATGAATTTTCATTGCAGAAAATAGATTGTCTTGTAAAAAAATTGGAACAGCTACAACCTGTTACCCATGAATTTGAAACAGAGAAAGAACAGGAAATATTCTTTCAGCAGTATTTACCTATGGCAGAAGAAATGTCAGAACCGATTCATCCCATACAAGACCAAATCAAACAAAGGCCCATAAAGTGGAAAAAGACAGTAAAGATTGCTATGGTTTTTGCAGCAGTATTTCTTTGTTTAAACGGAGCCACTATGGTATTTGCAGGGATGAATCTTTTGGAAACAATGTTCAAATGGGACACAGAAACATTTCAAGTTCACACTAAAAAGATAAATCCAAGATCTGTTGCAGAAGAACAGATACGCAAACAGGTAGAAAAAGAAATAGGGGTTCCAATTCCACAAATCACGTATTTTTCAGGCATGAAAGTAGAACAAACTGAGAATTTACCCGAGAATATGGCTATTTTAAATTACTCAGACAAAAATCAAGAATATGAATATATGATAGAAATTTTAAATTCAACTACTTTGGATATTTTTATTGAAAAAACAAAAGATGTACCAGTTGTTATAAATGTTGATGATATTGCCTACTATTTAATTCAAAATAAAAACAGAGTATCCATTGTATGGCAGCAAGATCGGTTGCTATATACCATTATTGGTGCAAAAGACATGGAACAAGCCAATGAAATAATAAAAAGTATTATGTACAAGGAGGATTAACGAATGAAAAAAGCAGTATTTCCCATGATAATATTATGTGGAATCTATATGTGTCAGCCAGTTATGGCGATGGATTGGAAACAGAATAGTAATTCTATAATAAACGAAGATAATGTTGAAGTTCCCTTTATCAGTAATTATATCGACGTTTATACTGGAGATTTACAAAAAATTGGGAGTAGAAAATTAGAATTAGAGGCTTCTATGATTGCTTCCAATACAGATAAAATAGAAATCAAAGCACAACTGCAGAAGAAAGTAGGAAGTAGATGGGATAATTATGGTAGTCCATATTCTACAATCAAAGCAAATCCTAGTATAGGTCTCACTAAGCAATGTAGTGTATCAAGTGGAACATACAGAGTAAAGTTTACATTCAACGCTTATGTTGGAAATCGTGTTGCAGAAACCAGATACTACACATCATCTGAAACAGTGGTGTAATAGACAAAGGAGGTAATTTTTTTGGATATGAGAGTGGGAAATAATATAAAACCTATGGTTCCACAAAGAACAGTTGGAACAAGAAAAACAGAAAATAGTTCTTTTGCGGCAACATTGCAAAAGACAGAAAAAGCATCTGCAACAAAGGATACGGCATCTATTTCACAAAATCCATTAGATAAGCGTCTTGAAAATGTACAGAAGGTTATTGAGGGTATGGATTTTACAGGAAAGTCCGCACCAGAGGTATACCGCAATATTTTAGAAGCTTATGAAAATGAGTTTGGAAATCTGGATAAATTATTTTATCAAGATGAAGGTAATGGTTATAAAAACTATAACATGATTGAAAAGGATTATCATCTAATGTTAAAAGAAAAACTACCACCATATCATTGTGAAAATCCTGTATTTGGAAATTCAGATCCTGATCCATATGCAAACTTGCACTATGAAGCTATGGGGTATGACAAAATGACAAAAGCAGAACGTATTGCAGCCATTGAAAAGCGTATTGGAGGTAGTGGATATATAGATCGAGTTGCAATGATAGCCGAAATGAATCGAGCAAATGTTCTTCAAGGTCGTGAAGGGCTGGATATTTTCCAAAGTTTAACACGCAAAATGGAAAAGGAATATTGTAAAACTTATGGTCTGGATTACATAAAATGGCAAGAAGATGTTGGGAAATTTAGAGATCAAAACGGAAATTCCCTTTTGTATCAACGTATGATAGATTGGGCGAATCAGCAGACAATCTCATGGATTGATATTTTAGACAGTATCCAAGAAAACGAAGCACTTAGACCAGAACAGCAAGAGGAAATCATTAAAGATTTACAAGGTGCATTGGAACTTCCAGAAAAACAGAATAATGGCAAATAAAACACCATTTTATATCATGAAAGGGGTGAAATTTATGAATATACAAGCAAGAGATTTTTCTTATATAAAGAACTGGGAACGCCTTACAGATACTCCGCCTGTTAAGACCTTTGCAGGTGTAAAAGTTTCAGAAGGTCATACAGAAAATATTACGCCAAAGCCTGTAAATCAAGATACTTTTGTGCGAGAAAAAAGCTTGGCAGAAGATGCAGGTATCTACAAAAAACCGGTGCAACAAACAAACAGTGATGTAGGAGCAGAGATAAAATCTGCACAGCAAATGAAGTACAAGGATGGTTCTTCTGTTTTGCATTTGGATGCTGTCTCTGATGAAACGATTCCTCCAAAATTCGAAACAGCTGACTATTTTCAAAAGAAAAAGATAATTGATGCGATTAATCCAGAGGCAGAAAAAGCAATACAGGAAAGATTAAAAGCTTACAGGCATTGCCAAATTGCAGTAAGAACTGTGGATAGCTGGAATGCAAAAATAGAAGAATTAAAAGGAATTGTAAAATCAAAGGGACTTGGCTATGCAGAAACAGAAAAACTATTTAAAAAAGAATGTGCACTTTGGCGAGAAAATCTGCGAACAACAGATCCTGAGGCATATGAAATATGGATGGAAAGCGAAAGAAAGGCACAAGAGTTGATGAAAAAATCAAAGCGGTAGTATAAAAGACTGGCTGCTTTAAGTAGCCAGCTTTTATTGGTGCCAAATAGGTATGAAACAACCGCTCCAGAAGAAGTTTTCGCAAAGATAAAAGAACTTCTTTCTGCTTATAATCAGAAAAAGAAAAAAACATTAGAGGAAATTATTGCATTTCACTACGCATTTGAGATGATCCATCCCTTTCAGGACGGTAATGGGAGAGTAGGGCGACTCATTCTATTCAAAGAATGTCTTCGGAATAATATTGTGCCTTTTATCATAGATGAGGAGTTGAAGATGTTCTATTATCGAGGACTGCAAGAATGGAAAGTGGAACGAGGCTATCTATTAGATACCTGTCTAGCTGCACAGGATAAGTTTAAAGCATACTTGGATTATTTCAAAATACCATATGACGAATAACCCCCAAATTACCAATACCAGAACAATTATTTTGCGTCATAAAAATAGCCTGCAAACCCTGATAGATACAGGGCTTACAGACGATTACTTAAAAGGATCGTTTTGGGGAAGCGAAAAGGGAAGATACAGGCAAATCTTTTGTAAATAGAAAACAGGATACGGTAAAACAAATTTTTGCTTACCATACCCTGTTTTTTTAATGTCCTAAAATATATATGGGTTAGTGCGTATTACTGTCTGTGCGGAGTACAAATTCGCTAACCAATTCTTTTAAAATTGCTGCCTGCCCAGACAATTCTTCGCTGGCTGCCGCAGATTCCTCTGCTGTCGCAGAATTTGTCTGTACAACGCTGGAAATCTGGTCTACGCCAGTTGTAATTTGAGAAATCGCATCATTTTGCTGTGCAACAGCATCTGCAACATCCTCCATATCCTTGACCGCAGCTTTGGCCAATTCCATAACCTCTCCCATGGATGTCGTGACATTAGAGGAAATATCCACACCTTCCTGTACAGCAGCGATGGATTTTTCTATGAGAGCCTTGGTTGCCTTTGCGGCTTCATCGGATTTATTTGCCAACATACGTACTTCATCGGCTACAACAGCAAAGCCTTTTCCGGAATTTCCTGCACGAGCTGCTTCTACGGCTGCATTTAGTGCAAGGATATTGGTCTGGAATGCAATATTTTCGATGGTTGCAATAATCTTTCTGATTTCTTCAGAGGAGGTATGAATTTTATCCATAGAATCAGACAAATCAGCAAGATAACGATGATTGCTTTCCAAACGACTGCCGGCATTATTTGCAGAGTTTTTCGCATCGCTTGCCATTTCTGCTGTTCGTTTACTGGACTGTGCAATATCGCTTAAAGAAGCAGAGAGTTCTTCTATTGTACTTGCTTGCTCTGTAGCACCTTGTGCCAATGCCTGTGCACCATCAGAAACTTGGTTTGCACCTGCAGAAACTTGGTCGGAAGATTGATTAATCTGTGCCATTGTGCTGCTAAGACGATGATTGATTTCACGAATAGACAGCAAAAGTGGTTCAAAGTCTCCGATATAGACATCGGGTGATTCAGAACGAATATCGAAGTTCTTGTTTGCCATTTCATGCAACAGGTTTTTCATATCCCCAAGGAGTGTATGTAAACCATTCACAATCACAACTGTGGCATCAGCCAAGACCTTGGTTTCATCTTTCGTTTGAATATCTGGAACAGGTGATGTTACGTCACCTGTTGCGAGGATTTTGATTCGTTCTGTACATAAGTGGATGGGGCGAGTGATATTTCTTGCCAAACGACCAGCAATCATTATTGCAACAGCGAGTCCGATGATGATTGCAAGAATCGTCATAGAAATTGCGACATAGGTTGCACCCATAAAGTCTTTTGTAGGTGCATTGATTGCAACACTCCAACCATCCGTATAAGAAACGGGGGCATAGGCAATAAATTTTTGTTCGTGATTCATTTTATATGTGCCGGAGCCATTTTCCCCTGCACGCATTTTCCCGTGGATTGCAGCCAATTTCTCCAGCTTGGAGTTAGACTGTGCCATACTTTCGATATTTTCTTCCCCAATGACAGAAAGGTTCTTGTCGGCGATTGTTGTGCCGTTTTTATCAATGACATAGGAAGCACCATTTTTACTCACCTGAATGGAAGCGATAATATTTGTTAAAAATTCCTCTTTTGGTGCAATATATACAACACCAACAACCTTAGAACCTACAACACCATTTTCCCAAATCGGAGATGCAACAAGAATGGTTAGATTGCCGGTTTCTTTGCTGACAACGGGCGTAGAAACATAGGATTTTCCGGTGATTGCTTCTTGAAAATATTCTCTGTCTGCAAAATTCTTGCCGTTAAAAATGCTTTCTCCCTCTGCAGTCAATATATTACCACGACTCAAGCTGTATTTTTGAATCCACATATCTAAGATTTTTTTCTTTTCGGATACAGGCACATCTTCAGAAGAAAATTCTGGCATGGCACCCATAGAATCTGTGATGTTTACATATCCATGTAATTCTTCTCCGATACGGTCGCCTGCCAGACTTGCAGATTCCTGCATTGCTTGCAGGAGTACTTTTTTTGTGGTATCCATGTTCAGACATATACTAATTACGCCCAAAAGCCCCATACATACTGCAAGCAAGATTGATACAAAAAGTACGATTTTACTGCGAATACTGTTTAGATTCACTTTTTTCATTTGTGCATCCCCCAATCTCTTTCTTCTGTATTATTCTGTGATTACTGCAAAATCTTTTTTGTAATATAACATGATTTTACAAAAAAATCAATGTATTATTGTGAAACACTTACATAAAAACAGGGAGAATATAAAAAAATGAAATGGGTTTTACAAAAAAATCACTTTTTTTAGATATATTTTTCGTTTATGGCATAATGATAGAGTAGAATATTATAGAATTTGTATGGTGGACATACAAGAAGGGGAAAAATAATGATGTTTTATCCAGATAATACTATGAAAAATGATGTAATTTGCAAAGATAGAATGAATTTGGAGATGTTTCACCATTTTTTAAAATGCACATCTAAAGAAAAAGCGGTACATCTGCAAAGAGTAGAAAAGCAGGTTGCAGCCATTTTTTCTGCAAACAGGGAGGAAAAATATGGAAAATAAGATACGGTATGATGCACTTTATGCACGTCAATCTGTAGAGAAGCAAGACAGTATCTCTATTGAAAGCCAGCTTTCCTATTGCCGCTATGAAACCAGAGGAAACCCCTATATAGAATATGCAGATAAGGGATATAGTGGAAAAAATATCCACCGTCCAGATTTTTCCCGTATGATGGCAGATATTCGACAGGGAAGGATTGCCCGTGTTATTGTATATAAGCTAGACCGCATCAGCCGCTCCATACTGGATTTTGCAAATATGATAGATATGTTTTCTACATATCAGGTGGAATTTATCTCCTCTACAGAGCGTTTTGATACTTCTACACCAATGGGGCGTGCCATGCTTCATATTTGCATTGTATTTGCCCAGCTGGAGCGGGAAACCATTCAAAAGCGGGTTTCCGATGCTTATGCAGCAAGAAGTAGAAAGGGGTTTTATATGGGGGGACGTATACCCTACGGTTTCACCAAAAAAGATACGACCATAAATGGTGTCCATACAGCCATGTATGTACCCATACCAAAAGAAGCGGAGCAGCTTCGTTTGATGTATCAACTATATGCAGACACAACGAATTCCTTGGGGGATATTATTACATATTTTGCAGAACATGGCATTTGTCATCTTCGTGGGGGGATGTTTACAACATCCTCTTTGAGCCGTATGCTGCGTAATCCCATATATGTCCGTGCAGATGAGGAGGTATACCATTTTTTTGTGGAGCAGGGAGCAAGGCTTTGGAATCCTGCGTCAGATTTTGCAGGATGGAATGGCTGCTATCTTTATAGAAATGCGACTGCTCCTGCTAAGGGGAAGGGGGAATTCTCACAAAAGGAAGTGGTGCTTGCTCCTCATGAGGGGATTGTACCGGCGGCAGATTGGCTTGCTTGTCAAAGGCGTTGTGTGCATAACCGATGTGCAGCCACAACGGGTAAGGGAAGAAATTCGTGGCTTTGCGGCAAGGTGAAATGTGGACGGTGCGGCTATGCCTTGACCATTACCACATCCCGTACCTATTGGCATCGGTATTTTGTTTGTTCTGCTGCACTTTCTACAAAAAAAAGCAAATGTATCGGTGCTGGATGTACGATATATGCAGATGTATTGGAGGATTATATTTTCCAAGCCATTCGTGTACGATTGGAAGAAATTTCTCGTTTGTTTTTAGAGGAGGCAGCGGATAAAAGGGAGCGGAAAGAGGAAGGCTTGCCTTTGACTATCCTTTGGGATGGAGCGGATTTTCAAGAGAAACAGAAAATGGCAGATATTTTGATTGAAGTTATTACCATTGTAGATGGAAGGGGGGAAATATATTGGCGGCTTTAGATACAGATACCTATATTTACCACTTTCGGGGAAGCGTTAGACATTGCACGAGATTATTTAAACCGAAACCATTACTTTTTTATGCCAGATAAAAGGATGGAAAATGATGGGATGAAATAAATAATCGTTTTGTTTTATAAAAGGAAGCACCACGAAGCATCGAATTTTGTTTCGGGGTGCTTTTCCTATTTTTTAAGGACGATAGAGAAGAAAATAAAGGTCGTTGACATTGGTTCCTGTTGCACCGGTCATGAGGAGAGCATCTGCTTTTTGCAGAGCATGGTAGGCATCGTTTTCTTCCAGAGATTGGGAAACAGAAATATGATGCCTGCGTAGTTTTTCCATCGTTGTGCCATCTACAATACCCCCTGCGGCATCCGTGGGGCCGTCCGTACCATCGGAGCCTACAGCAGCAAGAACAACGTGGGTATTTCCTTCTAAATATGGAGCAGCAGCAAGGGCAACTTCCTGATTTCTGCCGCCTTTTCCCGTTCCTCGCAAATGCACAACGGTTTCGCCGCCACAGATGATGGCACAGGGAGAGGCGGAAAGTCCATTTCCTTGTGCCAGCGTTTGTGCCACAGAGCCTAGAAAGCGTCCTGCCTCCCTTGCTTCACAGTCCAAGAGGGAGGTTAGCACAAAGGGGGTATAGCCCAATGCTTTGGCTTCTTTTGCGGCAAAATGGCAAAGCTGTGACACACTGCCTGTGATGCACATTTCGACTCCTGAAAGCTCCTTTGGCGTTTCCTGTTTTAATTGCTCCAAAAGGGCAGGAGAAAGAGAAAGATGATATTTTTCTATGATTTTGAATGCCTCCGATACTGTGGAGGTATCGGCACAGGTGGGGCCGGAAGCAATGGCATCCGGTTGGTCGCCCAAAATATCGCTGAGGGCAATGGTATATACCTTTGCAGGTGTACAAAGCTTGGCAAAACGTCCCCCCTTTACAGCAGAAAGATGTTTCCGCACTGTGTTTATTTCGATGATGTCTGCACCGCAGCCAAGGAGCTGCTTTGTGACATTTTGCAGGTCGGACAGAGTCAGTACACCGGCAGGCTTTTCAAATAATGCAGAGCCTCCACCGGAAAGCAATACCACAACAGTATCTTCCGGGGATAGACCTTTTACAGCAGCAAGGATTTTTTCGGTACTGGAAATGGTATTTTCGTCCATGACGGGATGACCTGCTTCCAGTATGGTGAATTTGGGGATAATTCCCTGCCCATGGTCGTATTTTGTAAGGACAATTCCTTTGGTAATGGTATCCCCCAATATTTCCCATGCGGCTTTTGCCATGGTCCATGCGGCTTTTCCAATGGAGATAACCACGACTTTTCCGGAAAGATTTTTTCCCTCCAAGGCACGTTTTACGGCAGAGCCTGGCATAACCTGTTTGAGTGTTTTTGCAATGATGGTATGGGTATGCTCTTGCAATATATTCATATAAATCCTCCTATTTGGAAAGATGCGTCCGAAAGAGATGTTTGGACACGTCAAAAATAATGGTGTGCATCGTTGTATCTATTCTTCAGGAAGTTTCTCGTCAAATAATTTATAATATTGCCACTGTATAAGCTGAGATAGCTTTTCCTTTTGTGCAGGGGGCAATTCCTCCAGATAAGTACCATCTGATGCCACAGAATACATATTGGATAATACAGGCAGCTCCTTTCGCAGTGTATTATTGAAATCATATAAAGGAGAAAGTCCATCCAGCCCCATCAGTTCTACAAGCAATGCACCGAGATAGTGGGAGCTGATAAGCCTGTTTTCGGGAAGCTGTGCTTTTTCCATATTTTCCCTAAAATCACAGACAGCTGCGGCACTGTCATTTGCCCAGATGACAAAAGGTGTTTCATAAACAGCAAGCTGTTCTTCGGGCGTGCCGTTTGGATGAATGGGATAATCCAATATATCAAAGAATTCCATACCATTGGAGAAGCCCGGCAGATGGTCGCCAAAATATACCAATATAATGGGTTCTTCGGAGGACTCTGCATAGGACACCAAGCGGGCAAGCTCTGCATCGCCATCGGCAATACCCAAGAAATATTGCGTCAGCAAATCAGATTCCGCAGCTGTTAAAGGAACATCTGATTTAAAGTTCTGCTTTTGTGTACCATATTTTCCGTCATAGGGACCATGATTCTGTATGGTTACAGTGAAGGAAAACAAGGGGCTGTCACTTTCCTTGATATGCTTGTCCAATGTATGTATGATTTTATCCATCGTAACAACTTCATTGATGTAGCCACCCTTTCCTTGGGTATGGAGGTCAAAATCCGTTTCCAGGAAATACTGCGTGTCAAAGCCCATATGGGGATAAACATTCTGCCGATTGTAGAACCATGCGTATCCGGGATGAATAGACAGGGTGTCATAGCCAATCTTTGATAAAGCATGAGGCAGTGCATCCATAGGATGGTGGATGAAGCTGTAAGAAGGCAGAGGAGTATTTAAAAACCGTGTGGGCAAAGAGGTAAGTACATCATATTCTGTGTTGGATGTACCGCCGCCATAGCCGGGTACTACAATATGACCGCTTACGGCATTCTCTTGTTCGGTGAGAGCATCAAAATGTGCCATGGGGTCTGTATATCCGTCAAAGTGGATATTTTTATTTTTGCTTAGGTCGGAAAAGGCTTCTCCCATAATCATGACAACATGGGGGAGCTTTTCTTTTTGTACAGCAAGGGGAGCCTGCTCCTGCTGTATCTGGTCAAAGGCGGCAGCACTGTATCCTTCAGGCTGTTTGATATGGGAAATATTGGCTTGATGTATGAAGGAGTAGCCAAGCCCACGGGAATTGTATTGATTCACCTGAAAGTAAGGGTTCTCCAGCACAGGATAGTTGTCATATTTTTCAGAATCGCTGTAGAAAAGTCCATTGGCACAAAGAGCAATGACCACAGTGCCGCAAATCCCTACCCATCTGTATTTCATGGGAAAATGGCTTTTTGGAGATTTGAAAAAAGCAAAGATTAAAAGAATCAGTGCCAGCAGGATTCCGCCGAAAATCATTACAATGCGGCTGGTTGGAAATGTTTTTAATATGGTGAGAGCCTCCTGTATCAGTGTCAAATCTGTAGGAAGCAGAGGCTCCTGCCGCATGGCAACCTTAATGGAGTCTGCAACAGAAAGCAATATCCATATAACATTGACAAGGAGTGCCGAAAAAACTGCTCTCCCGCTGAGAAAGTATACAAAAAGTACAGCAAGAAAAGGAATCAATAGGTTTAATAAAATGAGTTCCGGTGTTTTCAGCCACATGACTGCAATGGTATATTTGTGGTGCGTAGAAATGAGAAAAGAGAGCCCAAGAGCGAGAACAGCACTGGCAATGAGAAAGCTCCATACTTGAAAGGAGCGGTTTTGCAGTATTCGACTTGGAGCTGTTTTCTGAAATGTATTTGAACTATTGGCATCGGACATAGCGATGACCTCCTTATTTTGAATATATTCCAATTCGACATTATACAAGGGAATGGGAAAAAAGTAAAGCCGGGAGTGGCAGGCGGAAAAGCAGAACAACGTGGAGGAGATAGGACTGCTTGCCAAAGGTAATTATGCAGACGATAGGCTTTATAGACATCCTGAATCAATATTTTATGTGTTTTTTGGAATTTTATGTTTACATTATTGTCATGAAATGGTGGATTTGCTATAATAGAAGCATTATAAGTCCCTTTTTTGGAAAAGCTAAAAAAGGCAGTTAGGAGAATGTGATGCGAGAAACAAAAAAGGATCAGCGACGTGGCAAAGGGCCACAGATATATCCTGATTATGAGCAGAAAAAAAGAAAGCTGCAAAAGGGGCAGCAACCGCCTTATGCACAGTCTACGAAAAAGGAAAAGCAGCGAAAAGTGCAAGGAGTTCGGATGCAGCGTAATCGGCAAAAGCAAATGGCAGCAAAGCGTCGCAGAAGAAACGGTATCCTTATTTGTGTTGGTGTGTTTCTTCTTTTGGCTATAGGGCTTGGCGGAATCAAATTATATGCAGCTATGCGAGAATGGCAGGGCAAGGCAGAAAAGTCGGATTTTACAGCATCGGCAGATAAATCCACAGAAGCAGAAGATAGTCAGGCGGTGAATATTGCAGTTTTTGGAACAGATGAGGATGGATTTCGTGCAGATGTCAATATTGTAATCAATTATACGCCGAAAACCGGAGAAGTGCATTTGATTTCTGTTCCCAGAGATACCAGAGTAACCATGACCGATGATATGATAGAATATCTGGAGGAGAAGGGGAAATATGTACCCGATAAAACAGGTGTGTACGGACAATGTAAGCTGACAGAGGTTCACGCCTATGCAGGGGAGGGCAATCGAGCCGCTTTTTCCGTTGCCATGCTGGAAGATATTCTGGATGTTCCCATTGATTACTATATAAAAGTAAATCTCAATGCATTCCGTGAACTGGTAGATGCGGTAGGCGGCGTGGACTTTGATGTACAAGACAGACTGTATTACACAGACCCCGTACAGGGCTTGTATATTGACTTGTATCCAGGAGAACAGCATTTGGATGGAAAAAAGGCAGAGATGCTGGTACGTTTTCGAGAAGGCTATGCACAAAAGGATTTAAAACGAATACAGGTACAGCAGGACTTTATGAGGGCATTTATGGAGCAGGCAACAAAAAATGAAATGCTGTTAAAAAACATGGATGATATGATTCGGGTTGCATTGGATTACACAGAAACAGATATGCCGCTTTCCAAGGCTCTGCATTATGCAAAATACATATCAAAGCTGGAGCTTTCTTCTATGACTATGGACACCATACCGGGAGATGGCGGCTCCTATTTTGAAGCGGATGAGGAGGGCGTAGAGGAGTTGGTTTCTTATCGTTTTTACGGTGGGGAAAAACCGACCTATATGATGGACGCAGATGAACTGGCAGAGGATATGGAAGAAGATACAGAAGAAAACATAGACGAGGATATGCAGGAATAACAAAAATGAACAGGTGGAGAATATGAAAACAAAAAAGAAACAGCAGCAGGGACATCGCACAAAACAGCATCGTGCGAAACCGCCCAAGAAGAAATTCAATCCTGTGAAAACTTTTTTTCGCATTGTAATTTCGATTGTAGGTATTTTTTTGCTTTTGACAGGCGGTGCAGCATTTGCATACTACAAGGTGACAGGAGAAAGTCCATTTGGTCATGCACCGGATATTGAAATTGCTTCTGATATGAATATAGTAGATGCCTTGTTGAAGCGGAATATCAAAATGAATGTGGCCGTTATGGGAACAGACAAAGAAGGAAAACGGACAGACGTTATGTTTGTAGTACACTATGACAGTGCAAAGGAAAGCATAGATTTACTTTCTGTACCAAGAGATACCCGTGTAGCTGTTTGCAGCGAGGTTGCAGAAAACTACAGAGAAAATAGGCGTTCCTATAATCAGGTCACAAAGCTCAATGGGATTCACTCCTACAGCAAGAAAGAAGATGCCTGTAAAAACACAGTACTGCAAATGGAAGACCTTTTGGGTATTAAGATTGACCATTATGTAAAAATAAATTTGGACGCATTTCGCAAGATTGTAGATACGGTAGGCGGTGTAGAGGTGGATGTACCACAAGATATGTATTACAGTGACCCTGTGCAGGATTTGTACATTGATTTGAAAGCAGGGGTTCAAACCTTGGATGGAGATACAGCAGAGCAGTTGGTGCGTTTCAGAAAATATCCCACAGGGGATGTAGGCAGAATACAAGTGCAGCAGCTCTTTATGAAAGCTATGGCCGAGAAGGTTCTCAGCAGCGAAAGTGTTTTGAAAAATCTTCCGGGATATATCAAGGTTTTATATGAAGATGTGGAAACGGATATTTCTCTTGGGGATGCTATGAAATATGTAAACTATATCAAAAAAGTAGACATGAATAAAATTACCATGCAGACACTGCCGGGAGAAGGACGGACAATTAGTGGTATTTCGTATTTTATTCATAATCCTGTGGAAACAGAGGAAATGGTTGATGAAATCTTCTATCAAAGTAATACAGCAGAAGAAAAGTTTGAAGGCTCTGACAGCAAGGGCTTGACCATTGAAGTGGCAAACGGTGGCACCATTAACGGACTTGCAGGGAAGTATACAGATATTCTGGCAGAAGCCGGATACCAAATGGGAAAGCCTAGCACATACATGGGTGAGCAGATTTCCCAGACCAGAATACAGGTGCGAAAAAAAGGGATGGGAGAAGATTTGGCAGCTTACTTTAAAGATGCGAAAGTGAAAACAGCACCAGACCTTTTGGATGAAGGTGTAGATATTCGGATTATACTGGGGACAGGGGAATCATAAGAAATCGAAAAGAGGATAGTCTGCAAGGAGGAAAGAAATGTATTGGAAGGAAGCACTGACAAAAGCTGTTGGATATGGGATTTTATTTAGTATGCTGTATAATTTGTTTTTTTTGCATGAAGGATTTTTCGTTGGGAAATTCATTGCCTTTGCGGCAGTATTTGCAGTATTGTATTTTATCTGGCTGATACTGATGCCTGGCGGAAAAAATAAAAAGTAGTCAAAGAAGGGTATGCCTTAAAGTCAAGGCATACCCTTCTTGTTCATTGTGGAAGGTATCAGGAATGTAGTCCCAGACTGACCAAAAGACTTTCATTCACAGTATCCATAATGGTACCTTCCAAATGACACAGCTTTTCTCTTAGTCGTTTTTTGTCTATGGTACGAATTTGCTCCAAAAGTACAACGGAGTCTTTTGGCAGTGCATAGCGTTCTGCTGAAAGAGGTATATGGGTTGGTAGCTTTGCCTTGTTCATACGTGATGTAATGGCAGCACAAATGACAGTGGGGCTGTATTTGTTGCCCATATCGTTTTGTATAATAAGTACAGGACGGACACCGCCCTGTTCACTGCCCACAACGGGACTCAAATCTGCATAAAAAATATCTCCTCGTCTGACAATCATGGTTGTTCACACTCCGCCCTTGGATTCGTCAGTTTTTTCATATGGATGGTATGCGTATGTATCAAGCTGACTGGTTTCAGTATGTCCATGACCACAGATTTTTATTCCGGCAGAACAAAAAGATTTTCTGCAAAGGTCGGGTTATATGTAAATTTGTGATAGTCCAAACGATACCGCTCTATACCATCCTTGTCATAAAGAATGAATCGAACAGGAAGAAGGGTTTTGGTATCTACCCACAATTTTTCGGAAGCAAGAGCATCACTGTTTTGGGGAATGACTGCTTCCAAAACAGTGCAGCGGCTTTCCTCCAGAGCAGCTGTTTCTACACTGACATCCTCCGACTGCATATAGTTTTTTATAAATTGCCCAAGAAACAGCTGGTTTCGACCAGGGGAAGGCGGAATGTTGTAGTGAAATTGTTCCTTGAGATGAGGATTATACTGACAAATTGCTTTTCCATCACATATGGTCAGATTCCCTTTTACAGTGTCTGGTGCAAGAAGTTCCAAACGATATTCCCCTGTATTTTTGAAATCTTGTTTGGTTTCATAGACGTTTTCACTTTTGTTGGAAGTGCGTGTTAATGTGGCAAGGCAACTATAGCCCTCCATTTGCAGCAGCTTTTCCTGTATTTGCTCCATGGCGGTGGGAGGAGGCTCCTTGTTACAGCCTCCCGATACAAGAATCAAAAGGAATAGGATACAGCATAAAAATATACGTTTCATGACAAAACTCCTTTCTGAATATAATGTTACAAATAATCTATGAAGGCTCTAAAAAGAGTATGAAAAAGATAGTATTATCTCCTATGAAATGGGATTTTTAAATGGACTTTTTGTCGGAATCTTTCGGGAGATTGCAGTTGACAAAACAGAAGATTTGGAGTTTTACAATTAAGTTTTACAATTATATTAAAATTTAGGCAGGAAAAGCCAAAAGAGAGATATTTGTGTTAGAATGGACAAGAATGGCTCGAAGAAAAATCAGCAAAAAACGCAAGAGCCTTTCGTGTTAGGAAGGAGAGAAGCAAAAAGCGAATGGTATGAAAAAGAAATTTTATAGAACAAAAAAGCTGCTGGCGGCTCTTTTGACAGCGACATTAACATTTTCCGTTATGGGCGTAACCGCCTTTGGTGCCCAGACTGTGTATCAGCAAAGAGAACAGGAAGCGGTGACAAGAGGTGTCACCTACGAAAAAAACAGTCGTATGACCACAGACGGCATACAGAATATCCATGTGGTGACTGTAGACTTGACAGAAAGTACTCTGGAGCTGAAGGAAGTGGAAAGTAAAAAAGAATATGGACTGAAGGAAACTGTAAAGAGTATGCTGGCAGACAATGGGGCTGTGGCAGGGGTGAACAGTGACTTCTTTGGTATGTCCGGCAAGTATTCTGCACCCTTTGGGCCTATTGTCAGAAATGGAGAAGTCATTTCTGCAGGGACAAGCATCAACAAAGAACGGAATGAGTATGGTGCATATATCAAAGATGAGGATGGAAAATCCATATTTACATACTTTAAAACATGGGCAACCTTTGGAAATGGTGAGAGATCTATGGAACTGGCATCCATCAATAAGGTGACATCTATGGTATATCCCATTTGCTTTGACAGGAATGCTGCTGCCACAACAGCAGATTTAGATAAGCGTTTTTCGGGACTTGTAAAATTTGTTGTGGAAAATGATACCATTACTCATATTTCCCAGAAGGGAGAAACCGTTTCTGTGCCAGAAAATGGCTATCTGATTGTCATGAGCGGAGATTATTATACAAATGCAGCATCCGGATTCCAAGTAGGGGATAATGTTTCCATGCAGGTTTCCGCAACGATAGATCTTGATAAAATTGATACTGCCTTTGGCGGCGGCGGTCTTTTGCTGAACAATGGGCAGACAGCACCGCCTTCTCCTATTGTGGCAAAGGGCAGGCAGCCAAGAACAGCCTTTGGTGTTTCGCAGGATGGGAAAAAGGCAATTTTGATGGCAGTAGACGGACGTGGGGACAGTATTGGTGTAACCCATGAGGAAATGGCAGATTTGATGCGTTTCTATGGTGCTTATGATGCCATGCATCTGGACGGTGGCGGCTCTACGACCATGGCAGTAAAGACCGTTGAGGACACTGCATTGGAAGTGAAAAACACAGTTTCGGATGGGGCACAGCGTAAGGTCATCAATGCAGTTGGAGTATTTCAAAATGCACCTGTGGAAGAAATACAGGAGCTTGTGATTTCTCCTTCCCATACACATACACAACCAGGAAAGGCCATTACTTTTACAGTATATGGACAAGACCAGTATCTGCATCGGATTCCCATAGAGCCATCTATGGTAAAGCTGGAAGCCATTGGCGTAGAGGGTACATGGAATGGTTTTGATTTTACGCCATCTACAACAGGTACCTTCTCTGTGCAAGCGTCTTATGGTGCATCAGCACAGGCAAGTACCAATTCTGTACAGGCAGAGCCGGAAAGACAAGAGCATAAGGAAGTGGTGCAAAATGCAGAGCATGAAGCCAACACAGAAGATGCAACAGCCACAGAAAACACAACCAATACAGAAGGTACAGAGAATACAGAAAGTGCAGAAGATACAAAAAGTGCAGAAGGTGCAGAAAATATAGAAGAACAAGCTGTTTCAAGTCCTGCACGTTTTACAGCGGTGGCATCTAATATACACAGTGACGCTACTTCCAGACTCACTGTGGCAAATAATGATATTAAAATTGCAGGCGTAGGAAAAACAGCGAAGATTTATGTAACAGCAAATGACATCAATGGTTTTGGCAGAGCTGTGACAGAAAATGCAGTATATACTGTAGGAGATCCTGCCATTGGTACTATGAATGGAAATACTTTCACAGCGAAGGCAAATGGCTCTACCTTTGTGAAATGCAGCTGGGGCGGCAAGGATACCTATGTCACCGTTACAGTAGGCAAAGCACCGAAGGCAAAGGCACCTGCGTCTTCTCCGATAGGTACAGACCCTATGGAAAAACCTGTGGTAAGAGCGGCAGATGGTGCAACATATATCAATATTGTGGGAAGAACCTCCAATTTGAAAGCAAAAGCAGAAAATGCACAGACATATGAAGCCAAAAGACAGCGTGCAAAAACAGCAGTGGGCGATGCAGATACCGCTGTCTATGGCGGAGCTTCGGATATTCAAATGCAGCCCAATGCCTTTGCATGGAATGGCAGCTATCGCTATTTGAATAAAGGAAACACAGGGATTGTCATGATGTCAGCAGCAAAAGGTGGCATCCGTCAAACCAATGCGTGGCAGTACAATCGCTTTACAACAGATGTGGAAACAGCCAATAATCAAAATATTATTGTAGTGATGGACAAGACACCTTCTGATTTTTCATCTGCGGCAGAAGCAGATTATTTCCGTGGGATTTTGCATAAATATGTGGCACAGGGAAAAAATGTTTTTGTAGTATCTTGCACAGGCAATTCTTACTGGAAATCTGTAAAGGATGGTGTGCGATATGTCAACTTGCCTGATATGTGGCGGGCAGAGGGTACAGCAAATTCCGCAGCATATATGCTGAAATTCCGTATAGATGGTACAGACCTTTCCTATGAAGTCGTAAAAATATCATAGAAATTTGTAAGGTTTTATTGTAAATGCAAGCAGAATACGGTAGTATAAGGTGGGCGGGAATCTCTTGCCCGCCTTTCCTTATTCAAGGGAGGAGTCATAGGCTCTTTTCGGAATCAGAATGGGGATGTATTGAAAAATAAATAGCTTTAGGTGAATAATATGACAACACAAAAAAAGAATACTGCTGTCAAGGCAGTGAGTTTTATGATGCTCATTACATTAGTGGGCAAGGTCTTGGGACTGGTACGGGAACAGCTATTGGCAGCCAACTATGGCGGCGGTACGGAAGCAACAGCCTTTATGTTGGCAAGCATGATGCCTCGCACATTTTTTGATGCTATTTTTGCCTCGGCAATTTCGGCAAGCTTTATCCCTGTTTTTAATGAATATCTGCAAACAAAAGGAAAAGAAGCAGCATTTGCCCTTTCCAACCGTTTTATTACCCTTATGGGATTGGTCACACTGCTTATGACTATTTTGGGAGAGGTATTTACAGAGAAGTTTGTGTGGCTTTTTGCAAGCGGAACCAGTGCTGAGGCAGTGGCACTTGCTATGCCTTTGACTCGCATGATATTTCCCACAATATTTTTTACGGGGATTGCCTTTTCCTTTGTAGGAATATTGCAGTCGCTGGATGAGTTTAATATTCCGGCAGCACTAAGTGTGGCTTCTAATTTAGTCATTATTTTATATTATATTTTCTTAAACAAGCGTTTTGGAATTTATGGTCTTGCAGTGGCATTTTTTATTGGATGGGCGTTGCAGGCGTTGATGCAGGTGCCATCCCTGTGGAAAAAAGGCTACCATTACCGCCCATCCTTTATCTTTTTTGATAAAGGTATTCAAAAAATACTGTTTTTGATGCTGCCGGTTATGGTAAGCACATGGGTACAGCCCATCAATTTGGTTATCAATACACAATTTGCCTCTCATTTATATGATGGAGAAATCGGGATTACATCTTTGCAATATGCCAATAATCTATATATCATTATTGTAGGCGTATTTGTACTTGCCATTGCGAATTTGATTTTTCCGAAGCTGTCCCGTATGACAGGGGCAGATGCAGAAAGAGATTTTGGACAGACGGTAAAGGTGACACTACGCTCCATGATGTTTTTTTTGATTCCCATGATGGTGGGGCTTATGGTGCTGAGCAAGCCTATTGTACGGTTAATGTACGAAAGAGGAAATTTTGGAAAAATGGGAACAGACCTGACAGCTATGGCACTTTGCTTCTTTTCTGTGGGGATGATTGGATATGGTATCCAAACAATATTGAGCCGTGCTTTTTACGCAAAGCAGGATGGGAAAATGCCTTTTTATTCCGGTATTTTTTCCATTGGAATCAATGCCCTTTTATGCTGGCTGTTTGTGGACAAAATGAAGTTAGGCGGTTTGGCATTGGCTTCTGCTATTTCCTCCAATGTGGCAGCACTCATTTTGTTTGTGCCTACAGTCAAAAAATATCCCCATATTTTGGATAAAGCACTCCTAAGGTCATTATGCAAAATGGTATTTTCGGCTTTGGTCATGTTTGTTTGTGTAAAAATATCCTATGGATTTTTGCAAACACACCTTTCCCATGGACTGTTTGCACAACTGATTCAGGTGGGAACTTCTATCTGCGTTGGGGGTGCCGTATATATGACCTTCACTTTTGTACTGCGTGTAGAGGAAAGTCAGACGGCATTTTCCTTTGTGAGGGACTTTTTTGGCAAAAGAAAAACCAAAGAGGTATCTGTAATGGTGCAGGAGGATAAAGACGAGAAAGGAAAAAAAGGTATGACGGATAAAATTTCTGCGGTGATTGAGGAGAGCTTTTTCTTCCGATTGATACAGGCGGTGGTTACATGGTTTTGGGGACTTTGGTCTGAAAGCGTTCTATATGGCATTTATTCCCGTGTGCAAAAAGCCATCGGAAAAGCGTTCCGGGAAAGCAGGATTTGCAGCTTTTTTCGCAGAAACTGGGACATTGGTCTGCGTGTACGCAGAAGCAGAATCCCTGCATTTTGGCACCACATAACAAGAAAAAGCAGACTCGCCGTACAAAGGGGCAGTAATACCTTGGCGGTATTGGCAGGAGAAAGCAGAATACTGCAGCTGTGCAACGAAAACTTTCTGGTGCTTTGTATCTGTGCCATTGCCGTTGCCATACCTTTCCTGCCTACCATGCTGTTGGCAGTTATGTGCCTTGGGACGCTGGCATTATATATTATACAGGTGTGTATGGGGCGGATTCAGATGCAGAGAACGGGCATGGTCAGCATTTTTGTAGGGCTGTTTGCAATATGTATGATTTATGCAGCCTTTACCAGCTATCATTTTCCAAGATCCTTGCAGGTTATGGCAATCTCTCTTGTATTTATAGCTATGTTCTTTGTATGTAAGAATTGTATTGATACAGAGGAAAAACTGAATCTTGTTCTCTTTGTGCTGATTGCAACCGGTGCGTTGATTGCACTATATGCTATTTATCAGTATGTAGTGGGTGTGGAAATGGATGCGGCATGGGTAGATGCAGAAAGCTTTGATATTCAGACAAGGGCCTATGCTACATTTCATAACCCCAATGTACTTGGAGAATATCTCATTGTCATTGGCTCTCTGGCAGCGGGGATGCTTTGGAAGGTACGAAACTGGGCAGGACGTATTTTTTATTTGGGATGCTTTGGTGTCATCTGTATGGGGCTGGTTGCGACCAACTCCAGAGGTGCAATGTTGGGCTTGATGCTCTCTGCCGGATTATTTGTATTATTGGCAGAAAGAAGGCTCATTCCCTTGGGGATTGCAGGACTTTTGGCAATGCCGTTCCTGCTGCCTTCTGATTTGTGGCAAAGATTGCTTTCCTCTGTGACTATGAGTGATTCCTCCTCTCAGTATCGTCTGTCTATTTATCAGGCAGGGTTTGAAATTATCTCTCATTATTGGAAAACAGGCATTGGGGTAGATGCGTTTAATGAAATATATCCTTTGTTTTCCTTAGAAGCGGCAAATGCGTACCATGTGCATAATCTCTTTTTACAAGAATTTATTGAATTGGGTATTGTAGGGATTATTGTATTTTTATCTTTACTGGTGCTGTTTTTCCAAAAGCTATACAGTACAATGGTGAGAGCAATACATCGCTATCGTATGATTTTAGCCGCAATATTTGGTGGAATGGCAGGTATCCTGTTACAGGGAATGACGGATTATATCTGGTTTGATTACAGTATTTTACTGCTGTTCTGGTGTGTAATCGGCATTGGCATGGCAAGTGTGAGATTGGGAGAAAAATCATGGCAGAAAAGAAAATGAAGATTTATCATGTGCTTACAGACCGAAACATCGGCGGAGCCGGCAGATGGCTGCTGTATTATTTAAAATATTGCGACAGAACACGTTTTGATGTGCGTGTGGTACTGCCAAAGGACAGCCTTTTGGTGGCAGAGGTGGAAAAGCTGGAGATTCCTGTTATTGGAATGGAAGGGATGACAGACAGCTCTTGGGATAAAAAAGCTCTACATCCTTTGACAGAACTATTTCAGAAGGATAAGCCGGATGTAGTACACACCCACGCCAGTTTGACCGCAAGGATTGCAGCGAGAAAAGCGGGTATAAAACAAATATTCCATACCAAGCACTGCATGGAATCACAGGGGAATGTCATAAAGAAATTAGTGAAACGGACAATAAACCATCACTGCAGCAATCGTATTATTGCCGTAAGCAAAGCGGTGAAACGCAGTATGATTGCCGGAGGAACAGATGCAAGGCAGATTGTGACAATATATAACGGCATTGACCCTATAGAGCCTTTGACAATAGAAGAAAAGCAAGCTGTACGGCAGTCTTTTGGCATTGCAGAGGGACAAAAGGCTGTAGGGATTGCTGCAAGACTGGAGGAAGTAAAAGACCATAAAACTTTTTTACGGGCAGCAGAAATATTAGCAAAAAAACATAAAGATATTACATTTCTCATTATTGGAGATGGAAGCTTGCGGGAATATCTGGAAGCAGAAGCAAAGGTCATGGGATTGCAGGAGCGAATCATTTTTACCGGCTTTGTGACAGATGTGGAAAAATTGGAAGCTGCTCTTGATATTGCGGTCATTACATCCAAGCAAGAGGCATTGTGTCTGTCCCTGATAGAAGCCATGAGTGCAGGCGTTCCTGCTATTGGCACAGACAGCGGCGGTGTTTCTGAAGTAATACGTCACGGAGAAAATGGTTTTTTAGTACCGGTGGGTGACAGTCAGACCTTGGCAAAAGGTATAGAGGATATTTTGTATGATGAAAAATGCTATGCAGCTATGAGGGAAAACGCCATGCAATGGACAAGAAAGCAATTTGCAGCGGATAAAATGGCAGCACAGATAGAAAAGCTCTATATGGAGGATAAAAAGAGATGAAAGAAAAACGAGAGAAAAAACAATTTAATGTGATAGATATTCTAATTGTTCTGCTGCTGATATGTGCTTTGGCGGCAGGAGTTTACTGGGTAAGGAGAGGCGGCTCCGATGGTACAGTCAGCGAAGAAAAAACATACACCTATGTGGCAGAAGGAAAAAAGGTTTTGGAAGCCACGGCAGGTGTGCCTGTTGTAGGGAGCAAGGTATTTGAAAGCTCATCTTCGGCATATCTTGGTACAGTGTCCAAGGTCTGGTCCAAGCCCAATGAAGAAGCCAGCTTCAACAGAACAACAAATAAGTATGAAAAAATGCCTGTTCCCGATTATTGTGATTTGTACATTGCCATTACGGGAAACGGAACAGAAACAGAGGAAGATATTACGGTGGAAGGAACAGTTGTGAAGGTTGGCGATGAAATTGATGTCAAAGGCAAAGGCTATGCCTTTGAAGGGTATATCGTAGAAGTAAGGGAGGGTGAATAAAATGAAAAAAAGGAGAGTCAATATCATGGATATTTTGATTCTTGCAGTTGTCCTCATACTGATTTGTCTTGCGATATATAAATTTGGGGTACTGAACAAAAAAGAGTCAACGGGACTTGCAGAAGAACAAAGGCAGATTACCTATACAGCGTTCTTGGACGATGTGCGAATGGCAACAGTAAATGCACTGCACGAAGGAGATAAAGTCTTTGATGATAAAACAGGTATCTATATTGGAACCATTACAAATGTGGCACACGCACCAAAAATGAAAAATGTTCCGGGAAATGACGGGAAAATGATTTTAGTGGAATTTCAGGATTATTACACAGTTACCTTGACAATACAAGGGGATATTGTGGAAAAAGAAGACGGC
>SAMEA104404100__coassemble_1342_pt1 | contig 22546 bp, 11 predicted proteins | sample SAMEA104404100__metabat2_low_PE_071 | metagenome-assembled genome bin SAMEA104404100 (sample SAMEA104404100) | Balaenoptera acutorostrata
GACAGGCAGGAGAAAGTAAAAATATATGGCATACAAATGGACGAGGAAGTTTTTTCTGTGGGGGATGTGCTTTCTGTCACAGGAGAAGTATTCCCCTTTGATTCCCCAACGCAGCCGGGTGCATATGATGAAAAGCTGTATCTTACGACAAAGGGATTTGACTGCAAAATGTTTCTATCCGATGCAGAAAAGGTGGGGGAAGTGCGGACACCTGCTGTTTTATTGGCACGTAGCAAAGAGCGGATATATGCTGTATTACAAGAAATTCTTCCGGTAGAGGAAAGAGCTGTTATGAAAGCTATGATTACAGGAGATAGGGATGATATTGGGGAGATGACAGAGGATATGTACCGCAAAGCAGGTATTACCCATATTCTTTGTGTTTCCGGTCTGCACATTTCTCTTTTGGTACTGTATGTAGGATATTTTATAGAAAGAATATGCAAAAGAAGTATCCGCACCACGGCAATCTTTACGATGATAAGCAGCTTGGGGATTTTGCTTTTTATGGGATTTTCTCCATCAGCGGTACGGGCTGTGGTGATGATATTGGTTGCTATGGCAGGGAAGGTTGTGTATCGCAGGTATGACTGGCTTAATAATATTGCCATTGCAGCCCTTTTTATTCTTTTGGTACAACCGCTGTATCTCTGGAATGCAGGGTTTCAGCTTTCTTTCCTTGCGACACTTGGTATTTATGTAGGAAGCCATTGCATGGGGAAAGGGGAAAATGCCATAGGCAAGTTCCTTCGTTTTGCAGGAATGTCTTTCTTTGCATCTTTATTTGGCTTTCCTGTGGCAGCCTATCATTTTTTCCACATATCTCCTGCCGGTTTTTTGGCAAATCCATTGATTCTGCCTTTGAGCGGTTTGCTTTTAGGCTTTGGCATATTGGCAGTAGTTCTGGGATTATTTTGTATACCTGCCGGTGTATTTGTGGCAGGCAGTGTCTATTTTATATTGCAGATATATGAAAAAATATGCTTGACCTTGGGAAATCTTCCCTTTGGGTATATATTGGTAGGGAAACCATCCTTGATACAGGTGCTTTTGTTGTATGGGCTTTTATTTGGTATTTGTTTGTACAGCCCCAAGAAGAAAGAGCGTTTTGCACTGTATGCCTGTACCATATTGCTTATGGGTACTATGCTGGAAAATAAAATAGGGGAAAAGGAAAATACCATTGCTTTTTTGGATGTGGGGCAAGGGGATTGTGCAGTCATTACCACAGCAGATAAAAGAGCCTTTGTCATAGATGGTGGCGGCAGAGGAGGGGTTCCTCTTGGGGATAATACAGGTGTTCGGATAGTAGAGCCTTATCTGGAAGTCCTAGGCATTCACAAAGTCGGCGGTGTATTTCTTTCTCATCCTGATGAAGATCATATGACAGGAATTTTGGAGCTTATGAGAGATATGCCTGTGGATGCTTTATATATAGCGGATTATCCCCTTGCAGCAGAGGTTTGGGGAGATGATATACAGGAAATCGTGGAAAAAAATAAAATTTCGTTATATACTGTTACCATGGGTGATGAAGGCGGCACAGAAGCCACGGGGAAATTTCATTTTCTGTATCCCATCAAAGGGGCATATCCATCCAAAGAAACCAATGCCGCTTCGATGGTATTCACCTATACATATGGCAATAAAACCATACTCTTTACCGGAGATTTGGAAAAGGCACAGGAAAGGCTGCTTCTTCGTCAGGAGGAGAATCTGCAATGTGATATATTAAAGGTATCTCATCATGGTTCAAGGGGAGCTTCATCCGAAGAATTTTTGCAGGCAGTTCGTGCAGAGTATGGTGTAATTTCTTGTGGAAGAAGAAATTACTATGGTCATCCGCATAAAGAAACACTGAACAGATTGGAGAATGCAGGTGTGGAAGCCATGCGTACAGATGAAAAAGGAAGTATTTTTGTAACCATTACTGCAGAGGGACATATGGAAATAGAAGGCTATAGGGAGAGAAAACCGATTTATGAAAGAATTAAAGAAGCAATGGAAGCGAGGGGAATTTCATAAATGCTATTTATTTTATGGAACAGAACCTTATTTAGTCAAAAATTATGAAGAAGCATTGGTGAAAGCCTTGCTGCCGCCGGGAACAGAAGCTATGAACTCGGAGGTTTTGGAAGGAAAGCGTATTACAGCGGCAGCCATTATGGATGCGGTGGAAACGCTGCCCTTTTTCCACGATAAAAGACTTGTATTGGTAAGAAACAGTGGATTTTTCTGCAAAGGTGCAGCAAAAGAAGAAGGAGAGCAGCTGCTGGGGTTTATGGAAAACCTGCCGGAGAGTGCCTGCTTGGTATTCGTGGAGGAAAAAGCAGAAAAAAATATTCGCTTATATAAAGCGGTGGCAAAATATGGACAAGTGGCAGAGTTGAACGCTTTGACAGAGAAAGAGGTGTTGGCTTGGCTGAAAAAAAGCTGTGCCAAGGAAGGCGTTGCGTTGTCAGACCAGATAGCGGTATATCTTCTGCGAATGACAGATAACAGCATGGATAATCTGGAGCGGGAAATTTCTAAGCTCATTGCATATAAAGAAGGTACAGGAGAAATTACCAAAGAGGACGTAGAGGCGGTTTGCTCTGTTTCTCTGGAAGCGAAAATATTTGACTTAGTGCGTGCTGTGGCAGAAAAGCAGACAGAACGGGCAGTTCGTTTATATCGCAGATTATTACAGCAAAAAGAATCTCCCTATATGGTGCTTTCCTTGATTGCAAGGCAGTTTCGCCTGACTTTGGAGAGTGCATTGCTGTCCAAGGAAGGGATTCCCAATGGAGAAATTGCAAAGCGTTTAGAGTTACGAGATTTTGCAGTCAGAGATTATTTGAAACAAAGCAGGAGTTTCCGAAAGGAACAGCTGGAAGCTGCCCTTTCAGATTGTTTGCAAACGGATTTGGATATTAAAAGCGGAAAGATGGGGGAGGAATTGGCTGTAGAGATACTTTTGGTTCAGTACAGTAATCGATAGCAGAGATGTTTTTGTAGGGTATGACAGAAATTGTGCTGTAATTTCGTTAAGAATCACAAGTTTTTTTTACTACGCTAGAGAAAAATCACAAATACATTGACAATTTTTATCAAAAATGATAACATTTCTCTTTGCTAAAGATAGTACAGTAGCACATAAAGAAAGGTATATACCAATGTAGTGCAAAATAGAAAATAGGAGTGGGAGGGAACGACTTGACGTTTTATCAGGAATTACAGCTAAATCAGGCAGGCTCAAAGGCTTTGATTAAACAAAGTACAACGCCGGAAGAAAAAAGGCGGCATACGATGATTTATTTGTTTAAAATTGTGCTGACGGTATTTTTTTGTGTAGGCTTTGTGACAATTTTCAGCTTGCTGTTCGGTCAGGAAAATGGTACGGCGGGCGTTATTGTTTTATTGTTTTTGCTTGCATTTCGGCAGGCGGATTTAGGCATCAAGGCATCTCATGGTGCAGGTGTCATGCTGCTTATCTACGGTATTTTAATCATCGCTCCGCATTTTGCCAATATGCTGCCGACCATTCCGTCATTTGCGGTACACCTTATCTCCATTCTTCTTTTGACCATACTTGGTTGTCAGCAGGTGAGGATGTGTAATCAGGCAACTATCGTGATGTCCTATTTACTTTTGTTTGGCTATGATGTTACAGGGAAGGCATATATGCTGCGAGTAATAGGAATGTCCATTGGTGCTTTATGGATAGCGTGGCTGCTTTACAGAACGCATAAGAATAAAACCTATCATGATGGATTTTTGGATTTGTTCCGTCAGTTCAATATGGAAACGGAACGCTCTCGCTGGCAGTTGGGTATGGCACTGACCGTTGCTTCTGCCGTGCTGGTGGGAGAGCTGTTGCATTTGCCCCGTGTGATGTGGATTGGCTTTGCAGCACTTTCCACAACACAGATTGCACTGGAGGACAGAGTAAAAAAAGCAAAATTCCGTTTCATCGGCGTTTTAGGCGGTGCATTCTTAGTATTTTTGTTGGTACAAATTTTGCCGGAAAATATGACCAGTATGCTGGGTGTTTTGGGTGGTCTTTGTATCGGATTTTGTGCTCACTATGGCTGGCAGACTATGTTTAATTGCTTTGGTGCTGTATACATGGCTGTTGGCATTTTGGGAGGCATACAAAATGCCGTATTCTATCGTGTAGTAGATACAGCCTTCGGCATTATATTTGCACTGCTGTTTTATGCCGGTATTGAAAAGCTTCTTGCAAAAATGGGAGAACCCAAATACTGCTCAAAGGGAGCAGAGTCATAATAGAATCAAAGAAAAAAGGTATTTCCTGGATGCTTTCCAAGAAATACCTTTTCTGCGTAGAAATATAATTTCTGCAAAAAGCAATTTTGGGATAGGTCGATATGGGACGAAGGCGGAATATATGAAAAGAGGAGTGTATCCGAAGGGGATAGACTCCTTTTTTTCGTGCTAGAAATGCTGCTTTATGGTCTTAACGATATTTCCCCGGATGTCATAAAATGTAACAACACCAGCATTTTCCGGCAACACAAGGGCGAAAGGTTTTTCCTTGTCCAAGTCCAATTTTTCAATGGTAGTCCCATCATCTATTTCTAATCTGACAATATTTTGTGTATTCATAGAAAGAAAAGCCCTTTCTGCAAACCCTTCTATGGAAATTTCCAAAATAGATTGTGCTATAGTAGAAAGGCTTCCGCCGCCTCTAAAGAAATAGCCAAAGGAAAGCCCTGGGCGATTTACATAAATGGAAAAGGTATGCTCCTTTTTATCCTCTGGATAGGAAAGAAAAGCAGCCATCCTGTGAGAAGCAGTGCCGTCTGTTATCCAAGAATCTGTAATCTTTTGCGATTTTCGGATATCATTTTGGATATTTGCTTTTGTAATGCCAATATTATGATTGGCATACAGAAACACAAGGAATATCAATAAAATACACAAAATAAGAATAAGGGATGAGAAAATTCTTTTTTTATACATGGAAATGACATCCTTTCTCATAAAAGCTCATTTGTTTGCTGCTGTTTTCTGATTATAGCATAGAAAAGGATGCAAACCAAGAAATACTTCAGACATATCTGAAAGACAGTTGTATCAAAAAATCTTGGGACTTTGCCCCACCTCCAAAAGTCTTTGAAAATGGTCAGTAGTTTTTGATAGAAAATAAAGGGACAGGGAAAAAGTTTTTCGATATGCCATAATGGATTCTTAATTTTCTGCAGCGTCCTTTATCCCCGTTTTTATATATGCCATGATAGAATGGTGGCAGAAAGGGATGAGAGTATGCTACAGATAAAGAACTGGAAAAAACAATTACAGGAGAGGGTTTGCCAATATTTTTCGCACCATCCCATTGAGGCATTTCTATGTGCTGTTTTGGTTCCACCTATAGGTGTTTTATTGGCAGTCACATTTTTTACGATTCTGTTTGCAGTTCCTGTGGGACTGCTGCTTGGGTGGTTTTGAGCTTTATATTTCCTTAATATCAAGTGGGTTTTGCTAACTCTTTTTTCATATGCTGCGTGCTATACTCAAACCACTGGAGGTGATTTAGGATGTTCGATTTTATCATGGTGGTAGCTATCATTGGCTGCATTGGAGTTGTTAGGCTTTTATTACACTGGTGTAATCAAGAAATAGAAGCAGAGCAATAAAATGGATTCGCAAATAGGAGGAAAGAAATATGATAATTTTATTGGTTCTTGCGTTGGGAATTGGCGGATACTTGGTGTACGCATTGGTACATCCGGAATCTTTTTAGAGGAAAGGAGTGAAATTTTATGTTGGAGTTGATTGCAGCCCTCCTGATTTATCTGGTATTGGTCATACCTGTTGGTCGCTATCTTTACCATGTCGTAACAGAAAAGCACACAGCGGCAGATGCGGTATTCGACCGAATAGATGGTGCAATTTATAAATTAGGCGGTATGCAAACCAAAGAGGAAATGAATTGGAAACAATATGCCGCAGCATTATTGATTACAAATGGTGCTATGCTGCTTATTGGTTATATTATATTACGATTGCAGCACCTGCTGTGGTTCAATCCAAACAGTGTGGATTCCATGGCACCGGATTTGAGTTTTAATACCATCATCAGCTTTATGACAAATACAAACCTGCAGCATTATGCAGGAGAAAGCGGTCTTTCCTATTTTTCGCAGATGATGGTTATTACCTTTATGATGTTTGTTTCTGCAGCAAGCGGTTATGCAGTCTGTGCAGCTTTTATGAGAGGGATTACAGGCTATTCCCGCAGCTCTGTAGGTAATTTCTATCGGGACATGGTTCGTATTACAACAAGGGTTTTGCTTCCTTTTTCCATTGTTGGCGGTTTGCTTCTTGTTTGGCAGGGAGTTCCTCAAAATCTGAGTGGCAATATTGTTGTAGATACATTGGAAGGTGCAAAGCAGGTCATCGCTACAGGTCCTGTGGCTGCTTTGGAAATCATCAAGCATCTTGGTACCAATGGTGGTGGCTTTTTGGGTGCAAACTCTGCAACTCCCATTGAGAATCCAACAGTACTTACCAATCTCATTGAGATGTATGCCATGATGCTGCTTCCCGGCTCCTGCGTCATTGCTTTTGGGAAAATGGCATGGTCTGGACATAAACAGCGTATGGCTGCAGCAACTGCACCAAAAGAAGGTATCACAGCCAAATGCTTTGGCACAGAGGGCCGCAGTATTTTCCTTGCCATGAGTGTTTTATTCCTTCTGGGGCTTGGACTTTGTTTCTGGTCGGAAGGTCAGGGAAATCCACTGTTGGCAGCCGTTGGTCTTGACCAATCTATGGGCAGTATGGAAGGGAAAGAGATGCGTTTTGGCGTGACACTTTCTGCTTTGTTTACGACAGTCACAACTTCTTTTACAACAGGTACTGTAAATAATATGCACGATACCCTGACACCTTTGGGCGGATTGGTTCCCATGCTCCATATGATGCTGAATGTAGTATTTGGCGGAAAGGGTGTCGGACTTATGAACATGATTCTCTATGCCATTCTTGCAGTCTTTATCTGTGGTCTGATGGTAGGGAGAACGCCCGAATATCTAGGCAGAAAAATCGAAGGACGGGAGATGAAGCTCACTGCACTTTGCATCATCATTCATCCTCTGCTCATATTAGCTTTTTCAGCACTTGCCGTTGGAACAGTGGCAGGTCAGGCGGGTATTACAAATGAAGGCTTCCATGGTCTTAGTCAGATTTTGTATGAATTTGCATCTTCTGCTGCTAATAATGGTTCTGGATTTGAAGGACTGGCGGATAATACCATATTCTGGAATATTACAACAGGTCTTGCCATGTTCTTTGGTCGGTATCTTTCCATTGTGCTTCAGCTTGCTATCGTTGGCTCTTTGATGAAGAAAAATTATATAGGTGAATCGGCTGGTACATTGAAAACAGATACGCTAGGCTTTGCTATTATTTTGGTGTTCGTTGTCTATATCTTTGCTGCATTGACATTTTTCCCGGCATTGTCGCTGGGCCCCATTGCGGAACACTTGACACTTTGGGGATAAGGAGGTTTTTTCATGAGTAAGCATCAAAAAAAGAAGATCATCACCCCGAATATTTTGCATGAAGCACTTCGGGGAAGTATAGAAAAATTGAATCCCCGTTATATGATGAAAAATCCCGTTATGTTTGTGGTGGAAATTGGATTTTTTGTTACACTGCTGTTATCCATTTTTCCGAATCTTTTCGGCGGGAACAATGGGGGCTTACGCAGCTACAATATCATCGTTTCTGTAATTTTGTTTGTAACAGTACTTTTTGCGAATTTTGCAGAATCTGTGGCAGAAGGTCGTGGGAAAGCACAGGCAGCCAGTCTGAAAAAAACACAGAAGGATACCGAAGCCCATGTGCTGAAGGAGGATGGAACAATAGCCACCATTTCCTCTGGCGAGCTTCGCAAAGGGGATGTGGTACTGGTAAAAGCAGGTGAGATTATTCCGGGAGATGGAGAGGTCATCGAAGGGATTGCCTCTGTAGATGAATCTGCCATTACAGGGGAGTCTGCACCAGTTGTCCGAGAAAACGGCGGAGATTTTTGCTCCGTTACAGGAGGGACAACGGTTGTGTCCGACTGGCTGAAAATCGAGATTAGTTCAGACCCCGGCAATAGCTTTCTTGACCGTATGATTTCTTTGGTCGAAGGGGCTTCTCGTAAAAAGACACCCAACGAGATTGCCTTGAATACCCTATTGGTTTCCCTGACCATTATTTTCCTCATTGTCATTGTAACCCTGTACCCGATAGGTGTTTATTCCGGTGTAGAGCTTTCCACCTCTACTCTGATTGCTTTGATGGTTTGCCTGATTCCCACAACCATTGGTGGATTGCTTTCTGCCATTGGCATTGCGGGTATGGATAGAGTCACACAGTTCAATGTCATTGCTATGTCGGGGAAGGCAGTAGAAGCCTGTGGTGACGTAGATACTATGATTTTGGATAAAACCGGCACCATTACATTTGGGAATCGTCTGGCAGCAGATTTTTTGCCTGTGAAAAGAGTCAATAAGGCAGAGCTGATTCACTGTGCAGCTCTTACCTGCTTTGGAGATGCAACACCGGAAGGAAAATCCACATTAGAATTGGCTCGCAATTTGGGTGATACTACAGAAGAACCAAGGAATGCAGCATTTTTTGAATTTACAGCCCAGTCACGCATGAGTGGCTTGGATTTGGCAGACGGAACTGCTATCCGCAAGGGAGCTGCTGATGCAATTATGCAGTATGTGAAGGAGCGGGGTGGTCAGATTCCCGCAGACCTTCAGGAACACGTGGAACACGTTTCCTCTTTGGGCGGGACTCCCTTGGTGGTTTGCAAGAATCATCACATTTTAGGGGTTATCTATTTAAAGGATACTGTAAAGCCCGGTATGCGAGAACGGTTTGAGCGTTTGAGAGCCATTGGGATTAAGACAGTTATGTGTACCGGCGATAATCCCTTGACAGCAGCCACCATTGCCGAAGAAGCAGGGGTAGACAGCTTTGTGGCAGAGTGCAAGCCAGAGGATAAGATTGCTGTCATTAAAAAAGAACAGGCACAAGGCAAGATTGTAGCCATGACGGGAGATGGCACTAACGATGCACCTGCTTTGGCACAGGCGAATGTAGGGCTTGCTATGAATTCCGGTACAACAGCTGCCAAGGAAGCGGCAAATATGGTGGACTTGGATAGCGATCCAACAAAGATTTTGGAGGTTGTGGAAATTGGGAAACAGCTTTTGATTACAAGAGGCTCCCTGACAACATTTTCCATTGCAAACGACATTGCAAAGTATTTTGCCATTATTCCTGCCATGTTTATGGCAGCAATCCCACAACTGCAGGTGCTGAATATTATGGGGCTTACTTCAACCAATAGTGCCATATTGTCTGCATTGATTTTTAATGCACTCATTATTCCTGCACTGATTCCGCTGGCGATGAAAGGCGTGAAATATCGTCCCATGTCCTCTGGTAAAATGCTGGCACGGAATATGCTTATTTTTGGCTTGGGCGGCGTTATCACACCCTTCATTGGGATTAAAGTAATTGACTGTATCATTAGTCCGATTCTTCTTATGATTGGACTTTAAGGAGGCATAGAGATGGAATATTGCAAAAAAATTCTGAAAACACTTCGCCCCGCAATTATCATTACGGTGGCATTGATGCTGCTTTGTGGGTTAGTCTATCCACTTTTTATGACAGGTGTTTCACAGGCTGTTTTTCCGAAACAAGCAAATGGCAGCTTGCTTACTGTTGGCGATAAGGTTGTAGGCTCCAGATTTGTCGGACAGGAATTTACAGCAGATTATTTTATGAAGGGTCGTCCTTCTGCAGTTCATTATAATACCTATCAGGTGAATGAGGAAGGAGAAAAGAGCTATTTGGACGGGACTCCTTTTACAGGTCTTGCATCCGGTTCTGCCAATTATGCCCCATCAAACCCTGCTCTGCAGGAACGAGTACAAGAGGATATGGAGGTATTTCTTGGGGCGAATCCGGATGTTGGGAAGGAGGATATTCCGACAGATTTGATGACAGCATCCGGTTCCGGTCTGGATCCACATATTTCTGTGGAATCTGCAAGGATTCAGCTTCCTGCCATTGCAAAAGCATCCGGACTTTCTCCTGAGGTCTTGGAAAAAATTGTTTCACAGCATACGACAGATAAGCTGTTTGGAATCTTTGGAGAAAAGACTGTAAATGTTCTTGAAGTGAATATGGATATTGCAAAAGCCATGGGACTTGTAAAATAAAAAACAGACAAAAGGCTGTGAGGAGATACTTTTTCACAGCCTTTATGCTTTCTTAATGGGAACAGAGGGATTTCTAATAGCATATTAACCGAAAAAGTTATATAATAAAGCTATATAATTAGGACGTATCCGAAAGCTCCATTGTGCAGGATTGTGCAGGCAGATGGAAAAGGCTGATTTATGGGGTTTTCAATATGCCCCAATGGGATTTTAGAGTAGTATTACAGATAAAGGAAAGGAGGAACCCTATGGATAAAGATTTTCGTGACCCGGCACGATTTTTACAAATGGTGCAAAATGAAACAAAGCATACAAATCGGGGCCTTCTTAAAATATTTTTTGGATTTGCAGCAGGCGTAGGGAAAACCTATGCTATGCTGGAGGCTGCCCATACTGCAAAGGAGCAGGGTGTGGATATTGTGGCAGGGTATATTGAGCCGCATACCCGCCCGGAAACACTGGCTTTGCTGGACGGTTTGGAACAGCTTCCCGTGCAGCATCTGAAGCATGGGGATATTACACTGCGGGAATTTGATTTGGATGCAGCATTAAATCGGAAGCCTACTTTAATTTTGGTAGATGAGCTGGCACATACCAATGCCCCTGAAAGCCGCCATACTAAACGCTATCAGGATGTGGAGGAATTACTGCGGGCAGGAATCAATGTGTATACGACCATTAACGTCCAGCATATTGAAAGTCTGAATGATACAGTGGCTTCTATTACAGGAATACAGGTGCGGGAACGAATTCCAGATTCTGTATTTGACAGTGCTGACCAAGTGGAGATTGTAGATATTGAACCGCAGGAATTGATTGAACGGCTGCAAACAGGCAAGGTCTACCGAGAAGTGCAGGCACAGCAGGCTATGGCAAATTTTTTTACATTGCCCAATTTGACAGCTCTGCGGGAAATCGCCCTAAGACGCTGTGCAGACCGTGTGAATAGTCGTAATCATGCGGTACAAAGGGAGGAGTATCGCACAGAGGAGCATATACTGGTATGCCTTTCCTCCTCTCCCTCCAATGAAAAAATTATCCGAACAGCTGCCCGCATGGCACAGGCATTCAAAGGGGCTTTTACGGCACTTTTTGTAGAAACTCCCGACTTTCCTGCCATGAGCAAGGAAAATGTGCAGCGGCTTCGGAATCATATTCGTCTGGCAGAGCAGCTGGGAGCGAAAATAGAAACAGCATATGGGACAGACGTACCCTTTCAGATTACAGAATTTGCCCGTTTGTCCGGTGTTTCTAAAATTGTGGTGGGACGTAGTATGGCGGCAAAGGGACGGCTGTTTCGGACACAAAGTTTGACGGAGAAGCTCATTGCCAATGCACCATATTTGGATATTCACATCATTCCGGATGCGGCTTCCAGTACGCCTTATCGTGCAAAAAAAGTGAAAAATAAAAAATTCTCTATAGAGGATTTTCTGAAAAGTCTTTTTATTTTAGTGCTTGCCAGCTGTATTGGCGGTATTTTTGATTATATGGATTTTGCAGAAGCCAATATTATAACGGTTTATGTCCTTGGTGTATTGCTGACTTCTGTAGTCACACAGAATCGTATCTATAGTCTGTGTTCCTCTGTTGTAAGCGTTCTGGTTTTTAATTTCCTTTTCACAGAGCCTCGTTTGAGCTTGGATGCTTATGATGCAGGCTATCCCGTTACTTTTTTCATTATGTTTCTTTCTGCTTTTCTTACAAGCTCTTTGGCAATCAAGCTGAAGGAGCACGCCAAGCTATCTGCATTGGCAGCCTATGGGAATAAGATACTTTTTGATGTAAACCAATCCCTGCAGCAGGCAGAGAATCGAATGGATATTATCAGTTCTACGGCCCTTCATCTCAATCGGTTGCTGCAAAGGGATATTATCATGTATCCCGTTCAGGCAGAAAAGCTGGAAACTGCCAAAATCTTTTATGCGGATTTGGAGGAACAGCATACTACAGATTATACCAGTGATGCAGAAGGGGCTGTTGCATTATGGGTTTTGAAAAACAATAAGCACGCAGGTGCAACAACACAAACATTGTCCGGTGCAAAATGCCTCTATCTTGCCATTCGGATTAACCAAAAGGTATATGGCGTGGCGGGGGTTGCAGTGGGAAAAAAGCCGCTGGACAGCTCGGAAAAGGGGATGCTCCTCTCTATTTTGGGAGAATGTGCCTTGGCACTGGAAAATGAGCAAAACGCAAGAGAAAAGGAGAGTGCAGCCATACTTGCACAAAAGGAACAGCTGCGGGCGAATTTGCTGCGGGCCATTTCCCATGATTTGCGTACACCGCTTACCTCTATTTCCGGCAATGCCAGCAATTTTCTTTCCAACGGGGACAAAATGGATGAGCAGACAAAGCATCAGCTTTTCACGGATATTTATGATGATTCCATGTGGCTTATCAATTTGGTGGAAAACTTACTTTCTGTTTCTCGATTGGAAGAAAATCACCTGAATTTACATTTTAGTTTGGAGCTTGTTTCGGATGTTATCGAAGAAGGATTAAAGCACATTGACCGAAACAGTGTAGATTATCATATTTCAGTGCATCATGAGGACGAATTTTTGCTTGCCAAGATGGATGCAAAGCTCATTGTGCAGGTTATCATCAATCTGGTGAACAATGCGATTAAGTATACGCCGAAAGGAAGCAGCATCACCATTTCCACAAAGACAATGGATGGCAAAGCGGTCATTTCTATATCAGATGATGGTGATGGTATTTCAGATGAGATAAAGCCTAAAATTTTTGATATGTTTTACAGCGGAGCAAATAAGCTTGCAGATAGCCGCCGCAGTCTGGGCTTGGGACTTTCCCTTTGCAAATCAATTATTACTGCCCACGGCGGCGTGATTTCCGTATCAGATTATCAGCCCCATGGCACAGTTTTTACATTTACATTACCAACAGAGGAGGTAAAGCTTTATGAATAAGTTTACGATTTTGGTGGTTGAAGATGACTCTTCTGTGAAAAATCTTATGACCACCACACTGCGTACCCATGATTATCGCTACTTGACAGCACAGAACGGACAGTCAGCCATTATGGAAGCATCTTCCTATAATCCGGATATTATTTTGTTGGATTTGGGGCTTCCCGATATGGATGGTATAGAAGTGATTCGGAATATTCGCAGTTGGTCTAATATGCCTATTATTGTCATTAGTGCCAGAAGCGAAGATATGGACAAAATAAATGCACTGGATGCCGGTGCTGACGACTATCTCACAAAGCCCTTCTCTGTGGAGGAACTACTGGCTCGTTTGCGTGTCACACAGCGTAGACTTAGCATGATGCCCAGTGAGTTTGAGACATCCTCTGTTTTTACAAATGGACAGCTGCAAATTGATTATGCTGCCGGCTGTGCTTGGCTGGAGGGGAAGGAACTGCATCTGACACCCATTGAATACAAGCTGCTTTGCCTGCTTTCCAAAAATGTTGGGCGTGTGCTGACGCATACTTATATCACGCAGCACGTTTGGGGACGAAGCTGGGAAAATGATGTGGCTTCCTTGCGTGTATTTATGGCAACATTGCGAAAAAAATTGGAAATAGCCCCGGACTCTCCCCAGTACATTCAAACACACGTTGGTGTGGGGTATCGCATGGTGCGTGTAGAATAAAAAAAATAACAGGGACAAAATGCCGAGATTGTGAAAAAAACATGGTATTTTGCCAAAATCCCACAGACCTTGGGAAAGACTTACTCGAGATTTTATCACAGATATTACGCAGAAGCGTTGCAAAATCAACATTTTTATCATTTCCTTTCATGGCGTATCTGAAAGCTCCCCTTATGCAGGAAAAAAGACAATCAATGGGGTTTTCGGATACGCTATAGTCTTTGGCTGCAATATCATAAAGTATTTTTTTAAAAACATTTCCGCTATTTTTCTTCTTTTGGTTGACACATAGTAAACATATATGATATGATGCACAAAATTGTTAGTTGATGCTAACCAAAATCCTTTTGTTGCAAATCCTCCCATTTTGCGATAAAAGTGTATTTTTGTGCATCTATGCAAAACAAACTGATTTTGTAAATTTATAGTAATGAAAGGAGCAAAAAATGTTAAAAAAACGTGTTTCAACAACAGCTCTGGCATTATTGGTGATGACATCAACAAATGCTTATGGAGCGACAGTTTCACAGTTTCAAGATTTTCCATCTGACTGGTCAACGGCATCTTTAACCTGGGCGGTAGAAAATGGGTTATTGAGCGGAACAAAAGACGGAAAAATTGCACCAAAGGATGTGATAACACGTGCACAAATGGCGGCAATTATCAGCCGTGCATTTGGTGCTGAAAAAAAGGCCTCGCTAGAACAGTACAGCGATGTAGAAAGCGGTGCTTGGTACGAGGATGGTTTAGCCAAAGCAGTTGCAATGGGTGCTTTTTCTGGAAGCGATGGAAAATTAAACCCCAATCGTCCTATTTCTCATCAGGAGGCTTTTTCCGTTTTGGCAAGAGTTTTCTCCTTGGACACAAGCAATCAAGGGGTACTGAGCGGATTCCAAGACAATGACGAAATAGCGGGATGGGCAAGAAATGCAACAGCGGCACTGGTGGAAGAAGGGTACATCAAAGGCGATGGGAGCAGCCTAAACCCTACAAGTAATATTACCAGAGCAGAAGTGGTACAAATCATAAACAAAATGGTTGGTACTTATGATGTACCGAATGATCATCATGTCACAGGGAATATGGTTCTTCGAGATGGTCAGACAGACCTGAAGGGAGTCACGGTGGAAGGTGACCTGATTTTGGCTGATGGTGCAAAAAATGTAAATTTGGATGGTGTGAACGTAAAAGGTACTATCCTTATCAGAGGCGGCGATGAAAAGGTTACGGTTAAAAACACAAAGACAAATGAAATTAAAGTTGCTGAAAAATCTAATGTCACCATTCAGGATGGCACTGTAGAAAAAGTAACCATTACAAAAAGAGCAGAAGATGCTGTTTTGCACGTTGAAAAAGGTGCAACTGTAAACAATGTCACAGCATCTGCAGATGCGGTTAAAATCAGTGGGGAAGGTAAGGTAGACAATGTACAGGTAAGGGGAGATAATGTAAACGTATCTACACCCAATACAAAGGTTCAAGTTTCTGCGGCTTCTGTTGGTGTAGTTGTCGGTGGTGTTGCCACCAAAGGCGGTCAGGTCATGACAACAAATGGCTCTGCAACAAATAGCAAAAATACAAGCAATGAAAATAAAAAGAGTGAATCCGGTAATTCCGGCAGTTCCAGCAGTTCCAGCAGTTCTAGCAGTTCTAAAGGTAGCAGTTCTAAAGGTAGCAGTTCTAAAGGTAGCAGTTCTAAAGGTAACAGTTCTAGCAGTTCTAGCAGTTCCAGTAATTCCAGTAATTCCAGTAGTTCCAGTAGTTCCAGCAATTCCAGTAATTCCAGTAGTTCTAGCAATTCCAGTAGTTCCAGTAATTCCAATGGTGGTATTCACTCCGAAGATAATCATAAACCGGATGTAAACAACAAGCTGGTGGATGAAGCGAAAGTGGTAGATTTGGGTTGGAGTCGTTATATGGCGATTTCTTTTGCAGATGGTCAAACTATCCAAAATTGCAAATTAACTGTAGATGGCGTAGACATTACATCAGCTGTTTCCAAGGTAACAGATGATGGTTCTGTTGTGAAATATGAAGCGGTAAATATGCCTTCAAAGTTAGTTGTGACAAGCGGAAATAACAGCCAAACCATTACGCTTAGTGAAAAACAGGCTGTCGCACCTGAAATAAAAACAGGCACAGCACCGGAGTTTTTCTTGCTGAATGGCCCGGTATATGTTTGGGATTATCATTTGTCAAATTATGATGATAATGGCAACATTAGAAGCAAACCCGACAAAACTACATTTGATTTGGCTAGTAAGAAAACAACTATCAAATCCTATAGACCAGAGGCAGAATTGATACCTGATGAAGATGCCAATAATATATATAAGGTAAAAGGTACAGCAAAATTGATGTTTAATTACGACCAAGGTACACCGGAAGAAAAAGCTTTTGTGGATGGTATCACGAATGTAGCTTTGGTAGCGTACAATGAAAACAAAAATACATTGAATCCTAAGCTAGATTACAAGCTTGATAAAGCATATAAACACGGTGACCACACAGTTGCCTGCATTGAAATTCCTTTGGGACAGACAAACTTCTATGATAATGGTCGTTACAATGTACGCATTACTTCCAATGGCAAAGCAACATTGTTCTCGATTCATGTCGTAAACCAGAAGGTTCCGAGCATGACATTAAATGAAGATAAAGTGGTTTGCGGTAAAAATGTTCATTTCAATGTAAAAGATATGGTTTATGGTGTTACAATGCCTGTTTATCGTGTGGATTTGACAAACCCCGATGGGAAAACACAAACATTGGATAAAATTGACGATTATTATTTGCTTGGTGATTTATTTGTTCTTTATAATGACAATGAAAATCATACACCAACTCCCGGAAACTATACCATAAAAGTTTATGCAGATGGTTTCCATACTTTTGAAAAAGAATTCCATGTTGATGCTGCAAATGCTGCTGATATAGATACTTCCGCACCTATGGCTGTAAGTCGAAATGAAAATACACAGAGAGCGTCTGTTGATGCAGTATCCTCTGCAAGCGTAGGCGGCGGCTCCAAAGGTGATTCCGATGGCGGCGGCTCACAGGTGATGAATGCCAATCTGATTATAGATACAGACCTTCTTGTAAATGCAAAAATCTTGAAGGATATGGGTGTTTCCAATACATATGTGGATGGTATCTCAAACCGTTGGGACAGTATGAATAAATTATATGTATTCAATAAAGGTACGGACACTCTTTATACTGCAAGTGGATATTTTGATGCTGTAAATACTGCAAAAAGAAAAGGAGAATATCTGACATTTGCAGACTATATCCAATCAGGTAAAGCTGAAACTACACGCAATAGACCATATACAACAAAACGTGTACTGGAAGATAACCTTTTGGGCGAAACCATAACCTTTAGAGAATCTTCTGCGAAAGAAGTTCCGGATTTCATTCAGAAATCAATAGATGAAAAGGGTATTACATTTACTTGCGAAGATACAGAATTCCTGAATAAAGTTAAGGAGAATGGGACACTTTCGCTGAATAGCAAGAGTTTGAATCAGAATAGCTTCACTATAAGTGATAACACTTTGACAATCCACAATATCCGTGATGGTGAGAATACTTTGACAATCAAAGTTTCCGGATACCAGACTGTGAAGCTGACATTTGTAAAGGAAAAAGTTCTGGAAGAAGTGGAGTTGTCTACACCAGAAGAAATCACAAACGAAAAGGATATTGTGATTACTTGCAAAGGTACACACAAAGATGGAATTTGCGATTTCTTTGCTAGCATTAAAGGTGAGGGCAATGGTATCAAAATAACTGCACCCAATAAGAAATCTTCTTATATTCATGAAAAAGGAGTGCAGGGAATAGATTTAGGATATACCATAAAAGGTAATGTTTTGACCATTGATAAGAGCATTTTCAAGGAAAACTTTGCACAGGGCGGAGAGAAAGACACTGTACAGAGTGGTACATATACAATCAGTATCACAGCAAAAGATTATGGCGAAAAAACAGTGACAACAAATGTAACAGTAAATGCAGCCAAGCCAGAACCGGAAGCACAGGGGAAAACACCGCTTACTATTCAAAAAATTGAGTCGAAAGACGACTTTTTGGAAGGGAAGTACTACCGTATATCTTTTACAAATGACGAAGCAACAAGAAAGGCATATTTTGCAGCAGTTACGGGTGTTACAGTAGATGAAAAAAATCTTACGAAAAATGGAAGCTTTTTCAATGTGCAAAAGAGCTATAGAATTGCAAATGATGAATATGGTACAGTATCCTATATTGATATTACAGAAGATTGCTTGCCAGACGGTAGCTCCAAGACTGTAAAGGTTACTGCAAACGGCTATGATGACTTGGTATTTAAAGTGAAGAATGGTGCTTTAGACAGTGCAAGCACACCTGTTGTGCCACCTGAATCTTCCTCTGAATCGAAAAAAGAGGAAGAAGAAGAACACAAAGTTCCAGAATCCGAATCAAATGGTGCTGGTGCGGAAAAGCCCGAAGAAAATGACGAATCGGCAGGCTCTGCACCCAGTGAAAACGAAACAGTGGATTCAGGCAAACTTGCTGCTCCTGCATTAGGTAAATTGGAATTTAAAGATGATTTTTTGAGTAAATACTATCGTTTATCTTTTGCGGATACATTAACAGAAGTTAATTGGAAACCATATGTTAATGCACTGGAAAAGGGCAATGCAACGATAAAAATAAATACTAAACAAATTAACAATGGTGGATATAGTCTTTATAATCAAAGCATGGGCTACAAAATTTCAAGAATTACAGATTTTGTAGAAAGGTATTATATTGATTTTACAGAAGATTGCTTCAAGAATATTGATTCTGCAGAAGTTGTTATCTCTGTAGATGGCTATAATGACCTGAAATTTACGGTAAAAAATGGAAAATTAGAATCATAATAGAATCTAAATACCAAAATCTCTTTTAAAAGCAACAATCCATTTGCAGCACCAATTCCCCTTCTCTATCAAACGAGAAGGGGAGTTTTTTATGAAGGCTGGTGCATAGGGTACAGCTTTTGACAGTTCTATGAAAGGCATGAAGTTATGAAGCTGTGGTATACAATGCGTGTAAAAAAAGAAAGAAGGGAGTATATATGAAAGATAGGAAAAGAAGGTGTCTGTTGTATTTTTGTGTGGCGGCTATCCTTTTATGTTCCGGTTGTGGCAGTACAGGACAAGAGGAAAATATGCCAAAGTCCTCCGATAATGGACAAATGGAAAAAATGAAGGTGGAAACAGATTTCTTTGCAATGGATACCTATATAAAAATTATAGCATATGGGGAAAAAGCAGATTTGGCAGTAGAAGCAGCAAAGCAGGAGGTACAGCGTTTGGAGGTTTTGCTTTCTCCCTGTCACGCAGAAGGGGAGGTGGGGCAAATCAACGAAAGGGGAGAGGGAAAATGTTCGGCAGATACTGCTTATTTGTGGGAACGCTCTTTACAGCTATATAAGGATACAGATGGCGTGTTTAATGTGATGCTGTATCCGGTGATAGAGGCGTGGGGATTTATCAATAAGACATATACAGTGCCGTCAGAAGAAGCATTAAATGAACTTTTGCCTCTTACAGATATGACAAAAGTGGGATATGATACAGAGAAGAAGGAAGTGAAATTTTTGCAGGAGGGTATGAAAATGGGATTTGGCGGAATTGCAAAAGGATATACCTCCGCAAAGATGATGGATATTTTTGAGAAGTATAATATAGAAAGTGCAATGGTAAACCTTGGAGGGAATGTACAGGTGAAAGGGAAAAAACCTGATGGTAGAGATTGGGGTGTTGCCATCAGAGATCCTGAAAATGCAGAAAATTTATTAGGTGTATTGCAGGTTGCAGATAAAGCAGTTATCACATCAGGTGGATACGAAAGATATTTTGAACAAGATGGAATCATATACCATCATATTTTGGAGCCATCTACGGGAAAGCCGGCAAATAAGGGGCTGTTGTCTGTTACAATCGTAAGTGCAGATGGTACTCTGGCAGATGGTCTTTCTACCTCTCTTTTTGTGATGGGAAAAGAAAAAGCGGAGGCATACTGGAGAAGTCATGCAGACCAATTTCAAACCATATTGGTCACAGATACAGGAGAAATCTATATAACAGAAGGGCTTACAGATGTGTTTACGTCACAGGAAAGAGTGGTTCATAGGATAGAAAAGGAAATATTTTGAAAAAAACAATTCGGAGTATAAAAGAGGAAGGTAAAAAATATTGCCTGAATCTTGATTATCCATGTTTCTTAAAAGGATATTCCATAGAATATATAAAATCATCCTATGGAATATCCGAGCAATCTTATCCTATCATATATTATTTAATATATCATTAGGATAAGATTGCTTTTTTTAGATATAGATATACGTCAAGAATTGGATAGTTTCTTTTTTCGGAAGCCTGCCTGTTGTATAAAAGCATCTGCTTTTTCATATTCCGCAGGAGTGGCAAGGCTGACACCTACATAAACAACAAAGGAAAGTGCAGCTCCTAAAATAACCTGCTGGGCAGATTGTGCTTTCCAGAAGGAGGGAAGGGGCAAACCCTGATTGATGCCCAAGTTATAGAGGCAATATACAAAACCAACAACCAAAGAAGCAAGGGCACCGCCGGTATTACCTCTCCGCCAGAAAAAGCCCATTACCAAAGGCACAAATACGCCCGTGGTGATGATGTCAGACGCAATCCAAGAAATCTCAAGAATAGACCGTATATAGAGGGAGATAATCAGTGCAACCATGGCTACACCAAGGGTTGCCAGACGAGAACGAAGGAGTTGCTTTCTTTCATCCGGATGTGCAGGCAGTAAATCCAGCATCAATGTCATGGAAGCTGTATTGATTAAAGAATCCATTGTAGACATGATGGCAGCGGAAATACCAATAAATACCAATGCACCCAAAAAAGGAGACAGATAATCCATGACCAATGCAGTCACGATGCCACCCTCAGGCAGCTTTGGATACAGTACAAAGCCTGCAATGCCGGTGAAAACAACCATGAGATATAAAGGAATATAGGCAAAGAAACTCATGATTGTCATTTTTCTTGCATCCTTGTCGGAACGGGCTGCCGAAATTCTTTGCCATACATTTGCCTGAATCATCCAAGCACAGCCAAAGGTAATGACATACATACTGTATTTTGATGCACCATAGGTTATGTTTAAAAAATCCGGTTTTCCAGCTGCCTGCATGGCACTGCGAATTCCTTCCATACCACCGGCATTTTGAAACCCAATCAGAAAAACCATAAAGGCAGAAATGAATAGCAAAGCAAATTGGATAATATCTGTCAATACAACGCCACGAAAGCCGCCAAACATGGAATAAATCAGTACAATCAGCGTACCCAGTAAAATAGCCGATTCATAGGAAAGTCCCAGATAAGAGCCAAAAAAGTCGCCTATACCAACCATTTGAGAGGCGGCATTGCATATCATAAAAATCAAAATAAGTAAAGCCAAGAATTTGGCGGTGGCTTTGGAATATCGTGCTTCCATCATGCGTCCTTGGGTTAAATAGCCAACACGGCGGATTCCACCAGCACAAAGAATCATCAAAAAATTGGAGATTAGAACAGGTGTACCATAATACCAAAATGCCCCCATCCCATCTTCATAGGCAAGGTCTGCTGTGGAAAGGGCAGAGCCTGCTCCCCACCAAGAGGCAATGAAGGTAATGGATAAAGCCCAAAAGGGCAGGGTGCGTCCTGCAAAAAAATAGTCCAGAACATTCTGGTTTTTTTGTTCTTTTGTTACAGCAAAAAGCAGTAACAAAAAGTATAAAAGCAGTCCAATCAGAGAAAAAATTTTTAATATGTTCATAGCATCATTTCTTTCGTTTTATTTTATTTTGCAAATAAAGATAAGGGATGTATAAAATTATTGGCCGCACTGCTTATTACCTGAGAGATATGGTATAATAGAAGCATACAAGAGAAATGGAAATATCCCTTATTCTTGTAAGTCTGTAAAAACAAAAGAGTCAACAATCATGGTTGCAGCTGCCTGAAAAGAGCCGTTTATGTTTTGCTTCCCAATATCCTAGTGCTTGCAAGGCGGTTTGCGTAAACTAATTTGCTTTATTATAGATTTTTTGAACCTAAATGTCAAATTGGGGCATATCTGAAAAAAAGATAATCATCGGAAAGGACTCAGATATGCCGTGGATTTGTATGCCAATGGGTTTAGAATATGTAATTTTCACTGCTTTTATGTGGTGTCATGAAGAAATGGCTTGGAGTTTTCACTTTAAGACGGCAATAGATAGAAAATTTCATTTTTGCTTGTTTTGCACAAAAGAATATTGAAAAAGTATTGCTTTACACATAAAATAGAGGCATAAATTTTATACATCAATAATAAAGGAGGGATTTTTATGAGAAGATATGTATTTACTGTATTGCTTCTGGCAACTATGATGGGTTCTGGAAGTGTTTCTGTATATGCACAGGCATCCCATAAGAATAAGGAAACGCAGAAAGCTGTATCGAATATGCAGGTGGAACATCTTTTAACCCATGGAAAGATTCAATCCATTGCCCAAGAAGGAGATACATTAAAATCTATTACAATGAAAGCTACAGAAGGAAATACTTTTGTGTATGCAGTGAATGAGAACACTGTATTTATGGACAGTGGAGCAAAAACAAAATTGGGTGCTTCTACAT
>SAMEA104404100__coassemble_1371_pt1 | contig 22291 bp, 24 predicted proteins | sample SAMEA104404100__metabat2_low_PE_071 | metagenome-assembled genome bin SAMEA104404100 (sample SAMEA104404100) | Balaenoptera acutorostrata
TCAACTCCTGATACATCCTCATCAACTCTGCCACACACTGGCTCTCAGTCATATCCTTGACCGAGAAGCCATAAGCCTGCATAACTGCTCTATCATTGTTTTGGTGTGCTTTGCGAAGTTCCGGCGGCATAGTCAGCTCGTCATACAAATCAGCAAGGCTGCTATTTGGATAAAGGGCACGGGCATCCAAAATAGCTTGCGCAGTCTGCTCGATTTTAACTTTCTGTTCATCTGTAGGTGTAGGCCACGGAAAATTGTTGTAGACGATATCTTTTGAATAGCTATAATCACTTTTCATTCTCATGCAAGTGGTACGCATCCAAGCCATATGGACATTTGAAGTTATAACACCAAACTCATATAAGTTTGCATCTGGGATAATTTGTACACGATCAGTTACTATGGTTCCCGCTTTTATAAAACCCATCGGAACATACCTGCGGTTCTGTGAAGATACTCGTGGCACTACAATAAAATCCTTATCCACTGGCTGTGTCCTTTGTGCAAACAGAGTCGGAATTTCCGCAAATTTTCTTATTCCAGCAGCAATACTACTTTCTCGACTTTGCTTGCATAGTCTGACCCTTTCCAAAACATTAGGACACTTTTTTAATTCAGATGGATCAGCTCCTTCGAGCCATAAGCACCATCTTTTTTTGCCCTTGATATATTCAGAAGCCCCAATCAAAGGTTTGATGAATTTTACAGCGTTCGGGTCAGTTCTAATAAACTCATCATAATCCTCATCTTCAATTATAAGATAGCCTCCGTCAGCCGGTTTGTTGCCATAAATCATCTTAGGGACTTCACAGATAGGGGTATTACGGCTCTTAACTAAAATATCCTCCCCATCAAATAAATATCTGTTGATATTATCTGCTCTTTTTTTCAGATTTCCCTCAAAGATAAACTTCTTAGGTCGGGAGAATTTTGCGAATCCAATGACAACACAATGAACATGAGCTTTTAATGATGCTTCGCTGTCCCATACAAATGTCCTATAAGCAAAATTGATAATATCATTGGGTAAAAACTCCCAAAAACGACCTACGGTTTCACCTTGAACAATAGAGTTGGTTGAAACAAAAGCTGTCTGAATAGTTGTTTCGACAGAAAAATCTGATGCTTTCTTGTACCAGCCGCAAACCAAATCCAAATTCTTTACACCTGGAAAGAGTTGTTGCATATCGTCTTTTTGCTGTTGTGTCATAAAGGTAAATCCGTGAAAAGGTGGATTACCCATGATATACGATAGCTTATATTTGGGCACAACGCTTTCCCAGTCTATACGAAGTGCATTTCCTTCAATTATATTGGTATAGGATTTCAGCGGCAGGAAATCCAAGTGCAGCAGCACAATTTCTTCCGTTTCCTTCATCATTTGGCTTTCTGCAATCCAGAGGGCAGTTTTGGCAACAGTTACCGCAAAATCGTTAATCTCAATGCCGTAAAATTGTCCCAAAGATACCTGAATTGGATTCCAATCAGCATCGCCAAAGGCAATCTGCCCATGGGACAAGACTCGAAGCACTTCATTTTCCAAACGTCGCAGACTTAGATAGGTTTCCGTCAGGAAATTTCCACTACCGCAAGCTGGGTCTAAGAAACTGAGAGACGCCAATTTCTTCTGAAAATCCTTGAGTTTTCGCTCTTTCGTGCGTTCCACTGCGATTTCACAAATTTCCACAAACTCTTTCTTCAGATCATCCAAGAACAGAGGGTCAATGACCTTATGGATGTTCTCGATAGAAGTATAGTGCATACCGCCGCTGCGACGGGTTTCCGGATTCAAGGTGCTTTCAAATACTGCACCGAAAATCGTTGGACTGATTTCCGACCAGTTGAAATCATCGCTGGCTTTGCTAAGCAGTAGCTCTCGAATTTCATCAGTAAAGGGTGGAATTTCAATATTTTCGTCCGCAAACAGGCCGCCATTCACATAGGGGAAGGCCGCCAGTTCTGGAAAATCATCTTTCAAATATGGGTCACGATCTTCAGGCTTTGTATCCAAAATTTTAAACAAGTCTGTAAGAGCACGCCGCATTTTTCTTGCGTCAAACTCAGCCAAGTAATCGTGGAACATACCATGATGACCGAAAATTCCGGCATCTTCGGCATACAGACAGAAAACAAGACGAACACAGAGAACATTGAGGCTTTTCAGTGTCTGTTCGCTGTCCGGGTCTGCATACTGTTTATGAAAAGCCTCATAAAGAAGTCCTACAATTTCGCCTGCCGCAATGGACACTTCCATTTCCCGTTTCAAATGCTCACTACTATTGTCCACAAGAAACTGTAAGCGATAGTATTCCTTTTCCAGATTTTCCAAAAGTATTTCTTCCGGTTCTCCACCCGGACGTTCCATATCATAAACAAAGAATTTTTCAAAATTGCAGGTCACTACCCAGCGTGGGTGCTGAGATAAAGGCAGTTCTGTAATATAACGTTTTGCCTGTTGGAATGGTGTCAGTAAAGTTCCGTCAGATTGCTTGATTGGCTTTTTCAAATCCTTACCCAAGCCTTTTTGCTCAATCAAAACTTTTGTCGATGGGATCGTGCCGTCTATGAAGCTGGTATGGTCAAGGTGAACCTGTTCCTCAAAAGTAATAAACTGTTCCGGATGCTCTACACCGTAGACATCACGAAGCAGAGAAAGCCAAAATGCCTGACTTTCTCCTTTTTCATATCCTTTTCCTTTCCAGTATGCCGCAAAGGATTTTGCCGCCGCTCTTTGCTGTGTATCATTCATTTTCTATCACCACCTAACATTTTTCGCTTATCTAATCATTCCAAAGTGTTCCAAGGCTTCTCTAATGGCTTCTTCCTTCTCCGATGGGCATTGCGGCTGTTTCGCATCCTCAGACTTCGGCTTATTATAATTTTCACGCTCGACAATACCGCATTTTTGTTTTACCTGTGCGATATAAAGGCTGGAAACCTTAAAGCCGTATTTGTTGAGGATATAGTCTTTTAGCTCTGGATAGGTGGCCTTGGATTCTGCGGATGTAATATCCAGCCCGTCAAGATCAAGCCCCACTCGGATGACATCATCCGGCTTTCGTTGGGACAACTGAACTACCGTCTCCACATGAACTGTCCAAGGGAACATATCCACCACCTGTACCTTTTGCACCCGATACCCTTTCATACAAAGGTATGCCAAATCTCGTGCCAGTGTGGCAGAATCACAAGAAACATATACAATCTTTTTGGGAGCAATAGAAAGCATGGTTTCCAACAGCTTTTCATCACAGCCCTTTCTAGGTGGATCTACCACCACAACATCGGCGGAAATCCCCTGTTTTGTATATAGCATGGGAATCACATCCTCTGCCGCTCCTACCATAAAATCCACATGGTCAATTTTGTTTTGCATGGCATTCCTTTTGGCATCTTCAATGGCCTGTGGTACAATTTCCACGCCAAATACCGATTTTGCCTTTTGTGCAAAAAACAAAGAAATGGTTCCTATGCCACAATACAAATCCAATACCGTTTCTGTTCCATCCAATTCTGCCATGCCCAATGCCGTTTGATACAGTACGTTTGTCTGAGTGGGATTTACCTGATAAAAAGACAATGGGGAAATTTCAAACATAACCTCTCCAATTTTATCCTGAATAAAAGGTTTTCCCCAAAGCACATGAATCTTTTCCCCCAATATTACGTTGGTTTTTACTGTATTTTCATTGATTACAATAGATGTCATACCGGAAATCTCACAAAGCCGCTCTACAAGAATCTCTGCATGAGGCAATTTCTTCCCATTTAACACAAGACAGACCATAATCTGACCTGTTTGTTTTCCAATTCTGGTAAGAATGTGCCGCACCAATCCTTTATGTGTTGTTTCATCATAGGGAGAAATATGAAATTCCACCAGAAATTGTCGAATGATCCGGACTATCTCATCGTTCATTTCGTGTTGTAAAAAACAAACAGGGGCATCTATAATGCGGTGACTACGCTTGGCATAAAACCCAACCTTCGGCATATCTACTGTACCACCTACAGGAAATTGTGCCTTATTACGATACCTCCACGGATTTTCCATACCCAATGCTGGCTGCACTGTAATTCCTCGGAAGCCACCTATCCGTTCCAGATGGTCTTTTACTTTTTTTGTCTTAAAGGCAAGCTGCCCTGCATAGGACAAATGCTGCAGCTGGCAGCCACCACACTGGTTTGCCACCGGACAGCTTGGTTTCACCCTATTTTGAGAAGGCACAAGAATTTCCATAAGCTTTCCATATCCATAATGTTTTTTTATTTTAACCATAAGGACACGCACTGTTTCTTCCGGCAAAGCACCTTCTACAAATACTGTATAGCCATCTATTCTGCCAATACCCTCTCCATTATTTCCTAAATCTTCTATTTTTATTTCATATTGTTTATTCTTCTCTACAGGAATCTGCATCTTATTCCTCCACATCTATTCCATTTGGCGAATACGGGCAAACTGTACCATTACAAATACAGCGGCGGCAAGTCACAAAGCCAGAATTTGGTGTCCCTTTCCCATCAACGAGCATCCGCCGCATTTCTGCCATCGTTCGTTCTACTTCCTTTCGCACCTTCCTCGTATTCCGCACAAAAAACATCCCATCCTGATATTGTAGCCAACCATAACGGGGACGCACCCCATATACCTCCTCCAACAAAAGAAAATAGGCACAAAGCTGCAAAAAATCCCCCTGATGCGGCAAAGGATTATCTCCTATTCTACCGCTTTTTAATTCCACAGGCACAATAGCTTTCCCAAGCCTACGGCGGAAAACATAGTCAGGCTTTCCCTGCAAATCATACTTTTCGGCATACAGCATTTTTCCAAAGCCATCTTCCTTTCCTTTGCCCTGCTTCTGGTCTGCATAAATCAGTGTATATGCCCACATACGACTACGCAATGGCATTTTTTTCAAATCAGGTCTGCGAAAACGCAATATACAGAAAAATACAAGCAGAACAACCAAAGACAAAAGCAGTCCATCCCCGCTTCCAAGCCAATCTTTTATTCTATCAAGCCAAACCATATTTCACCGCCACTACCACAAAAATCAACAGCAATATCACAATTATCAGCTTCCACAGTCTGTGCTGCAAACGATAGCGACGGTAATTTTCCGCATGAAAAGCTTCTCCTGCCACAAAACGGCTTTTCTGCGTATCCGTCAGCCCCAATCTTTTATTTCTCTCTCCATAGCGTTGACGCAATTCCTTCTGTCCATATACTTTTTCAAAATACCATTGATATGGACAATAGGTATATTTATTCAGTTCATGGGGAGAAAGGGTATGTTTCTCCATATCTTCCCTCACCTTCTACGATTCAAAATCAGATAAACTCAAGTTTCGCTGTAGCATCCGATGATAGCCCGCCCAATGTCCTTGGGTACTATCTGCCGAAAGTGCTTCTTCGATCATCTTTGTTTTGGCATCCATATTATCGGCACAATGCAGGATAAAAGCTTCTATGGTAGAAGGCAGCTTTGGAGAGCCATACTCATATTCTCCATGATGGGACAACATACAATGCTTCAAAAGGGATTCCAGACGCTTGGGAAAGCCTTCTATATTCCTTGCTGTATCCCGAATCAGCTCTGTCCCAATAATCAAATGCCCCAAAAGCTGTCCGTCATCTGTATAATCATTGATTGGGAAATCAGACAGCTCCATAATCTTTCCTACATCATGAAGCATTGCAGATGCAATGAGAATATCCCGATTTACAAATTTATATCTGGGTGCCATAAAATCACAAATCTGAGTGACAGACAGAGTATGCTCTACAAGACCGCCACGAAAGCTATGGTGCATCGCCTTTGCTGCAGAATGATACGGAAATTCCTTACTGATTATGGGATGATTCAGGAATATCTCCTCTAGAAGCTTTTTGATATAAGGATTTTTAATAGTTTTGATATATCCCAAAAGCTCTTTATACATAGCATCTATATCCTTTTCTGTACTGGGTACAAAATCCTGCGGGTCATACTCCCCTTCCTGACTGCGACGAATCCGCTTTACATTCAGCTGCAGTTCATTATTAAAGGTAGTGACAAAGGCATCCACCTTTATAAAATCATTTTCCTGAAAGCTTTGAATATCTCGATTCAAATCCCATACCTTTGCATCCACCGTGCCTGTTTTATCCTGTAATTTCAAAGACAGATAATTTTTACCATTTTTGGATTTCATTGATTTTCTGCTTTTGCACAGATAATGCTCTATGATATTTTCGCCCTCATGCAATTCATTGATATATTTCATTGATACGCTCCTTTTTTATATTTTCTCTGGTCTGCTAGCTCTGTCTTGGAACCAACCTCTGTCGCACTACCTCATACAAAAGAACAGCTGCTGCGACTGCTGCATTCAGCGATTCCGCCTTACCCGGCATAGGTATTTTTACATAGCTGTCACATAGAGCTGCAGCTTCCTCCGACAACCCCCTTGCCTCGTTGCCAATCATAAAAGCACAGGCACGGCGTAAATTCAGACTATAGGGATACTGTCTTCCACGCAAATGTGCCGCATAAAGAGGAATCCCTTGACTACGCAGAAGGGATGCCGTGTCCTCCATATCCACATTTTGAAAAACCGGTGTATGGAATACTGCCCCCATGGTAGCACGAAGAACCTTTGGATGGTATAAGTCCACACTGCCTTTTGAAAGAAAAACTGCATCTACACCACAGGCAGAAGCCGTCCGCAGGACTGTCCCCAAATTTCCGGGGTCGTTGATTTCTTCTGCCAGCAAGTAGAATCCGTTTTTATTTTGGGAAAGCATATCCCACGCCACTGCTTTTTGCTGACAGACTGCCAAGATACCCTGCGGATTTTCCGTTTCCGCAATGGATGCAAATAAAGCATCTGGTAAAATATAGACATGGGTTATCCTCTCCCAAGGCTCCAAATCATATTTTTTTGCAAAGCTATCCGAAACAGCATATAATTCCACATGGAAATCTTTTGGAATTTCCGATACAAAACGCAGTCCCTCTGCCACAAACACTTTTTCTTTTTCTCTGTTTTTTCGTAATTTTAAGCCATTCAGCCGCTTTACCAGCTGATTATGGGGGCTTTCTATTCGTTTTGTCATATAATCCTTCTTTCTCCGAAATTTCTACTTCTTTATGATAAACACTGTACTGGCTTTTTGCAAGTAAAATCACTGTCTTTCTATTGTTTCAAAGAAAAAAGACTATGCTTCTTTTGTGCTTTATGTTAAAATGATAAGAAAATAAATGATAAGAAAAATATAAGAAATTTTGAAAGGAGTCCTATCTTATGGCTACACCAAAAGAAATACGCAACGATTTGCTTGCAAAACATCTCATTGAAAATCTGGAAAAACGTCATTTTGAAGCATATTACTGTCCTACTACTGCAGAAGCCATAGAAAAAACCTTATCTCTCATGCCTCCCAAAAGCTCTGTGTCTTGGGGAGGTTCTATGACCATCCGTGATATGGGGCTGACCAAGGCAGTTCATGCAGGAGATTACCAAGTTATTGACAGAGATCTTGCAAAAAATCCTGAAGAAATGGCTGAAATGCACCGCCAAGGGCTTCTGACAGATTTCTTTTTGATGAGTACCAATGCAATTTCAGAAGATGGTATTTTAGTAAATATTGATGGTACTGGCAACCGTGTTGCCGCCCTTTCCTTTGGTCCAAAAAATGTCATTGTTATCTGTGGAATGCACAAAGTGGCAAAGGATCCAGACGCTGCTGTAAAGCGTGAAAGAGGCTATGCTGCACCTGTAAACAGTATGCGTTTTATGGGAAAAACACCTTGTGCCGCAACAGGCACCTGCCACAACTGCCTGTCAGCGGAGTCTATCTGCAATCAGATTTTGATTACAAGATTGTGTCGTCCCGCTTCTCGTATTAAAGTAATTTTGGTGGGCGAAGATTTAGGCTATTGATATTTTAAATTGCAAATAAGCTCAACTGCCCCCTTTTCTATGAAAAGAAAAGGGGGCAGTCTATTGAAAAAGACCACCCAGACCACCCTTTGACGACCTTTTTCGACAGGCTGAAATTATTTATAGAACAATCCTTCCCTTCTGATTTTTGTGCTGCACTATAAAATCTTTATAAATATCATTGATGATTTCATCATATTCCTGAAATTGATCGATTGGAAATACAAAAGAAAATTGATAAATGTTTCCATTTCTAAATTTTGCATATCTATAGTGGTAATTGAATGTATCCTTTGTTCGTACAGCAAAATAATCCTTACCAGCTGTTTTATAATCGATATGACCACCCACCTGTGCTGGATATCCTTTCATATGCTCCTGAATGGTATATCCTCCTGTATCTGCACAACCAATTTCCATACTGCCTCTGCCATCTGCTGATACACAAGAAAAAATTATCCGCATCTGTCAACACCTGAAACCAAGCAGGATACTTGTATTGAAAATAATAAGTTCTACTTTCATAAGTATCATATCCCTTACTACCTACTTCTGCAGTTGGTATAATAGGTACTGCCCCTTCTTTTGCGTCTGCTTCTGCCACAACCGCATCAGAATCTGCAGCCGCATCATCTTCCATAGGCTCTATATCTAATAGCTGTTCTGCTAATTGTTCTTGTTCCATCCTCTCTTTTTCTCGCTTCTTCCCATCCTGTTGTATATTCAAAAAATAAAAGAAAAGACCGCATATTATTGCCACTACAATAGCCAATACAATCACAAGAAGTATCTGCTTATTTTTTTCCCTTTTCGATTCATCTAAATCTTCTGTATCATCATCTTCTTCCAATTCTTCACTTGGTACGATATCTTGTTCTTTCTGTAAAAGTGTACCACACCCACTGCAAAATTTCTCCTCTACATCCATTTCTTTTCCACAGGATTGCCATCTTATTGTTACTTTTGTATCCGGTATTTCTCTTTCCCCTCTCCTTCCCCCCAAAAAAATATTGGATACACTTCTGTTTTGAAATCATTTTTCATCATTAGCAAAAAATCTGTCTATGCCATCTGCAATTCCTATAACAATTTGTTGTTGGTATTCATTTGTTGCAAGACGGACATCTTCTTCTGCATTTATCATATATCCTACTTCAGCAATGGCAACAGGCACCTGCCACCAATTAATACCACTCATTGTATCTGTTTCCCAAACACATTCTTTTCTACATCCTGTAGATGTTGTAATACCTTCTAATACATCCTTGGCAAATGCCCGGCTTTGTTGATACAATGCACTATTATAAGGATTACCAGATGTTTGACAGATTGTCATTACACCATTTATCGTACTATCTTCAGAACCATTTACATGAATTCGGATAAAAGCATCTGCCTGTGCATCATTAGCTATTGTTGCACGCTCCACATTGCTTATATCTACATCATTCTGCCTTCGCACCATCAATGTTTTATATCCACGATTGTCTAATTCTTTTTATAACTTCAAAGAAATCCGCAATGTCAATTCATACTCATACATTCCATTGATAATGCCCTTTGTACCGCTTGATACCTTTGCTTTTGTTTCCATTGTACCGGGTGCAATAGGTTCCTGTTCCGCATTTCCATGAGCTTGATGTCTTGCATCAATAACAACCAGAAATTTCTTTTGTGGTCGTTGTGCCTTTATTGTATATGTTTCAGAAGTCATATTTTCTTGCTGACAACCAGACACCCAAAAAAGTAAACTAAGCAATAGAAAAAGCAGTCCAATATATTGATATTTTTTCATCATCTATATCCATTTTCCTTTTCCATATTTGCATCTCCATTTTCATAATAGGCTACAACCCATTCGCAATGGCAATCTTTTCATAATCTCCACTTGAAATACCGGAAATAATTGCATTGTATTTTTCTCTTAACTGATTTACACTTGTGCTAACATCTTCTGTATATTCAGGCATACCTGCTCCCCATTCAGAAGATACATCTTGCTGTATTGTATCATGATTCTGCTGAAAACTTCTTCCGGCAACCATATAAACAAGAATTCCCAGTAATAAAATAACTGCTATAGCTGCTATAAGAATCAGTATCTTCGTATTATCTCCTTCTTTTGTTTTTTTCTTTGAGGTGCTTGTTCATATTGTTCTTGTTGTAAATTTTCCTGTTGTATTTCTTCTTGTAAAAATTCTATTTCTGCCCATTCTTCCTGCTGTGTTTTTTCTTCTTGCCAATCTTCTGTTACTTCTTCCTCCGTACATTCCTCACTAGAAGATATATGTTGTAATGGATTACCACAACTTGCACAAAAGGCATCCTCTTTCTCTACTGCCTTGCCACAAGACGGACAACGGAATATTGTTTCTGCAACCACCTCATTTGTTGGCTTTTGCACAGCGGTTCCGCAATTTTCGCAAAACAATGCATCTTTTTGCAGTTCTTTTCCACATCCCCTACACTTCATACATTTTCCCCTTTCTGGCTTTTACTATATCAGCATCCTTTGTATTTGCATAAATATGAAAATATAAAAGCAAGGAACATTATAGTCCACTGCCTGCTTTCCCATTTCATGCACATAGCAATTCCCCATACATGAAACCGATATATCTTTTATTCTTCCCCAAAAACATTTTTCAAAAAATCACATTTTCTGACAAAGTTTATCAAAAATATCACAATAGATTTGTTTATAGTATTCAAGATAAAACATACCTATAAAAAAAGCTGAGCCGAAATAATTCGACTCAAGCCCATTTTCTTTCCATCTTTATTTCCAGAATTCAAATTGCATATCGTAAATCTGTACAGTATCCCCTTCCTCAATGCCTTTTTCTTCCAAAGCCTCAATAATACCTTTTTCCTTTAAATACCGCTGGAAAAATGCAAAGCCTTTTTCTGTATCAATATTGGTGTAGCCAATCATCTTTTCCACACCTACACCACGCACTACATAAATACCATCTTCCCATTCAATGGTAAAGGGTTCCTGATCCACGGCAACCTCATCATATTCTTCATATTCTTCTGCAAAGACAATATCTTCGGGATAATCTCTCAAAATCTCTCCGACCTTTGTCAACAGTTCATCCAATCCCTTATTTGTAGCGGCTGAAATGGGATATACCATAAATCCATCCTTTTCATAGATTTCCTGCAAACGCTGTACATTTTCCTCTGCACCAGGAATATCTGTCTTATTGGCTGCAATGACCTGTGGACGCTTCATCAAATCAGGATTATATTCTTCTAGCTCTCGATTGATTTTTCGTACATTTTCCACAGGGTCATCCCCTTCTACACCAGCTGCATCTACTACATGAATAAATACCTTTGTCCGTTCTACATGACGCAAAAATTCATGCCCCAGACCAATGCCTTCACTTGCACCTTCCACAAGCCCTGGAATATCTGCCAAAACAAAGCTATCCCCAAACCTGCCCTCTACCACACCCAAATTAGGGGACAGTGTCGTAAAGTGATAGTTGGCAATTTTAGGATTTGCATTTGTTACCATAGAAAGAAGTGTAGATTTCCCGACATTGGGGAAGCCGATAAGTCCGACATCCGCAATAAGTTTCAATTCCAGAATGACATCATATTCCTTTGCCACTCTGCCCTGCTCCGCATAGCGGGGAGCTTGTCTGGTCGGCGTTGCAAAATGCTGATTGCCCTTGCCGCCTTTACCGCCATGAATCAGAATTTTTTCTTCTCCATGCTTCGTAATATCTGCCATAATCTTACCGCTCTCCGCTTCACGGATAACCGTTCCAACAGGTACTTTAATGACAATGCTTTCTCCGTCCTTGCCAAAACAATTTCGCTTGCCACCGTCCTGACCATTACCTGCTTTAAACATTCTTTTATAACGGAAATCCATGAGGGTTCCCATACTTTCATCCCCTACAAATACAACATCGCCACCTCGACCGCCGTCACCGCCATCAGGGCCACCATGGGTAATATACTTCGCACGGAAAAAAGAAACCATTCCGTTGCCGCCATTACCACCTTTTACATGGATTTTTACTCTATCTACAAACATATTCTCACGATCCTTTCTTTCCTTTTTTGGAAGCCTTTTTCGTCAAAAGCAGAGAATCTTTGTTTTTCACGAAAAAGGCTTCAAATGATAACATTTGAAGCCTCGCATCTTCTTATTCAGCGATTTCAACAGGGTATACGGAAACCTGTTTTTTATCTCTGCCTTTTCTTTCATATTTTACACGACCGTCAACCAGAGCAAACAGTGTGTCATTGCCACCTCTGCCTACATTTACGCCGGGATGGATTTTTGTACCATGCTGTGTGTATAAAATATTACCTGCCAATACAAACTGACCGTCTGCACGTTTTGCACCAAGTCTTTTTGCATTGGAGTCACGACCGTTCTTTGTGGAACCGCCCCCTTTATGGTGCGCAAAGAACTGAAGGTTCAATCTGAACATATCTACACCTCCTCATTTATCAAAGTAAGATATCCTTTATATTCCGTTTGTATATCGGACAAACCCAGTGCCAAAGTCTCCAAAAGAAGCTGCACCTTTTCATCCGCCATTCCCTCTAAAGGGAATACAACCTTGAGATAGCCACCTTTTCTTTCCTCAGCTTCTGCCCGAAAAGGAACTTCTGTAAAGCGTTCCATGGCATTTACCGTGTTGAAAGCCAGAATTGTAACTGCCGCACAGACAATGTCTTCCCCTGCGGGTGCAAATCCTGCATGACCGGAAATCTCAAAAGCACATATTTTTTTCTCTTTACGATAAATCCTTGCCTGAATCATAATCAGATGGATTTGATCTGCAGTTTTGTAAAGGGCTGTCTATGACCATTTTTCTTATGGAAGCCTTTTTTGGGTTTGTATTTGTAAACTACAACCTTTTTTGCTTTACCATCACCAATTACAGATGCTGTAACAGCTGCACCTTCAATATAGGGTGCACCAACCTTTACATCGCCGTCTTTTGCCAGTACCAGAACCTTGTCGAATTTGTATTCCTGACCTGCTTCTACACCCAGCTTTTCTACTGTGATGATATCGCCTTCTGCTACTTTGTACTGCTTACCACCGGTTTCAATAATTGCGTACACGTGAACACCTCCTCGCAATTTACTCGCTGGATACGGCAACCGGAACCTTTTTCCGATTTTACATAGCCTCTCCATGCGGCTGACATACTCCGTTATATTACCATAGAAAGGTATGTCTGTCAACAGATTTATTCCAATTTTTCGCCTTCTTTCACTGCAAAGTACCCTTTTGTATCTCCCTTTTCCCGCAAAATCTGCAAGAGATTCCGAATACCTTCTTTTGTCATACACTTTTCGCCCTGCCTTGTCCTTTCATAAGCAAAGCTAAGGAAATCCAGTGCTTTTTCCGTATTTCCGTTTGCTGCATACAGTCTGCCTGCTCTGTCACAAAGCTTTCCATATTCCATAGTATCCGTACCGGATTGGGCAGCCAAGAGCAAAACCCTATCCAACAGCGTTTCTGCTTCTTCCCTATTCCCTTCTGCGATATGGCTTACGGCTGTTTTTAACAAAAGACGAGAAAACTCTTTGGTTTCTCCCTCTCCTTCTTTACGATGGCGTGCAAGTTCGCTGTAATACTCTGCCGCTTCCTTGTGCCGTCCTGTTCGAGCAAGCATCTGTGCAGTACGTTCTATTCTCTCTCCATAAGAAGTATCTTTTGGCAATCCCAATGCACGAAACAGCTGAATATGGGGCAGATAAAACAGCAACGCCTTTTCCTTGTTCCCCATATCGTAAAAGCAATCTCCCATACGCCCAATGACCATGCAATAAGTTTCTGTATGGACATCGCCGTATTCCTCCATATAGCTCTTTGCATGATGAAAACGCCTGAGTGCCTCCTCATGACCACCCTTTCTGAGAAGCACCTCGCCAATCTTGCGGCAAAGCGTAACATATTGCTTGCCTTCTGCATATTCTTCTGCTTTTTCATACCAAAACAGTGCATCATTTTCTTTTCCAAGACCTAAATACAAATCCCCCAAGGCTACAATATTGCGTATGGTTTCTCCTTGTTCCATTTCCTCCGCTTCCATTTCTTCTGTTTGTTTCCGCTGCTCCAGAAGGCTTTTGAATATTTCCACAGCCTCTTTCAACTGTTTTCTTTGCTCCGCCTTTTTTCCTTGATTGGATGCTTCGACAGGTATACCTGCTTGCAAACGGGTATATTCTTTTTTTCTTTCTTGATACAATACATCTTCTTCCATACCACTCCGCCGCATTTTTTCTTCTGCTTCCTGAAAATACGCTTCCGCCTTAGGGGCTTCCTGCATATTCATGTAGCAAATTGCCACAGCAAGAAGTGTTTCTGCCGCCTCTTTCTGCTCCTCTTTCGTTTCTTCAAAATTTGCGTCGTTTTTCTGCAAATAATAAGAAATCGCTTTTTCGTAAGCACCGCCTTGCACACAAATTTTACCAAGCTCCTCCAATGTTTCCAGATAGATAGGGTTATCTTCCCCCAATGTTTCTTTTTGCACCTTTTCCGCTTCTTCCAGTACTGCTACAGCATCGTTGTATTTTTTTCCATCTGCAAGGATTTTGCTGTACTGTGTCAGTCCCCAAGCATATCTTGGGTGACTCTCCCCTGCGTCGGACAGAAGAATATTCCTTGCCTCCTTACACAATAACAGGGCAGCTGCCTCCTCACCGTTTTTTTGCCGCTGCCATGCCATTGTATATAAGCCTTGCAAATAATCCTCACTGTATTCGCCCTTTTCTTCCAGATAAATCTGCAAACTTTCTCTTTCATATTCTGCTGCTGTTTCATAAGCTCCATGACGGAATAAAATATTGGCGATGGCTTGCAAAGCATCTGCACATAATACCCTTTCCTCCCTTCTCTCCGCTCCATTCTTATGGTATGCCAGTATCCTTTGATACTGTTGCAAGGCCTCTCCTTTTTTTCCTGTCTTTTCATATAGATTTCCAAGGGAAAATAAAGAAACTGCATAGGAAAGAGATTTTTTTCCCACACTTTCCGCCTTTCCTTGCAAAGCCTCCAAAATATATTGGAATCCTTTTTGATACTGCCCAATTTCGCCATAATCCGCCCCCATACTATTTAGGACTTCTGCATAAAAGAAGTGTTTTTCTCCAAGCAAATTGCGAATATACGGCAGCATTTTTCGGTATACCTCCAAAGCCTGCAAATACTGCTCTCCTTTTTCGTAAAACGCTGCCAAACGGCTCAGGCTGCCAAGATAGTCCATTTGTCCTGTATGCTTTGTTTCCTCTCGCATCCCTACTGCTTCTTCTGCATATTCTATGGCAAGAGAAAGCCATCCTCCTCTCAGGCAAAGCTCCGCCAAATCGTCTATTTGCTGTATCTGATAAAAGGAAGCCGCATTTTCTTTTTCCATAAGCTCCAAGGCTCTTTCATATGAAGAAATTGCCTTTTTATAATTTCCGCATAAATCTGCAGCATTCCCCAAAGCCAGTAAAATATCCGCTAAGTCCTCTTGGGGAAAATCAGCAATATAGCCTGCTTTTTCCAAAGCCTTGTGGTGCAGCTCCATGGCTTTTTCATAATCATCCAAATCAGCATAGGTATTTCCAAGATTGTATAAGCTATATACATAATCCATATGCCCTTTGCCCAGCTTCATATCCCGTATCCGCAATACCTGCTGATGAAATTTCAATGCTTTTTCATAGTCCTTCTGTTTGCTGTATGCAATAGCAAGATTGTTCAGTGTATCTGCAAAAGAAAGACCTTCTCCCATGCAATCTTTTTTCAAAACAGCAGCTTCTTTATAATAGTGCATGGCTCTTTCGTTCATTCCGACACTATCAAACAATATTCCCATATTATGTACATCCATTGCATATTCCATAGTACTGGATTTTTCATGTTCCAAGTGCATCTGCAAAAGCTGACTGTTAAAAAACACCGCCTTTTTGTAATCTCCTGCTTCATAAGCAGTCACTACTTCACGACGTAGCTTTCGCATTTCACCCACATAGTGTGCCATAACCTACTCTCCCCTTTTTTCTCTGCATAGCCGAAAAGCATCTTCTATGGTACTCCAGCGATACCCTTTTCTCTGTAAAAAGCCATACAGCCTTCTTTTTTCCTTTTCCTCCAAATCATACTGTCCTTTTGTGCGTTTTTCTATCCATTTTGCAGCATCCTGTACTTCATCCATATTTGCGTCCTGTAATACCTCCTGTATCATATCCTCGGAAATCCCTTTTTGCTTTAGCTCCATCTGTAAAGCATACGCCCCTTTTGGATGCAGTCGCAGTCGCTCCCGAACAAATACCTCTGCATATTTTCTGTCATCGCAGTAGCTATACTTGCGTAAAAACTCCATAACACGTTCTGCAACTTCTTCGGAAAATCCCTTTTCTGCCAATTTGCCACGCACTTCCTTTTCCGTTCGCATTTTATAGCCCATATAATGCAATGCTGTATCCTGTGCCTTTATGTAGACCAGATTTTCCTTAATATATGCACAGGTTTCCTCGGAAATGCACTCGCCCTCCTTTAATTTAAAATAACGAATATCCTGTGTAACCAGCGAAAAGGCAAATTCCCCATCTATAAATACATTTTGTTTCCCAGAATCCCGTTTTTGCTGTATAATCCCGGTGACAATCATGGAAATCCCTCCTTGGTATCCCAATAACAAAACAAATACCATCTGTTTTCTTTCATTTTTATAGTATCCGAAATCTACCATAAGTCTTAAATAGTATAATACAATCCCTATAAAAATGCACGTTGGTTTCTATATTTTCCTCCTAATATTCTAAAAAAAGGAAAATCCTTTTTTCGACGGATTTTCCTTTTTTCATTATTCTTATAATACCTTTGCCAAAAAAGTCTGTAAACGCTCACTTTTGGGATATTCAAAAATATCCTTGGGCTTTCCTTCTTCTATGAGCTTACCATCTGCCATAAACATAACACGGCTGCCAACTTCCTTTGCAAAACCCATTTCATGGGTTACAACAACCATGGTCATATTTTCCGATGCCAGCTGCTTCATAACCTCCAAAACCTCCCCTACCATTTCCGGGTCAAGGGCAGAAGTGGGTTCATCAAAAAGCATCACTTCCGGCTGCATACACAATGCACGAACAATGGCAATACGCTGTTTCTGCCCACCGGATAGCTGAGAAGGATATGCGTCTGCTCTATCCTCCAATCCAACTCGTTTTAAAAGAGATATTGCCAAATCCGTTGCTTCCTGCTCACTTTTCCCCTGTAATTTCATGGGGGCAATAATCATATTTTTCAAAATAGTCATATGTGGAAACAAATTAAAATGCTGGAATACCATACCCATTTTCTGTCTGTGAATATTGATATTTGTTTTTACATCTGTAATATCCACACCTTCAAAATAAATATGTCCACCTGTTGGCACTTCCAAAAGATTCAAACAGCGGAGGAATGTAGATTTTCCTGAGCCAGAAGGGCCAATGATTACAACCACTTCTCCCTTTTGAATCTCTGTGCTTACGCCATCCAATGCTTTTATTTTTCCGCCCCGAAAATGCTTCTGCACATTTTCCACACGAATCAATGCTCCATCACCGCTCACTGTTTCTCAGCCTCCTTTCCAGCTTATTTACAAGGAAGGTAAAGAACATTACCATTACCAGATAAATCAATGCCACTGCCAACAAGGGCATAAATGGGCTAAAAGTTGCCCCTCTGATAATGTCACCGCCCTTTGTCAAATCCTGCATGGCAATATAGCCTGCAACAGATGTTTCTTTCAAGAGTACAATAAATTCATTTGCCAGTGCAGGCAATACACTTTTCAACGCTTGTGGAATTACAATATAACGCATAGTCTGCACATAGTTGAATCCGAGGCTTCTGCCCGCTTCAAATTGTCCATTATCAACAGACATAATACCGCTTCGTACAATTTCTGCCACATATGCACCGGAGTTTACACCAAAGGCAATCATCCCTACCAGCAGCTTACTCTTGCAGGATGCCAAAATAACAAAATACACAATTAAAAGCTGTACAACAACAGGCGTACCTCGAATTACAGTCAAATAAATTTTCGCAAGAACATTCAAAAACTGCAAAACAAAGCGTCCAAAACCAGGTCGCATCTCTTTTATATTCTTATCATGGGTGGAACGAATCATAGCAATGATAATCCCAATGACAATACCAATCAACACTGCACAAAAAGTCAGCTGCAATGTTACCTTCAGTCCATCCACAAGAAAACGCCATCTATCCTGTTCCACAAAGTTTGTGTAGAACTGATTCCGGATATTTTCTATAAAGCTTTGCAAACCAACTCCTCCTTTCTCTTTCTCCATACTTTTTTTCTTTTGTTACAGAAGTAAACAAGGGACGGTTTCCCGTCCCCGCATCCTTTGTTTCTTTGATTATTCAGCTGTGATATATTTATCTACAATAGCCTGAATGGTTCCATCTTCTTTTAATTCTTTCAATGCACTGTTTACTTTTTCTGTCAATTCACTGTCTTTTGCAAGACCGATTGCATAATCTTCATTTGTGTATTCTGTTTCCAAAACCTTCAAGCCTTCTGTTGTTTCTTCAAAGGATTTTGCAGGCTCTTTATCCATGATAATGCAGTCCACCTTATCTGCCAAAAGTGCGTTTACAGCATCACCATATTTTGTATAGCGTTCTACTGTACCAAGACCTGCTTCTTCAATATCACCAGTAGCCAACACATCACCCACAGAAGCTGTCTGCACACCAACTATATGGTTTGCACCTTCTGCTGTCAAAGCCGCAACATCTGCCAACTCTGCACCATCTTTTGTCAGAACAACCTGCACACCTGTTGCATAGCTGTCTGTAAAATCTACGCTTTTTTTCCGTTCTTCGTTTACAGTAAGACCTGCCATGGCAATATCCGCTTTTCCAGATACTACAGAAGGAATGATGGAATCGAAAGCCATATCTTCAATCTGCAGCTGATAACCCAGCTTATCTGCAATAGCCTGTGCCACTTCTGCATCAATCCCAACAACATTCTGTCCTTCATAAAATTCATAAGGAGGGAAATCTGCACTGGTTGCCATAATCAGTGTGTCCTTTTCTCCACCTTCTTCTGTTGCCGCATCCTCCGTTCCCGCTTCTTCTGATGCACCGCCACAACCTGCCATTGCTGCTGCCATTGTCAATACCATCGCACCAGCAAAAATGTTTTTCAAATATTTTTTCATTGTCATTTCCTCCCCATGTAAAATTCAATTTTTTCGTCCATTACAGTTCGCCTGTATTTCTATTAGGAATTATACTTTGTATCTGCATAAAATGCAATGCCAAAGTTTCACCATAAATCTTATGATTTTTATTGCATTTTTATTCAGATTGTACACAACAACTGAATTACACCTGTATATACACATATTTGCTTGATGCTTCCATTGTTTTTCTTCCTTTGCTTTGTATTTTTTATTCTATTTTTCATGTATATTTACATACAAATATACATGATTTCATACATCAAGATAAACAAGCTGTTTTCCTGACTCATTCAGATACAATGTATTTATCAATAATGGACTGTATTGTCCCATCTTCTATAAGTTCTTTTAAGGCACCATTCACTTTTTCTGTCAGCTCGCTGTCCTTTGCAAGGGCAATGGCATAGTCCTCTCTTACATATTCAGTATCCAAAATCTGCAGGCTTTCATTTGCCTTTGCAAACTCTTTTGCAGGCTCTTTGTCCATTACAACACAATCCACCTTGCTTGTTAACAGTGCATTGATAACATCTCCATACTTTGCATAGCGTTCAATTTTCCCAAACCCTTTTTCTTCAATGTCGCTTGTTGCAAAAACATCACCTGTTGTGGTTGTTTGCACGCCAACTATATGGTTTGCCCCTTCCTCAAAAAGCTGTGCTACATCCGTCAAAGGAGAATCTTCTTGTACCAATACCACCTGCACCCCTGCCGCATAGCTGTCTGTAAAGTCTACGCTCTTTTTCCGGTCCTCTGTAATGGTAATACCGGATAAAGCAATATCCGCTTTTCCGGATACCACAGAAGGAATAACCGATTCAAAAGCCATATCCTGAATATCTAGCTCATAGCCCAGCTTATCTGCAATGGCCTGTGCCACCTCTGCATCAATCCCCACAATCTTCTGATCATCATAAAAACCGTAAGGGGGGAAATCTGCACTGGTTGCCATCACCAGCGTATCCTTTTCGCCTTCTTCTGCTGCTTCTTTGCTTTCATCGGCAGGTGCATTGCCGCAGCCTGCAAAGACCGCTGCCATAGACAATACCATCATCCCTGCAAACATATTTTTTAAATATTTCTTCATAAATCATCCTCCTGTCCAAATAGCTTCCGGCTTCTAGCTTTGCATTTTATTCCGCTGTGATATATTTATCTACGATAGACTGTACAGTACCGTCCTCCATAAGCTCTTTCAGTGCTGCATTGACTTTCTCTGTCAATTCGCTGTCCTTTGCAAGACCGATTGCATAATCTTCATTGGCATATTCCGTATCCAAAATATGAAGCCCTTCATTCTTTTCTTCGTAGGCTTTTGCCGCTGCACTATCCATAACAATACAATCTACTTTGTCTGTCAAAAGTGCATTGATGGCATCTCCATACTTTGTATAGCGTTCCACTTTGCCAAGACCTTTTCCCTCAATATCTCCTGTTGTAAAAATATCACCTGTTGTAGCTGTCTGCACTCCCACAGTATGGTTTGCTCCTTCTTCAAAAAGCTGTGCCACATCTGTCAGTGCAGAGCCTTCCTTTACCAGTACCACCTGTACCCCTTTTGCATAGCTGTCTGTGAAATCTACGCTTTTTTTCCGCTCTTCGTTGACAGTCATACCAGCCATGGCAATATCTGCTTTTCCGGATACCACAGAAGGAATAATGGATTCAAAGGACATATCTTCGATTTCCAATTGATAGCCCAGCTTATCTGCGATGGCCTGTGCCACTTCTGCATCAATCCCCACAATCTCCTGTCCTTCGTAGTATTCATAAGGAGGGAATGCTGCACTGGTTGCCATAACCAATGTATCCTTTTCACCGCCTTCTTCTGCTGCCACAGCTTCTTCGTTTTCTTCAGCAGAGGTACCGCCTCCACATCCTGCCAGTGCTGCTGTCATCGTCAATACCATAGCACCTGTAAAAATACTTTTCAAATACTTTTTCATAATAAATTCCTCCCCTAGTTGCTTTCTATTGTTTTATGCCATTCTTTTTTTGTTTTACAGCTTGCTGTTTTTTATATTGGAATTATACTTTATTTTTGCATAAAATACAATATAAAAGTTTCACCACGAATTTATTATTTTCCTTATTTTTTTATTTATATTGCATATATTTACCACTTTACAGCTATTTTTTCATAAAAACGGAATGTTTATTCTATTTTTACATTTTCAGCAATCCTTTAATTTATGAATATATTTACATATGTATGAATCAATGTACATTCTTATTGATAAATTCCGGCTGCATTTTGGAATACATAATTTTCTGTTCTGAATACAAGCCATAATAGCCAGACAACATATAGCTGATGGCACAAATCAGGGCATAGTACCCAATTCCCTTCATGCCAAACAGCTCCAAGCAAAGCACCAAGGAGGCCATGGGGCAATTTGTCACCCCGCAAAACAAAGCAGCCATGCCAAGTCCAGCTGTAAATGAGGGAGAAAGTCCCAAAACAGAACCCATGAAGCAGCCAAAGGTTGCCCCTACAAAAAATGTCGGTACAATTTCTCCTCCTTTGAATCCTGCCCCCAAGGTTAGTGCTGTCAGTATTATTTTCAATATAAATGCTTCCGCTCCTGCTTACCCGGAAATAGCACGAACAATAACATCCATACCCGCACCATTATAATCCCTTGTCCCAAGCAGCAGTGTCAGTATCACAACAATACATCCCCCTGTAAATACCCGGATATATGGATTTTTTATCCACTTTTTATAATAAAAACCTACCGTTTCCATAGTCAAACAAAAGATAATACTTACCACTGCACAAAGAACACCCAAAATCCCCACTAGCCATGCAGTATATATTTCCATTTCCGGCACACCAATCAGTGTAAAAGAAGTTGGCACAATGCCGAAATGTGCAGATATGCCTGCTGCCACCAAAGAAGAAACAACACAGGGAACCAATGCGGAATAGTGCATGACACCAACTGTAATCACTTCCATGGAAAAAACCACTGCTGCAATGGGCGTTCCAAATAGTGCAGAAAATCCGGCACTCATACCGCACATGGTAATGATGCGTTCATCCCTTTCGTCCATTTTCGCTTCTCTGCCCATCGCCGAAGCAATGCTTCCGCCAATTTGTAAGGCTGCTCCTTCTCTGCCT
>SAMEA104404100__coassemble_1391_pt1 | contig 22071 bp, 14 predicted proteins | sample SAMEA104404100__metabat2_low_PE_071 | metagenome-assembled genome bin SAMEA104404100 (sample SAMEA104404100) | Balaenoptera acutorostrata
AGATACAAAGGCGGCAACAGAGGTGCGTGCTGTCAGTGGTGCAATTTCCCGTGGGATTTTATTTGGTAAGGAATTTACAGGAGAGGCTGTAAAAGTTCAGGATACGAAAATACCCGGAGAAAATGTCATAATAGAAGGCAATATCTTCAATGTAGAAGCAAGAGAAATCAAAGGAGAAAAGTACATTGTTTCTTTTGATATAACAGATAAAACAGATTCCACAACGGTGAAATTTTTTGTGAAACGGTCTATATTTGACAAAGAATTGCAAGACAGAATCAAAAAAGGTGTTTATGTGCGTGTGCAGGGAGAAGTGCAATTCGACAAATATGCAAAAGAAATCAATATTATGGCGAAAAATATTGCAGCAGCACAAGCACCACCACCTCGTATGGACAACGCAGAGGAAAAACGAGTGGAGCTTCATCTCCATACTCAGATGAGCAGTATGGATGGGGTGACTCCTGTGAAGGAGTATATTAAGCGTGCCATTTCTTGGGGGCATAAAGCCATTGCCATTACAGACCATGGCGTTGTGCAGGCTTTTCCGGATGCCATGAATGCAGCGGAAAAGGCAGATTTAAAAGTGATTTATGGGGTAGAAGCATATCTCATTGATGATTTGGGCAATGCGGTATTTTTGCCAAAAGGACAACCTCTTACAGATACCTTTGTGGTATTTGACATTGAAACAACGGGACTTTCCAAAGAAAAAGAAGCTATTACAGAAATTGGTGCTGTAAAAGTGGAAAATAAAATCATTACAGAGCGATTCAGCACCTTTGTCAATCCCAAGCGTCCTATTTCCAAGGAGATTACAAGGCTTACAGGCATTACAGATGACATGGTGGCAGATGCACCCACCATAGAAGAAGCGTTGCCACAGTTTCTGACATTTTGCAAGGATGCTGTTTTAGTGGCACATAATGCAGGCTTTGATACAGGCTTTATCCGCATTGCCGCAGAAAGGGCTGGTCTTGGGGAGCAGGAGCATACTGTAGTGGATACACTGGAGCTATCCCGCTCTTTGCTGCCGGAGCTTTCAAAGCATAAGTTGGATATTGTCTGCAAGCATTTGGGTGTTTCCTTGGAAGGGCATCATAGAGCTGTCAACGATGCAGAAGCAACAGCAGAGGTGTTCCTAAAATTTCTGGATATGCTGGAAGAAAAAGAAATCAGGACACTGGATGAAATCAATATTTTGGCAAGCAGAACCGTAAATTATAAGAAGCTGCGGGCATATCATGCTATCATATTGGTACAAAATCAAGTGGGTATGCGTAATCTCTACGAGCTTGTTTCTATGTCCCATATTGATTATTTCTTCCGCCGTCCCCGTATTCCCAAAAGCAAACTGATGGAATTTCGAGAAGGGCTGATTATAGGCAGTGCTTGCGAAGCAGGGGAGCTATATCGTGCCATATTGGAGGGGAAGCCCAAGCAGACCATAGAAGAATTGGTACGGTTTTATGATTATCTGGAAATACAGCCTTTGGGTAATAATGAATTTATGATTGCCTCCCCCAGAGTGGAAAATATTCATTCTAAGGAGGATTTAAAAGAAATCAATAGAAAGATTGTGGCATTGGGAGAAGAATTTCATAAGCCTGTTGTGGCAACCTGTGATGTACATTTTATTGATTCGGACGATGCCGTTTATCGAAAAATTATTATGGCTGCAGAGGGCTTTGCCGATGCAGACCACCAGCCGCCTTTATATTTTCGGACAACAGAGGAAATGCTGGAGGAATTTGCCTATTTAGGCGAGGAAAAGGCTAGAGAGGTGGTCATCACCAATACCAATCTTATTGCAGACCGTATCGAAAAAACAAAGCCCATACCCGATGAAACTTTTCCGCCCAAAATAGAAGGGGCAGATGAACAGCTTCGAGAAATTTGCATGGACAAAGCACATTCCATTTATGGAAACCCCTTGCCTGCCATTGTGCAGGAACGGCTGGAAACAGAACTGAACTCCATTATCAGCAATGGATATGCAGTACTGTATATCATTGCCCAAAAATTGGTTTGGAAATCTGTGGAGGATGGGTATCTGGTAGGTTCTCGTGGCTCTGTAGGTTCATCCTTTGCGGCAAATATGGCAGGGATTACAGAAGTAAATTCCCTGCCGCCTCATTACATTTGCCCGAATTGCAAATATTCCGATTTTGAATCGGAAACAGTGAAGCGGTATGCCATGGAAGAAGCCAGCGGATGTGATATGCCAGACAAGCATTGCCCTGTTTGCGGTACGCCCCTCCATAAAGATGGTCACGATATTCCATTTCAGACCTTTCTTGGATTTGAAGGAGATAAAGAGCCAGATATTGATCTGAACTTTTCAGGAGAGTATCAGCAAACGGCACACGCCTATACCGAGGAGCTTTTTGGAGTAGGTCATGTCTTTAAGGCGGGTACCATTGGTACATTGGCAGACAAAACAGCCTATGGATTTGTGAAGAAATATTTCGATGAGAGAGATATTACTGCCCACAATGCGGAAATCACTCGTTTGATGCAGGGATGCACAGGGATTAAGCGTACGACAGGGCAGCATCCCGGCGGGTTGATGGTGGTTCCCAGTGACCATAGCATCTTTGAGTTTTGCCCTATACAAAGACCGGCAAATGATATGAATTCCACTGTTACCACAACACATTTTGACTATCATTCCATTAGTGGACGACTTTTGAAGCTAGACCTTCTGGGACACGACGATCCAACGGTCATCCGTATGCTCTACGATTTGACAGGCATCAATCCACAATCGGTTCCCTTAGGTGATCCGGAAACCATGTCCCTCTTTGAATCTCCAAAGGCTTTGGGGGTAACAGCAGAGGAAATCGGCTGTGAAACAGGTACCCTTGGGATTCCGGAGTTTGGGACAAAGTTTGTGCGTGGTATGCTGCTGGATACGAAACCAAAGACCTTTGCAGATCTTTTGCGTATTTCCGGACTTTCTCATGGAACAGATGTATGGCTTGGCAATGCACAAGCTCTGATTGAAAACGGCACCATTACCCTGAAGGAAACGATTTCAACCCGTGACAGCATCATGATTTATCTCATCAACAAAGGTGTGGAAAAGAAAAAGTCCTTTAAAATCATGGAAAAAGTTAGAAAAGGGAAGGGACTTACAGAGGAGGATATTGCAGATATGAAGGCAGCAAATGTGCCGGATTGGTATATTGCGTCCTGCCAGAAAATCAAGTATATGTTCCCGAAAGCCCATGCAGCAGCCTATGTCATGATGGCTTTCCGTATTGCGTATTTTAAAATCAACTATCCGGAAGCATACTATGCTGCTTATTTTACAGTTCGTGCCTGCGATGACTTTGATTATAATTGTATGTGCAAAGGCATAGAAACGGCAAGAAGTGCCATCAAGGAAATCCATGCCAAGGGTATGGACGCAACAGCAAAAGATAAGGCGAAGCAAACGGTTTTGGAGATTGTGGTGGAATTTTATGCAAGAGGCTTTCAGTTTCTTCCCATGGATTTGTACCGCTCTGATGCAAAAAAATTTATTGTAACACCAGAAGGATTGATTCCACCTTTTAACTCCTTACAGGGACTTGGAACCAATGCGGCACAAAGTATTGTGGATGGCAGAAGGGATGGCGAGTTCCGTACCATTGAGGAACTGAAAGAACGGACATCTCTTGGGCGTTCTTTGATTGATTTGTTGAAAGAAAACGGTGTTTTGCAAGGGATTCCGGAAACAAACCAATTAACCTTATTTTAATATTTTTATTTTAATATTTTTTGCACTGAATATGAATGGGATTCTTAGAAGAAGTCCCATTCATATTTTGTTATTTATAAAAAACATGAATGACAAGCGTGATTTCTCTTTGGAAAAGCTAATACAGGCTTTGTTTGCGGATAAATTTGTCGTTTTATGAAATAAAACAAAATAAAAGTAGAAAATATGACAAACCATATGGATTTTTCTGGATTTTTTTTGCTATTACAAAAAGAAATTTTATATTTTTATCATAAAAATGTATATAATTGTAACGAATTTATAAAATTTGACTTTACAAGTCGCTTAAAATATGTTATTTTAACAAAGCGTCACGAAATATGAAAAAATATTAAAATTTTGTGTACGCATCATAATGTATATACAGGTATGTTTATAAATGTCATTGTATCGAAAAACATACTGAGTGATTGTGCATTTTTTGAAAAGAATTTTAGGGGGTGCATATATGGGAAAAACAGATTATCTGGTATATAAATGAAAAGACAAGGGGGATCAGAATGAAAAATGGAAAAAAACTCCGTATTGTAATTGCAGACAGAGATATGTTCTATTTACAAAAATTGAAAGTCTGTTTGGAAAGAAAAGGGGAAATGGTTGTTATTGGAATGACGGATAGTGGTCTGGAAGCTTTTCGGCTCATAGAGGAGAAAAGACCGGATGTTGTACTGATTGACACAGTGCTGGGAGAAAAAGATGGTGTTTGGGTATTGGAGCAAATGCAGAAAAAACAAATATATTGCATTAGTATTATCATTTCTGCTGTGGACAACGATATGGTGGTGCGTCGTGCCATTATGACAGGTGCAGACTATTATATGATTAAGCCAATACAGGGAGAGTTGCTTATCGAACGAATCTGTCAACTCACAGAAAACAACGGCATTTATGAAGTGGACAAAGAAGAATCGGTTTTGTCCTATGACGTGGTAACTGGTACAACGCAGCAGGTGACAGGCTTGGAAGCGGAAATATCTGCAGTACTAAGCCGTATGGGCATACAGGCGAGTATCAAAGGCTACCATTTCATTAGAAAAGCTGTGATGATGGCGGTGGAGGACAGAGAAGCCATGGTTGGGATTACGAAGGGTTTGTATCCAGATCTTGCAAAAATGTATCATACCTCTGCAAGCAAGGTGGAACGTGCAATCAGACACGCTATAGAAAGTGCGTGGAAGAAAAACGGGCCTCAGGTATATTTTGAAATTTCTGGGTATATGCTGTCTGATAAGCCTACAAATGGACAATTTATTGCAGTTTTATCAGAGTATTTTCGCATGAAACAACATCAAGCGGTTTCTGCAGATTTTTTGCGGCTGGCAGAGCAAAAAGAAAAAGTCAAACAGCATCAACAGCATATGATTGTACTTTCTTGATAATTTAACAGAACTTTCTTAGCTATGAAACTATAAAATCTGGAACAGCATAAAGAGATTCAGGCTACTGCGAAAGGAATCTAACAGCTTTTTTATTGCGAATCATTCAAAATGTGGTATAATAACTGCAAAATGAATTTTATTTTTCTGTGTTTTTCTAAAAATGCAATGAAATAAAGGGGTGGTTTGATGAAACGGCTGGCAATAGCCATGTTAGCAGCAGTTTTCTTATGCAATTCTAATTTACAGCTGGTAATGGCAGCAAATGCTGTAGAAAAATCGGATTGGGCAGCAAAGTATATGCAATCTGCATATCAGGCAGGACTTATTTCCGATACATTGATGAAAAATGCAAATGCAGACATTACCAGATTGGAATTTTGTAAAATGGCAGTGCAGTTCTATAAAAATACAGGAAAAGAATTGCCGGAGGTGCCTTCCCAAAGTCCTTTTACAGATTGTAATGACAAAGATGTTCTTCTTGCTTATAAAGCCGGTTTTATATCAGGGATAGAAAAGGATAAATTTCTTCCTGCAAGAGAGCTTACAAGAGAAGAATTGGCAATTCTGACAGTACGCTTGTGTCATGCCTGTGGTCTGGATTTGATGCCCTATGCGAAGCAGGCACCTTTTACAGATACAAAGAAACTGTCTAAGACTTCTCAGAAATATATTGAGGCGTTATATGGGGCAGGATTGGTTTCGGGCTACAAAGATGGTTCGTTCCGTCCACGGCATACGGTGCAAGTGAAGGAAGCAACAGTGGTATTGCAGAATGCCTTAAAGCTTTACAAAGAGAAAAGTGGCACAGCTTTAAAAGAAGAACCGGCGAAAACGCAACCAAAAAAAGAGTTGGAAAAACCTACTGCAAAACCGGAGGAGCAAGTAAAATCAGAAGCAGAAATGAAAGCTTCGGCAATAAACCAAGAACACAAATTGCAGCTTCTTGATAAAGAAATTGCATTGGGACAAAGTCAGCAGGAAGTGGAAAAAATATGGGGAGAGCCTTTGCGTATTGACCGTACTGTATATGACTTACAGCGATATATATATCAGCCAAGTCCAACACAATATCTGATGGCTACCCTGCAAGATGGCAAGGTTGTTGCGATTTTTGCCATTGCAGATGAATTTTCATATAATGATGTAGCACATATTCGCACAACGAAAGATATTGCGGCATATACAAGATTTAGCAATTTCAGTAATTATGCCATATGGCATACACAAGATGCGGAAATTAGTTTCTGCATTGATTTTCAGGGGAATACAAGAGGTGTATCCCTGCGTGCAAAAGATTTTGCCATTGGAGAAGGTCTGAAAATCAGTGAAGATACAGGTGTATACGCCAATATGGAGCAAGAGCTTTTGGAAAGTATCAATACCCTTCGTGCAATGGAAGGGAATAAGCCTCTGCAATGGGACGAATATCTCCACATGGCTGCAACGGAACATAGTAAGGATATGGTGCATAAGGGATATTTTGCTTATGATGACTTGGACGGAAAAACACCATTTCAAAGAATGTATGAGAAGGAGAAGAATTTCCATACTGCCACAGAGGTGATTGTAAGGGCAAAGGGGGACGTGCCGGAGCTTTATACGGAAATGATTCGTTCCGCCGGGAAATACCATAGTATTTTGGACGAAACCATGTCTCATGGCGGAATTGGTGTTGCGATTTCTATCAGTTCTCATGTTGCAAGTGTAACAGTGGATATATGTGGTCTTAAAAAGTGACGATTCAGAAAATCACTCTTTGCAAGAAATGTGTGAAAGGGTGATTTTTTCTTTTCGGATTTTGAAAAAGTATAAGAAAACATAAGAAAAGGAGAAAAGGAATGAAACTGTATTTTGCACCTATGGAGGGGATTACAGGCTACGTTTTTCGCAATGCCCATGAAAAGTATTTTGGTGCTGTGGAGCGGTACTACAGCCCTTTTATATCCCCAACGCAGCATAAATGTATGAATCACAGAGAAAAGAATGATGTACTTCCTGCACATAATGCAAGTATCTCCCTGATTCCCCAGGTACTTACCAATCAGGTGAAGCCGTTTTTAGATACTGCGACTGCACTACAGGACATGGGCTATGGGGAAATCAATTTGAATCTGGGCTGCCCTTCTGCTACTGTTGTGACAAAGGGAAAGGGTGCAGGCTTTTTGGACAGAAAGGATGCCCTCCACGCCTTTTTGGATGAAGTATTTGCAAAATGCCCCATAGAGATTTCTTTAAAAACCCGACTTGGGATGTCCCGCCCAGAGGAGGTTTGGGAGCTTCTTTTGATGTTTCGGGAATATCCTATAAAGGAATGGATTCTGCATGGGAGAGTGAGAGAGGACTTCTATAATGGGAAAGCAAACAGGGCATTGTTTGGTGAAGTTTTGGAACAGTCCAGGATTCCTCTTTGCTATAACGGAGATGTTGCGACCATAGAGGATTATCATAAGCTGCAAGAGCTGTTTCCCAAGCTACAGGCAATTATGATTGGACGAGGATTATTGGCAAATCCTTCTCTTGCAAGAGAAATAAAAGGTGGTATGCCCATTACGGTGGGAGAGTTTCGTGCCTTCCAAAAGGAAATTTGCATGGGGTACAAGGAGATTATGTCAGGAGAGCGGAATACGCTTTTTAAGCTGAAGGAATTATGGAGTTATTGGAGCAGGTTGTTTGTGGGACAGGAGAAGGAAATCAAGCAAGTGAAAAAAGCATCCTCTGTGGCAGCCTATTTGGAGGCGGTGGACAGGGTTTTGCCAGTGGAGGATTGTATTTATTTGCCAGCGAAGCTCCTGTAGAGAATTTTCATCTTTTTATGGATATTTCAGGGAAAACAAAGTATAATACCCATAGGGATAGAAAATAGAGGAAAAGCGATAGAACCGCTTTTTCAGAAAAGAGAGGGAAAGCATGAATTTTATTGAATTATGCAAGGCTATTTTTTTTGGCATTGTGGAAGGGATTACGGAATGGCTTCCAATCAGTAGTACAGGTCATATGATATTACTCAATGAATTGGTGTCCTTGGATGTAACAGAAAGCTTCTACAGTATGTTTCAGGTTGTCATTCAGCTGGGAGCAATTATGGCGGTGGTATTGCTTTTCTGGAAATCCATATTTCCATTTCAAAAGCCTGTATACACACCGAGAATGAAAAAAGCGGGTTTGATTTCTTACCTGAAGATGGATATTGTTTTGCTTTGGTGTAAAATTTTGGTGGCTTGTGTGCCTGCTGCTATTATTGGGCTATTATTTAATGACTATTTTGAGGAGCTGTTTTATAACTACACAACGGTTTCCATTGCGTTAATTGTATTTGGTATTGCATTTTTGATTATTGAGGAAATGCACAAAGGGAAATCAGCAAAGGTCAATAGCCTTTCGGATATTAGCTTTCGTTTCGCACTGTATATTGGGATATTTCAGCTTATTGCAGCAATTTTCCCCGGTACATCCCGCTCTGGTGCCACTATTGTCGGAGCATTATTTTTGGGGGTTTCCAGAACCGTTGCAGCAGAATTTACATTCTTTTTGGCAATTCCTGTTATGTTTGGTGCAAGCTTTTTGAAGCTGGCAAAATTCGGATTACATTTTACAGCAGCAGAGACTGTAATCCTGCTCACGGGTACGGTGGTTGCCTTTGTGGTATCTTTGTTGGTTATTAAATTTCTTATGGGATACATAAAGAAGCACGATTTTAAGGTTTTCGGCTGGTATCGTATCGTTTTGGGAATTATTGTATTGGCTTATTTTGGACTTTGGGCCGCATAAAATAAAATAAACGCTTGTGGCAAAACCAGAATGGTTTTGCCGTTCTGTTTTTTATGTAAGGAGAATTTGCGGAAAAAGGAGTGAGGGTACTATGACAGAAGGAGAACAAAAGATGCAGGAAAAAATGTCTTATCCAAAAAAGCGGAGGCTTACAGTGCGTGGGGTGTTGTCGGTTTTCATCATAATCACACTGGTTCGTTCTGCATTTATGGGTAGATATGAAAATGTATTTGTATGTATTTTATCACTGCTTTTATTCTGCGTTCCGTTGATGCTGGAAAAACGTCTTTCCATTGATATTCCACCTCTTATGGAAGCGATTATATACTGCTTTATTTTTGCGGCAGAAATACTTGGGGAAATCAATTCTTTTTATACCATCATACCCGGTTGGGACACCATGCTCCATACACTAAATGGATTTTTGGTGGCAGCCGTAGGTTTCTGCCTAGTCGATTTGTTCAATCGCAGTGAACGTATGACTTTTCAAATGTCACCGTTTTTTTTGGCATTGGTAGCCTTTTGCTTTTCCATGACAGTTGGGGTATTGTGGGAATTTTTTGAATTTGGCATGGATCATTTTTTTCACATGGATATGCAGAAAGATTTTGTGGTGCAGCACATCAATTCTGTACTTTTGAATCGGCAGGGGCTTAATATTGTAGAACATGAGCCTATTACAAGTCTTGTGGTAAACGGAAAGGATTGGATGGAATTTCCCGGTGGATATATTGATATTGGCTTGATTGATACCATGAAAGACCTTTTTGTTAATTTTATTGGAGCAGTTGTTTTTTCTATCATCGGATTTTTCTATGTCAAATCAAGAGGACGGGGGAAGCTGGCATCTTCCCTCATTCCTGTGGTATTGCAGGTGAAGAATAAGAAAAAAAAGAATCGGTAAAGCTGCGGCAGCAGGGTATCCTTCCAAAAGGAACGCCTTGCTGCTTTTTATTTGTAAACAAAAAAATATACAATAAATACAGCCAAAAGAAAAAAAGTTTGTGCAAAATACTCCTGTTAGCACTCTTTACAAGTGAGTGCTAACAGGAGTATAATACCATTGTATTCAAAAGAACACAACAGCAATCCAGATAGATGAAGAAAGGTGGAATGGTTATGAATTTGCAAAAATTTACACAAAAATCTTTGGAAGCCATTCAAAACGCCCAGTCTACAGCAGTAGAATACGGGAATCCGCAGATTGACCAACAGCATTTGCTTTTGGCCTTGCTGACGCAGGAGGATGGGCTTATTCCTCAGCTTTTACAGAGAATGAATATTGATGTCAATGGATTTTTGCAGACAGTAGAAGGGGAAGTGAAAAAACTGCCTCGTGCAACAGGTGGACAGACGTATGTAGCATCTGATTTGGAAAAAACATTGACAGCTGCAGAAAAAATGGCAGAAAAAATGACAGACGAATATGTTTCTGTAGAACATATTTTTATGGCAATGATAAACAGTCCAAACAGTGCCTTGAAAGATATTTTCCGTCAGCACCATATTACAAAAGAAGGATTCATGAAAATACTTGCTACGGTGCGAGGCAACACACGAGTTACCAGCGATGAGCCGGAAGCAACCTATGATGCACTGAAAAAATATGGTTCTGACTTGGTGGAAAAGGCACGAAGCAAACAACTTGACCCCGTTATTGGCAGAGATGATGAAATACGAAATGTCATTCGGATTCTTTCCAGAAAGACAAAGAACAATCCCGTTTTGATTGGGGAACCGGGTGTTGGCAAAACTGCCATTGCAGAAGGCTTGGCACAACGCATTGTGAAAGGGGATATTCCAAATAGCCTGAAGGATAAGACGATTTTCTCCTTGGACATGGGGGCGTTGATTGCGGGTGCAAAATTCCGTGGGGAATTTGAAGAACGTCTGAAAGCCGTTTTGAATGAAGTGAAAAAGAGTGAAGGACGTATTATTCTCTTTATAGATGAGCTGCATACCATTGTGGGAGCAGGGAAAACGGATGGTGCTATGGACGCAGGAAACCTGTTAAAGCCTATGCTGGCAAGAGGAGAGCTTCATTGTATCGGTGCCACAACCCTCAATGAATATAAGCAATATATTGAAAAAGACCCTGCACTGGAACGTCGTTTCCAGCCGGTTATGGTCAATGAGCCAACTGTGGAGGATACCATTGCAATCCTTCGTGGCTTGAAGGAGCGGTATGAGATATATCATGGTGTGAAGATACATGACCAAGCCATCATTGCAGCAGCAACTCTGTCAAATCGGTATATCACAGACCGTTTTCTGCCGGATAAAGCCATTGACTTGGTGGATGAAGCTTGTGCCATGATTCGGACAGAGATGGACTCTATGCCTACAGAGTTGGATGTCATTCAGAGAAAAATTATACAGCATGAAATTGAAGAAGCAGCTCTAAAGAAAGAAGATGATAAGCTGTCCAAAGAGCATTTGGCAGAAATTCAAAAGGAATTGGCTGAGATGCGGGATAATTTTGCAACCTTGAAGGCAAAATGGGAAAATGAAAAGGATGCTATTGGTATTGTGCAAAAACTCCGTGAGGAAATTGAAGATGTCAATGCGGAAATTGAGGCTGCAGAAAGAAAGTATGACTTGAATAAAGCAGCGGAACTGAAATATGGTAAACTGCCTAAGCTGCAAAAGGAGCTGGAAGAAAAAGAACAGCTTGCAGAGGAAAGCGGTACCAAGAATACCCTCCTTCGTGATAAAGTAACAGAGGAAGAAATTGCTCGCATCATTGAGCGGTGGACAGGAATCCCTGTTGCAAAGCTGATGGAGGGAGAACGGGAAAAGCTCCTGCATCTGGAAGATATTCTCCATGAAAGAGTCATAGGGCAGGATGAAGCTGTACGGAAGGTATCGGAAGCCATTTTAAGAAGCCGTGCAGGGATTCAAAGTCCCAACCGTCCCATTGGTTCCTTCCTCTTTCTTGGCCCTACCGGTGTTGGAAAAACGGAGCTGGCAAAAACCCTTGCAGAAACACTTTTTGATGATGAAAAGAATATGGTGCGAATTGATATGTCTGAATATATGGAAAAATTCAGCGTGTCCAGACTTATCGGAGCACCTCCCGGATATGTAGGCTATGAAGAAGGGGGGCAGCTGACAGAGGCTGTAAGACGGAAACCGTATTCTGTGATTCTTTTTGATGAAGTGGAAAAGGCACATCCCGACGTGTTCAATATTCTGCTTCAGGTATTGGATGATGGCAGAATTACCGACTCTCAAGGCAGAACGGTAGATTTTAAAAACACTGTTATTATTTTAACCAGTAATTTAGGTTCTTCTTATCTATTGGAAGGAATGGATGAAAATGGTAATATAACAGCTGAAGCAAGAAAACAGGTAGAGGCATTGCTGCACCATTCTTTCAGACCTGAATTCCTAAACAGGCTGGATGAAATTGTATTCTATAAACCTCTGACAAAAGATAATATCACGCATATCATTGATTTGATATTGCAGGATTTGAATGACAGATTGGCAGATAAACAGTTGTCCTGCCAACTGACGGAGCGTGCGAAAGCATATCTGGTGGAAACCGGCTATAACCCTGCCTTTGGTGCAAGACCTTTGAAACGTCTGGTGCAAAGAGATGTGGAAACGCTTCTGGCAAAACAGATGATTGCAGGGGATATGGAATGGGGGAGCACCCTTTTGGTAGATGTGGAAAACGGCGTGTATTCTCTTGTTGTGAAATAAACAAAATTGGAAATTGTATGGGTACAAGGAAAGGGACTGTACCCATACAATTTTTTTCTTTTTGAGGAAAGGTCTGGAAGATTTTTTTCTGCTTTGATAAACTGGTGTTGTCGGAAAAAAAGAGAAAAGAAAAGGTGGTATTATGAAAAACAGTTATACAGTCAAAGATATTACAAAAATGGCAATGATGGCAACCGTAACCTTTATCGGTGTGTATTTAATCAAAATTCCATCTCTGCATGGCTATGCACATCTTGGAGATTGTATGATTTTTATTAGCGTATTACTGCTTGGTTCTCGAAAAGGTGCATTGGCAGGGGGAATTGGTGCAGCTCTTTCAGATATGGTGGGGGGATATATGCAATGGATTATCCCTACGTTTTTTATCAAGTATATGATGGCACGCATCATGGGTTTGTTTATTGAAAAAATCATGCCCAAATCAAAATGGAATTGGCTGGTTGGTTCTGTTGTGGGAGGAGCGGCACAAATTATTTTGTATACTTTGGTGAAGATTCCTCTTTATGGCATTGGCTATGCAGTTGCAGGACTGCCTTCCATTGGTTCTCAGACCTTGACAGGAATTATTTTAGGTGCAATGTTTGTTTTGGTATTTCAAAAAGCAAATATATTACAAAAATTAAAGGAGATGTAAGGATATGTTTTTAGAGGGTAAAACAAAGAACTATAAGAAAATAGATGCACACGCACATATTGGTACGATTGGCGGATGGGCAAAGGTTGCTTGTACGCCAAAAGACATCATCGAGCAGATGGATGCCTTTCATATTGAAAAGACACTGCTATGTGCAGAGCCAAATACTTTGACATTAGATGCCATTCAGAAATATCCTGACCGTCTTGTTGGTATGTTCTATGCGAATCCTTTTCGTGGAGAAGAAGATATAAAGGATTTATATGATTATGTAGAAAATAAAGGGTTTCGGGGTATTAAAACAAATCCCCTTCGTCATGCCTATGTGGCAGATGATTTGATTATGGACCCAATTATGGAGGCGGCGAAGGATTTGCATATTCCTGTTTTTATGCACTGTGGACATCCGCCCTATTCTCTGCCTTGGAGCATTGCACTTTTGGCAGAACGACATCCGGATGTAAAGCTGGTTATGATACATATGGGACATGGACATGGTGTGTATATTGATGCTTCTATCAAAATGGCAAAACGCTACCCCAATCTTTATCTGGAAATGAGCGGTATGCCGATGCCCTCTAAGATTTTGGAAGCATATCGAGAAGTAGGGGCAGACCGTGTGATGTTTGGCACAGATGCACCCTTTCATCCTGCTGCTGTAGAAGAAATGAAAGTTTTAAGCAGTGGGTTGTCTGAAGAAGAAATGGAAAATGTTTTTTATCATAATTGTGCAAGGCTCATGGGATTTTAAATTGCAACACTGCATTTTTGAATCCTCTGGACAAGAGTAAATCTCTGCAAAAACCTTGATTTTGTAATGTTTCTATGAGGCATTGTCCATAAAGCTTTGGTTCGCAGTTTTCTATTGAAAACGACCAACCATTTTCAAATATCTATGGGATTCGGACAATGCCCCAAGATTTTTTGCCAACTTGAAAGGATGCCCGAAGGCATCCTTTTAAAACAAGCTGCTCAATTATCTGCCATAATGGGGGCTGCAATTTCTTGGTGGATGACAGTCACTGTCTGAGTCATGTTTCTTGTGGTCGCTGCTGCAGTTGTCTTCACAACAATAGTTAGATTCTTCTTTGTGATGACAGTTGGAAGAACTGTATCCGTTAGCTGCCGTACAACAGGAACGAGGTTCGGAGCTGGGGGAGAACAAATCCAGAGGGAATGCCATCCGGTCAAAATTACGGCAAGGGTCGCCGCTGGATGCGGGTTTTGTACATTCTGCTGGTACACATCTGCCATGAGATTCTACCAGCATATTGATGGTACGGAACATTTTGATAATGGTAAACAGTCCCAATGTGACATAGACTGCAATGGGGGTGTGATTTGGATAACCATTGCAATCCGGTTTTTGATTACAGCCATGATTGCAGTTACAATCGCAACTGCAATCACAGTTGCAATCACAGCCACAGCCGTCATTCCAATGGGGATAACACAATTCGGCTGTCAGCCCTACTGCCTTGCCCTCTGCAATCACGAAGGGCCCGCCATGGGAATTGCTGCAGCAATCATAAAGGTCTGTACTGGTGGTTACATCGGACTCCGTAGAACCATAAAGCGTGACTTTCAAATGATAAGAGCTGGTGCCATTTGTACAGCCAATGGAACATCCATCTGCACGTCTGAATTCCAGTGTGTAGCTGAATACATAACGAAGTTCAATATCCCAGCAGCCTTCCTGCAAACCATTTGGTGTTTTTCGCAAAATGTCAATACGGCTCAGTTCTGTGTCACGAAGATTGACGCTGGCAGCATTGGCAGGCGGAACGATAATATCACTGTCACAAAGCATATCATCACAGTGCCCAACTTGGCAATCTGCCACTCTTGCAGGCCCCAGAATATTGCCGGTCAGACATTTTTGTACACGGCACTGATCAAAGATTTTCTGTGCAATGATGCAGGCTTCTCCTTTCTCATCGCCATTACAGCCACAACCGGAACTACAATTACAGCTTCTGCTATTCAGGTCTAACGTATCTTCAAATTCCAAAGCTCCCATAAGATAGCCTCCTTTAAATAGATTTTGATTTCTGTATATAGTATGTGAAAGAGAAAAATCAGTGATTGATTTGCCGAAAGAATGTAAGGCATAGAAAAAATCCCGTGGAAATACCAACGGGACGAGAAAGAACAGAAATATGAAATTATTTGTTTTCTTGGAATAACTGACAGTAAAGAGCTTCCTTGCGGTCTTTTTTCAGAGGAAATTCTTTGCGGTATATTTCCACATCCTCAGCCGTGATTTCTGCAACTGCCAGCGTATCTTTTTCTGTCAGATGGAGAAGAACATCCCCTGTGGGAGAAATCAGCATACTATCTCCGGAGTAGGTCAGGGAATTATCTTTTCCTATGCGGTTTACCCCTGCAATAAAGCATTGGTTTTCAATAGCTCTTGCCTGCAAAAGCGTTTTCCAATGTGCAATACGTGCTACGGGCCAGCTGGCAATGACTGTTATAAGGGTACTTTTCTTGGATATAATTTGAAAAATTTCCGGAAAACGCAGGTCATAGCAAATCAGCGGACTTATGGAGATACCGCCAATTTCACAGTAAGCAGGAGTATTGCCACCAACATAATATTTTGCTTCTGCACCATAGGAAAAAGGATGTATTTTAGCATAGGAGGCTTTTATATTGCCCTCCTTATCCATGACAATGCAGTGATTTTTTGCCACACCATCCTTTGTGAAGATAACGCCAAATATAATGGAGATATGATGTTTTTTTGCTTCTTCTTGGAAAAATGCCACACTGGGGGCGTTTTCTGCAGTTTCTCCGTATCTGTCTGGTGACATGGTAAAGCCTGTCAATGTCATTTCAGGGAATATAACAAGCTCTGCTTGCAGCTTTGCAGCTTTCGCCATGATGTCCTTACAGCGTTTTTTTGCAAGCTCCTTATCTTCAAAACCCATATCAAGCTGTGCCAATGCAATTTTCATGGTCAATTCCTCCTTTTTTGTATAAGTAATACATCTTATTCCCAAGTTTTCCAGATTTCGGGATGGTATCCCAATGTGAAATGATTGCCGTTTCGTACAATGGGTGTGGAAAACAGCTGCGGATTTTCAAATAGAGCTGCTTCTCGTTTCTTTTCATCTATGTAGTCCATATACAGCGTTTTGTAGGCTTTGGCTTTTCTGTTTATCATTTCTTCCACATCCAGACAATTTTTTGCTGCCGCAAAAATACGCTTGCTCATGCCATACTCATGTATGTCAATGGACTGGAAGGGGATTTTTCTTTCTTTAAAATAGCGTTCTGCTTTTTTGGTGTCAAAGCATTTTTTGCCGCCATAAATTTGTATTTGCATGGTTTGGATTCCTCCTTTTTGATTCTAGCTTTATTTTACAGGATGATGACAAAAGACACAAGACAAAGGATGGAATTTATGCTATACTTGGGAAAATAAAGATAAGAAAGGCGGAAAAGAGTTTGAAATTTATTTCGTGGAACGTAAATGGTCTTCGTGCCGTTGTGAAAAAAGGCTTTATGGAGTATTTTAAAGAAGTGGACGCAGATATATTTTCTTTGCAGGAAACAAAGCTGCAGGAAGGGCAGATTGAACTGGAAACTGAGGGGTATTACCAATATTGGAATTATGCAGAGAAAAAAGGGTATTCCGGTGTGGCAGTTTTTACAAAAGAAGAACCGATTTCTGTTTCCTATGGACTTGGTATAGAGGAGCATGACAAAGAAGGGCGTGTTATTACCTTGGAATTTGGGGATTTTTATTATGTTACAGTATATACCCCCAATTCTCAGCAGGAAAATGCAAGACTTGCTTATCGCATGGAATGGGACAATGCTTTTCGGCAGTATGTGGCAGAATTGGACAAGAAAAAACCTGTTATTCTTTGTGGCGATTTGAATGTGGCACATAAGGAAATTGACCTGAAAAATCCTGCTTCCAACCGAAAAAACCCGGGTTTTACAGATGAGGAAAGAGGGAAATTTACAGAGCTTTTGGAAGCAGGCTTTGTAGATAGCTTCCGTTATTTTTATCCAGAGTTGACTGGAGCATACTCTTGGTGGAGCTACCGCTTCAATGCCAGAAAGAATAATGCAGGGTGGCGTATTGACTACTATGTGGTTTCGGAAAAATGGAAAGATAAAATGACAGATGCCAAGATTCATAATGAGGTGATGGGGTCTGACCATTGTCCCGTGGAATTGGATATAGAGTGTTAAATGAAAACAATATAGGAAAAAGAAAGCCTGTTGTTCTGTAAAAGAACCATAGGCTTTTTTTTATTGACAGACACAAAAAAGGCAATGGGGAATATGGTATACGGAGGACAGAACTTGTTTTGATAATGCAGGAAGGGAGGTTGGGAAGATGCAAAAAGGAATGAGAAGAACAGTTATAGGAGAGCTGCTGTTTTATGGGATACTTTTGTTTTTCCTTTTGACAGTGGTATTTTTTCGTATAGAGGGAAAAAATGTACCCAAATTTTGGGGAGGCTATTCCTGTATGCTGGTGCTGACAGAATCTATGGGAGAAGCCATTCCAAAGGGTTCTTTGGTAATTACCCAAAAGGCAGCGTCTGAAAATCTTTCTGTGGGAGATGACATTGCTTTTTTTGCAAACGAAACCACTGCAGTGACACATCGTATTATAGAAAAGAAGACGAGCAAAACCGATGGCAGTATTCTATTTCGGACCAAGGGGGTGGCAAATAAGGAGCCGGACAGTCAGCTGGTATCTGCTGTGAATATAATAGGAAGGGTGGTTTTTCAAAGCTATATTTTGGGACGTGCGGCGACTTTTATGAGCAGATGGGGATTTCCCATTCTCCTTCTTTTTGCTGTAAGCGTATCATTACGGGCTGTTCTTCGTTATATTCGCAGAACAAACACAATCAAAAAGAGAGGATGAAGGAACATGGCACAAGAAGGAAAGAAAAGAAAGCGATTCTTTACTGCAACAGCCCTTGTGACAGCTGCAGCAGTTGTGCTGACAGGCACTTATGCCTGGCAATCAATAAGCCAGACTGCCCTCAATGAAGTGGCACAGCTCATGAATCCTGGTGGACGACTGCATGATGATTTCAATGGAAAAACAAAATCTGTATATGTAGAAAACTTTACAGATTCACAAAATGGTGGTGTGCCGATTTTCGCCAGAATCCGTTTGGATGAATATATGGAAATTGGTTCGGAGGCCGGAAAAAATAAGGATGCAGTCCATAGAGATGCAAAGCCTTTAATTTCTACAGCCTCTATCCATGATTACAGCACATGGAAAACGTATGTACCGGATGATGGCACGGACACAGGGGATGTATTCCAATCCTATTGGCAATGGAAGATGGGGGGCAGGACGGTTTATATGCCTACCTTTAATAAAAATAAAGATAGCCTGCTGGCAGATGTCAATGGCACATATGGCGGTATTGATGGCAATCCTGATACAGATGATGACCGTTATTTGGACTATGTAGCATATACGGCAGGTGCAACAAAAACAGGGAATGAAATATATGATGCAGATGCAAACAACGTAGATGAAGGGACAGGAGCCATTGTGCCGGATAATATTACGATTGTAGAAAATCAAACCCATAGAGCAAAAGAAACAGAGGATGCAGCTGTGATTTCTATGGCAAAATGGAAGGAAATGGGTTCTCCTTTGGGGAATTACTGGGTATATGATTGTGATGGATGGGCATATTTTGCAAATCCCATTCTACCCGGAACGGCAACAGGGCCTTTGCTGAAGGAAATTGAGATGGTAAAGGAGCCGACGGAAAATTGGTACTATGCTATCCATGTTACAGCACAATTCGCAAGCAGAGGAGATTGGGGAGAACCTGACGGCACAGGATTTTACAATACCTTGGAAGGGCTTCCGCCCAGTGCAGATGCGTTGACGCTTTTAAATAAGGCAGCGGCTTTTTCTTCCGACAATGGTGTGCCGGACAGTGGCACATCAGGAGAAAATGCCACAGATAAAACATTGCCACAGGCATTGCAGCAGGTAAAGGCGATTCCTCCCGGCAGTATGGAAAAGGTAGAAATTGACGGTATACAGTGGTATGTAGTGGCAAAAGAAGGGGAGGAGGCAATGCTCTGGAGTGCAGAAATGATTCCTTCTGCAAAAGAAGGTTTCAGCAATTTCGATGGGACATGGAGGAACAGCAGTGTAAGGCAGTGGATGAATACAGCGTATCTTCCGCAATTACCCACTCTGGCAAAATATGGCACACAAAAACAGATTGCATCCAGAGAGAACTATAACACGGAGATTTGGGTTGATACAGCAGACACCATGTTTCTTTTAACAGAGGCAGACCTTTGCGGCACTTATGATGGTGTCCCTACAAATGATGCAAGAGATTATTCCTATGGAAATACACAGCTGATTACCAATACAGAATTGATGAAATGCAGTTCAGAAATGACAAATGGCTCATGGCTCCGTTCTCAGAAAGGAGGCGAGGACAGAGTTGCTGTCTTGGATGCAGGAGGTAATGTGGCAGACAGAGGCTACAAGGATACTGGCGTGGGATTGCGTCCTGCAATCTGGATTGATTTGAGAAAATAGCACAGTTTTTTTGGGGCGGAAGATGCTTTTCTGCCCCTTCCTGCTTTTATCCGAGAAAAACAAGTGTTTTTCTAAAAAAGGTGTTGACAGTTGGTTTTTGTGTGATATAATGAGAACCATAAAACGTAGACGAGGACAGTAGTCCTTTTCAGACGGGCAGAGAGGGATACCTTGCAGAAGATTTTTTGTATTGGTTGGGAGTATCCTGCGTTTGGAAAGTGTATGAAGACCACCTCTGAGTTGCCCTAATCCGGCACGGTGACTCCGTTATCGTCCTAAATGAGTGGTTTTATAACAAAAAGGGTGGAACCGCGGGAGATATGACTCTCGTCCCTTTTCCGAAAGGAAATTGGACGGGTTTTTTTATTGCAAAAAAACCTCCATTTCCAAGTTGTATATGAAAATTGGTAAAGGAGCGAATGAATATGAAAATTACATTGAAAGACGGCGTTGTAAAAGAGTTTGACAGTGCAGTATCTGTGCTGGATATTGCAAAATCTATCAGTGAAGGCTTGGCAAGAAATGCTTGTGCTGGTATCGTAGATGGGGAAGTACAGGACCTGCGTTTTGTTGTAGACAAAGATGCAGAAGTAAGCATCTGCACATTTGAAGATGAAGCAGGGAAAATGGCATTCCGTCATACAACTTCTCATATTATGGCACAGGCTGTGAAAAGACTGTATCCTGATACAAAGCTGGCAATCGGACCTTCTATTGCAGATGGCTTCTACTACGATTTTGACAGAGAAAAGGCATTTACACCGGAGGAACTGGAAGCAATCGAAGCAGAAATGAAGAAGATTGTAAAAGAAGATTTACCCATCGAACGCTTTGAGCTGCCTCGTGCAGAAGCAATCAAATATATGGAAGAAAGACAGGAACCTTATAAAGTAGAACTGATTCAGGATTTACCTGAAGATGCTATCATCTCTTTCTACAAACAGGGGGATTTTACAGACTTGTGTGCAGGTCCTCATCTGATGAGCACAAAGCCTGTTAAAGCAGTGAAGCTGACATCTGTTGCAGGTGCATACTGGAGAGGCAGCGAAAAGAACAAAATGCTTTCTCGTATCTACGGTACAGCTTATCCCAAGGCATCCGAACTGGAAGCATACCTTACTATGATGGAAGAAGCCAAAAAACGTGACCACAGAAAACTGGGCAAGGAATTGAAGCTGTTTACTATGTTGGAGGAGGGCCCCGGTTTCCCCTTCTTCCTGCCTAATGGTATGGTGCTGAAAAACACACTTTTGGACTACTGGAGAGAAATCCACAAAGAAGCAGGCTATGTTGAGGTTTCTACTCCCATGATTCTGAATCGTGAGCTGTGGTACAGAAGTGGTCACTGGGAACACTATAAAGATAATATGTATACAACTGTCATTGACGAGGAGGATTATGCAATCAAACCCATGAACTGCCCCGGCGGTATGCTGATTTATAAGCAGGATATGCACTCCTACAGAGATTTGCCTATTCGCATGGGCGAAATCGGTCTGGTGCATAGACATGAAAAGAGCGGTGCGTTGCATGGCTTGATGCGTGTACGCTGTTTCAGTCAGGATGATGCCCATATCTTTATGACATCCGAACAGATTACAGACGAAATCAGCGGCGTTATCAGCTTGATTGATGGCGTATACAACCAGTTTGGCTTCAAATACCATGTAGAATTGTCCACAAGACCGGAGGATAGCATGGGTACAGACGAAGATTGGGAATTGGCAACAAACGGCTTACGCAATGCTTTAGAAGCAAACAATATCCAATATACCGTTAATGAAGGGGACGGTGCATTCTATGGCCCCAAGATTGACTTCCATCTGGAGGACTCCATCGGCAGAACATGGCAGTGTGGTACAATTCAGCTGGATATGCAGATGCCCGAAAGATTTGAACTGGAATACACAGCAGCAGACGGCAGCAAGAAACGCCCCATTATGATTCACCGTGTATGCTTCGGCTCTATTGAGCGTTTCATCGGTATCTTGATTGAACACTTTGCAGGTCAGTTCCCTACATGGCTGGCTCCTGTACAGGTGAAGGTACTGCCTATTTCCGAAAAATTTGCCGACTATGCAAACGAAGTGGCAGAAAAACTGGATGCAGAGGGTATCCGTGTGCAGACAGACCATAGAGCGGAAAAAATCGGCTACAAAATCAGAGAAGCAAGAAACGAAAGAGTACCCTACATCATCGTTGTGGGTGAAAAGGATGTGGAAGCGAAGAA
>SAMEA104404100__coassemble_1427_pt1 | contig 21658 bp, 16 predicted proteins | sample SAMEA104404100__metabat2_low_PE_071 | metagenome-assembled genome bin SAMEA104404100 (sample SAMEA104404100) | Balaenoptera acutorostrata
TAACACATTCCATCGTAATTTACGCTATGATGATATAAATACCTTTAAAAAAGGGGCGGATAACCGCCCCTTTCATTCCGCTCAGTCGGAACCCCTTTTCCCTTTTTAAAAATTTACTGCAGAAGCTGCAGAACCCCCTGAGGAACCTGATTAGCCTGTGCAAGCATAGCCTGAGAAGCCTGAATCAGGATATTGTTCTTTGTATAATTCATCATTTCTTTCGCCATGTCTGTATCTCTGATACGAGATTCAGCAGCAGTCATGTTTTCTGTTGTCACGCCCAAGTTTTCGATGGTGTGCTCCAGTCTGTTCTGTGCTGCACCCAAGTCACCTCTTACAGAAGAAACAGTGTTAATTGCTGCTTTGATTTTATCAATAGCATCTTTTGCACCTGCCTGTGTGCTAACATCTACACCGGAAATACCCAAACTCTTAGTTCCCATATCAGGGATTTCAAGTTTCAGCTGATTGTGGTCAGCACCTGTGTCACCAATCTGCAGTTGCAGACCATCTGCATTACCTGCTGAAGCACCAGTACCTGTTTTGATTACGATGTCGCCTGCAGCCCATGCAGTACCGGGTGTGCTAAGCTTACCATCAGCACTGAAAATGGTATAACCCATTGCTTCCAATTCTTTCTTGAAGTCTGCTGCTGTATATTCATCATTTTCACGGTTTGTAGTATTTTTAATCAGGAATGTCTTTCCATCTACAACATAAGCCTGGTTAGCAGCAGGTGCAGCTGTCATTTTCCAAGCACCATTTGCATTCTGACCAACGGCAGAACCAGTTCCTGCTTCCTGTCCAGCAATTTTTGTAATAATGGTCTTATTTTGTCCAGCTACTTTCGCTTCTGCTGTGATTACACCATTACCATCTGTTGTGAATTCATATTCGCTGAAACGTCCATCTTTTGCCAGTTCTTGAATAATTGCACCGGCATCTGCATCGACTTTACCTGTACCTATATAATTAACAGTGATGGAATCATTCTTGCCTTCTTTATTAATAAATTCGATTGTTGCAGTTCCTGCTGTACCTTTTGCAGCAGCAGTTACTGCTGCACCCATAACAAATTTACCTTTTACTGGTGTTGTTACTTTAGCAGCATTAGCATCACCAACAATTTTACCAAGACCTGTTACAGTACCACCTGCACTCATGGAACCATTCAGCAAGTCAATACCATTGAAGTTGGTAGCTTTGGAAATACGGTCGATTTCGTCTTTCAGCTGTAGAACTTCTTTCTGCAGGTTTGCACGGTCTGTATCATTATCAAAAGTACCATTGGAAGACTGTGTAGCCAGTTCTACCATTCTGTTCAGCATGGAGTGTACTTCTGTCAAAGCACCTTCTGCTGTCTGCACCAGAGAGATACCGTCCTGTGCGTTCTTCTGTGCTGTTTCCAGACCTCTAATCTGGGCTCTCATTTTTTCGGAAATAGCCAAGCCTGCAGCGTCATCCCCTGCACGGTTGATTCTGTAACCGGAAGAAAGCTTTTCCAGATTTTTTGCCAGTGCGTTGTTATTGCCATTCAGCTGTCTGTAAGAGTTCAGAGCAGGAATGTTGTGTTGAATTCTCATAATGTTTTACCTCCTTGAAATGTTTCGGGTGACTTCCATTCCACCCGTGTATATGTGTTGTGTTTCTTCGGTCTGTGGCTTCCATGGCAAACCATAGACCAATATGGGCTTATCCAAACCCATATTATTTCAAAAAGACTCTATAAAGACCTTTGAAACCAAAAGCTTTGGGAACCATGCAAGAGAATACGCCGTTTCCTTAAGCCAACGTACCCTCATCGCTCCCTAATAAATATATCGTCTGCCTTCCGCAAAACTTAATAGCAAAAAAAGAATTTTTTTAATTTTTTTCTAAAAAAGAATTTTTATCTGAAAATCTACCTAATTATATAGTTATATAGATTATATAGAGCCATATAAAAATTCCGTCCATCATCCCAGCCTGAGCCTATCCCCTTCCCGTAGGAAATGCCCTGTTGTAGGTATTTTCTGTGTACGATAATATTCCTTGTCTGCCCACTGCAATTTCTCTGCCGAAAAAACCGCCGTCACACTGCTGTTTTTCTTCAACGTATAAAGTTGTACTCCTGCTGCGTGCTTCGATGTATTGGTAGGTATCAAGACCGTGTTCAGCAGTGTTGCCTTGTCCTCATTTCGCAGTAGCAGGAAATCCCCATCCCCATCTATCCTTGCAATTTTTATAAGCGGAGAACGGTCGGAGTAAGCGTGTAGAAGCTTCCGCCTGTTTGCCTTGGTTGCGTATGCCGAAAGGGGTATTTTTGCCCCCTTCCCATTGGCAAAGAAAAATACCATATATCCGCCATAATCAAGGGTATCGGTCATATAGATAATGCTTTCCTCCGGTTCCAGCTCCAAAAGATTCTGTAGATACGCCCCAAAGGCACTGGCCTTTGTATCGGGAATATCCCTTGCCTTCCTTTTATATACATTGCACTTATCAGAAAAGAATAATATCTCACTGCGATTTGTCGTTTCCAGCTCCAAAAAAATAGCATCATCCTCCTTGAGCTTTTGCTCCCCGGCGGAGCGTAAGGAGGTCAGTGGAATTTTTTTGAAATAATTCTGTTTTGTCAAAATAAGATGGATTCCATAATCCTCAACAAAATCCTGCTCTCTTGGAGTATCAATTTCTTCCGCCTGTATAATTTCCGTTCTTCTTGGCTTTCCGTATTTCTTTGCAATGCCCTTCAGCTGCCTGCAAATGATATTTTTTATTTTGGCATCACTTTTCAAGGTGGCATCCAAATCTGCAATTTCTCTTTGCAGGGCATCCAGTTCTGCAATACGCTTGAGAATATACTCTTTGTTGATATTTCGCAGCTTCATTTCTGCAATATATTCTGCCTGCACCTCGTCAATAGAAAAGCCTTCCATCAAATTGGGTACAACCAGATTTTCCTTCTCTGTTTCACGGATAATGGAAATCGCCTTGTCAATATCCAAAAGTATTTTGGAAAGTCCCAAAAGCAAATGCTGTTTTTCCGATTTTTTTTCTATATCAAAAGCAATCTGCCCCTTGATGGACTCCATGCGGAAAGACGTCCAATGATGCAAAATGCCGCCAATGCCCAGTGTCATGGGCCGCCCATCAATCAAAATATTGAAATTGCAGCTAAAGCTGTCGGAAAGAGGTGTTGCACGGTATAAACGATACATGAGCAAATCCACGTTTGTATTCTTCTTCACATCGATGGCAATTTTCAAGCCATTCAGGTCGGTTTCATCACGCACATCTGTAATATCACGAATTTTCCCTGCCTTTCCCAAAGCAATGATTTTGTCGATAATGACCTCCACGTTGGTGGTGTATGGAATCTCGTATATTTCGATGCAGTTGTTTTCCTTATCAAAGCGGTATTTTGCACGGAGCTTCAAGCTGCCCCGTCCTGTTTTGTAAATTTGCTCCAAAGTTTTTTTATCATACACAAGCTGTGCCCCCGTAGAAAAGTCCGGTGCCGGAAGCAGCTCGCATAAATCCACTGTTTCGTCTTTAATAAAAGCTGCCGTTGCCTCGCAAAGCTCTGCCAGATTAAAGCTGCAAATAGAGCTTGCCATACCTACGGCAATGCCCAGATTGGGATTTGCCAGTATGTTGGGGAATGTGGTAGGCAAAAGCGTTGGCTCCTCCATAGAGCCGTCATAATTATCTGTGAACACTACGGTATTTTTGTCAATATCCGCAAAAATCTCCTGACAAATAGGTGCCAGCTTTACCTCTGTATAACGGGATGCCGCATATGCCATATCTCTGGAATATTGCTTCCCAAAATTCCCTTTGGAATCCACAAAGGGTGTCAAAAGTGCCCCGTTTCCTTCCGTCAAACGGACTAATGTTTCATAAATGGCACTGTCCCCATGTGGGTTCAGCTTCATTGTCTGCCCCACCACGTTGGTGGATTTTGTCCGTTCGCCTTTCAAAAGTCCCATGCGGTACATGGTATATAAAAGCTTTCGGTGCGATGGTTTAAACCCGTCTATTTCCGGTATGGCACGAGATACGATTACACTCATGGCATAAGGCATATAATTTTGCTCTAATGTTTGTGTAATAGGTTTTTCCTGAATAAAATTATCTTTTCGCTGGATGGTTGTTTTTTTCTTTTTTGCCATATTTTGTCACCTTTCTAGCTAATATCTGTCATATCCAGATATTTGTAGCCTTCTTCCGCAATGAATTGCTTACGCCCTGCCAAATTTTCTCCAAGCAAAAGCTCAAACATTTCCTGTGTACGTTCCACATCATCAGGAGTTACCAAGATAAGTCGTCTTGTTTCCGGATTCATGGTTGTTTCCCACATCATTTCCGGTTGATTTTCCCCCAAACCCTTGGAGCGGTTGATTTTCACTTTTCCTTTTAATTTTCCTACAATCTGTGCTTTTTCCGCATCGGAATAGGCAAAATATGTATTTTTTCCATTGGTAATTTCGTATAAGGGAGATTCTGCAATATAGACCTTTTTTTCCTCAATCAGTGTCGGCACCAATCGGTATAGCATAGTCAAAAGCAGTGTGCGAATCTGGAAGCCGTCCACATCTGCATCAGTGCATAGAATAATTTTGCTCCATCTTAGCTGATTGATGTCAAAGGAGTTTAAGTTGTTGGCGTGTTTTGCTTTAATTTCCACGCCGCAGCCCAAAACCTTTAGCAAATCTGTAATAATATCATTATTGAAAATTTTATTGTAATCCGCCTTTAGACAGTTTAGTATCTTTCCCCGTATGGGAATAATTGCCTGAAACTCCGCATCTCTGCCCTGTTTACAGGAGCCTAGTGCAGAGTCACCTTCTACGATATAGATTTCCCGTCTGGTAATATCCTTGGTACGGCAATTCACAAATTTTTCTACACGATTATTCATATCCATGCCGCCTGTCAATTTTTTGCGGATGGATACTCTTGTCTTTTCTGCTGTTTCCCGACTGCGTTTGTTTGCCAGTATTTGCTCTGCAATTTTGTCAGCCTCTATTTTATTTTCGATAAAGTAGATTGCGAGCTGTTCCCGAAAGAACTCCGCCATGGCATCCTGTATAAATTTATTTGTGATAGATTTTTTCGTCTGATTTTCATAGCTGGTTATGGTAGAAAAGGAGTTTATCACAAGAACCAAGCTATCCTCAATGTCCTGAAATGTAATTTTCTTTTCTTCTTTTTTGTATAAGCTGTTTGCTTTTAGATATTTGTCAATAGCAGAAACAAAGCTGCTTTTGACTGCCTTATCCGGTGCTCCTCCATATTCCAAAAAACTGGAGTTATGATAGTATTCCAGAAGATTCACCTGATTGTCAAAACAAAAGGCAGCTTCAAATTTTAGCTTATACGCTGGCTTGTCCTCTCTGTCACGACCACTGGTTTCCGTTTGCAGATAATGTACCCCTGTCAAAGAATTTTCTCCTGCCAGCTCCTCCAAATAATCCTTGATTCCGTTTTCATATAGATAAGTAAAGGTTTCGCCGCTTTCTTCATCCAGCAAAGTAAAGGTAAGCCCGGCATTCACAATGGCTTGTCTTTTCAGTATATCCTGAAAATAAGAAATGGGAATGGCAATATCCGTAAAAACCTCCCGATCCGGCAGCCATCTGATTTCTGTTCCTGTTGTCGTTTGATGTACTTCTTCCTTTTTAAGACCGCCTACGTTTGCCCCTTTTTCAAAATGCAGTGTATAACGCATACCATCTCGGTGAATGACTGCATCCATATAGGCAGAAGCATACTGCGTTGCACAGGTACCAAGACCATTCAGGCCCAAACTAAATTCATAGTTTTCGCCGGTATTGTTTTGATACTTTCCTCCGGCGTATAGTTCACAGAATACCAATTCCCAGTTGAATCTTTCTTCTCTCGGATTATAATCCACAGGAATACCACGTCCATGATCCTTTACAAGGATAGAGCCATCTTTATAACGAATCACTTCAATTTTGTCACCGAATCCTTCCCTTGCTTCGTCAATAGAATTGGAAAGGATTTCAAATACTGCGTGTTCACAACCTTCCAAACCGTCAGAGCCAAAAATAACCCCCGGACGCAATCTGACACGATCAGCACCCTTTAATGAAGTGATGCTTTCATTATTATAGTTAGAATTTGAATTGTTTTGCATATTGCCACCTGCTTTACAAATAATTAAAATCACATTTGGGTTGTGATACGTCTATCTTTTTTATGCTCGCTCTATACTCTACCGTAGAAGTAGAATACTGTCAAGAGATAGAGAAAATATGTTCGTCTTTATTTTGATTCTATTTGCTCCATCATACCATAAAATCTACACACAAATCTGCATAAATTTTAATTTTATCTGCTCTTTTTTTTCAGAAAATGCCAACACCTCCTTTTTTACTGCTTTATGAACACTTTCAGGGCGTATCCAAAAATTCGCTTATACAGAGTCGTTTTATAAAGCAGGTTAGACAAAGAAAAGTACAGGCATATGAAAAAAAGAATCCATAGAATTTCAGATGCGTCTGAAGCATCAAATTCTATATGTTTTATACAAACTTTACACAAAATGTTATTTTTTAAACAAGCTATAAAATTTTAATACATTCAATATTGTGAATACCCATCTTTTTCTAAAAAACGACAAATGTTTTTGTAGAAAAGATAGGTATTCCACATATTCTCCATTTACATTGTGCAAAAAGGCAGTATTTCAAGTATTTTTTTGTAAAAACAGTTGATTGACATGATTTAAGAAAAATGTTAGCATAAAACTATGGATTCAGGATATTGAAATTATATTTTTTAAAATAAATATCCTGTTTTTATAAATATTTTTTAATTTGCCACATTATACATTGTTATTGAGAAAATTTTATCAATAAGGGGGATGTTTTTTTATAGAAATAATTCAGCTTTTATAAAATCCATGTGCTACGCACAAGGAAATTCCTTAGGACGTATATGGAAAATTCAATCAATGGAGTTTTCAGATACGCTTTACATCATCGACAATGCTATCTTTGTGGCGATTGCTTTTTTGAAAGCAAGCATCTAATTTTATTCAGTTCTTATTCATTTTTAAGGAGGGATTTATATGAGTAGTGGTACATTAATAAGTGCCGACAATACATGGGCTTTAATGGCAATCACTTGTGGATGGGCAGCCTTCTCCATCTATGCAGAACAAAAATGGGCATGGGCATCTAAAATTTCCGGTGCTATCGTAGCATTGATTGGTGCATTGGTTCTGACGAACCTTCACATCATCCCTACAAATGCTGTCTGGTTTGATGAAATCATCTGGGGTTATGTAGTACCATTGGCGATTCCACTTCTGCTGATGCAGTGTGACATTCGAAAAATCGGGAAAGAATCAGGAAAGCTTTTGATTTTGTATTTTATTGGTGCAATCGGTACAACCGTTGCAGCACTGATTGCATGGCAACTTCTTCATAATCAGATTCCAGATTTGTCTGGTGTAGCAGCTATGATGACAGGTTCTTATATTGGTGGTGGCGTAAACTTTGCCGCAATGTCTAACTCCTTTGATGTACCTGGTGAAACAGTAGCGGCAGCAACTGTGGCGGATAACCTTTTGATGACACTCTATTTCTTTGTATTGATTACAATTCCTACACTGGGCTTTTTCCGTAAACACTATAAACATCCCCATCTGGATGAAGTGGAAAGTGTTGGTGTTAGTGAAGAAGCAAAAACACAGGCAGCAGCTTTCTGGGGCAAAAAGCCTATTTCTTTAAAGGATATTGCCATTGACCTTGCGATTAGTACAATCATTGTTTGGGTTTCCACAGAAATCGCAAATATTTTTACAACAATCATTCCTACCAGCAATATAGCAACAAAAATGCTCAATGGTTTGCTGGGTAACAAATATTTGATTATGACAACAATCTCCATGATTGTTGCAACCGCTTGTGCAAAACCTTTGGAAAATATTTCCGGTACACAGGAAATCGGCACATACTTAATTTACCTGTTCTTCTTTGTTATTGGTGTACCTGCTTCCATCGTCCAGATTGTAACAAATGCACCCTTGCTCTTTGTATTCTGTGCAATCATGGTAGCAATCAATATGCTTTTCTGCTTTGTATTCGGGAAATTGTTCAAGTTTAATTTAGAGGACATTATCCTTGCTTCCAACGCCAACATTGGTGGCCCTACAACTGCAGTAGCTATGGCAATTTCCAAAGGCTGGATTAAGCTGGTTGGCCCCATCATGTTGGTAGGTACAATGGGTTATGTCATTGGGAACTACTTCGGTACCTTTGTTGGACAGCTTTTAGGTGCATAAGAGAAGCTCAGAAAGAGGGTAATACAAATGATTTTTGATGGACATAGTGATATATTTACAGATGTAGCAATTCGTAGGCTGAAGGGCGAGCATCAGGTGTTGAAAAATCACCACCTGCCCCGCCTGCGAAAAGGGAATATTGATGGGGGTTGCTTTGTAATATGGGTAGACCCTCCCAATGATACCAATCCGAAAAAACGCATGGAGCAAATTTTGCAGGCAGCACAGGATGAAATGGCAGAGTGTGAAGAAGCTGTATTGGTACACTCTAAAAAAGAAATTGATGCTGCTGTTGCAAAAGGGAAATTTTTTATTCTTCCCGGCTTGGAGGGGTTGTCTGGTATCGGAGAGGATTTAGATGCCATTGATAGACTCTATGATTTTGGTGCAAGACACGCAATGCTTACATGGAATGAACAAAATGCACTGGGTACAGGCGTACAAGGGGATCCACAGCGTGGTTTGACGCCTTTGGGTAAGCAAGCTGCTAAAAAAATACAGAATAAGCATATGCTTTTGGATGTATCCCATCTGAATGAACGTTCTTTCTGGGATATTATGGATTTAGCAGAAGGCCCGGTTATCGCTTCCCATTCCAATACCAAAAAATACAGCAATGCCACAAGAAACCTGACGGATGAGCAGCTCATGGCAATTCGTGACACAGATGGTCTGGTTGGATTAAATTCCTTCAATCTGTTTGTAAGCCAGAATATTGCAGAGCAGGATATTGAGCATCTGGTGCAGCACGCTGTTTATATGGCTGAAAAAATGGGTGTAGAACATCTTGGCTTTGGCTTTGACTTCTTTGAATTTCTTTCTACAGATTCGATGAAAAGCTATAGCGATCAGGATACTTCCTATACACGAGGTTTTGAAGACTGCACAAAAGTTCCTCTCCTTTTAGAGAAGCTGAAAGCAGCCGGCTTTACAGACAAAGAATTGGATATGATTGCCTTTGGAAACTGGATGCGTGTCATCGAAAAAGTAATGGGTTAATCATAAATAAAAAAACAGAGTCGAATCTAATAAGATTCGGCTTTGTTTTTTTATTTATGTAATAATTTAGAAAAAGCTTGGTGTCATTGCCCAGATGGAAATACAGTCCTCATCAGAATGATTGATGTACTTATGTGGTAACGCACTGCTGAAGTAAATGCTGTCCCCTTCATGCAATATGTAATCCTTTCCATTTAGGTATACCGTTAATGTACCTTTTAGGACATACCCACATTCCTCCCCTTCATGGGACAGTGCCTTTTTTTCATAAGAGCACCCACTTTTCAAGCGAACCTCGGTGAAATCCAGCAATCGCCCTGCAATATTGGGGCATAATAGCTTATAATAGCTACTTTCGTTATGCGTCACGATTGTTTGGTGCTGTCCTTTTCGCAAGATGATTTGGTCTTCCTGCGGCTCCTCGTTGAAAAAATAATTGATATTTGTATCAAGTGCTTTTGCCAACCGCCATAAACTGGTTACAGAAGGGACAACCAAATCACGTTCAATTTGGCTGATAAGTCCGGTACTGACATCAGATAATTTAGAAAGCTCAGCTATACTCAATTTCTTTTTCCCTCGTAATTCTTTCAGTTTACTTCCAATTAAAAATTCCATGTCATTCCTCCTTTCTTCTGTGTCACAAAATAAAGCGGTTATGCTTGCATCGTAAGTGGCTGTTTTTTCTTGCAAACATCAAGCAAGATATCTTATTTATTCTAACATTTTTCGTGAAATAGAACAACCATTTCATAAAAAACATATATAATCTATACAAGAATTTATATCTACAGCATTTCTCTCAGCTCTTGTATATTTTCTGCCAATCTTTTCGCTCCATTCCCAAGCAGCTGCTCTTTGCTGCGAAATCCCCAAGTAACACTGATACAGTGCATAGGTACTGCTTTTGCTGTGGCAATATCAACTTCCGTATCTCCTACATAAACACAATCTTGTAAATCAATGTACATCCGTTCTGCTGCCTTTTCTAACATATCACCGGATGGCTTGGGAGAGAGTCCATTCCCCTCTCCGACGGCAAAATCCAAAAGTCCAGAAAAATATTTTTCGCATAGCCCCTTTACAGCTCTGTCAAATTTATTTGAAACTACCGCTGTTTTAATACCTTCTTTTTGTAAGGAATAGAGCATATCTTCTACTCCTTTGTAGGGTTTTGTTTTGTCCTCCATATGGTTTTTGTAATATGCTTTGTATTCTTCCAAATAAGATAAAAATTCTGTTTCTGATACTGGTTTTTTCAAGGATTTTTGAAGAAAAACGGCACTCCCCTTTCCAAGGAAGGAAGCAGCCTCTTTGTGCGTGATAAGCGGGAACCCATGTCTTTTTAATACCGTATTCATACTGTCTTTTAAATCATCTAGCGTGTCTAATAATGTACCATCCAAATCAAAAATAATCCCTTTATATTGTTTCATCGTGTCACCATCCTTTTTTTAATTATACTCTTTTTGTACCCTAGCAACAAATGTATACAATACTTTTTGACAAAAATCCTTGAAAATGGAAAAAATAAGCGTTATACTGTACTTATAAAGATACATAGATTCACATAGAATCACATAAAGTATCACCCAATCTAGGATTGTGGTAAAGGAGGAGATTATCATGGTAAAGAAAGTTTTGATGTTGGCTGGGGATTTTACAGAAGATTATGAAACTATGGTACCCTTTCAGGCTTTGCAGGTTCTGGGCTATCAGGTAGATGTTGTTTGCCCCGATAAAAAAGCAGGTGACATTATTCGCACAGCAATTCATGACTTTGAAGGAGAACAGACTTACTCCGAAAAAAGAGGTCATAACTTCGCATTGACAGCAGATTTTGATGTTGTTCATACAGCCGATTATGAAGGCTTATTCATCACCGGCGGTCGCTCCCCCGAATACCTGAGATTGACACCCAGAGTAATTGAAATTGTACAGGAATTTTTTGCTGCTGACAAACCGGTTGCCGCAATTTGCCATGGACCTCAGATTCTTACCGCAGCCAACGTACTAAAAGGAAGAAAAGCAACTGCATATCCTGCTGTTGGGCCAGATATTACTTTGGCAGGCGGCGAATATGTTGCTGTAGAAGCAGATCAAGCAGTTGTAGACGGTAATCTGGTTACATCTCCCGCATGGCCCGGTGACGTTGCTATCGTTGCCGCATTTGCAAAACTCATGGGGGCAAAAATTGAAATCTGATTTTCAGATTTGATGGTAGTATAGATATAAATTGCCAAGCAATGAAACAAAGCATATACGCTCCCTTCCCGATGGGAAGGGAGTTTTGTCTGTGAAATCCAAGAAAACTTCCCTCCCGTTGTAGAAATCACGCAGAACCCCTTGCAATTTCCTGAAAACCTTCGTATAATAAAAAAGTAACCAAATACTGCGAGATGTTCCTTGCGAAGGACGAAAGTCCCACCATCTCGTTAATAAAAAACAGGGGGTTTTTTTATGGAAAAAAATAGAATCACAACGAAAATGCTGACTTACACAGCATTGATTGCAGCAGCCTATGTAGTAATGACACTAGCTGGTGCACAGCTTAGCTTTGGTGTCGTACAAATACGATTCTCCGAGGTTTTAATGCTTTTTGCTTTTCTTGACAAACGCTATGCACCTGGCTTGATTCTAGGATGCTTCCTTGCCAACTGCTTCAGTCCACTGGGTATGTTCGATGCTGTTTTTGGTACTGCCTGTACAGCAGCAGCACTCTGGGGGATTACCCACAGCAAAACATTATTTGGTGCAAGTCTTTGGCCTGTCTTTTGCAATGCTTTTCTTGCTATCGAATTTTATTTTTTGGAAAATGCACCTCTTTTCCTTACAGCAGGTTCCATTGCCTTGGGTGAATTTTTGGCAGTTTCTTGTCTGGGGTACCTTGTATTCCGTGAAATTATGAAAAGAAGTACCCTTGTAAATCAACTTCGTTTGGAATAAAATAAGTAAAAAAAGAGAGCATGAATGCTCTCTTTTTTTACTTATTTTAACATATGACAAGTCTGTAATACACGAATAATCTTATTGCCCATAGGAATGGATTCCAAGTCTTCTTCTCCAATCCCTCGAATAAGTAGCATTACAACGCCATATAAAATCATGCCGATGAAAATTGCAGCTAATGTGCATACAATGTTATTGGGAAGAATGTAATAGAGAGCCTGATACATACCCAATGCCCCTGCTCCCATGATACAAGAACCAATAAATGGCTTAATCAGTATACGCATGAAATCAAAACGAACGTGCGTAATACGAGAAAGCATATATACATCAAAAGCAGATGCCACGACATAACAGCCTGTTGTAGAAAGTACTGCACCTAGAATATTCAGCTGGGGAATCGGTATTAAAACTGCGTTTAAAACAACTTTTGTAATTGCTCCGAATACAGCACCCACAACAGGCACTTTAATATGCCCAATCCCTTGTAAAACACCGGTGGCAGTTTGACAAAGTGCTAAAAAGATAATGGAAATTGCTCCAACAGTCAATAAAGCACCACCATCAGGTGCGTTCGGAAACAGCATATGCAGAATTTGTGGACCTAGAACGCCAATGCCTATAGCTGCCGGTACTGAAATAATCATAGAAATCCGCATAGTCAGATTCATTTTCTGATTCACTTGGGCTGTTTTGCTTAATTTTACAGAAGCGGCAATACTAGGAATTGCTGCTGTTGCAATAGCTGTAGAAACTGCTACCGGAAGTGTGGTTAAAGTAACAAACTTTCCAGAAAGCTGCCCATACATCACTTTTGCGGTTTCATCAGAATAACCAATGGAAGTTAAAATTCGCATAACCATTGTCATGTCAATCAAATTGGTAATGCTGAATACTGCTGTTCCTGCAATAATTGGAGCAGCTGTTTTTAATAAAAGTATGACTGCTTGCCGACGTGTTTCTTCTACTGTCTGGCGACATACCTTTGCTCTCCGTACTAAATAGGGACGAATCAGAAGATAGCTCCAAACGACAACAATCAAGGCTGCCAATGCCCCGATTCCGGTACCCATAGTACCACCGGCCGCACCCAGAGGGATATTTTTTGTCATACCCTTTGGTACACGGACTTGAAGAAAGACATAGGCAAGATATACACTAAAGAAAGCGTTGAAAATCTGCTCTACAATTTGCGAAATCGCTGTGGGAATCATCGTATTCATACCCTGAAAATACCCTCTGTATGCAGACATAATGGCAACAATCACTAGCGTAGGTGCCAATGTTTGAATGCAATATATGCTCTCCGGTATATCAGAAAGGATGGCTATTTCTTTGCTGAATACAAAGAGAATTGTACCAAAAAATGTACCAAACACAACAGCAATCATCAAAGCTGCATGGAATATATGATGTGCATTACGATATTGCCGCTGTGCAATTCTTTCTGAAACCAATTTTGAAATTGCAGCAGGCAGTCCTGCTGATGACAGAATCAGTAGAAACGTATAGATATAGAATCCTGCGGCATAAATACCGTTCCCCTCATCACCAATCATATTGGTAAGGGGCATACGATATACAAATCCCAAGAATCGTACCAATATTCCTGCAGCTGCCAATATAGTTGCCTGCTTGATAAATGAGCCTTTTCGTTTCGTTCCTGCTGCCATTTTACACCTCTTGTTTCTTCAGGTCTTGTTATAAAATCTGTACATTCAAATTTCCCAAGATTTCTTATTACTGTCCGTGAATCCGAAATTTTCTTCTCTGGTTGTTGTCCAATATTTTTTTACGCATACGCAGATTGCTTGGTGTGACTTCCAACAACTCGTCCTCGCCAATAAATTCCATGCACTGCTCCAAAGACATTTCCATAGGAGGTGTCAAACGCAGTGCTTCATCAGAGCCTGAGGAACGTGTATTGGTCAGCTGTTTCTTTTTGCAGACATTGATATCCATATCATTGGAACGGGAATTTCTGCCTACAATCATACCTTCATATACCTTCACACCTGCACCAATGAACAAGTCCCCTCTTTCCTGTGCATTGTACAAGCCATATGTGATGGCTTCTCCGCTTTCAAATGCAACCAAAGAGCCTTGAGAACGAATGGGAATATCACCCTTATAGGGTTCATATCCGTCAAATACAGAGTTGAGAATACCATTTCCCTTTGTATCTGTCATAAATTCACTACGGTAGCCAATGAGTCCTCTTGCGGGAATAGAAAATTCCAAACGGGTATATCCGCCCTTTGCAGGATACATATTGGTCATTTCGCCTTTTCTGCTGCCCAGCTTTTCAATGACGTTCCCCACAAATTCTTCCGGTACATCAATGGTTACAGCTTCCATAGGCTCGCACTTTTTACCCTCCATTTCATGATACAGTACTTCAGGTCTGGAAACCTGAAATTCATAGCCTTCTCTACGCAGTGTTTCAATGAGGATAGACAAATGCAGTTCCCCACGACCGGAAGCCTTCATGGCATCCATGGAATCCGTATCCTCTACACGCAGGCTGACATCTGTCTGCAATTCTTTGTATAAACGGTCACGAAGATGACGAGAAGTGACATACTTTCCTTCCTGCCCTGCAAAGGGACTATCGTTAACAGAGAAGTTCATGGAAATTGTGGGTTCAGAAATCTTCACAAAAGGAAGTGCCTCCGGTTTCAGAGGAGAACAAATGGTGTCCCCAATCATAATGTTTTCGATACCGCTCAAGGCTACAATATTGCCGACACCGGCTTCTTTTACTTCCACACGCTGTAATCCCTCAAAGAGATATAATTTAGAGATACGCACCTTTTTTTGCGTTTCAGCATGGTGCATATTGAGTACCACCACTTCATCATTCACACGAATGGTACCATTCTCGATTTTACCAATTCCGATTCTGCCTACATATTCACTGTAGTCAATGGTAGAAATCAGTGCCTGCAAAGGTGCCTCCGTATCTCCCTGCGGTGCAGGAATATGGTTGATGATGGCTTCAAACAGCGGCTTCATGTCCCCTTCCCTTGCAGCAGGGTCTTCGGAAGCATAGCCACTTCTTGCAGATGCGAATACAAAAGGTGAATCCAGCTGGTCATCATTTGCATCCAGTTCCATGAACAATTCCAAAACTTCGTCTACAACATCATCCGGACGTGCTTCGGGACGGTCAATTTTATTGACACATACCACAACGGGATGATTCAATTCCAATGCCTTCCGCAATACACATTTTGTCTGGGGCATAGGGCCTTCAACGGCATCTACCACCAAAACAACGCCATCTACCATTTTCAATACACGTTCTACTTCTCCGCCGAAGTCTGCGTGTCCCGGAGTGTCAATGATATTGATTTTCATATCTCCATAATTAACTGCTGTATTTTTGGACAAAATGGTAATACCACGTTCTCTTTCAATATCACCGCTGTCCATGACACGTTCCTGCACAACCTGATTGGAACGGAAGATACCGCTCTGACGCAGCATCTGGTCTACCAAAGTTGTTTTGCCATGGTCTACATGGGCAATAATTGCGACATTTCTAATATTTTCAATTCTCTGCTTCATTCTTCTTGCTCCGTTTCCGTTTTTTTCTTCACTTTTTTCTCTACTTACTATTGTAGATTTTAGCACAACCATACTTTCTATGCAATTCTTGTGCAGCAAAAAAAGCATATTTTCGTCAATATCTGATGAATATATCACAGAAAAAACCCTTCGCAATCATGCGAAGGGTCTCTGACATAACCGAATGATATTATATATTCTCAATGCAAGTGCATCTACATTCTATAAATAAAATTGATTAAGCCTTTGTTACATTTGCAGCCTGAGGGCCTTTAGCACCCTGAACTACTTCGAATTCTACTTCCTGACCTTCTTCCAGAGTCTTGTAGCCTTCTGTCTGGATAGCAGAGAAATGTACGAAAACATCATCTTCACCGGGTACGGAGATAAAGCCGAAACCTTTTTCTGCATTGAACCATTTTACTGTACCTTTTTTCATTGATAAATCCTCCTACTAGAAAAAAAATAAAAATCTTACGATTTGATACTACCATATATTTCTAAGGGTGTCAATGTATATTTCCCCTATGGCACAGGAATCGCACTACATCTTTCGATAATTTTCATCTTCCTTTAAATTTCCCGATGCAATGGCAGCTCTTGCCAGTTCATCGCAACGTTCATTTTCCGGATTGTCGGCGTGTCCTTTTACCCATTGAAAATGCACCTTATGCCGCTCCAAAAGCTGCAGCATCCGTTCCCATAAATCGATATTGGATGCCATTTCTTTTGCATTTCGTTTCCAGCCCTTTGCTTTCCACTTTTTCACCCATCCTTTTTCTATGGCATCTACAACATATCGGGAATCACTGTAAAGTACTACCTCACAAGGCTCCTTTAAAGCCTCCAGTCCTTTGATAACAGCTAATATTTCCATGCGATTGTTAGTTGTAAGGCGGTAGCCGTCTGATAATTCCTTTCTGGCTGTACCATAAAGCAGTACTACCCCATAACCGCCTGCCCCAGGATTTCCCGAACAGGCACCATCTGTATAGATTACCACTGATTTCATGTTTTTCCCCCCTCTTGCAAGACCTTGGCAATGGATAAATCCTCTGTAGTTGTGATTTTGATATTGCGATAGCTACCTTCTGCCACTTTAACAGGGTATCCTGCAAATTCTGCCACAGAGGCATCATCTGTTCCCAAAAATCCTGCAATTTTTGCTTTTTTATAGGACTGCAATAGGATTTCTTTTTGAAAAGTCTGGGGGGTTTGTATTTGCCAAAGGCTACGGCGGTCAGGGGTTTCCACTGCCATGCCACAGGGAGAGCAAATTTTAATGGTATCCTTTACGGGCATTCCCATAATGCAGGCACCATATTCCCTTGCACCTTGTATACTTCTTTCTATCATATCCACAGTCACGAAAGGACGAACGCCATCCTGTACCAACACAATTTCTGTTTGCTGTGATACTTTGGAAAGTCCATTTGCAACAGAATCCTGCCGTTCCTCTCCCCCTGCAACAAGCTGTGAAATTTTTTGAAAACCATATTTTTGTACAAGTGCCTTTGCCTGCTCCATATCCCTTTGTCCACTAACCACGATGATTTCTTGAATTTTTTCACACTGTTCAAAAACATCTATGGTATATGCCAGAATTTCCTTGCCATTTATACAAAGAAACTGTTTGCTGATTTCCCCGCCCATGCGAGTTCCTGTTCCGCCTGCCATAATAATCGCTGTACAATATGGATACATAGATGCTCCTTTCCTGACAAGAACAGGAAGCTGCCCTGAAATCAATTCAGACATCTCCCCGTTTTTTTAATCTGCAATCATTTTCGTAAAAATCATGCGGCCTGCTGCTGTTTGCAGGACACTGGTAACAACAACTTTTTTTGTTTCCCCAATATATCGGCTGCCACCTTCCACCACAATCATTGTTCCATCATTCAAATATGCAATGCCCTGCCCCATTTCCTTCCCTGCCTTGATAATGGTAACCTCCATTTCCTCGCCGGGCAGTACCACAGGTTTTATGGCATTTGCAAGCTCGTTGATATTCAGTACACGGACTCCCTGAAATTCTGCCACTTTATTCAAGTTATAGTCGTTTGTCACCACAAAAGCATCCATTTCCTCTGCCATTTTTAAAAGCATAGAATCCACTTCCATTGGCTGTGGCGGCACAAACTCACGAATTTCTACAGAAACGAAAGCCTGTTTTTGTATTTCATTTAGTATATCCAAGCCCCTTCTGCCTCGATTTCTCCGCAAGCTGTCTGCTGAGTCTGCAATATGCCGCAGTTCTTCCAGGACAAAAACAGGGATAATGACTTTTCCTTCTATGAATCCGGTTTGGAGTAAATCCAATATTCTGCCATCTATAATGACACTGGTATCCAGTATTTTAGGTCTGCCATAGGAAACGTCATTTTGAATTGCGGACTGGGGTTGAATTAGGATTTTTTGCAGGTTACTTACGTTGACCTCATCCTTCTTCTTGCGGGCAACACGAAATCCCAGAACACCAAATAGAATGTTCAAAAGTACAATCACAAACGTTCCTGCTGTGCCAAAGTCACGAAATGCAATACCGATGAGATTGGCAATGACCAAGCCAATCAAGCAGCCAAACACAGAAAAAATCAATTCCTTAAAATTCATGCGGGAAAGACGTTCCTCTGTTTGGGATAAACGCCGCATCAGCCATTCTGTAACAGGTGACGATATAATAAAATAAAATATGAATCCAATGGTAACTGCAATACCGATAGGCAGATAGAGAGGAACTTTTCCATTTATCCTAAATATATCCAGTATAAAGACAATGTGCATTATTGCGTATGTCGCTGCAGATACAAGCAAACTGATAATCACTTCCAGCAATCTTGCCATCTTTTCACCTCCCCTTATAGATTTGATAACCGTATTGTTATCTTTTCAAAAGTTTACCAATTTTTTTTGTGCTTGGCAAGATGTTCCGCTCATCTTTTCTTTTTTTTTAAGGTTTTCTGCTTTTTCCGGGATGTGTTGTTGTTCACTTCTTAGAATTTGCTTCCCTCAATGGAGCAATTGGTATTCTGCAGAAGAAAGCTGCTTTTTTTCGTCTTTTTCCATGGCAAACATAATTCTCTCATCCGCTTGTAGATTGATAGGAATAGTTTTCCACAAAAAAGAGGGATTATGCCACTCTTTGTTGCAGGAGGTTGTGCTGATAAAAAGGGAGTACTTCCTTTTTCCGAAAAAAGCAAGGATGCTTACGGTTTACAAGAGCCGCATCCTTTATATCCTTGTGCCAGTGCTTCTTCCTTGGAAGAAAGAGCTACTTTGTTCTTTTTGCTTATTTTCTGAACAGAACCGCAGGTAGCTTTATGGAATATCTTGGAATTTCGATTTCCCACATATGCCATGGTTTTATTTGCTTCTTTTGCAGGTAAGGGCTGTTTTTTCTGAGCCACTGTGCTTTCTGCTCCCTTTGTCGGCGGTGCACCTACATCCTTCATATCCAGTCTTGCTTCTGTGTCAAAAGAAATGTTGGTTCCGTCTGTTGTCATGATAATATCTCCGGAGCGGAATGTTCCTAGAACTTCTGCACCAAATTCTGCAAAAGAAGTCATCGTTTCTGCATGAGGATGCCCATAGGAATTTTTTGCACCTGCGGATATAATAACATATTCTGGTGCAATCACATCCAAAAGGTCTGCACTACTGCTGCTTCTGGAGCCATGATGTCCAGCCTTCAGTACATCAATATCACGGAATTTATCCAAATTCTGTAATTCTGCTTCCTCTGTCAAATCTCCCGTAAAAAGCGTTTCTACATCCTTGTAATCCAGCAGTGCCACAACACTATTGTCATTGGGATCATCATATTGCCCTCTCAAATGTAGTATTTCCAGAGTTGCACCGCTTGGTGTTACAATCTCATTGATATTATCATCCTTGATTTGTTTGCACTTTTCATTTTGGATGGCAGATATGTAATTTTGATATGTTTTTGTATTGGCTTTTCTGCCGTTATCTATGATTTTATCTACCTGATATGCCTGAAATACCGCCGGCAGACCACCAATATGGTCTTCATGTTCATGACTTGCTATAATTATATCTAAATTCCCATCCACATAGGGCTTAATATATTCGGCAACTTTTTTCCCGGATTCTCTCGTTCCACCATCAATGAGTATTTCAAAATCTCCATCATCAATCAGTGCGGCATCCCCCTGCCCCACATTGATAAAATGTACTTGCAACCCACCTGTTCCTGTAAGTACATTGTTTGTAGACTTTGTTTTAGACTGTGCTGCATTTCCCGTTACACCTGCGATGGCTGCCAACAGCACTGCAATAACAGTTGCAGACAATACTTTCTTCTTCATAATAAATCCCCTCTTTTCAGAAAAAGCTGCCACACCTCCATGCAGCAGCTTTGCTTTTCTTTGCTTTTCTTTTATTCTTCTTCTATGACTTTTGTCATTTCTTCATTGATGGAAAGAGCCAACTCGTCTAACTGTTTCTGTTCTACTACACCGGGAGCAGCTGTCATAGGGCAGGACGCATCCTTTACCTTAGGAAAAGCAATGACATCACGAATACTAGGTGCATCACTCATAAGCATAATAATTCTGTCCAGACCAAATGCAAGACCGCCATGAGGAGGCACGCCATATTTGAAGGCATCCAAAAGGAAACCAAAGCGTTCCTGTGCATCCTCCTGTGTAAAGCCCAAAAGCTCAAACATTTTCTGCTGAATATCTCTGCGATGGATTCTGATAGAGCCGCCACCCAGTTCGTAGCCATTCAGCACAATATCATATGCCTTGGCACGGACAGCACCGGGATTTGTATCCAAAAGGGCAATGTCTTCATCCATAGGTGCAGTAAAGGGATGGTGTACTGCTACATATCTGTTTTCTTCTTCATCCCATTCCAGCATGGGGAATTCTGTAATCCACAGGAAGCGGAAATCATCAGCTTTTGTCAGTTCCAGCATTTTGGACAATTCCAGACGCAAAGCACCCAAAGAGTCAAAGACTACTTTATCCTGATCTGCACAAATGAGAATCAAGTCACCGGGCTTCCCTTCCATTTTGTCTACGATTTCCTGCAATTTTTCAGGTGTAAAGAATTTTGCAATCTGAGATTTCAGTGTACCATCTTCGTTTACTACAATCCACGCCAAGCCTTTTGCACGATATGTCTTTACAAATTCTACCAGAGAGTCAATTTTCTTTCTAGGGAAAGAACCGCAGCCTTTTGCATTGATGGCACGCACACTGCCGCCTGCTTCCAAAGCGGATTTGAATACTACAAATTCTGTATCTTTTACAACTTCGGAAATATTGACAAGCTCCATACCAAAACGTACATCAGGTTTGTCAGAGCCAAAACGTTCCATGGCTTCTTTATAGGTCATACGCTGTAAAGGCAGCTTTACATCTACATCCATGATTTCTTTGAATACCTTCTGCATGAGCCTTTCGTTGATGTCCATAATATCGTCTACATCTACGAAGGACAGTTCCATGTCTACCTGTGTAAATTCAGGCTGTCTGTCTGCACGCAAATCCTCGTCACGGAAGCACTTTGCAATCTGATAGTATCTATCCATGCCGGACACCATCAAAAGCTGCTTATACAGCTGTGGAGATTGAGGCAGACCATAAAAATTACCGGGATGTACACGGCTAGGCACAAGATAATCTCTTGCCCCTTCCGGCGTAGATTTTCCAAGAATGGGTGTTTCAATTTCCAAAAATCCTTCTTGATTCAAAAAAGTACGCAGAGCCTGCACTACTTTATGACGCAACACGATATTTTTCAGCTGACAAGGACGTCTTAAATCCAAATATCTGTATTTCAGACGCAAATCATCCTTTACTGTGATGTTAT